>Ga0126314_10000498_pt1 | contig 18853 bp, 19 predicted proteins | sample Plot105B_FD_92535 | JGI IMG/M metagenome (GOLD analysis project Ga0126314, IMG submission 92535) | Serpentine soil microbial communities from UC McLaughlin Reserve, CA, USA - Plot105B | ecosystem: Environmental > Terrestrial > Soil > Grasslands | place: USA: UC McLaughlin Reserve, Lake County... | reverse complement strand
GCTCTACCTGTTGGAACCCTGGGGCTTCTCCCAGCGCGGCTTCTTCCTCGCCTTCGGAGGGCTGTTGCTCTGCCTCACGGCGGTCCATGCCCGGCAGCAGCGCCGTCAGCAGGAGCGGCTCGAGAGTGCGACACGCGCCGCGGAGCGCCTGCAACTGGAGCTGCTCAAGCGCAGCCTGCAGCCGCACTTCCTGATGAACACGCTGGGCGCGCTGAGTGAGTGGGTGGAGACGGAGCCCGCCCAGGCCGTGCGCTTCATCGAGGCCCTGGGCGCGGCGTACCGGCACCTGCTCGCCGTCTCCGGGGAGCGCACCATTCCGCTCGCTCGCGAGTTGGAGCTGTGCCGCGCCCACCTGGAGGTCATGGGCTGCCGACAGGGCACGGCCTTCCACCTGGAGACCGAGGGCGTGGACCTGGAGGCCCCCGTCCCCCCTGCCCTGCTGCACACGCTGCTGGAGAACGCCTTCAGCCACAACCGCTACGTCTCGCCCCACACCTTCCGACTCGAAAGCAACGTCGTCGCCGAGGGCAAGGGGCCACGACGGCGCTACGCCTTCCTCGCGCCCCTGGGCACAGGAACACGCCAGGGTGGCGGTGAAGGCACCGGCTCGCGCTACCTGCGCGCGCGCCTGGAGGAGGCCTTCCCCGGGGCGTGGCGGCTCGAGGATGGACCCACGGAGGCGGGGTGGATGACGCGGGTGGAGGTGCCGGCGTGAGGCTGCTCATCGTGGAGGACGAACCGCTGGCGGCGCGCCGTCTCGCCCGGTTGTGCGAGCAACACCTGGGGCCGGGTGCATCGCCTCCGCGCGTGTGCGCGAGTCTGGATGAGGCGCGCGCGCTGCTGGCCGAGCGCACCGTGGACGTGCTGCTCCTGGACCTGAACCTCTCGGGTGAGGACGGCTTCGCGCTGCTCATGGAGGCGGCCGCGGGCGCATTCCAGACGGTGGTGGTCTCCGCGAACACCGACCAGGCGCTGCGCGCCTTCGAGCTGGGGGTGCTGGACTTCGTGCCCAAGCCCTACACGCCGGAGCGGCTCGCCCTCGCGCTCGCCCGAGTGGGAAGCCGCGCGGCCACGCCCTTGCGCACCCTCGCGGTGAGGAAGGGCGGAGGCGTGGTTCTCGTGCCCCTGGACTCCGTCGCGTACATCCAGGGCGCTGGCGACTACGCCGAGCTCGTGCTTCGCGGAGGTGGCACCGAGCTGAGCGAGAAGAGCCTGGAGCGGCTGGAGCAATTGCTCCCCGCCGACTTCTTCCGCATCCACCGTTCCTATCTCGTCCGCGTGACGGACATCCGCGAGCTCGTCGCCTCGGAGGGCTCACGCACCGCGGTGGAGCTGCGGGACGGCACCCGACTTCCGGTGGGCCGCAGCCGACTGGGCGTGCTGCGCAAGCGATTGGAGGCGTAGACGAGCGCGTGTTCCGCTTCCGAGGACCGGGGCGATGGCCACATCACGACACGGGCAGCGCTCCGCGCACCGCGGCCCATCGCAACAATGCATCGAGCGCCGGACAGAGCGCCTGCCCCCACTCCGTCAGCGCGTATTCGACTCGCGGTGGGACCTCCGGATAGACGACGCGGCGCACGATTCCGTCCCGCTCCAACCCTCGAAGCTGCTGGATGAGCATCTTCTGCGAGACGCCGGGGATGGCGCGCTCCAGCTCCGAGAAACGTTGGACCCGCCCGCCGAAGAGCTGGAAGAGGATCTCCAGCTTCCAGCGACCGTCGAGGAACTTCAGCGCTTGCTCGACACGAGCGGCCGCCTCTCCGGGAGTCGTGGGCACGTCATACCTACCTTCAGGTAAGTCCCCCACTTTTTCGTGCGTTCTTGTCATCCCGGCAGACTAACGCCATTTGTATCGGGACGCGGTCGTGCCGCTCACGACGAGGCCGGCCGCCAAATCCCTCTCATCTGATGGAAGGCCCCGTCATGACCATGGCTCCGAAGTTCTCCGTCGATTCCCAGGAGTTCGCTGGCAGACGCGTGCTGGTGACAGGAGGCACCAAGGGGGCGGGCGAGGCCATCGTCAGGCGCCTGGGCGCCGCTGGGGCCAGGGTGCTGACCACCGCACGGTCCGCGCCTCCGCGCACGGACCTTCCGGCCCTCTTCATCCAGGCGGACCTGAGCACCCAGGAAGGCGTGGCCACCGTCGCACGCGAGGTTCAAGACAAGCTGGAGGGCGTCGACATCCTCATCCACACCCTCGGAGGCTCCACCGCGCCAGGGGGCGGCTTCGCCGTGCTCACCGACACGGTGTGGCACGACGAGCTGTCGCTCAACCTCCTCGCCGCCGTCCGCCTGGACCGCGCCCTCGTTCCACGCATGGTCGAGCGTGGAGGAGGCGTCGTCCTGCATGTCACCTCCATCCAGCGGCTGCTCCCGCTGCACGACGCGACCATCGCCTATGCGGCGGCGAAGGCCGCGCTGTCCACCTACAGCAAGGCCCTGTCCAAGGAACTGGGTCCGAAGGGAGTCCGAGTCAACTCCATCGCGCCGGGGTGGATTCGCACGACAGCGGCGGAGGCGCTGGTGAAGCGGATGGCCGAGCACGGCGGTACGGACGAGGAGACGGCTCGCCGAGGCATCATGACCGCGCTCGGGGGCATTCCCCTGGGACGTCCCGCCTGGCCGGAAGAGGTCGCGGAGCTGGTGGCGTTCCTCGCGTCGGAGCGGGCAGCCGCCATCCATGGCAGCGAATATCTGATTGATGGCGGAACGGTTCCCACCGTCTGAGCAGGCCTGCGAGACAGGGGGCCGACGGCTCCGGCGCCGCGCCCCTGGAAATCGCGCGCGCGGCCCGGAGCGTGCGCGTCACGCCACCGAGCCGGCCACGGAGCTCCTTCGCGCGAGCGCCCGCAGCTTCAGCACCTGATACGTGGCGCCGATCAGGAAGAAGACCACCAACGCGAGCAAGGCGGCCTGTACGGGCGGCGACTCCGGGCTGCTGGCGATGGGCTGGCCCGCGGGCAGGCGCGTCAGCGTCTCGTTGATTCCAGGCACCAGCAGCACCATGAAGCTGGCGGACAACGTCAGCGTCTCCACGTAGGGCGTGGCGCGGCCGAACCCACCCACGCGCGAGGCGACGACGCCCACCGCCATGAGTACGAGCGCGAGCAGGCCCAGTCCATGGCCGGGGTTGAAGCCGCCCGTGCTGGAGAGGCCGAACGAGGTGAGAATCGACGCCACCATGCTCAGCATGTACAGCCAACCCACGCGGGTGCCGGGGTCGATGCGGCCATCGCGGAGGAAGGCCCAGCCACCGAAGATGAGGGGAGGCAGGCTGACCACGGTGTGGATGATGCCAAGGGTGGACATGGGGTTGGCCATGACGGGTTTCCTTCTTCTGGATGTCGATGCGGTGGGGATGAAAGGTCAGGCCAGCAGGTACTCGCGCACCATGGCGCGGGCCCGATGGAGGCGGCTCTTCACGGCGGGCACGTCTTCGCCCAGGCGCTCGGAGATTTCGCGGATGGACAGCTCCTCGAAGTCGCGCAGCAGGACGACCTCGAGGTAGTGCGGGGGCAAGGACTCCAGCGCGGAGGCCACGTCGAGCCGCGCGGACTCCGGCGTGTGGGAGACCACCCACTGGTCCGCCAGCGCCTCCTCGTAGGGGTCCTGCTTGAGCGTCACCCGCCCCAGGCGGCGGCACTCGCGCTGGACGATTCGGAACAGCCAGCCCGACAGGGACGCCAGCTTCCGGACCGAGCCCAGGTGGCGGGCCAGCACGAGCAGCGACTCCTGGACCGCGTCGTCAATGTCGTTGATGAAGCAGCGCTGCTGCGCGTACCGCCTGAGGTTGGGCTGGAGCGTCTGGAGCAGGCGGAGCATCGCGTCGCGATCACCCGCGTGGGCCGCGAGCAGCATCGCGTCGGGAGCAGCGGGCAACGGGTGGGCGGCCATGCGAGCACCTGGAAGGCGGGGGGCGGGGAAAATGCCCTGCCTCAGCCATTAAGAGGCGGGCACCCACCGAACGGATTCGCGACCCGGACGATTTTTCGCGAATCCGCGCCGCCCGCCTTCGAGCGGCGCGTCAACCCCTTGAATCTACACGCCGGGCGCGGCCCCAGGGGGCAAGGACGCGCCCGTCTCCTGCGTCTTCGAGCGGAGGCTACCCGCCGCCATTTCCGCCGTAGCGGAGGTTCGAGACGCCTGGGTAGTACAGCCCGTAGTACGTGGCGTTGCTGACGTACGACTGCGCGGCGCCCATGAGGAAGCAGTTGGTGCCGTTGTGGGTGCACATCTCTTCGATGGCACCGGAGGCCGCGTTCGGCGGGAACAAGCCATTGCCCATGTCCGTCACGGGCGGCAGACGTGCGCCCGAGTCGAACACCTCACCGTACCAGTGCGCCATGTCGCCCGAGGTGAAGGCGCCGCCCCACCGTGAGCCGGGGAAGTAACCCACCCAGGCGTCGTTGAAATACACCCACCAATCGGTTCCCGAGTAGAGGACGAAGAAGCGGGGTTTCGCGCCGATGTAGCCGCTCAGGTCCATGCCTGGGTAGTAGCTCGGGTGGACCTGCACCCAGCCCGTGACGTGCTGGAAGACGCCGCCCACCGTGTGGCCGACGAGCAGGGTGGGATACGTCGTCTGGAACTTGCGGTAGCCGGTCGCCACGATGGACGTGCTGGCGCCCCGGACCATCGACACCACCGTGCTCGCCTGGTCCAAGGTATGGGCGACCTGCGGGTTGTATATCTGGAGACGCGCGCCCACGCCCAGCGAGTAACCCGTCTCCGACGTCGGCTTGTAGACCCCCGCGTAGTAGATGGAGTCAGCGCTCGCATGGACGGGACGGTTGTCTTCTGAAGCGCCGGGCGTCGCGGTCAGCCAGGCCGCGAGCGGGCGCGGCGGCGCCGGGTTGTGCAGCGCCTGGGGTACCTGTCCACTGGGGCAGAGCCGCGCCGGAGTGACTTGCGCTTCCTGCCGTGAGTCCCCCACGACGAGGGCGGTGGGCGGCGCCTTCACGCGCAGCGCTTCGGCGGAGAGCGGGACGCAGCGGTACTGGGCCACCTCGGCGGTCTGGTCCGACGGGGCCGCGGGCTCCTGGGGCGAAGGAGTGCCACAACCGATGGCAGCCAACGAAAACAGACAAGCGACGGGGGAGAACAACGAACGAGGCTTCATGGTGACTCCGGGCCCCAGGACCTGGGGCCAGTCAGGGAGCGGGCGCGGCGTCGCCATGCTTGGCTTTGTCTGGATTGAACGCCAGCCTTTCGTGACTGGGGCGACAATGACTCTCATCTGTGCGCGGCATCCAGGGCCACCCTGATTTGCTGGTGGCGTTCAAGGTTGCGTTGTGCTTGAGCGCGTCACCAGACAGCGGGCTCTTTCGTGAGCACGCATCCCACACCTGGCCTCCAACGCCTCACGGACCGGCGGAGGCCCTTGCGAGCCCCGCCGGTCCTGTGAGTCCTTGCCGGAAGATCCGGTCGCGACCTGGGTCAGAACAGGTCGTGCGCGGGCCAGGCACTGACGCCGTTCACGACGTTCCACATGAGGCCGTCGAGGTTGATGTCGGACGTGCCCGAGCCGGCTCGGTTGTTGGAGTTGGTCATGACGGACCAGGTGAACTCCTCGGTGCGGCTGGGCCCATAGCGGTCATCGGTCCGCACCAATTGGGCCAGCGTGCCCGGGACGTAGCCGCCGTGCCACCAGTTGGGGAGGCTGTTCACCGACCACCCCTTGGCGTAGTTGACGGGGTTGCCCAGGGTGTCGGGCGCCGTCGTGCGCGTGGTCATCGTGGTGAGGGTGCCTGCGTTCAGGAGGTCCGGAACGGTGGAGTAGCCATCCGCTCGCACGGCGACGCGCAGCAGGTCGATGGGCGTGACGACCCAGCCGCCGTGCGCATCCATGCGACGCACCGGCATGCCGTACGGATTGAAGGCCCCCGCGCCCAGCTGGTAGTAGACGACCTCGTTCGGCAGACGCGCGGCCAGGGTATCGCCACCCACGGCGAAGCTGGTGGCGCCGCTGGGGGTGAACACGGTGTTGCGCATATAGGCGTCATAGGTCATCCCCGTGACGCGCTCGATGATGCGACCGAGGACGCTGTAGCCGAAGTTCGAATACTGGTACGTCGTCCCCGGCGCGAACTCGAGCGGCACGTTCTGCAGCACCCATTGGATGAGCTGCGCGTGCGTCATGGCCGTGTTCATGAACATGGGGTCGTTTGACCCATCCGCGCCGTCGTTGTCCCAGCCGCCCGCGGTGTGCTCCAGCAGGTGCTGGACGGTGATGTTCAGGACGCGACTGTCCTGGTAGGTGCTCTGCGCGCCGAACGTCTCACCGAGCAGGCCACCCCTGCCGAAGACGCGGTCCGTCAGTTGGATCTGGCCGCTCTCAATCAGCCGCATGATGCCGATGGACGTCATCGGCTTGGACACACTGGCGACGCGGAAGCGGTGGGAGGAGTTGACGGGGGTGTTGCTGCCCTGGTCGGCCAGGCCATACCCCTTGGCGAACACGAGGCGCCCCTTGCGGGTGATGGCCAGCGACAGGCCGACGGTGTTCGAGTTGGCCATCGCCTGCGTGACGGTGTCGTCGATGTGCTCCAGGTCCGCCGCGCTGAACGTCAGGTTCTGCCAGACGAGCGCGAACTCGGGCTGGCTCCCGTTGTTGTGCGCCGTCACCACGACGGGGCGATAGCCCTGGTTCTTGAGGTCCGTCGCGGCCTGCTGATACGCGGCGGAGGTGAGGCCATGACGCGCGGCGACCGGAATCCCCGAGGACGCATGGAAGATGGCCGCGTACCGGTCCGTGCCCCCCACGTTGTAGCTGCTGACCTTCGCGAGCTGGTAGCCCTGGGACGCGTTGGTGTTGAACGTGGACTGGTACTGGGCCGCGGTCAGCCCGTGGTAGGCCCGCGCGGCCGGCCCGCTGGTCTGCTCCCAGACCGCCGCGTAGCGCTCCGCGCCCCCGGACGTGTAGCCGCTGACGTGAACGAGCCGGTAGCCCTGCCCGGTCCAGGTGTTGAACTCCGTCTGGTACTGGGCCGCGCTCAAATCATGACGGGCCACCCACGCGGCGACTCCATCCGAGTGGAAGATGACCGCGAAGTAGGCGACGCCTCCGACGCTGTACCCGTTGACCACCACCGGGCGGTAGCCCTGTGCATGTTGATTGACGGCGGTGGTCTGGTACTGCGCGGAGGTCAGCCCGTGGAAGGCCCGCCAGGCCGGGCCGCTCGTCTGTTCCCAGATGGCCGCGTAGCGGGCACTGCCCCCCTCCTCATAACCGCTGACATAGGAGAGCCGATAGCCTTGCCCGGTCCAGGTGTTGAACTCCGTCTGATATTGGGCGGCGGTGAGCGCGTGGCGGGCGACCCAGGCATCATAGGGACCGGCCAGGGCCTGGGAGGTGGAACCCGCGGAGGCGTGGGACTCCTCCTCCGGAACCCCGCATCCCACGAGGGAGACCACCAGCACTGACAGGACTGTCAGAAGCGGCTTCATTCCAAAAGACTTCATGCTCGAGTGCTCCTGCTGGACGTTGGTGCTGCCCACTGGAAGCGAACCGAGCGCGCATTTCTCCTCAGCCCTGGACCGAAGAAAAACGACGGGCGTTCTAGCTCTTGACTGAACGCGCTTTCAGCACCACCCTGAGCGCGTGAAGGCACGCCCCATCGACAACCCGCCCAACCCGTGGGCAAGCACCGCGGTGGAGTACCTCGACGAGATTCCCCCGTCGCGGCTGGAAGTCTTCGAGGACCACAGCAAGCAGGTCGTCTCGCACAACGACAGCCCCGACGTGGGCTTCAGCTGGAGCGTCAATCCCTATCGCGGCTGCCTCCACGCCTGCGCGTACTGCTACGCGCGGCCCACCCACCAGTACCTCGACTTCGGCGCGGGCACGGACTTCGAGACGAAGCTCGTCGTGAAGCCCCGCGCCCCGGAGCTGCTGCGAGAGCACTTCGAGCGCCCGTCCTGGAAGGGAGAGACGGTCGTCTTCAGCGGCGTCACCGACTGCTACCAGCCGCTGGAGGCCTCCCTGCGCCTCACCCGCGCCTGCCTGGAGGTCTGCGCCGAGTACCGCAATCCCGTGGGCATCATCACCAAGGGCGTGCTCATCGAGCGGGACATCGACGTGCTCCAGCGCATCTCCCGCGACGCCCGCCTGTGGGTCAGCGTCAGCCTGCCCTTCCACCACGCGGAAATCGCCCGCGCCATGGAGCCCTACGCGGCGTCACCCCAGCGGCGGCTGCTCGCGATTCGCCGCCTCTCCGAGGCCGGCCTCAACGTGGCCGTCTCCGTGGCCCCCATCATCCCGGGGCTCAACGACGAGGACATCCACCGCGTGCTCACCGCCGTGCGGGAAGCCGGCGCCACCCGCGCGCACTTCACCCTGGTGCGCCTGCCCGGGCCCGTGAAGGACGTCTTCGAGGAGCGGCTGCGCGCCAAGCTGCCGCTGCGCGCCGAGCGCGTCCTGCACCGCATCCGGGAGATTCGCGGTGGAGAGCTCAACGACTCCCGCTTCAAGCACCGCATGCGCGGCGAGGGCCTCTACGCGGAGACCATCCACCGCCTCTTTGAAACGACGGCGCGCAAGGTCGGCTTGCGCACCTCCTTCATCACCGAGGACGCGCCGGACACCTTCCGACGTCCGCCGCGCAAGCCTCCACCGTCACCCCAGCTCAGCCTCTTCTGAAGGCGTCAGGGGCCCCAGGCGCTATTTTCGTATCGCCTGGACGATGCTGATGAGGATGACCGCCCCCACCGTGGCCACCGCCAGCGAGTAGAGGTTGAGCCCCGTCACGCCCCGGCCGCCCAACAGGCTGAACAGCCAGCCGCCCAGCATCGACCCGACGATGCCGGTGGCGATGTTGGCGAACATCCCCATCCTCGCATTCGTGCCCTTGATGATGCTCGCCAGCCAACCCGCGATTCCGCCCAGCACCAGCCACGCGCAAATTCCCATGTCGTCCTCCTGACCGGCCGGTTGCTATCAGACCCGGCGTCGCCGTGCAGCCGGGCACGTTCCTACTACGCGCCACGCACCCACGTATTTCAAGCGTCCCCCGGGCGTTGCGAAAACGCGGAGAGGCGCCCCGTGCCTCTGTCCGAGACACGGAGCGCCCCCCAGGTGACGCGACGTAAGACGACGGACTCAGTCCTTGCCGAGCATCCCGTCCTTCAGGCCGTCATCCACGGGGTCCTTGCCCAGCCACACCGAGAAGAGCGCGTCCGAGAAGTCCTTGCCCTCCACGGAGATCTTCTCGCCTTCCTTCTTGCTCTGGATCTGCGTGCCCTTGCCCGGGGTGTACGTGAGGATGAGCTCGTCGCCCTTCTTCAGGTCCGGAATCTCCGCGGTGAACGTGTCCAGCCGCGCCTGGAGCGCCGGCATCTTCGCGCCCGCGTTCTTCTTGAAGCCGTCGACAATGGCCTCGGTGATGGTCTTCTTGTCCAAGTCGCGCAGCATGTACATGCGGACGCGCTTGATTTCGTCCGCGGCGAGGACCTGCGCGGCGTCCTTCGACGGCGTCTCCAGGTACAGCCCCACCGTGTAGACCTTGACGACGAACTTCTTGCGAAGCCCCACACCGTTGAGCTTCAGCTCCTTGTCGCCCACCTTCGCGGTGTCCGGATAGTTCACCCCGGCCACTTCCTTGGCGAATACGGGCATGGCGAACAGCAGGCAGAGCGCGACTGCGGGCAGCGTGGCTTTCATGAAACCCTCCAGATGAGTTGTTCCGCGAGTTCGACGGAGACTACCCGCGGGTCTTCACGAAATGTTCCATGAAGGTGACAAGGGTGCGCACATTCTCCACAGTCACGGCGTTGTAAGTGGAAACCCGGACGCCTCCCGCCGTGCGGTGCCCCTTCAGCCCCACCATTCCTTGCTGCTTCGCGTCAGCGACGAAGGCCGCGTCCAGCTCCGGCGTGGGCAGGTGGAACACGACGTTCATCACTGAACGGGACTCGCGCTCCACCGGCGCCCGGTAGAAGCCGGAGAGCCTGTCCAGCGCGCCGTACAGGAGTTCCGCCTTCTGGCGGTTCCACGCTTCAACCTGCGAAAGGCCGCCCACGCTCTTCATCCACGCGAGCACGTTGCGCACCAGGTAGATGGCCAGCGTGGGGGGCGTGTTGTAGAGCGAGTTGTTCTCCGCGTGGATGGAGTAGCGGAAGATTTTCGGGATGTCCTTGCGCCCTCGCGCGATGAAGTCCCTGGCCGCCACCACCAGCGTCACGCCGGAGGGCCCCAGGTTCTTCTGCGCGCCGGCGTAGACGAGCCCGTAGCGAGACAGGTCCATCTTCTTCCACAGGAAGTCGGAGCTCATGTCCGCCACCAGGGGGACAGTGCCCACGTCCGGCACCGTGTGCCACTGGGTGCCGTAGATGGTGTTGTTGCTCGTCAGGTGGACGTACGAGGCCTGGGGGTCCAGCCGCAGCTCGTCCTGGCGCGGCACCCGCGTGTAGTGCTTGTCGGGCTGCACCGTCGTCACCGCGACGCGGGCCTTGCCGTAGTACCGCGCCTCGTCGAGCGCCTTCTCGCTCCACACGCCCGTCATGAGGTAGTCCGCGCTCGTGTCGGGGGTGAGGAAGTTCATCGGCACCTGCGCGAACTGCTGGGACGCGCCGCCGGTGAGGAAGAGCACCTGGTGGGTGGACGGCAGGCCCGTCAGCTCGGTCAGCAGGGCAATGGCCTCGTCGTGGACGGCCTCGTATTCCTTGCCGCGGTGGCTGTGCTCCATCACGGACATGCCGGAGCCCTGGAAGTCGAGCAGCTCGTCCCGGGCGCGCTCCAGGGCGGGCAGGGGCAGGCCGGCGGGGCCAGGGTTGAAGTTGATGACGCGCATGGCGGGGTCCTCGCGGAAATGAAACGGCGGGACGCATTCTTCTCCCCGACGCCCCCCTCGGAGCCAGTAGGAAGCGCCTCGCTCCACCCGCTTCCTCGGGCGGTCAGGGGCCAGTCGAGCCGGACGCGTGGCCACCGGCCACGTCCGGAGGTCTAGGAGGACAGGTGGGTTCCACGGAGGGACTGGCGGAGTGGGTGCGGCGCGCGGCGAGTGGGGAGACTTCCGCCTTCAGTGAGCTGTACCGACGCACTCGTCCCCTCGTGGCGAGGCTGATGGCGGGGTTCGGCCCGCTCGACTCCGACGAGGTGGAAGACGTCATCCAGGAGACCTTCGTCCGGGCCTTCCGCGCCCTCCCCCGGCTCAAGGAAGCCGGCGCCTTCGAGGCGTGGCTCCTGTCCATCGCTCGCAACCGCGCCCGGACGCGGCTGGAGCGCAAGGCGAGCCTGCGGCGCCTGGAAGACGACATCGCGGACCCGGAGCCGGAGACGGTGCCCGCCCTCCCGGAGGCCCTCCAGTTGGAGCGGGACATCGAAGTGGTCCGCCAGCTCATCTCCGAGCTGCCCGAGGGAGAAGAGAAGCGGACAGTCCAGCTTTTCTATATCGAAGGAGAGCTGTCGGCGCGGGAGATTGCCGAGCAGTTGGGTGTGGGGAAAAGCGCGGTGACGATGAGACTCGAGCGCTTCCGGGGTCGTATCAAGAGAGAGTTGCTGCGGCGAGTGCTCGCCGGTCGGTGGGAGTGAGAGGTCATGAGACACCTGGATGACGAGGCGCTGCGCGCCCTTGCCCGTCGTGAGCCGGACGCGGTGACGTACTTCCGCGAGCACCTGGCCACCGCGTGCGAGGTGTGTGAAGGCTTCCTCGCCACCCGCTCCGGCCCCGACGTCCTGGATGGACAGGTGGACGCCGTGCTCCTCGCCCTGGCCCCGCCCCACGCCGACGCCCCGCTGGACGAGGTGGGCTTCGCACGGGTGCGACGGGAGCTGCGCAAGCCCCGCGTGGACACAAGGCGATGGGGCCTCATCGCCGGAGCGGTGGCCGCGGGCCTGCTCGCGATTCTCGTGGTGCCCCGGCTGCGACAAGGCGGCTCCGGAGTGGAGCTGGGAACCGCGTCCCAGGAGCCAGGCGTGAAGGGCCAGGTGGGCCGAATCGCGCTGGAGCTGGCGGTGGTGGCCAAGGGCTCGGATGGGGCCCTGCGCCGGTTGGACCCGGACACCCTGGTGGACTCCGACGACGTGCTGCTTTTGCGCTACCACGCCACCGAGGCGGGCACCGCCCTGCTCTTCCAGCGGCGAGCAGGCGAGGAGCCTCAGCTGCTCGGCGCCTTCGCGCTGGAGGCGGGGACGCATGACCTGCAGGGCCCCCAGGGGCTCTCCGGGGTCAGCCTGGAGGGGGAGTCCGGCCCGCTGACGCTGTGGCTGGCCGCTTCTCCCGCCGGACTGGAGCCCTCCCCGGACGAGGTGAAGCGCGTGCTGGTGGGTGAAGGTGAGCGGTGGGAACAAGGCACGCTGGCGGTGACGAGGTTCGACGTCCGCGTTCGAAGCGGCCAGAATCAGCCCTGATTCGGGTAACCGTGAGGAACCTTCTTCCCATCCTGCTGGTGGCGCTGACGGCGTGCGCGACTCCTTCGTCCCGGGGGACGGAGAAGGGCGGACTGGTGCCGTTGCGGCTCGACGAGGAGGCGCTGTCGAGCGCGTACACGCCCCGACGCATGGCGCTGCTGGTGGGCATCTCCGAGTTCGACGACCCCCACTGGCGCGGCCTGCGCTACCCCGCCAAGGACGCCACGGACCTGGCGGCGGCGATGTTGGACCCGGCGCGCGGGCGGTTCGACCAGGTGCGCGTGCTCACGCGGCCCGAGGAGACGACGCGCGCGGCCATCCTCGCGGCGCTGCGGGAGCTGCGAAAGCAGGCCCACCGTCCGGACGACGTCGTGGTGGTCTACTTCTCCGCCCACGGCACCCTGGCCCGGGACGCCACGGGCGAGCTGCGCCGCTTCCTGGTGACGCGCGACGCTTCTTATCGCGCCATCGCCCAGACGGCGTTGTCCATGGACATGCTGAAGGCGGAATTCGACGCGCTCTCCAGTCGCCGCAGGCTCCTGGTGCTCGCCTCCTGTCACAGCGGCAACGGCAAGTCGCTGTTGCCCAAGGAGCTGGAGAAGGAGCTGTCGGGCGTCAAGTCGGGCTTCTACGCGCGGCCCCTGGAGGAGTCGTCGCGAGCGTCCATGGTGTTCGCCGCCTGTGACTGGGGCGAGACGGCGCGCGAGGACGAGGGGCTGCGCAACGACATCTACACGCACTTCCTCGTCGAGGGCCTGGGCGGCGGCGCGGACCGCAACACCGACGGCGCCGTCACCGCGACGGAGGCGCACGACTACGCGCGCAGGCGCACCTTCGCCTTCACCGAGGGCCGTCAGCGCCCGTCGGCGGAAATCCTGGAAGTGGGCGCGGACCCGGTGGTGCTGTCGGGCACCATCGCCCGGACGGGCCGGCCGGAGCTGTTCTCCTACAACCCCCGGTTGGATGGCTTCACGCTGAAGGTGGACGGCGAGGCGCGCACGGAGCTGCCGGGAGGCGCGGCGGTGACGCCCGGCAAGCGCACGGTGGAGCTGACCAAGGGCGACGCGGTGCTGCTGCGCCGCGACGTGGAGGTCAGCGCCGGGGAGCGGCTGCCGCTGGAGCAGCTCCTGTCTGAGGCCTTCCCCCGGCGCTCGCTGTCGCTGCTCGGGGGCATGTTCACCTTCGCTGACGCGCGCAGCCGCAAGGAGCTGTTGCCGCTGGCGCCGGAGGTGGCCGTGTCGCTGCGGCTGGAGGACCGTCCGCTGCGCGACTTCGGGCTCCTGTTCGACGTGGGCTTCAGCACGGGCCGGCGCGCGCTCCAGCTCCAACCCGACGACGAAATCCGCTTCCGCTACACGACCTTTTCGGCCGGCATGGCCCTGCCTTACCTGTGGCGATGGGAAAGATTGACGCTGTTCGCGGGTCCACGTGTGGCCGCCCTGTATCTGGGGCGGTCCTTCGAGGTGGACACCTTCGACAGCGGGCAGCGCTTCTTCACGGTCAGCCCTGGCGTGGTGGGAGGAATGGTGGTGCGGGTGGGTGAACGTCTGGAATTGATGACCCAGGCGCAGCTCATGCTGACGTACGTGGTGGTGGATGGTGAGGGACAGGCCGTGGGATTCACCGGCGGCTGGGCCGGTGTGGGGTATCGATTCTGATGGGTTCGAGACAACACATCGCGTTGGGAGTCGTCCTGCTGCTGGGAGCGGGGGCGTGCGGCAACCTGGAGAACGCGCCGCTGCGCGTGGGGACCATCGAAGGGCAGCTCACGGAGTTCGACCCGGCGGTGGCGCTGGTGTCCCTGGTGGGGGCCCATGACGTGCGCTCGTCGGTGGACGCGGAGGGGCGGTTCAAGCTGGAGGGCGTGCCCACGGGGCCCGCGGAGCTGTTCGTGGTCGCCACGGCGGAGAAGGCGACGCGGGTGTCCGTGAAGGTGTCGGGCGGCCAGTCGGTGAAGCTGGCGCGTGTGGCGCCCCGGGACGCGGGCTTCTTCGAGATGCGGGTGAAGGCCTCGCATGGCGAGCGGGTGGCCGGCGTGGAGGTGTCCGTGCTGGACACGCCCTTCGAGCGGCTGGTGCTGGATGGCGCGGGGCGGCTGCGCGTGGGGCCCCTGCCGGATGGGTGCTACGGGTTGAGCATCGCCGGCGTGGGCTTTCCCGCGGTCCAGGCCGAGGCGTGCGTGGGCTCGGGCGAGAAGAAGGAGCTGCGCGTGGAGCTGGAGCCCGACGCGGAGCTCGTCAACCGCTGCGGCCTGACGGGCTGCGCGGACGGCCTGGTGTGCGGCCCGGGCGGCAACTGCGTCGAGTGCCTGCTGGACGCGCAGTGCGGCGCGGGGATGGTCTGCAAGGGCTTCCGCTGCGGCGCGGTGGGCCCGCGCTGCGGCGCGTGTGACGTCAACGGGGGCTGCGCGGAGGGCGCCGCGTGCCAGCTCCTCGCCGAGGGTGTCGCCACCTGCGTGAAGCAGTGCAGCGAGAGCATGAATGAGGAAGACCGCGTGGCGAGCCGGTGCGAGGCGGGCTTCACCTGCCAGCAGGGAAGCTGCCTCCCGGATCCGGCGCGCTTCCAGGGCTGCCGCGCCCTGCTCCAGCTCGGCGCGGAGTGCGCGGACGACACGCGCTGCCAGAAGCTCGGCCTGCCGGACGGGCTGTGCCTGGAGGGACAGTGCACGGTGTCCTGCACCCAGGACGTGGAGTGCCCGGGCACGTCGCGCTGCGAGGACTCCGCCGTCGGACAGGTGTGCTCCCTGCGCCCCTGAGGCGCGTCAGGAGCCCTTCGTCCGAAGCACGCGAAGCACGCGAGTCACGCGGGGGGCGCCAGCACCAGGCCGTCGCGCGACAGCCGCGCCACCGCGTCCAGGATGTCGGCCTCGGGCATTCCCGTGGCCGCCGCCACGTCCCGCGCGGACAGGCCCTCCACCGCCATCTTCAGCACCAGCAGCGCGGGCGGCGTGGCCTCCTGGTAGTACGTCACCAGGAGCGCCGGATGACGCCAGAGCAGCGCCAGCTCGTCTCCTGCCTCAGGCTCGTTCGTCGCGCCCTGGCTCCGGGCGCGCACCCAGGCGCAGATTCGGAACGGCTGCTCCAGCACCGTCAGCGTGGGATTCGGAGTCAGGCGCTCCACGGGCTCGGGCGCCTCCGCTCGCGAGGCGAACACCGCGAAGTCGGACCACTCGAAGCGCGCCAGCGCGGGCGCGTATGGGGGGAGCCCTCGCGACGACACCACATCCGCGATGAAGGCCGGGAAGCCCTCGCCCACGCGGTTCACCTCGTGGTGCCGCGCGGGCCGCGTCAGCGTGTAGTCCTCCACCAGCGCGTTCCACGTCTCCGCGCCCACCGCGCCTCGCAGCAACGGGAAGAGCTTCTCCACCGCGGTGCGGATGTGGCCTCGCACGAAGTCGCCGTAGATGGACACTCGCGAGGAGGGCGCACGCCACTCCGGATGCGCCGTGTAGAGCCGCTCCAGCGACGCGTCGCCCGGCCGCGCCAGGTAGCTCCCCATGCTGTCGAAGAAGTGCTTCAGCGAAGGCTTCATCGCCCCGCCCCTTCCCGCAGTGCCGCGCGCGCCAGGTCCGCCTCGTCCAGCACCGCCTCCATCGACGGGATGTCCTGGTCCCACTCGATGAGCGTCGACACCGGCCCGGTGCGCGCCAGCACGTAGCGGTACAGCGACCACACGTCGTCGCAGACGCGGTCGCCGTGCGTGTCGATGATGACGTCCGGATACGGGGTGTGGCCCGCGAGGTGGATTTGCACCACGCGCTCCAGCGGCAGCGCGTCCACGAAGGCGCGGGCGTCATAGCCGTGGTTGCGCGCGTTGACGTAGACGTTGTTCACGTCCAGCAGCAGCCCGCAGTCGGCCTCCTCCACCACGTGCCGCAGGAAGTCCGCCTCCGACAGCGTGCCGCCAGGCATGTTCGCGTAGTAGCTCGGGTTCTCCAGCAGGAACGGCCGGCCCACGCGCGCCACCACTTCGCGCACGCGAGGCACCACGTGTTCGACGACGGCCTCGGTGAAGGGCAGCGGCAACAGGTCATGCAGGTACACGCCGCCCAGCCGCGAGTAGCACAGGTGGTCCGAGAAGAACGGCGCGTCCACGCGCTTCACGAGCGCCGCGAGCCCCGTGACGTAGTCCTCATCCAGCGCGTCCGGCCCGCCGATATCCAACCCCACGCCGTGCGGCAACACCGGCCAGCGCTCCGCACACGCGTCCAGCGCGCGCTGGGAGCGGCCTCCGAGCGAGAGGAAGTTCTCCGGGATGATCTCCACCCAGTCGAGCGTCCGCTGGGTGCGGGGCAGCTCCTCGTAGAAGCTCCGGCGCAGACCGATGCCCACGCCCAGGGGCGAAAGTCCGTGTCTTCGCGCGTACGTCGTCGCCACCACGGTCAGCCACCTCCCCGAGAGACAAATGAACCGGGCGGCGGGAGGTGCTCTTCCCACCGCCCGGAAACCAGCGCGAAGGGGCCGGTGTCTTCACCGGCCCCCGGTGCGCCGCGGCCTACTTCTTCTGACCGTTGCAGCCGCCAGCGCCGCAGCCGTGCTCGGCGCCCTTCTCAGGCGTCGCCGCGGGGGCAGTGCCCTCCTGCTTCTGCGCGCCGCAGCCAGCCTCGGCGCCCTTGGCGTCCGTCTTCGCGGCGCCACAGGAGCCCTCGGCGCCCTTCTCCGCGGCGGCCGGCGTGGCCTCCGCCGACTTGGTGGAGGCACAGCCGGTGGCGAGGGAGGCCAGGGACAGGGTGCCGACAATCGCCGCAAGAGCCTTCGCGTTCATGGGGTTGCTTCCTTTCGGTGCTGCGTTGAGGGGGAACTACGGTGTGGACTGCGTGGAGCTCCAGCCCCCTGATGGCCCCAGGAGCGCGATGCACGCCCACGGGATTCAGCCAACGGGGTTCTGGACATGGCGGACCTCATTTACGGAGGGCGGGAGCCCACGGATGCATCCGATACGCAATTGTCTGCCCGCCGGTTACCGACCGCCTCGCCATTCATCGCGAGGCCTCCTGGCGACGAACACCTACCATCGCCTCGCGCAACGAGCTGTCCCGGGCAGGCACCAGCTTGATGCCCTCCGCTCCCGCCGATACACCCAGCGCTTCTAGCAGACCTTCCTGCTCCACAAAAGCCACGCGCCGGAGGTGCCGCGCGAGCAGGCCATCGAACAGCGGCTGCCCCGCGACGGCGTCCACCGCCCCGCCGAATGCACCGAATGTGGAGGTGCTCCCGTGCTCCGCGAGCAACTCCAACACATCCTCCAGTTGTCGCTGGTTTCCAGTGACACGGCGGATTTCCACATCGAGATGCAACGCGAAGAGCGCGCCCGTCCAATACGTCCCCTGCGCGAAGTCTCCGTCGGTGATGACCTCTTCCATCGTGCGGGCTCCCGCCGCGCGGCGCCCTCGCGTGAAGCCATCCACCAGCTCCTCCCAGGCCCGCTCGGCGCTCTGCCTCCCCGAGCGCGCGCGGGCAAGCTCCGTGAAGTAGGTGGCCAGCCCCTCCGACAACCACGGCACGCGCGGCAGGAACGCCGGATGCGTCAGGTGGAGCAGTTCGTGCAGCACCACCCAGTCCCGCTCGAAGGAGTCCGCGCTCGCCTCCTGTCCCACGAGCACGGAGATGCTCGGCGGTGAGCTCCAGAGCACCATGCCGAAGAGGCTGGGGCCCTCATGTCCTGGCACGGGGATGACGCGCACGGTGGCGCGCGGATACGGAAACGCGCGGCGCACGGTGCGCACCTCTTCCGCGGCCTGCTTCAACCAGCCACAGACCTGGGTGTCGTCGACCGAGGTGAAGTGGCCGAGCACCGCCACGTCCAGCACCGCGTCCGGCAACCTCACCTGACAGCGGCGCCCGCCGAAGCCGTGGAAGCCCGAGTCCACCAGGTCCTCGGCGCGGAGCCGATACAGGCCGGTGTCATCCGGTTGCCAGGGCAGCAGCGCGTCCGCGCCCTCGACGACCAGCTCCACGCGCAGGTCAGGCGGCGCCTGATTGGGGCGGATGAGGTACACACGGCCCGCGACGTGCCGCGCGTCGCCTTCGCCTCCGCCCGCGAACAGGCTCGCCCCGCGCGAGCCGTGGCGCGCATCCAGGTCATAGCGATAGCGAAGGAAGCGGATGTTCGCGGGGAGCAGGACCAGGCCCTCATCGCTCACGCGCAATTCGAGCCGCTCACCGTCCTCGCGAAACGCGCTCACCATGCGCACCCCACCCGGCTGCGTGAAGCGGAACGCGCGCGGAGTGCCCCGCACCAGCACCACCTCCACGTCGAGCGCATGCGTGGGCTCGCGCACGTAGGTGAGGTTGTAGCGCAGCGCCGCCGGGTCCTTCGCGGCGCGCGCTCTTGGCACGCCCAGACAGGACAGCCCCAAGAGGGCGGCGAGCACCCCCAGCACCCAACGGCCGCGCGCGAAGGACATCACCACCTCCAACGACACCCCAGCCCGGAGGCAAGGTGCGGAGGAGACGAGCACCACGCTCGACCTCCCTGTCCCTCAGTGTCGCTTTTTCGGAGGCG
>Ga0126314_10000497_pt1 | contig 18864 bp, 12 predicted proteins | sample Plot105B_FD_92535 | JGI IMG/M metagenome (GOLD analysis project Ga0126314, IMG submission 92535) | Serpentine soil microbial communities from UC McLaughlin Reserve, CA, USA - Plot105B | ecosystem: Environmental > Terrestrial > Soil > Grasslands | place: USA: UC McLaughlin Reserve, Lake County... | reverse complement strand
CCCCAGGCCGAAGGCTATGGACGAAACTCGAGGGTCGTGGCCAGCCCTTCGTACTAGGGTTCGAAAGCGACCGGCCTCTGTAGTCGCTCGACGACCGAAGACCAAAGTAGGCGCGTGCCGAGAAGCTGGTGGCGAGAAGCTTCACCGAAGAGTGGCTCAGCCTCCCCACGGGCGACAATGCGAAGGGCCCACACCTCTACTATTAAGCCTTGCTAGAACTCTTTCGGCCACGATTGACCGAAGAAGAGAGGCTGTGGTCACACTGGCTGATCCTAAGACGCTGCGACGCAAAGAATCTAAAAGAGCAGCTCGCCTACTCTACGTGGTGCCCACTACCCAAAAGGAAACGAACTTAAGAGGGCCGTTTCGGATAGTGGGAACGCGCTGGTGGGTCAGGGGGTGCTGCTTAGGGTCAGCAAAAGGATGGTTCGAGCTGGACGAACATAAGGTAAGAAAGTGGGGAGCTTGGCACCAGCACGTCACCCTGTCGCTGCTGACATACGCCTTAGCCGGCGGGGTGCGCTCGAGGGAGGGCCAGAGAAGAGATCGGAAGACGAGCTGCTACTCCCGAGCCTACCAGAGGCGCGCCGGTTGCTGTGCCGGTCGGTACCGTTTCGATCACCGTGTGAAAAAGAGATCCTTTTCTGATCTTAGTAGCAAAGGCGGCACCAATGCGGACCAAACGTTGCCACCACCGACAACATGGAGCCATCTGTGAGGGCTAACCGCGGCTGTGTAATATTAAGATACGTTGCAAACGTGTGGTATATCCGTAGAATTGCGCACTGTAACGTCCTAAATGCAGCGTCGAGGGCGACTTGGGAGTGATGAGATGAGAACCTTTATAGCGGGCATAGACGGATATATAGGGTGGGTCCTCGCGATGCATCTGGCCAACGAGGGGCATGAGGTCGGCGGGGCGGATATGTACCTCAGGCGAGAGTGGGTCAAGGAAGTTGGAAGCTGGAGCGCCACTCCGATAAGGCCTATGGAGGAGCGCCTGGGGGCTTTCGAGGAGGTATTTGGTCAAAAGATCGACTTTTACGAGGGGGACCTACGCGACCCAGACTTCGTCTACAAGTGCCTTGAGGACTTTCAGCCAGAGGCCATAGTGCATCTCGGGGAGCAGCCCTCTGCTCCCTACAGCATGATCGACCTGGAACACACCACCTTTACCCAGCTCAATAACCTCCAAGGTACAATGAATATTCTCCACGCCATTAGGGAGGTTTGCCCGGATGCGCACCTGGTGAAGCTCGGCACCATGGGCGAGTACGGCACACCCAACGTGCCGATCCCGGAGGGGTTCTTCGAGGTAGAGTATCGGGGTCGCAAAGACACCTTGCCCTTCCCCCGCCAACCCGGGAGCTGGTATCACCTCTCGAAAGTGCACGATTCACACAACATAGCGCTCGCCTGCAAGATATGGGGCATCAGGAGCACGGATCTCATGCAGGGGGTTGTCTACGGGACCTGGACCAATGAGACCCAGGCCGACGAGCGGCTGGTGACGCGCTTTGACTTCGACGCGGTCTTCGGCACCGTCGTCAACCGCTTCTGCGTACAGGCAGACATAGGGTATCCACTAACCGTATACGGTAAGGGTGGCCAAACACGGGGTTACATAAACCTGCGCGACTCCGTTCGTTGTATGGAACTGGCCATCGAGAATCCGCCTAAGAGGGGCGAGTATCGAGTCTTCAACCAGTTCACAGAGACCTTCTCTGTCCGGGAAGTTGCCGAGAACGTAAAGGAGGCTGCCGAACGGATCGGCGTGGAGGTGCATATTGAGCACCTGGACAACCCGCGCGTCGAGTTGGAGGAGCACTTCTACGAAGCTGACCACCGGCGACTACTCGACTTGGGCCTCGAGCCGCACAGTATGGTTGACGCCCTCGAAGGCATGCTAAAAGACTTGATGGCCTACAAGGACCGAGAGGAAGCCAAGGAGGATGTGATCGAGCCGAAGGTGCGGTGGAACGAGGCGCCTGAGAGGGTCAGCGATTAACAACCTTGATTAACCTCGCTTTGTTAGTATGTTCCTCGCGATTTACTGGGCTGGCAACCGTGATTATCCCGCTGCAACTTTTTCGACCCCCTCACCCTTCGAAAGCTCTGCTTCTCATATACGGCACTTTAAGGTATATTAAGGAGCATGGGTTGTCTGGCTCTTGAAAGTAAGATGATAAGCTACAATCAAGCCCAGAAGGCCATGACCTTCTTGACGTTTCCCTTGCGGAGGATGAGAGACTTTCAGGTCGTGATAGGAGGGGCTCGACTACATCGCTCGGCAACGCTTTTTACCAGCCGTGAAGCCTGAACGGAGCCACATAGTGGGGGGGTGGAAACATAGATAGCATACGCTTGGCAGGTGTTCTGGCAGCCATGCTCTTTGTCGGTTACGGCTTTCTTAAGTACCAGAAGGGCAACTGGTCGAAGGCCGATCTCTTGCTAGTTCTGGTCGTCTCTGCTGGTGTCGCCTCGGTATCGATATTCCCGCCCATAGGCAATATTTTTGCGTCCGCCTTCCGCTTGGAAAACCGCCTCTTCGCCCTGCTGGTGTTCTCCAACTTCCTACTGTTCGGCTTATTCTTGTACCTGCTCAACCAAGTCAGGTCTTCCAACCGGCGCAGTCGCGAGATCGTGCGCGGCCTGGCAAGGTATTACTATAACGAGCGATACTCCGCTAACGGTGAGCAGTACTTCAGTAAACGCGAACCTCGCGGCGAGATGGATGAAAACAGCGTGGTTGCCTCTGAGAAGGGTAGGTTGCTGGTCGTCATCCCGGCTTACAACGAGCAGGAGGCCATACTCGGTGTCCTTACGCGCATGCCAAAGGAGCTGCTGGGTTACGAAGTGGACGTGCTAGTCGTTGTGGACGGCGCGACCGACGCCACCGAAGCCGTGGTGATCAAACAAAACTTCCGGGTCGCCTCGCACATTGTTAACTGCGGGGGGGGCGACGCCCTACGAACCGGATTCGAAATAGCTCGCAAAGAGGGTGCGGACGTAGTGGTGAACATGGACGCCGACGGCCAGCACCAGCCCGAGGAGCTGGAGCGCCTGGTAATCCCGATCGTCAAGAACGAGGCGGACTTTGTGGTTGGATCGCGCTTTTTGGGACACTACGAGGAGCGTGGGAGTATCCGCCACGTTGGGGTAGTTCTCTTCTCGTGGTTCATCTCTTTGCTGACCGGCGCCAAGGTAACGGATTGCACCAACGGTTTTCGGGCCCTCCGCGTCAACGATCTCGAGAGGTTGAGTCTGCAAGAGGAGCAGTATCACACGACGGAGCTTATTATCGAGGCGTCGAAGAGGAAGCTGCGCTACAAGGAGGTTCCCGTATCCGTCCTCCGTAGGACTGAGGGCGAGAGCAAGAAGCCAAAGCGTCTGCGTTATCCCCTAGGGGTGCTGCGTGCCATAATTAGTACCTGGCTGCGATAATCACCACCCGTTGTTCGAGTCTTATTCTCTGCACAGCGGCTTGCACTAACACTGCCCCATACAGCGGGCTCGTTGATCTGCCACGCTCAACGATGGTTGTTGTCCCAGAAAGGTATTCTGAGTAAGCGCTCGTGCATCCCCAATGCGTTATGTCCCAACCTCCTTGCAAGGCGCTATATACACTACAGCGTTCGCCAAAAACGTTGACCCTCTCGCAGTATGAAAGCAGATTGGTCGAGGTAGCTGATAGGAGCATCTCACAGTACCTGTACGAGAAAAAACCGTTTACGCCCCCAGATGTCTAGCGGGTCAACAGTTATGAACACCGCTGTAGAGAGGCCTCGATCAATAATCGCAGCCGGGCTGCAGCTACCCTCAAGAGGTTTGCTTCGACCGCTATCGAATCCCTATCGAGATTGCAGGTTATTATCGACGAGATAGAGAGTTGCGCCACCCTACAGCGTTGGTCAAAACCCTTGACCCCTAGATGGTGGCGGAAGAATAAATGCTTGCTCCAAGACTTCAGTCTGGAAAACAGTGCAGGATACAGAACTGTACAGTTCCTAGCGATCCGCCAGTACGACATACCGGTTCAACCATTATGACCGGCGCTGTAGCGGGAACGATCACACCAACGAAGTGCAGGCAAACTATCCCCGATGAGTCCTGCGAAGTCCTCGCACGGGAACAACGCCGCTCTGTCAAGCGCCCTCGGAACCTGACTCCATGTGCCCAATCAGCCTTCTACATCAGGACGAGCGGACCGAAGCGCCTGAGCATTGAAGGGATATACGATGCTACAGATGGGCTGGGCTTAGGGTATGCTAAGAGGCTTCGGGAAGCAGTGCGGCGCGGCTCTGTGCAGCGCGGCTGCCAGCACCCGCCCGACCGCCTCTGGAGAGTAGTGTTCCACCACGCGACGCCGCGCCGCTTTACCCAGGCGCGCAGCCAAGGCGCGGTCGTCGACCAGCCTACCCAGCGCTGTTGCCAGAGCCCTTGCGTCATTCCGTGGCACCACGACGCCGCCTGTATGCTCCCCGCCGGCGAACAGGTCGTCCACCCCCGGAGCATCACAAGCCACAACTGGGCAACCGCAGGCCATCGCCTCCATCGGAGCCACCGCGAACCCCTCGTGCCGCGAGGGAAACACGAAGACGTCGGCGGCGTCGAGCCGGCGGCGTATGACGGCTCGGTCGAGGACGTACTCGTCACGCCAGTGCACCCCACGCACGCCAGCAGCGTCGATGAGGCGTCGCAACTGAGCGGATTCGTCGCCCCCTCCGCATAGCAGCAGCCGTAGGTCCACGTCGCGGCGCTCGGTGCAGACCAACTGCCAGGCCTCGATGAGGACATCGAGCCCCTTCCACCAGATCTGCACCCGTCCATGCCAACATACGACCGGTACGCTGGCAGGTAGGCCCAACGCAACCCGGGCCGCCGCCTGGTTCCCAGGCGTCCACTCGCGCACGTCAATCGGGTTAGGTACGAGCGTGACAGCGTTAGTAGACAGCCGGTAACGCGTGGCTACCGCCTGAACCTCACTCTGCGGCCCAATGAAGAGCCCGGCGGCAGCCGGTACGGTCCTTTGGCGTACCCATCTCTGTACTCTAGTTATAGGGTGGCTACCACCCTGGTAGGTAGCGAACACAGGGAGACCCAACCACCGACCGAGCAACACGCACACGTCAAACCGGTGGTCCTCATACTCCTGCACGAGCACGGCCCCACATCGCTCCTGGCGCAGAACGTGGGCAAGGCTGCGAGGTGTGGTGGCGGTGTAGCCGACGGCAACCGAGGCAGCGCGCCGTAGGTGGCGTGCCCACTGTCCAGATGCACTTAACGCCCTACGGAGTCGGCGTGCCTCCCGGTGGGCATAAGCCGCGGGTAGCACCCACACCGTCGTACCCGTCGGCGCATGAACGCGCCGGTACGGTCGCCGAGCCTCGCGTGACCATACAACGAGTACCGTACGGATGCCGAACCAGTCAAGCGCCTCGACGTAGCCGAAGAGCCAGCCGCCGCTCCACTCGTTGCAGAACTCGTCGAGGGATACTCCGATTGTGTCGAGGAAGTCCTCCCATACATCGCCCCAGGGTAGCAAGGCGACCGTTGGAGTAGTCATCCGTCGTGCCCGAGCTCCAGGTACGAGCCGGTTAACGCTCCAGTGCCAGTTCCGGGTCGACGCGAGGTTCCTTCAGGGATTGTGGTGGCTACGCTTTTCATCTCTATGCCTGTGAAACGGGCTGTAAAGGCGAATATTTGATTTTATTGCTTTCAATGGATACCTACATTTAATGGCCTCTAGCACTAGAAGGACAGCACCCTTCCTATCACCTGCCCGGAGCGCTCGACGCACATCCCCAAGGGCCCAGAACATATAATTCTTTCTGGCTTGCTTCGATAGTTTGTTGGCAGTCTTTTTGGGCAGGTGCTCAGGCAGGTACGATTCAATAACTTCGGTAGCCCTGCACATATGTTGGACGGTACCTAGCATACCATAGCTCTGAGTGACAGATCCCGGACGCGTCACGCGATATGCTGCCAAGGGCTCAACCTCAAACCAAACGGGGTAGTGTGCGGCGATCCTAACCCACATCTCCCAGTCCTCGCCCCCAACTGCCCGCCTGTCGAATCCGCCTAGTGTTTCATAAACTTCACGCCGAACCACAACTGTCGGGTTCACAATTTGTTGTTCAACAACAATTCGCTCTAACCAATTGTGCAATATACCGCTTTGATTACACTCTAGAGGAGAAATATCTAGCCAGTGACCGTCTGGGTCAGTATATATACCGCGACAAAAGGCAGCGCCGATCTCCGGCTTTTCTTCAAAGGCTCGTTGCATCTTCCTGTAGAAGCCATCTCGCACATAATCGTCATCCTGAAGAAAATGGATCAGCTTTCCTCGCGATCGCTTCAAGCAGGTTTCATAGTTTTTTATCTGACCTACGTTTTCTTTCTGCCGGTAAAAGCCAACGCGGCCGCATCCTAACTCTTCAACAACCGCTGCAGGGTCATCACCCCGCGTAGAGTGATCGTCTACGACTTCGATTTGCATGGCATCAGGCCCAGGGTCCTGAGTCAAAACGCTCATCAGCGACTCGCGCAGATATCGCGCACTATTGTACGTTGGAATCAGTACAGACCATAACGGGCGCGGTGCTCCGTCTAAAACGGGTGGAATAGTAGCGCGGTAAGGATGTTGCTCCTTCATTGCAACGAGTTGTATGGATATTGGGGGACACTACCAGGAGCTTGGACTAGCTCAACGAACGGGATATTTTGACGAACCAGTTTTTCTTCTGCTTTCATCCCTGGCTTCCTCCCTTCGCAGCACCCCAATGCAGCACCCCAATATAGCATCACTTAACCCTAGTTGAGCTTGTCATCGAGTCCCACCTTTGCGCTTCAGCCAACCTCGGTAGATTTCCTCGAAGGTCGTCTCCAAACCCTTGGTTATTTTCCAGTTTGGATAATGCTTAGATACCTTTTCCAAGTTTGATATATAGCAAATATGGTCACCAAGGCGATTTTGCTCCACATACTCGTGCAGCATCTTTTTGCCAGAGATAGATCCAATCAAGTCAAAAGCCTCGAGTATAGAGATTGAGTTTGCTCGTCCTCCACCCAAGTTATAGACTTCTCCGCTTCTGGGGCTGTGAACGAACTCCTCTATAAAGGCGACGACATCGTGCGAGTGAATATTATCTCGGACCTGCTTCCCTTTGTACCCATATATAGTATACTTTTTACCCTCTAGGTTACACTTAATGAGGTAGCTTATAAAGCCATGAAGTTCCACTCCAGAGTGGGTAGGCCCGGTCAAGCAACCACCTCGGAGGCAGCAAGTCGGCATACCAAAATAGTAGCCATACTCTTGAACGTAGACATCTGCTGCAAGCTTAGAAGCGCCAAACAGAGAGTGCTTGGATTGATCAATCCGGAAGCTCTCAGGAATACCATCGAAGAAGGTAGGATCAACATAGTCCCATCGACTCTCTAATTCAACGAGCTCTAGTTCATTCGGAGCATCTCCGTAAACTTTGTTAGTTGACATGTGAATAAAGGGCGCATCAGCACAAAACTGTCGAGCCGCTTCGAGCAAGTTTAGAGTTCCGCCAGCGTTTACGTCAAAATCACTAAAAGGACGGCTCACTGCTAGATCATGGCTGGGTTGAGCTGCGGCATGTACGATAGCGTCAGGCTTGATAGCTTCAACCAAAGATAACACGTCTTTCCTGCAGCGTATATCCAATTCATGGTGCCTGAACCTGACATAGCGCTCGACTAAACGGCGCTGATTCCACCTGGTGTCTCCCTCAGGGCCGAAAAAGTCGGCCCGCATATTGTTGTCTATGCCGTGCACCTCCCATCCGCTGGAGCAGAAGTGCTCAACAACTGCGCTGCCTATGAGACCGCTGGACCCGGTTACTAGTAGCTTCATATACGTCAATCTATCCACACACTATACTAATCCAAGAATCCATTTTGCTCCTAGCTCCTATAGAGTATCTAAAAAGTAGTTCTGATCTCCTGTGAGGCGGTGACAAGGGTATGTAAGAACTTATGAACACATGCGACTTTCCTCTGATCGCTACTGGTTCACCGACGTGGTGAAAGTTCCGCAGACCCTGGAGGAATGCTAAACAGATGCTATTAACTATACTCTATTCACGAACTGCCTAAAGAAACCGTCTGATAGATAGAGTAGGATGAGACGGTTACCTACGCTCCGCCTCATGAGACGAAGCTACCCCACCAATCTGTCGGACGCGGAGAATGGGCTCACCTCAATCCTTGCCTCCCTGCTCGAAAGAAGCGGGAGCGGGGACGTCCAAAGATACATACAGCATCGGTCATAATGGTTGAACCGATATACCGTACACACAGGTGTCTAAGAAACCCCGGTACTGTGGCTCGGACTAACTTTTGAGGGAAGTGTTCAGAGTAGGGTTCATGCTTGTACGATCGTCTCCGAGCCAATAGTTGTAACCGACGCTGTATAAACTCGCGTGTCCTACAGATTTCCGGTCGAGACATTACGGTGGCTAGTTCTCAGAAAATTTCCTACGACCGTGAAGTGTATTCTCGTTCTAGCGCTGCGCGAGTTGGGTGAGAGGCCTGCTACAGATCCCTCGCCATCGTTCTTCTACACCTACTCTGGGGCCATGGCCTCACTACTGCGCTTCTCGGAACTTATCAAAATACCTGCACGTAAGTTAAACTGCTCCCCGTTGAGATCTGTGCTTAAAATCTACGCTTATCCAGCAGATAGCGTCGTCAGAAAGAATGCGCTGCTGTTGGTGATCCTCTTTACGGGGGTCGTTCTGCGGCTCTACCAACTTGGCGCAGAGAGCCTCTGGTACGATGAAGCGATCTCCACCTGGGCCGCCCACCAAAGCCCATCCCAGATACTCGAGGTAAGTAAGGGTGATAACAACTTCTTCTCGTACTACCTGTTCCTGCACTACTGGGTAGCGTTGTTTGGAGACGCCGAATATTCGGTGAGGTTACCCTCGGCGCTGGCCGGGATATGGGCGATTTTCATCATGTATAGAGTAGGGTGTCAACTCTTCAGTCGCAACGAGGCCCTCATAGCCTCCTTGGTTCTAGCGCTATCCCCGTTGCACGTCTACTACTCTCAAGAGGCCAGAGTTTATGAGATTATGACGCTGCTGTCCCTACTCTCCTTCTACTTCTTCTTGAAGGTTCTTAAGAAGGGCTACCTACGCGCGCAGGCGGGCTACGTCCTGTGCACTAGCACGCTTATGTACTCCCACGTCTACGGGCTCTTCGTCGTGCTCGCCCAGAACCTCTACCTAGTCACAGCGTTCTTGATCAGTAAGCCCTTCAGACTAAGGGAAGAGTCCCGCAAGCCGGGTTTGGGGGGATGGGTCTTTCTCCAGGTCCTCCTCTTCCTCCTTTATGTGCCGGGACTCGTCCTGCTGGCCGGATGGGTCCTCGATCCTAAGGGACGCGAATGGATTGAGCCACCCTCTATTGGTGTCGTGTACTCTGACGTAGTCATCTACGCTGGCTCTCCGCTGCTCCTGATGCTCCTCCTAGTACTCTCCCTGCTGGCGGCGGCCGGGCTGATAAGGGAAGATGCCGACGGCAGAAAGAAGCTATGGTTACTATTGACGTGGTTTCTGGTACCGGTGGCCCTACCGTTAACGGTCTCGCTCTTTTCGACACCGATATTCCACTATAGGTATGGGATAGCAGCCTCGCTGGCGCTCTACCTCATGGCTGCCAAAGGCGTGGGAATCGCCAGCGGCGCGCTCGCTTCTTTCCAGGGCGCTCACCCGAGGATTCCCGTAAGTTTTAGAGGCAATACGCCCTGGATCATCGCGGCGGCCATGCTAGTTGGGCTTTCTTGCGGGGTGCTTTGGCGCTACTTTGACACCATCGACAAAACGCAGTGGAGAGAAGCAGCTCGCTACGTAGATAGCCACGCGCGAGCCAACGACCTGGTACTCATTTACCCTGACTTCGAATTGCCGTCCCTCAGTCAATACTACTTTGAGGGTATTAGCATAAAGAAAAAAGAGGCGGAGAAGACCATCAAGAAGAACGACAAACGAAGCCTAAAGCAGCACGATAGGATTTGGCTCGTACGCGATCTTGACTTCGAACCTGAGAGTCTCTCGCTGGAAGAATTTACTTACGATAGCTTCTTCTCCAAAAGGTCATACGCGGCAGTACAGGAGGTAGGGTTCGGACCCTATCACCGCCAATGTTATCCATATCATCCGATACCGTGCGGGGTGGTGCACCCGGGTGAGGGTAAGGGTATAGACGTAACCTTATACGAAAAGAAGTAGCCCTGAAAAGCTGACGGTGACAGTCTATTCGGCGATTTCTCAGGATCTAGCTAACCTCTTTGAGCATGAGCAGCTTCCAAGAATTGATCTTGGCTCGATTTTAGGCACTAGGCTACCTGCCGAAGACCATCTGGACTAAAGTTGAGCTTAGGATGCATTGCAAAATCTTAAGGATAGTTAGCGAGGCAGATGAGCGAATAATCAAGATGCAAGAGGGCGAGCCGCGCTAGCGGATGCACCGCCCGCCTGTACGGTCTCGATCGTTTGCTGCTTTTTACGCCCTTACTGGTGTCTAAGGGTTGCATGCGGTTAAGCTCAGAGCTAGGATAGCCGAGACCGAGCGTTCTGGCAGGCAGTTCTCGCTCGAGAATAGGCCACGAAGAAGTTTTTGAAGTAAGGGCAAGGTGCGAACCCGGTAGAGGAGAGACAAGGTGAGCAGCAAACCCCTCGTTTCTGTCATCATCATCTTCCTGAATGCTGAAGAGTTTATTCAGGAAGCTATAGAAAGCGTGTTTGGACAGACCTATGAGGCGTGGGAGCTTTTGTTGGTGGACGACGGGTCGACCGACGGCAGCACTGATATCGCCTGGCGATATACCAAAGCGTATCCTGAGAAGGTACGCTACCTCGATCACCCCGACCATCAGAACCGCGGCATGAGCGCCTCGCGCAACTTAGGCATAAGGCACGCTAGGGGCAAGTATATCGCTCTTTTAGACTCAGATGACGTCTGGCTGCCCCCCAAATTACAGAGACAATCGGATATCCTCGAATCACATCCCGAGGCCGGGATGGTCTATGGGTTGAGTCAGTACTGGAGTAGCTGGACAGGTAAATTCGAAGACGCGGGGCGTGACTTCCTGCCAGAGCAGGGTATACCGAGCGACACTCTATATGAGCCACCCGCGCTGCTCACCCTGGTCTACCCCCTCGGCCACGCTAATCCACCCTGCCCTTCAAATATTATGTTCCGACGCGAGCTGGTGGAGCGCATAGGCGGCTTCGAAGAGACCTTCACAGGTGTAATGATGATGTACGAGGACCAAGCCTTTTTGACCAAGGCATACCTTAAGGAGCCTGTGTACGTCTCGCAGGAGTGCTGGGACCTCCACCGTTTACACCCAGACTCCTGTGTCTCCACGGTTATGAAGGCAGGACAGTATCAGCGGGTACGGCTATCCTTTTTGGAGTGGTCTGCGGGATACCTCTCCGGCCAGCAGGTCAAGGACCCACAAATTTGGCAGCTCCTCCAGGAGGAACAACGTATCGCCCGGGTATGGGTCTACCTGCGAGAGCGTGAGTGGCACCGAGCAATGCTAGCCACGCTGGTGCTACTGCGGCACCATCCACGGCGTTTCGTTCGCCGTTTGCGAGCGCTGATCTCTAGCGCTCAGCCGGTAAGCAGCGGCTATGCGGTCCCACCAGAGGCAGCCGCGCAGTCGAAGAGTAGCCACTACAAAGTATAGACATAACACTACTAGAGAGCCCAGACCCGCTCCCTGTAGCAGGAATGGGGGCACTCTAATGCTGCGCCAAAACGGTAGTTTAACTTCCGAACAAGCCTAAATGCCCTTGCCCGCTCGCCTCAAGCTCCTATTTTAGGCTCCGAACCCTCACATGTTTTCCGCAACTCAACGCAGTAGTTGCTAGTTTGGAATGAGCACCAAGTAACCAGAGACTCTCTCACTGCCGTGTCTCCTTCCAAGGCAGCGCCATACGGAACATCTCCCTTCGTTCATTCCGGCTTAGTGATAGCCAAGACAAAACTATCGCCGCGCCTATCCATAAAGGTGCTGTAAACCAATCTACATGAGTATTCGACCAAGTGTGCCATGAAGCCCCAACAATTAGAGCTAGGCCAAGCAACCAAGATACTACCATGGCCCTCGCTAGCGGAAACTGGTATCGGCTTCGGGTGTAGTACAGACAGAATGCAAGTTCAAGGACGTACAACACAAGGAATCCTACGCCAATGCCCTGGAAACTGTTGAAGCCGAAAAGCGCTAACGCGGTGAATGCGAGAAAGCCTGCACTCGACAACAAGCTCTCCCATAGCAATACCCTCATATTGGCAAAAGCCATCATCTGCACGTTGATCACCCAGACCGGAACCTTGAAATAATCGCCGATCAGCATCCAGCGGATGATCTCTAGAGAAGGGGTAAACTCACTAGAGTACAAAAGTTCAATCAGTAAGGGCTTTAGAACAACCAAGCTTATTACCATTGGCACCGTAAACAAGGTTGTAAGGCGCATGGTACGCTGCATCAGTAACGTACGCTCTGAGGTATCATCTGCTTGGCTTAAAATAGGTAAATAATAGGTTCCGAACGAGTTCAAATAAAGCGCCACATACGTGCCGGTAAGGGTCCACGCCGCAGCAAACATGCCAGCGCTAGCGAGTCCATCTTGTTGCACAATGAGCGCTCGTATCGCGAGAAACACTCCGCCACCCACAGATCCAGTGATAAATAGGGTACCCGCAATAGAGAAAAAGTGCTGTAGAGAGCCCGAATGAAGATTAATACGAGGACGATGAAGGAAGGGAGCCAGCCACCCCTCCCGCAAGGCAAACCAGGTAGCGAGCGCTACACCAACTGCCGGCGGAGCGCTCAACATACAGATAAACGCGGTAAGATAACCTGCTTCCACCAGCTTTGAGACCGGATAAGCGAGCAGAGCCATTGCACCTATACCGAGTACTTCGAGCAGTATCAACAGCCCAATAGCCCTAAAAGCATTAAGAACTCCATCAAGGTAGAACAAAGCCATGGTGAGTACTATGGGCAAGGCAACCCACCGCACAAGGTTAGTAGCTTGTCCATCATCACGTCCCAATACCAAAGGCGCAATCCACGGCGCCAAGACCAGCAAAACAACAAATATTAATAAGGAAGCTAGCGTGAAAACCCAGAACGTTGTTATGAGGTAGTCTTCTCGCACTTGGCCCTTGCGGCTGGCAAGCCCTTGCACTACAGCCGTGTTACCCGCATCTCCGCCTCTGGTAGCAAACTCTGAGATTTGACGCAGCAGACTATACAACCCTATGCCACTAGGGCCAAGAATTACTGCGACAATCTTGACGGCAACAACACCAAGCAACAGACTGGCCATTGTACCGCTACCCATCTTGAAAAAGGCTTTGAAGACCTCACGCATTACTGAGCATCAGCGTGTAGCAGTTGACGCCGGCACTGAACCATAGCCATAGTAGGCTGTACGAGAGCATATTGTGGAGACTTGTGTAAGAACATAATCGAGGTAGTACAGTGGCTTCACTAACGCTGTTTCAGATAGGTAGTCCGAGTAAGCGCTCACGTATACTAGATGGGCTATGATCCAAACTCCCTGCAAGCCGTTATTGAGCGAGAGATAATAAAGAGAGAGGCCGTGTGGGCCAGCATTTTTAAAGGCTGCTGTAGAAATATAAGGCTTGGTTGTAGCATCATCAGCTCCAGCTCTCCTAGCTGCTAGCACTCTGTAATATTATGCCTCTGCCTCTAACTCCGAAAGGCTACGCCTCTTTATTCTCATGCGGCGTATAAGGCTCTTTATAACGAAACTCATACTTAGTGTTAGGTAGGGCGGCTGCTCGAATAGTAAGCGGGCAATATCTCCAAACCGGTGCCGTCGTAGAACGTCTCGAACACTCTCAAAAGCTATAACACTACGGGCTTCTCGGATACGACGCTCTAAAGCGGCCACTAGTGCCGCATCTCCCACAACGACTGGATGCTTAAAAAGGGACTGCGTAGCCTTGAGCAAATCTTGAGACTGCAGAGTTGGACTAGAACATACCGATCCCATACGACGGGTGTTATACAGATAGTATCCGCGGGGCAGCTGTAGCCATCTTGCCTTTAGAGCTAAAATCTCTAAGTAAAACTGAAAATCTTCGTTAATACGCAGAGCCGGATCATACTCGAGTTTGTAGCGTTCGAGAAACGAGCGCCTAATCAGTGGTTGGGTTAGGGCGAGATCATACCAGGCAAAGTCGAGCAAGCTGAGATAACGTGGTCTCTTCAAATTGAAACCTCGCATTTGAAGATAGCTCCAGAAAACGGGCCGGCAATCTTTAGTAGACGAGCCCCGCATGACGCATACATCGTCACTAACCACATCTGCACCGTCTGAAACAGCCAACATTCGCTCGAGGCGTTGAGGAAGCCACATATCATCTCCGTCTAGGAGAGCGATCCATCCCCCTCGCGCTGCACCAAACCCGCGGTTACGACTCGCGCCAATACCAAGATTGCGCTCGTTACGCAATACTCGGACGCGAGAATCGCGGGTAGCAACCCTGCAAGCCACCTCAAAGGTATTATCATTAGAACCATCGTCGACTACTAGGATCTCAAGGTTGGTCATAGTCTGAGTAAGAGCGGAGTCGAGAGCACGTTCAAGGTAACCTGCAACGTTGTATGCAGGAACAACAACGCTAACGAGTGGGGCACCTTCATCGTTCATACTGTACAACTCTATATGATTTTGCACGTTTATTCTGCATAAGTACGGAGCTGAGGAGGTAATTCTTGTTGCTAGCGAACCATCTAAGGTTGTCACCTCTCGCGCGGAGCGTTACAGCCGTTGACCAGTCCATGTTACTCGTACCAGCTCTTATTGAGAGTACGGTTGCTGATTGTAGCTCCTTCGCGAACTGCGCATCTACGCCTGCCAACTCGTACGACGCGGCAAACTCAGCCGGTGCCCGGTAGCCTAGAGCGCGCTATGCGGCCGTCGGTGGTTGTGGTGCTCGCGGGTACTCCTCGACCAAAACCTTCGCTTCAATCAAGTCGGCGAACGCCTCCCTCTTGAGCATCTCATCCTCAAAGCGTCCGATGAACGACTCTACATAGGCATTCTCCCAGGAGGAACCCAGCTCGATATACAGGGTCTCCACCTCAGAGAGCGCCAACCACTGCTTGAGCGCTCGGGCTTCGAATTCGGGGCCGTTGTCCGAGCGGATGAACGCCGGAGCGCCCCGTTGTCCGAACAGGCGCTCTAGAGTGCCAATTACGTCCTCGGCTGTGATGGACCGCTCAACCTCGATAGCAAAACACTCTCTTGTATACTCATCCACCGGCATCATCTTCAGCCTGCGACCGTCCTCCGTGCGGTCCATTACGAAGTCGTAGCTTCGCACGTGGTCCTTGTGCTCTGCCCGTCTCCTCGTGCATCCGTTCTCTCTTGTACCCTATGGTAGGCGAGGCCTCTTTCGCTGCGTATTGGGTACCTTCAGGCCCTCCTCCCTCCACAACTTATACACTCGCTTCTCGTTCACCGTCCAGCCCTCTCGCCTCAGCAACGCCCACACCCTGCGGTAGCCGTAGCGGGGGTTCTCCTGAGAAAGCCCGGCCATCCGCTCGGCCAGACAGTGATTCTTCTCCACCTTGCGGCCCGCGTAGCGTTGGCTCGACCTGGGTTGGCCGATCATCCTACAAGCCCGACGCTCGGAGACAGCGAGCTTCCATCGCACGTGCTCGACGGCGGCTCTTCTGTTGGCCGGGCTCAGAAGTTTTCCCCGACCCACCTCCTTGAGGATGCTGATGTCCACGGCTTAGTCGGCCACGATCTTCTTCAAACGGGCATTCTCCTTCTCCAGCTCCTTCAGGCGCTTCATCTCGTCCGACTTCATCCCTCCATACTAGTTCCTCCGGCGATGGAAGGTTGCCTCGCTGATGCCGAGCTTCCTTGAGACCTCGGTACTTGAGGCCCCAGTGGTCATTTAGACCTCCGCTACGCGCAGCAAGCGCACGACTTGCTCTAGGGTGTCTCTTCTTTATCGAGAATCCTCCTTTTGCCCATTCTGGGCCTTCGGACTCTCATAGTAGCCGGATCAGTTTCCGGGGAGCAGGTCATTAGCTCCACCTAAGGCGCTCTGCCATGGAATCGTTGCCCACGGCGTTAGAAAATACAGATACCCAATCGTTGTCCTTGTGTAGGAACACAGCCAGGACGATGCGGTAAGTATCTAATCAATGCTTTTTGTTAGATCGAATATCCAGTAATCGACACCCTCAGCTACGATGGGATGCTTTTTGCCAAGAAACTCATAGAGTTCTGTCTGGTCCTCAAAGCGTCCGTAATTTAGATCTCTGATGATTACAAAGTAATCAGGTGGATACTCTGACTTTGCCTCTAACTTATCTAGACGCTCCTCCATAGTGAGCTCCGACGTACCAGGATTCTTCTCCCCATCGTCTATATCGTCCCAAGGCGGCCAAACTTCTCCGGAGAGCCATCCATGGTACTTAAGAGGCTCTCCGTAATCAGGAGCTGATATAAGTGTGCTCGCACTGTGGTTGACGATCCCTCCAACCTCTTCGTACATTTTTACCTTGTCGTCAATGTCGAGTGCATTGGCATCATAATGATGCCTATAATTAATGGACGCTCCGACGGCCAGAAGACCGGCCAACAAGAGGACTCCAACAATAGCTGCCCGCTGATACCTCTGTGTGGCTACCTGAGCTAAATAATCGATAATCAACGCGATTATAGGACCTAAGGAGAGAGCAACGACAGGGATAAGCTGTAGCGAATAATAATCGTGAATTATTTGGTTCGTAAATACTAATCCGAAAATGAGGTAGCCAACCCACAAACCTATCAGTAGAGCCCTCGCTAAGCCCTTGCTGAGCATTAGGAATCCAAGAAGCGCTACTATAAAATAAGGGCCTACTACAATATTAATCTGCAAAAGCCAAGCGGCCCAAAAACTAGGCTGAAGCAGAAGATGTGGGGAGAGTGTTCGCTCTACTTGTGTCCCAAAGAATCCTGCTACAAATGTGCCGTACAAGACGTATATGAGCATCGGCAAGAGGCTTAGAACCGCAAAGATGGCGGAATGCGGGCCGATTAACGTCCTCCGGAGACCTTGTTTGTATATGCCAAGGGAGACAAAAACCCCGAATAATTGAAATAAGCAGACGCCAGGCTTTATAAACAGGGTAAGAGCTGAAGCAAGTGCTGCAATTACTAGCCTGGGCGTTGAGGGTTGCTCGTAGTACCGTAGAATAGCGAAGATGCTAAAGAGCAGCGCCATAATCATCAGAGGGTCTGGCTGGAAGCTCCTACTTGCTAATATCCCGTAGGGAAGAAAAAGATAGAAAGCAGTAGAAAACAGCGCTGCGCCTGCTGGAAGTATCCTTTTGGCGATCAGGTACAGAAAGATTCCGCCGGCTATCCAACAAACTGTTGCAAGTATCCGTGGAATCCAAATGTGCTCCCCACCGAGTATACGGTAGGCGAAGGACGCCGTGAGGTCCAAGATAGGGGGTTCAGCACTGTACTCTGCCTGTTTATTGAGGCTTGCGATTTCTCTCTTCCATTCTGGGGCTGATTCTAATGCCTCGTAATAATAGGCTCTCGCCATAATAAAGCCATGGTATGCCCGAGTAGGTTGGAACTCTCCAGGTGGCTCGTCAATATGCAAAATCCTTACACCGAAAGCCACCACGCACAGCAAGCTGATAATGAATAATAGCAATATTGGTTCTCGTCCCGAGAACTGGGTCTTATAAACCCCTGTTATCAATCTACTTGAACCTCGGTCCTTATCTTAGGTCGCCTGGCTAAACCAACAGCTGCGTACTATCTCGGTGCTGGTCGCAATTTACAGCATACCCGTCAGCCATCGCAACAACCTACAGAGTTCCACCCTCCCCGACATAACCACACCTGCAAGACCTTCCATATGTGGTCTGGAGGAGTAGGGGTGCGAGAGCCTTCTTGTAGTACCCGTGCGCTACTACCTCCTGCATCCGTGCCTGAGATTCGTGTCCCTGTTCAGATCACCTGGCTAGGAAAGACCTATCGTTAGGTCTTCGCAGAGTATCCATCTGGAGATGTGCTGGGCTGTAGCAGGTGCGGCAGCCGCATAAGAACTGATAAGAGGAGAGGTAAGAACTCTGCCTTAAGAGAATCTATCTATAAGTCAAAACGCTTGCAGGAATTGTAAAATGTACAGACCAAGGAAAGCGATGATCGGGCGCGGAGTTGCCTCAAGATCGTTGAGGGACGAGGCGCTCTCAGGGAGGATCGGGAGTTCTTTGCGAAGTAGTGCTCCCTGCTGGGTACAGCCCCGACACATGGAAATCACCCACGCTGAGCATTTAGAATGAAGACAGACATTGAAGCATACCGCGAGACGGTTCGTTGCCGCAGAATCTGCGTTCATAAAGGCGTATGATTGCAAACCCTGCTAGAGGTGCGTTCCAACGACCCCTTTGCAGAAATCCCTAAACTGCAAAAATGTATGGTAAATTGAAGGTTATGTCGGCTGATGCAACACTGCCGCGAGCCTGTGCCGGGGGCAGGCCAACGCCCTCCATTAATTCATGAGGAGGCGCCTCGACCGGGAGGACTTCGAGAATATATATGCGCAGTCGCCTGACCCTTGGAGCTACGAGACCTCCTCGTACGAGCATAGCAAATATGAACGGACTCTGGAGGTTTTGGCGCATCGTCGGTACCACCATGCCTTAGAAGCTGGCTGCTCCATCGGCGTCTTCACGGCGATGCTCGCGCCCTTGTGTGACAAACTTCTAGCCGTAGACATCTCCGAGAAGGCGGTCCTAGCAGCGAGGGAACGGTT
>Ga0126314_10000495_pt1 | contig 18889 bp, 18 predicted proteins | sample Plot105B_FD_92535 | JGI IMG/M metagenome (GOLD analysis project Ga0126314, IMG submission 92535) | Serpentine soil microbial communities from UC McLaughlin Reserve, CA, USA - Plot105B | ecosystem: Environmental > Terrestrial > Soil > Grasslands | place: USA: UC McLaughlin Reserve, Lake County... | reverse complement strand
GAGAACATGGGCAGCATGGAGGCGGCGCTCAACACCCGCTGCCTGATCGGCGCCTTCCCGATCCCGATCGAGGGCGGCGAGGCGTCGCCCTGCCGGGTCGTGGCGTTCATCGAGGAATGAGCGGCGCCACGCTGCTGTCACCCGGCCGGCTCGGGCCACACGAGACCCGCAACCGGCTGATCCGTGCCGGTACGTCGGAGACGATGGCCGGCCCCGGTGGCGAGGTCACGCCGCAGCTCGTGGCGCTCTATGGGCGCCTCGCCGAGGGCCAGGCCGGCGCGATCTTCACCGGGCACCTGTTCAGTCATCCGCGCGGGCGCTATGCGCGTCGCCAGACCGGCATCTACGACGACAGGCTGATCACGGGCCTGCGCGAGCTCACCCACGCGGTCCATCGCGGCGGTGGCACCGTGCTCGCCCAGTTGGCGCACGCGGGCAGCCAGTCGCGCGCACCGTTCGTCGACCCGCTGGCGCCGTCGGCCGTGCCGAACGCGTTGACCGGACGCGAGGTCCCGGCCGGCAGCGAGGAGGAGATCCGCGAGGCGATCGACGCCTTCGCCGACGGCGCACGGCGTGCGCTCGAGGCCGGCTTCGACGGCGTGCACATCCACGGGGCCAACGGCTATCTGATCACTGAGTTTCTCTCGCCGCTCACGAACCGTCGCGACGACGCCTGGGGTGGCGATCGGGAGCGGCGCCTGCGCTTCCCCCGTGAGGTCGTGCGTGCCGTGCGTGCCGTAGTCCCAAATGACAAGATCCTGACGATGAAGATCGGCGTGGTCGATGCGCCGGCGGGTGGGCTCGACCTCGGGGACGGGCTCGCGGTCGCGTCAGCACTCGTGGCCGAGGGGTTGGACGCGGTCGAGATCTCATGCGGCGTGATGACGCGGCCGACGGATTCCGCCCGCCAGTACGTGGCGGTCGACCGGGCGCGCGCCGCGCACGACCTGCTCCCGCATCGGATGTTCGCGAAGGAGGTGGACGAGGCGTACTTCGTCCCGTGGGTCCGCGCGCTGCGCAAGCGGGTTGACACCACGGTCGTGGCCGTCGGCGGCATGCGTCGCACGGAGACGATGGACTCAGTACTGGCCGCGGGCGACGCGGACTTCGTCGCGATGGCGCGGCCGTTCATCCGCGAGCCGGACATCGCAGCCCAGATCTCCGCCGGCCGCAGGGGCCGGGTCGACTGCACGAGCTGCAACATTTGCCTGATGCACGAAGGGCATCACTCCCTTCGCTGCTGGCGCACGCCGCGGCACAGGCTGCTGCAGCACGCGACCTATCGGTTGGCTGGAGGGTTCCGGTGGGGACCGCGGGGCCGGTAGCGGGGCTGGTTCTCGCGGCGGGCGGCAGCCTGCGCTTCGGCTCGCCCAAGCAGCTGGCACTGTTTCAGGGCCGGCCGCTTGTCGAATGGCCGCTCGTCGCGCTGGCGGACGCCGGCATCGAGCCGCGAATCCTCGTGCTCGGCGCGGAGGCGGACATGATCGAGCCGCGGGTAGAGCTCGCGGGAGCCACGATCGTCCGCTGCCCGGACTGGGAAGAAGGTCAGTCGGCGTCGCTGCGTGCAGGCGTGCGGGCGATCGGTGACAGCGACGCGGAGGCGCTCGTCGTAGTCCTGGGCGACGAGCCCTTGCTGAGCGCGGAGGCGGTGCGCCGTGTCGTTGCCGCGCGCGGCGATAAGCCGGCGGTGCGCGCAACCTACTCGGACACGCCGGTGCACCCGACGCTGATCGAGCGGGAACTCTGGCCGCAGCTGCTCGCGCTGCGCGGCGATCACGGCGCTGCCGGCGTGCTCGGCGAGACCGGATTCACCGCCGTCGCGTGTGATGACCTCGCCTCGCCCGTGGACATCGACACGCCGGAGGACCTGAAGGTGCTCGAGTCCTCGCTCTGAGCAGGAGAACCTGCGGTCGCGGGCAATTCCCGCTGGGATGGACCGTCTGGCAGCCGTGTCGGCGACCGTTGCCGTTGGGGCGCTGATCGCCTTCCAGCCGCCGGTGAACTCGCAGCTCGCAAACCGCACGAGCGTCCTCGGCGCTGCCTTGATCAGCACGGCGATCTCGGCGCTTGTGATGGCTGTGCTGGCGTTGACCCTCGGCGAGCTCGGCCAGGTGCGGCGCATCCCGGACATCCCGGTCGTCTACCTGACCGGCGGCCTCATTGGTGCGGTTCTCGTCTCGGTGTCGCTGGTGACGGTGAGAACGCTCGGCGCCGGCGGTGTAGTGGCGGCGACAGTGACGGGACAGCTCATCGTCTCGGCACTGCTCGACCGCTTCGGCATCCTGGGGCTCGACAAGCTGGCGCTGACGCCGATGCGCGTGATCGGCTTCATCCTGCTCTTTGCGGGGACTCTGCTCGTGACTGCTCGCTGAGCGCCTTCGTACAAAGCGATCTGGCTGTTCAGCTTCTGGCGGCGGATGAAGACGGGCGCTGGGGTGCTGCAGCGGCCCGAACGCGAGCGTCGCGGCTTCTGACACGTAGCCAATCCCGGCCGCATGTGCGGCCGAGCAGGTGCACGGCGAACGCGAGCGACCAGATGATGTAGATCAACGCCTGCGCGGTCGGATGGGTGGGCAGGTCGATGATCAGCACGAATGCAGCGGTCGCGACCAGTGCCGGCGCGAGGCTGCCGGCGACCACGTCGGCGGCAATCAACGCCAGGTAGAAGGGCAGGTGGTAGTAGCTGTTGTCGACCGGGTCGAACATGCATCGGATCAGCAGCACCAGCGCGAGCAGCGGCAGCGCGCGGGTCAGGACGTCGCGGCGCACGTACTTCCGCAGCGCGAGCGGCAGAGCCAGGCTGAGCACGATGATCAGCGGGTGCGCGCCGAGACCGATGAGGTCGGGCGAGTGGTGGACGATCCCACCCGACGCACCGGTTGCGGATGTGAAAGGCCACCACACGCTCGTCGGCAGGACGTTGCCGGTGCGGACGTCGAGTAGGTGGCTGTTGACCCGGACGAAGCTGCCCGGATCCGCGGCGACGATCGGTATCAGGATCAGAAGACCAACGCCGGCCAGCACGATCAGCGGCCGGCGGACCTTTTGCCAGGGCAGCACGATCAGCACTGCTGGGAGTCCGAGTATCGCCCACTGCTTGGTCGCAATCGCTGCCGCCAGGAGGATCGACGCCATGAGTGCACGCTCGTAGATCGCCGCCAGCATCGCCCCGACCAGGAGTGCGCCGCCGATGATCTCTTCGGGGTGTCCGTAGGTCAGAGCCTTCACCGTGAGCGGGTTGATCGTGCACACGATCAGCGCGCCGTACTTGACCAGCGGGGACCGTCCGAGCCGCTCGGCGAGCGCGAACAGCGTGAGCCCAAGTGCGCCGCCGAACAGCGCGCAGGGGAAGACGCCGAAGCGGTAGGCGGCGTCGTACATATCGACCTTGTCGCCGCCGCCGCTGATCAGCGACAGGGCTGCGAATGGCGCGCGTAAGAGGAGCGACAGCGGTCCCATCAGCGGCCGCCCGCCAAGGAAGTCGCCGAGCTTCCCGTGGATCAAGCTGTCGATCACCGGCCCGGCTTCGACCGGGTAGTCGCCCGACCAGTACGAGCTTGACTGCCACGCCAGGTAGGCCGCGGTCGCCACTACCGCTGCGGTCAGCAGCGCGATGCGTAGACGGACGTTCACCGTCGGGCAGTCCTGCCTACGAACCCGTCAGGCCCAAGGCCGACGCCGTCGTCGAATCGGTCGAGGAGCCTTGGCCTGGCCGCAGCGTATGCGCGCCACCAGTCCGGTCGGCGAATTCTGGGGGAGCGACCCGCAGGTAGTGCTCGAACGCCCAGTCCGCGACCCGCTTCCGGCTGAGCAGCGCGAACAGCGGCGGCAGCAGCCTCGGGCGGATCCGCGGCAGCAGGCGCTGACCCTTCAGGAGCGTGTCGAACTTCCAGCGGTGCGTCTCGTTGAAGCGGTCGTAACGCTCGAGCGCGGTCTCGCGCGACTGCTTGCGCCCCACGACCGCGCGCAGCTCGCGCCCGAGCGCGATCCCGAAGTAGAAGGCCGTCCGAATGCCCTCTGCGGTCAGCGGCAGGCAGTGACCGGCCGAATCGCCGGCGAAGAAGATTGGGCCCGGCGCCGTCGCCTTGCGTAGGCGGTGGGGGATCCAGTTGCCCTGGTAGCCAACCGCAGGGAGCTCGAGGTCCTCGGTCAGCAGCACCGTCGTGTCCTTGACGTGGAAACGGGGGTCGAACGAGCCAACGCCCACCCGTAGCTCGCCGCCGGCGGGGAACCGCCAGCCGTAGCCGGCCGGGACGTAGCGGCGGTCGATCCACACCTCCAGATCGCGGCTCTGGCCCTGCGGATGCACCTCGAGCCCGCGCGAGAGCGGCGCCTCCGGCGGCTGGTAGACGCCGTCGCTTGCCAGCACGCGGCGCCAACCGAGGGCGTCGACGACGAGGGGCGCAGACAGCTCGCCGCGATCGGTGTGGACGGTCGTGCCGGAGCGCCCCTCGACCTTGGCCGTGTCGAATTCGAAGTCGCCCTGCGCCGCGAGCAGTGCGCACAGCTCGCGGTAGTCGAAAGTGGAAAGCGTCCAGGGCAGCTTCGGGCGCGCCGTCCCGTGTGGCGTGTGGACAACGAGCTCGTCGAAGGTCTGTCGGATCGAGCCGGCCAGCCCGAGGCGCTCGAGCCAGGCGGTTGGCGCCGCACAGGCCGACGTCTGTCGCTCTCCGATTTCGTAACGGTCGATCATCATCACCCGCGCGCTAGAGCCCGCCAGCTCGCGCGCCACGGCCAGGCCCGCGAAGCTGGCGCCGCAGATCAGGACGTCCGCATCTGCGTTCAGCGGCGTCCGCTCGAGGCCGCGCTTGGTCTTACGTATCGGCACGAGGGCGAGGTTAGGTGAGAGCCAGCGCGATGACCCCTGCGAGCACGACGACGGTCCCCGCGATCCGCATCGGGCTCACCCGCTCACCGAGGAACAACGCGCCGGCCGCCACCGCTATCACCACGCTCGTCTCACGCAGCGCCTGCACGCCCGGCACAAACGCCTGCGGAGCAAGCCGAATCGCCGCCAGTGCGAGCCCGAACGCGCCGAACATCGCGATCCCCGCGAGCAGGGCGCCGGGACGCAGCTCCGCCCGCAGCGACTTCCGCCGGCTGATCCAGAGCGGATAGAGGATGGCGGCCGGCAGCACGACAAGCTCCAGATAGGTCAGCGGCTTCGCGTGATGGAGCCCGGCCTTGTCGAACAGCGTGTACGCAGCGATCGTCGCGCCAATGGCCAGCGCGAACAGAACGTGGCGGCTGTCCCCCACCTGGAGGGGTGGCTCCCCTCTCACGAGGAGGACACCCGCGGCCACGAGCAGCACTCCGACCACGGTCAGCGCGTGCAGCACCGTGCCGAGCAGGACCACGCTGAAAACTGCAACAAGCACCGGCGCCGAGCCGCGCGCGATCGGGTAGACGAGGCTGAGCTCGCCGCTGTCATAGGCGGCGGCGAGCAGCGCGAAGTAGAGGACCTCCAGCGCCGCCGACGCCGCCAGGTAGGGCCAGACGCCCGAGTCGAGCTGCCAGGTAAGCGCCGCGACGGGTGCGAACACGACCGTTCCGGCGATCAGCGCCACCGCCGTGGCGGCCTCACTGTCGCGCGCACGCGCGAGCAGCATGTTCCACAGGGCGTGCACGAACGCCGACGAAAAGGCCAGTGCGAAAGCGGCGAACGGCACCCCTCCAGCTTTCTAGCGAGCGGCTAGGCTTGACCGCCTATATGACCACCCCTACGGCACCTGCAATCGACTATGACTCGACGTTCGTCTACTTCGAAGAAGGCGACGTCGTCAGCGGAAACGTTGTCCGAATCGACCGCGATGAGGTCCTGGTCGACATCGGCTACAAGAGCGAGGGAGTCATCCCGTCGCACGAGCTTTCGATCCGCAAGTCCGTCGATCCGCATGACGAGGTGGAGCTTGGCGAAGAGGTCGACGCGCTCGTCCTCACCAAGGAGGACCAGGACGGGCGCCTGATCCTCTCGAAGAAGCGCGCTCGCTTCGAGAAGGCGTGGCGCACGATCGAGCGTGCCGCCGAGTCTGGCGAGGCCGTCACCGGGACCGTCATCGAGGTCGTCAAGGGCGGCCTCATCGTCGACCTCGGTGTGCGCGGCTTCCTGCCGGCGTCGCTCGTCGACATCCGCCGCGTCCAGAACCTCGACGAGTTCATGGGCGAGAAGATCGAGTGCCGCGTCATCGAGCTGAACCGCTCACGCAACAACGTGGTCCTGTCGCGCCGCGCCGTCCTCGAGGAGGAGCGCAAGGAGCAGCGTCAAGAGATTCTCGACCGCCTGCAGCCGGGCATGATCGTCGAGGGCGCGATCTCGAACATCGTCGACTTCGGCGCGTTCGTCGACCTGAACGGCATCGACGGCCTGATCCACATCTCCGAGCTGTCCTGGAGCCATGTGAACCACCCGTCGGAGATCCTGAACATCGGCGACATCGTGCCGGTGAAGGTGCTCGACATCGATCGCGAGCGCCAGCGCATCTCGCTCGGGCTCAAGCAGACGCAGGAGGACCCGTGGCAGCGGGTCGTCAACACCTATCGCGTTGGCGACGAGCTCGAGGGCACCGTCACCAAGGTCGTCGCGTTCGGGGCATTCGTCGAGATCCTCGACGGCGTCGAGGGCCTCGTGCACATCTCGGAGCTTGCACATCATCACGTGGAGAACCCGCGCGAGGTCGTCGACCCGGGCCAGGACGTCAAGGTGAAGATCCTCGAGATCGACGCCGAGCGCCGCCGCCTGTCGCTGTCGGTCAAGCGCGTCGAGGGGCAGAACCTGCCGCTGCGGTCAGCTCCGGCCGGGGCGCCGGAGGCGCACGTCTCGGAGGGCGAACTTGCGAACGCACCCGACTACGGCCTCTCGGACGACGTGTTCGCCGGCCAGGAGGGTGGTGGGCTGAGCGAGCAGCAGGCGGGCCTTGCCGCGGCCGCCGAAGCGTTCGGCACCCCTGAGCAGCGCGCGGCGTTCCTCGAGCCGTCGGAGCCGGAGACCGGCGCCGCCGAGGCGCCGCCGGCCGAGCCGACTCGGGCTGCCGACACGCCCGCCGCGGAGCCGCCGGCTGTCGAGCCGACCCGGGCTGCCGACACGCCCGCCGCGGAGCCGCCGGCCGAGCCGACCACGGCTGCCGAGACGCCCGCTGCCGAGCCGCCGGCGGTCGAGCCGACGCGGGCTGCCGACACGCCCGTCGCCGAGCCGCCGGCGGTCGAGCCGACGCGGGCTGCCGACACGCCCGCCGAGCCGCCGGCTGTCGAGCCGACCCCGGCTGCCGACACGCCCGCCGTCGAGGCGCCCATGCCGACCGAGTCCGCTGAGGACGCGGTGCCAGTCGACGCGCAGCAGGCCGACGAGGTCGGCGAGGCGGCGGCTGAGGTCCAGCCGGACACCGCGCCCGAGGATTCCGAGCAGCCGTAGCGAACCGCGCTCGGGTGGCGCGGACGCCGTTCATCGGCCTCACCGGAGGCATCGGAGCCGGCAAGTCCGAGGCGCTGCGCGCACTCGATCGGCTCGGCGCGGCAACGCTGTCGACGGATGCGGTCACGCACGAGCTGCTGGAGACCGATGAGGTCCGCGATCTGCTGGTCGAGAAGCTCGGCGCGGAGGTGGCGCCCAACGGGCAGATCGACCGCTCCTCCGTCGCCACCACCGTGTTCGACGATGACGAGAAGCGCAAGTGGCTGGAGGAGGTTCTCTGGCCGCGCGTCGGCCAGCGAGTTGCGGACTTCCGCGAGTCGGGGGAGGATCGGCCGGCAGCAGTCGTGGAGGTGCCCTTGCTGTTCGAATCGGGGATGGAATCTGTGTTCGACAAGACGATCGTCGTGGTTGCCGATGAGGACGTTCGGGCCGGACGCGCGGCCGCCCGTGGGCATCAGCTGGTCGAAGCGCGCGCGGCGCGGCAGCTCACGCAGGACGAAAAGGCGCAAAAAGCGGACTTCGTCGTTCGGAATGACGGCACGCTCGACGAGCTGGAAGCGAAGCTGTCCGAAGTGCTGGAGAGGCTGAGAGAGGATGCAGCCGACGGCAACCGCTAGCGCGCAAACTCGTCGCCCGCCTCAGGCGGCCGCGCGCCGCGCCGCTCGTGCGCGTCGTCGCCGGCTGCGCCTCGCCGTCGCGGTGGGCACGCTGGGGGCGCTCGCGCTGCTGGTAGGGCTGCATCCGCTCAAGCAAGCGGTGCAGGAGGTAACCCTCCCGCTGCGGCACGAGGACATCATCCGCCAGCAGGCCGCGAGGAAGAACCTCGACCCCGCGCTCGTCGCGTCGATCATCTATCAGGAGTCGAAGTTCTCCGACCGCACGAGCGTGGCCGGAGCGCGTGGGCTGATGCAGATCACACCGGATACCGCCCGCTTCATCGCCAAGCAGTCGGGTGGCATCCGCTTCACGCTCGAGGACCTGGGGACGCCGCAGATCAACATCGCCTACGGCACCTGGTACCTGCGCTGGCTGCTGGACCGCTACGACGACCGTCAGGCTCTGGCGATCGCCGCCTACAACGCCGGCTTCGGGCACGTCGACGATTGGGTCCGCAGGGCGGGCGGCCCGGACGCCTTCGACCCGAAGGTCGACATCCCGTATCCCGAGACCCGCGGTTACGTGCAGCAGGTCTTGGAACGGCGCAAGGACTACGCGCGCCGCTACTCGCGCGAGCTCGGCCTGTAGAACCGGCCCGGCGCCAGGGCTAGCCTTCCATGCGTGCCTGAATTCAAGGTCAATCCTGCTTACACCGCGGTCGCCGACCAGCCGAAGGCGCGCGATGGGCTTGCCGAGGGGCTGAACAGTGACGAGCGCTTCCAGACGCTGCTCGGGGTCACCGGCTCCGGCAAGACGGCGACCATGGCGTTCGCGATCGAGCAGGTCCAGCGCCCAGCGCTCGTCATCGCCCACAACAAGACCCTCGCCGCCCAGCTCTGCAACGAGTTCCGCGAGTTCTTCCCGGACAACTCGGTCGAGTACTTCGTCTCGTACTACGACTACTACCAGCCCGAGGCGTACGTCCCGGCGCAGGACCTCTACATCGAGAAGGACAGCTCGATCAACGACGAGATCGACCGTCTGCGCCACGCCGCGACGTCGGCGCTGTTCGCGCGTCGCGACGTCATCGTGGTCGCTTCGGTGTCGTGCATCTACGGCTTGGGCTCCCCACAGCAGTACCGCGACCACTCGCTGACGATCAGGCGCGGCGACTTCGCCGACCGCGACGAGGTCCTGCGCAAGCTCGTTGACATGCAGTACAACCGCAACGACCAAGCACTCGCGCGTGGCACCTTCCGGGTGCGTGGCGAGTCGCTCGAGATCTTCCCGAGCTACGCCGAGACGGCCTTCCGCACGGTGTTCTTCGGCGACGAGATCGAGTCGGTTCAACACTTCGATCCGCTGACCGGCGAGGTCTATGCGGAACTCGAGCACATCGGCATCTGGCCGGCGACCCACTATGCGACCGACCGAGCGACGATCCAGCGGGCACTCGAGGAGATCCGAGACGAGCTCGAGACGCGCTGCAAGGAGCTCGAGAACGAGGGCAAGCTGCTGGAGTCGCACCGGCTGCGGCAGCGGACCGAGTTCGATATGGAGATGCTGCGTGAGCTCGGCTTCTGCAACGGCATCGAGAACTACTCGCGCATCCTCGACGGCCGTCCTCCGGGGTCGCGCCCGTTCTGCCTCCTCGACTTCTTCCCGGACGACTTCGTCGTCTTCATCGACGAGTCGCACCAGACGGTCCCTCAGATCGGCGGCATGTACGAGGGCGACCGCTCGCGCAAGCAGACGCTCGTCGACTATGGCTTCCGGCTGCCGAGCGCGATGGACAACCGCCCGCAGACCTTCGACGAGTTCCTGGCCAACACCGGTCAGCTCGTGTTCGTGTCAGCGACTCCCAGCGAGTTCGAGCTGTCGCACTCGTCGCGGGTTGTCGAGCAGATCGTCCGCCCGACCGGCGTCGTCGACCCGGAGGTCGAGGTGCGCGAGACGCGCAACCAGATCGACGACCTGATGAACGAGATCCGGGTCCGCACCGAGGACGGCGAGCGCACGCTGGTCACGACCTTGACCAAAAAGATGGCCGAGGACCTGACCGACTACCTGCTCGAGTACGGCTTCCGCGTCCGCTACCTGCACTCGGAGATCGACACGCTCGAGCGGATCCAGATCATCCGTGACCTCCGGCTCGGGGAGTTCGACGTCTTGGTCGGGGTGAACCTGCTGCGCGAAGGCCTCGACCTGCCGGAGGTGTCGCTGGTGGCGATCATCGACGCCGACAAGGAGGGCTTCCTCCGCGGCGAGACGTCGCTGATCCAGACGATCGGGCGCGCCGCCCGCAACGTGCGCGGCAAGGTGATCATGTACGCCGACAAGGAATCGACGGCCATGCGCAGCGCGATCCGCGAGACCGACCGCCGCCGGGCGATCCAGGTCGCCTACAACGAGGCCCACGGGATCACGCCGGAGAACATCGTCAAGGGGATCTCGGACATGTCGGACTTCCTGGCGCTCGACTCGAAGGTGCCGGGCGCCGGGCGGAGCCGTCACCGGCGCAAGCGGGAGGCGGGCATGAGCGCCGATCAGATCCAGAAGACGATTGTCGAGCTCGAGGAGGAGATGCTCCTGGCGGCTGACGACCTCCGCTTCGAGTACGCCGCGAAGCTGCGCGACGAGATCAAGGCGCTGAGGCGCGAGCTCGATCTGATGGAGCCAGCCGCCTGATGGCGTTCGACCCCAAGCGGATCGACCGCTTGGCGGCGAAGGCGACGCTGCTCGAGGAGCAGGTGCGTGCGCTCGTGGCGGAGCTGGAGGAGCTGGCGGAGCTGGCACGCGTCGAAGCGACGGCGCGGGCCGCGGCGCCGGCATCGCGACCCGAGCGCGAGCCGGAGCGCGAGCCGGAGCCGATCGCCGAACCCCAGCCGCAGCCGATCGTCGCGCACGATCCCGAGCCGGTCCCGGGACCCGAGCCGGTCGCGGAATCCGACCCCGACTCCGAGCGCGTGCCGGATCCGGTGTCAGTGGCCGAATCGATCCCCGAGGGGGCCCGTCTCGTGGCGCTCAACATGGCGCTCAGCGGCACGCCCCGGGATGAAACAGCCCGCTATCTGCGCGATAACTACCACCTCGAGGACCCTGACCCGCTCCTCGACGACGTTTACGCCAAGGCCGGAAGCTAGCCTTGAACAGGTGCCGCCTCAGGGTGATCAAATCGTCATCTCCGGGGCCCGTGAGCACAACCTCAAGGACCTCCACCTAAGGCTTCCGCGCAACGCTCTGGTGGTGATCACCGGGCTCTCGGGGTCCGGCAAATCCAGCCTCGCGTTCGACACGATCTACGCCGAAGGCCAGCGCCGTTACGTCGAGTCGCTGAGCGCCTACGCCCGTCAGTTCCTCGGCCAGATGGACAAGCCGGACGTCGATTCGATCGATGGGCTGTCGCCGGCGATCTCGATCGACCAGAAGACGACCTCGCGCAACCCCCGTTCGACGGTCGGCACCGTCACGGAGATCTACGACTACCTACGCCTGCTCTGGGCGCGTATCGGGCATCCGCACTGTTACAACTGCGGCGCCCCGATCGCGGCGCAATCCGCCGAGCAGATCGTCGACCAGGTGATGATGCTGCCCGAGGGCAGCAAGTTCATGGTCCTGGCGCCGGTCGTCCGCAGCCGCAAGGGCGAGTACAAGGACCTGTTCGACCACCTCCGCAGCGAGGGCTTCACCCGCGTTCAGGTCGACGGCGAGCTACGCCGCCTCGAGGAGGACATCGCGCTCGACAAGAAGTTCAAGCACGACATCTCGGTCGTCGTCGACCGGCTGGTCATGCGGCCCGACCTGCGCAAGCGGCTGGCCGACTCGATCGAGACCGCCGTCACGCTCGCCGAGGGCATGATCGACATCGAGGATGCGCAGACGGGTGAGATCACGACCTACTCGGAGCGCTTCGCCTGTCTGAACTGCGGAACCTCGATGCCCGAGCTCGAGCCGCGGATGTTCTCCTTCAACTCGCCGCACGGCGCCTGCCCGCGCTGCACCGGGCTCGGCTCGCAGATGGAGATCGACCCGGACCTGGTCGTGCCGGATCCGTCGCTGTCCTTGAACGAGGGCGCGATCCTGCCGTGGTCGACCAGCTCGGCCGATTACTACGAGCAGATGACCCAGGCCATCGCCGACCGTTACGAGGTCGACATGGACACGCCGTGGGAGGAGCTGGACGACGAGGTCAAGGAGTGCTTCCTCTACGGCACCGACGGCGACCGCCTCTACATCTCGTACAAGAACCGCTTCGGGCGCCGGCGCTCGTACCTGGCGACCTTCGAAGGGATCATCACCAACCTCGAGCGCCGCTTCAACGAGACCGACTCCGACTACGTCCGCGACAAGATCGAGGAGTACATGGCCACGGTGCCGTGCCCGGACTGCGGCGGCAGCCGCCTGCGCCCGGAATCGCTCGCTGTCCGGGTGGGCGAGCTGGGCATCCACGAGGTCACGCAGATGTCGGTGAATCGGGCGATTCGCTGGTTCGAGGAACTCGAGCTCACCGACACCGAACGGCAGATCGCTCGCCTAGTCCTGCGCGAGATCAACGAGCGGCTCCGCTTTCTCGACAACGTCGGCATCGGCTACCTCTCGCTCGACCGCGCCGCCGCGACGCTGTCGGGTGGGGAGGCGCAGCGCATCCGCTTGGCCACGCAGATCGGCTCGAGCCTCGTCGGCGTTCTGTACATCCTCGACGAGCCGTCGATCGGGCTACACCAGCGCGACAACGCGCGATTGATCGAGACACTCGAGCGCCTGCGCGACATCGGCAACACCGTCATCGTGGTGGAGCATGACGAGGGAACGATGCGCGCGGCCGACCACATTGTCGACATGGGGCCGGGCGCCGGCGAGCACGGCGGCTGGATCGTCGCCGAGGGGACGCCGGAGGAGGTCATGGAGGTCGAGGAATCGGCCACCGGTCAGTTCCTCGCACGCACGCGGGTGATTGAGGTCCCTGCCAAGCGCCGGAAGCCAACCGGCACGATCAAGATCGAGCGCGCGAGCCAGAACAATCTGCAGAAGATCAACGTCGATGTCCCGCTCGGCGTCTTTTGCTGCGTCACCGGCGTCTCCGGCTCGGGCAAGTCCACGTTGGTCAACGAGATCCTCTACCGCGCCGTGGCGAACAGGCTCCACCGGGCGAAGCTCCGCCCGGGCACGCACCGGCGCGTCCGCGGGCTAGAGCAGATCGACAAGATCGTCAACATCGACCAATCACCGATCGGTCGTACGCCGCGCTCGAATCCGGCCACCTACACCGGTGTCTTCGATCAGATCCGCGACCTGTTCAGTCGCACGCACGAGGCACGGGCGCGCGGGTACAAGCCGGGGCGCTTCAGCTTCAACGTAAAGGGGGGCCGCTGCGAGGTCTGTCGCGGCGACGGCCAGATCAAGATCGAGATGCACTTCCTGCCGGACGTGTATGTGCCGTGCGAGCAGTGCAACGGGCGGCGCTACAACCGCGAGACGCTCGAGGTCCGCTTCAAGGGCAAGACGATCGCCGACGTGCTCGACATGCCGGTCGAGGAGGCACTCGAGTTCTTCCGTCACATCCCGAAGATCAAGCGCCGGCTACAGGCGCTCCATGACGTCGGGCTCGACTACATCCGCTTGGGCCAGCCGGCCACGACCCTGTCAGGCGGCGAGGCGCAGCGGGTCAAGCTCGCGACTGAGCTGTCGAAGGTCGCGACCGGCCGGACTCTCTACATCCTCGACGAGCCGACGACGGGTCTGCACTTCGCCGACGTCCAGCGGCTACTCGAGATGCTGCAGCGGCTCGTCGAGACCGGCAACACCGTCTGCGTGATCGAGCACAACCTCGACGTGATCAAGACCGCCGACCACCTGATCGATCTTGGTCCGGAGGGCGGGGAGGATGGCGGCAAGGTCGTCGCGACCGGCACGCCGGAAAAGGTGGCTCGTGTAAAGGACTCTTACACCGGACGCTTCCTCGCGCCGATGCTCCAGGTCGAGCCGATCGCTGCATAGCGTCGTCAGCGATCATCCGCCTCGTGAACGCGGCGCAGCTCAAGCTCTACCTCCAGAAGTGGAGGTGGTATGAGCGCAAGTCGTTGCCCTGGAACCGGCTCGCCATCCACAACGAGTTCGCGAAGCGGAACGCGTTCGTGCGCTGGCCCGTGGAGGGCAACGTCCTCGAATCCTTCCGCGACGGACGGCTGGAAATCGGTGAGCACACGCTCTTCGAGCCGGGGGTGTGGATCACGATCGGCGAACGCGGCTGCATAAGGATCGGCGGCGGCTGCTTCCTGAACATGGGCGTGATGGTCGCTGCCGACCAGCTCGTCGAGATCGGCGACCACTGCATGTTCGCCAACGGCTGCTTCATCACCGACGCGTCGCACCGCTTCGATGATCCGGCCAAGCCGGTGCCCTGGCAGGGCTTCACGACGAAGGGACCGACGCGGATCGGTGACAACTGCTGGTTCGGCGTCAACTGCGTGGTCACGAGCGGCGTCACGATCGGTGATCGCTGCGTGATCGGGGCAAATTCGGTCGTGACGAGAGACCTGCCACCGCGCACAATCGCCGCCGGTACCCCAGCGAGGGTGATCAGGGAGATCGAATTCGTCGGGCAGCCCCGTTAGGGTCGGCGTATGGCTGAAGAGGTCCAAATTGCAGGCACGCCCGCGCGGGCGAAGATCCGTTCACCGTGGGCCCCGGCGCTGCTGCCGTTCATCACGTTGTTCATCTACTACTGGGTCTGGTACTACCGCATCAATCGGGAGATGGCCGACCTCGGGCGGGCGCGTAACACCGACGAGCTCGGCGACAGCCCCGGAACGTCGCTGCTGGCGAGCACGCTTGGTGCGCTGATCATCGTTCCGGCGTTGATCTCCACCTACAACACAGCGAAGCGCGTCCAGGCGGCGCAACGGATCGCAGGCGTCGAGCCGCAGCTGAACGGCTGGCTCGGACTCGTGATGTTCTTGCTCATCTCACCCGTGTTCTACGCCTACGAGCAGAGCGAGCTCAACAAGGTCTGGCGGAACGTCGGCGAGCTGCCGCGAGTCGAAGCGGGCGAGGCGACGCCGGCGGACGTCGGACCCGGAGCGACCACCCCCAGCCGGATCGCGTCCGACGCACCCGGCGGCGGCGGCCAGCCCGGCTCGGCCGCGACGAACCCGACCGAGCCCGGATCGGCACCCGACGAGCCGACCGACTTCCGCTAGTCCCCGCGCACGAACTCACCATCGACTGTCCACTTATCCGCGCTCAAAGCGGATAAGTGGACAGTCGACGCCATTTCAGAGCTCCGAGGGACTGTGGTCGAGCGCCTTCAGCTCGGCTCGCAGTCGCGCCGCCTCGTCGGGGGCCATCGTGTACGTGTGGTCGGGCTCCGGGTAGGCCCGGGTGCGCACGTCCTCGGCGTAACGCGACACGCCCGCGACCATCTGCTCGCGGATGTTCGCGTAGCGCTTGACGAAGCGTGCGGCATGGCCGTCGTAGATGCCGAGCAGGTCGTGGAAGACCAAGACCTGTCCGTCGGTGGCCGGTCCGGCGCCGATCCCGATCGCCGGGATCTCGATGTGCGGCATGACCGCTTCGCTCAGCTCGGCAGGGACGGCCTCGAACACGATCGCAAAGCAGCCTGCCTCCTGCAGGGCAAGCGCGTCCTCCACAACCTGCATCGCCTTCTCCGCCGTGCGCCCCTGCGAGCGGTAGCCGCCGAGGGCAATAGCCGTCTGGGGTGTCAGGCCCACGTGACCCATCACCGGGATGCCGGCCTCGACGATCGCTCGCGCGCGTTCGACCGAGGAGCCGCCGCGCTCGAGCTTCACGGCGTCGCAGCCCGCCTCCTTGACGAAGCGCTGCGCGGTCTTGACCGCCTCGACGTTGGAGCCCTCGTACGAGCCGAAGGGCAGGTCGCCAATCAGCATCGGCGTGGTCAAGCCGCGACGCGCGGCGGCCGCCAGCATGAGCATCTCGTCGAGCGTCACCGGAACCGTGCTCTGGTAGCCCAGCACGGTCATCGCACCGGAGTCGCCCACCAGCACCAGGTCGACACCGGCCTCCTCCGCCACCGAGGCACTCGGGTAGTCGTAGGCCGTCACCATCACGATTGGCTCGCCGAGCGCCTTCTTCTCGGTGATGGTCGAAAGGGTGACTGTCTTCCGCTTGCGCGGCGGGGTATCGGCGGTGATTCGCTGGCGTGCGCTCATGACAGGAGCTCCCTTACGGTCGCGTCGAGTTGACGATGGTTGTTCTCATGTCCGCTTGTCTTTCAGCAGCGTGTTGTCGATCAGCCGCGCTCGCCCGACGCGCGCAGCTACGGCCAACAGAGTCGACCCGTTGACCCGCTCGGCCGGTGTCAAGTCAGTCAGCGAGCGCAGCTCTAGGTACTCGGGGTCGATCCCGGCCGCGTCGAGCTCGTGGCGCGCGGCGCCGACGACGCTGGCGGCGTCGATCCGACCATCCGCGACGACCTGTTCGGCCGCGCGCAACGCGCGTGACAGCGCGGTGGCGCGCCCGCGTTCCTCGTCGTCCAGGTAGGCGTTGCGCGAGCTCATCGCCAGCCCGTCGGGCTCGCGGACAGTCGGACAGACCTCGATCCGCACTGGGATGTTCAGATCGCGCACGAGCTTCGAGATGACGAGCGCCTGCTGAGCGTCTTTCTGGCCGAAGTAGGCGGCGTCAGGGCCGACGATGTTCAGCAGCTTGGTGACGATCGTGGTGACGCCCCTGAAGTGCCCAGGGCGGGCGGCGCCCTCGAGCGACTCGGTCAGCCCGCCGACTTCGACAGTCGTGTCGAAGCCTGTCGGATAGACCTCTTCGACGGTGGGCGCGAAGACGATGTCGACGCCCTCCGCCTCGGCGCGCTGGAGGTCGCGCGCCTCGTCCCGAGGGTAGGCATCGAGATCCTCGTTCGGCCCGAACTGGGTTGGGTTCACGAACAGCGAGACGACAACGGTGGCGTTGGCACTGCGTGCGGCGCGCATCAGCGAGAGGTGCCCCGCGTGGAAGAAGCCCATCGTCGGGACCAATCCAAGCGGACGCCGCGCCTCGGCCAGCGCCGCGCGCAGCTCCGCCACCGTGCTGATGGTCTTCACGCGGCGATCCCCGTCGATCGAGCGGCCATCGCGCGGGTCGCCACCACCAGCGCATCGAACACGGGCAGCAGGTCGGGGGCGGCATCGGCCACCGCCTTGCGCTGGCGCGCGACGCTCAGCTCATCGCCGCGGGCGACCGGTCCGGTCAGCGCCGCCGCCGGCCCCAGCGCCGCCCAATTGTCGACCGTCTGGCGAACGAGCGGCGACAGCATCCGGCGCGCGTCCTCGGGCTCGATCCCGGCGGCCGAGGCCACACGTTCGGCCATCCCCTCGAGCGTGACGACGAAGTTCGAGGCGATCGAGGCGGCAGCGTGGTAGGCCGGCCGGGCGGAGTCATCGATCTCGAACGGCTCCATCCCCGCCGCCAGCGACAGGCCGCGTGCCAGCTCGAGCGCCTCGGGCGTCGAGCCGCCGATGGCACAGCCGCAGCCGGCAAAGCTCGTCTCGGGCCCGGTGACCGTCTGGAGCGGGTGGAGCCCGAATGCCGCCCGCTCCGCGCCGATCGCGGTCAGCGGCGTCGCGCCGCTGACGTGCCCGACAAAGCGCGCCTCCAGGCGAGCGCTGCCGGCGATCTCGGCATCGGGGACGCAGAGCAGGACCACGTCCGCGCTCGGCGTTTCGCCGCGCCCGAGCGGGCCTTCGACCTCGAGCCCGGCCGCGGTGAACGCGCGGGCGAGGGCGGTTCCAACGCGGCCACGACCGACGATGGCCAGCCGCGGGGGCTTTGAGGAGGAAGGACGGGTCATCTGCTGGGTCCACTCCCGTGCGTCGGGTAGCGGCCTGAGGCCAAAGGTTACCCTCCGGCCGTGGCTACCAAGCCTTCGAATGAACGTCGCGAGGAGCTGATTTCGGTCTATCGCGAGATGTGCGATACGCACGAATGTCCGCTGAAGGACGTTCGGACCAGGGTCGTCTTCGGCGCCGGCAATGCTGACGCGGACGTGATGTTCGTAGGCGAGGCGCCCGGCGCAGCCGAGGATTTGCAGGGCCTTCCGTTCGTCGGCCGGGCCGGGAAGCTGCTCGACGAGCTGCTCGCGGAGGTGGGCATCCAGCGCTCGGACGTCTTCATCACGAACGTCATCTGCTGCCGCCCGCCCGGCAACCGCGACCCCCTCCCCGACGAGATCGAATCCTGCAAGCCCTACCTCTACCGCAAGATCGAGCTGATCGAGCCCAAGATCATCTGCACGCTCGGCAACTTCGCGACCAAGCTCCTGACCGGCAACCCGACCGGGATCACGAAGGTCCATGGCCGCCCGCAGGAGCGCGAGATCGCCGACCGCCTCGTGTTGCTGTTCCCGATCTTCCATCCGGCGGCGGCGCTGCGAACGGAGTCGGTCAAGCAGCTGCTGCGCGACGACTTCGCGAAGCTCCCCGAGCTGCTCGCGCAGCAGGCCGAGCGGGAGGAGGAGGAAGCGCCGGACGGTGAAGCCGACCAGCTGGGCCTCTTCCAGTAGCTCGCCCGAGTCGACGGAGGCGGCCGGCGCACGGCTGGCGGCCGAGCTCGAGCCGGGCGACGTGGTACTCGTCAGCGGCGAACTGGGCTCCGGCAAGACGACGTTCGTGCGCGGCGCCTGCCGTGCGCTCGGTGTGACCGCGCGCGTGACCAGCCCGACCTTCACGATCGGACAGCTATACGCGGGGACGCCCGACGTCGCGCACCTGGACCTCTACCGGCTCGATGGCGCCGAGCCGGGGCTGCTCGACGACTACCTGACGCCCGACCGGATCGGCTTTCTCGAGTGGCCGGAGCCGGCCGAGCCCGAACTGGAGCGGGTGACCGCGCGCGTGCGCATCGAGCATCGCG
>Ga0126314_10000493_pt1 | contig 18928 bp, 21 predicted proteins | sample Plot105B_FD_92535 | JGI IMG/M metagenome (GOLD analysis project Ga0126314, IMG submission 92535) | Serpentine soil microbial communities from UC McLaughlin Reserve, CA, USA - Plot105B | ecosystem: Environmental > Terrestrial > Soil > Grasslands | place: USA: UC McLaughlin Reserve, Lake County... | reverse complement strand
GTGGTCCACGGGGGTGAAGGGTGCCCGATTCTCGACCTCCTCGGCCCTGAGATGGGCGTGCAGGAATTTGGTGCCCACATGGGGCTTCTCCATCACGTCGGTAGTGATCGCCTCACCCTCGGCGTTCTTGGCGCCCTTTGTGCTGGCGGCCAACTGCTCCTTGGGGGTGTTGTCCGAGATCTCCTCGAAGCTGCCGTCGAGGCAGGGCCACTGGATACCACCGTACTTATCGAGCCGCTCGTAGCTCATACCGGAGAACTTGGGTGCTAGCTTGCGTACCTCGTTCCAGACATCCTCAGCCGTCTCGAAGCCCCAGTCGTAGCCCATGCGCTTGGCGATGTCCTGCACGATCCACTCGTCCGCGCGTGCCTCGCCGGGCGGGTCTACCACCCTGTGTACCCGCTGCACCCGCCGCTCGCTGTTGACGACCGTACCCTCGGTCTCGGCCCAGCTTGCCGCCGCGGGCAGGACCACATCCGCCATTCGGGCAGTCTTGGTCATCATGATGTCCTGCACCACGAGCAGGTCAAGGCCGCTGAAGAGCTCCTCGTGGTAGTGTTCGTCGGCGTCGGACTGTGCCGGGTTCTCCCCGATAACGTACATGCAGCGGATCTCACCGCGTTCCACGGCGTCCATCATCGCAGGCTGATGCTTGCCGATCTTCGCGGGCAACGGCGACCCCCATACCTCCTCGAAGAGCTCGTGGGCCTCGGGATCGTCCCACTTCCAGCCACCGACCATCTTGTCCGGCAGGGCACCCATATCGCCGCCGCCTTGAACATTATTCTGGCCGCGCAGCGGGTTCAGGCCGCTACCGTACTTGCCGACGTGACCGGTAAGAAGCCCCAACCCGATGAGCGCGAACACACCATCGGCGCCATTGTGGTGCTCGGTGATGCCCAGGGTCCAATTGAGGATAGCCTTATCTGCCGTGGCGTACATGCGGGCGACCTCGCGGATGTCATCAGCGGGGACGCCCGTGATCTGCTCGGCGTACGCCGGTGTGTAGCCAGAGACCTTATCCCTGTACGCCTCGAAGTTTTTAGTGGCCCGCTCGATGAACTCCTTGTCGTGGAGGTCTTCGTCGATGATCACGTTCGCCATCGCGTTCGCCAGGGCGATGTCCGTGCCCACGTTGAGGCCGAGCCACTTGTAGGCCTTTTTGGTCTGGTCTATCTTTCTCGGGTCGACGACGATCATCTTGGCGCCGTTCTTTATGCCGCGGCGCATGTGGTTGTAGATGATGGGATGGCACTCCATGGTATTGGAGCCCCAGCAGATTATGAGGTCTGTGTTCTCGAACTCTTCGTAAGAGGTGGTTGACCCGCCCGCTCCAAACGTTGCCACCAGACCGGTGACGCTGGCGGCGTGTCAAGCACGGTTACATGAGTCTATGTTGCTGTTCCCGAGGACCTGGCGCACGAACTTACTCGCCAGATAGTTGAGCTCGTTTGTGGAGCGCGAGGAGCTAAAGAGCCCGAATGCGTCGGGACCGTGCTCGTCTTTGATCTCGCTCATCTTGCTGGCGACAAGATCCAGCGCCTCGTCCCAGGAAGCAGGGACCAACTCGCCGTCTTTGCGCACGAGGGGTCGCGTCAACCTCCTGTCGCTGTAGAGGTGGCGCCAGCCCTCGCGCCCTTTGATGCAGGCCTCGCCTTTGCTCGACGGGTTCTCCTTGTGGCCAGTGACCTTCTGGATCACACCGTTCTCCACCGTGATGGACAACCCGCAACCCACGCCGCAGAATCCGCAGATAGTGTTTAGTTCCCGCGCGCCGTTGGCTTTGCCGTTCTCCGTCGCCGTAACCATCGCCCTCGGCTCACCCCTTCTTGTACCGATGTTTCTTAACGCACGTATTCTAACGTCGATGGCTTGGATTGCCCAACACGACCATCACCGGAGAATGCCGAACGGCCGGTTGACACATACTTGGCATCAAATTAACATTCGGTTTGTCGTATTGGTGAGGTAGGGGGTAGCCATCATCGGATTCTTATCGAGGGAGAGGATCACCGCCGGGCCTGGCTTCAACAGGTGGCTTATACCGCCGGCGGCGCTGATGGTGCACTTGAGCATAGGCGAGGTCTACGCTTTCAGTGTGTTCAAAAACCCGCTGGTGGAGCGGTTCGGGGTGGGCCTTACGCCGATCGCCATCATCTTCAGCATCAGCATCGTGATGCTGGGTCTATCGGCCGCGGTGTTCGGCACGTGGGTGGAACGCGCGGGGCCGCGCGCGGCGATGTTTACTGCAGCCCTGTGCTGGTCAGGCGGGTTCGCCATCGCGGCGCTCGGGGTGGCAACCGCGCAGCTGTGGCTGGTGTATCTGGGATACGGGTTCGTTGGCGGCATCGGGCTCGGCATCGGCTACATCTCGCCGGTCTCGACATTGATCAAGTGGTTCCCCGACCGGCCTGGCCACTGGCCTCGCCATCATGGGCTTTGGGGGCGGCGCACTGATCGCCTCGCCGCTCTCAAGTACGTTGCTCGAAACCTACGCCAGCAACCCGGTGGATGCGATCGTGCCCTCGTTCCTGACGCTGGGGGTCGTGTATCTTGTTTGGATGATGATCGGCGCGTTCGTAGTTCGCCTGCCAGCCGAGGGTTGGCAGCCCGAAGGCTGGACTCCTCCTACCGAGGAGGAAACCAGCAACCTGCAGACCACCGCCGACGTATCGGCGAGCAGCGCGATCCGCACGCCGCAGTTCTGGATGTTGTGGACGGTGCTGTTCTGTAACGTGACGGCGGGGATCGGGGTTCTGGAGCAGGCTTCACCGATGATCCAAGACTACTTCTCCTGGATCACGCCGGCCGCTGCGGCGGGCTTCGTCGGGCTGCTGTCACTAGCCAACATGGCCGGACGGATAGGCTGGTCCTCGACCTCGGACTACATCGGACGCAAGCCCATCTACATGGTGTACCTTGGCGTTGGGGCGGTGCTCTAGTTCGTGCTGGCCGCCTTCGGAGCGACCTCGCTAGTGCTGTTCCTAGTGGTGACCGTGGTGATCCTGAGCTTCTATGGCGGCGGGTTCGCCACGATACCGGCCTACCTCAAGGACTTGTTCGGTGTCGCGCAGGTGGGGGCCATACACGGGAGGCTGCTGACGGCGTGGTCGTGCGCCGGCGTCGCCGGGCCGCTGATTATCAACGCCATCGCCGACTACCAGATTGCCGCCGGGCGCACAGGGGCTGATCTGTACACGCTCTCCCTGTTCATCATGGTCGGCGTGCTGGCGGTTGGTTTCGTCGCCAACCTGCTGGTACGACCCGTAGATCCGAGGTTCCACACGGAGCCCGAGAAGGAATCCACCGCATCCGGCAAAGCCGCCGGCAGCGAATCTTAGGAGGAACGCCATGAGCGAAGAAGCGCGGCAGGAGAGTGGAGGGCAAACCTCCTCGAGCACGGTTCTGGTTGTCGTGCTGTGGGCCCTCGTTCTGATACCGCTTCTGTGGGGCGTCTACCAGACGCTTACGGGCGTTGTAGCCCTGTTTACGGGGTAGCGCGCCTTCAGCTCCGGACGCGGTCGAAGCCTGCGTAGACGTTGAACCTGCCGCCGCGAAGGAAACCGACGAGGGTCATCCCGAACTGCTTCGCCACGTCTACGGCGAGGCTGCTCGGGGCTGAGACGGCGCACACGACGGGCGCCCCGGCAGCAAGGGACTTCTGGAGGATCTCGAAGCTGCTGCGCCCGCTGACCATGACAATGTGGTCCGTTAGCGGCAGCCTGCCTTCCAGGAGTGCCCATCCGACGAGCTTGTCCATCGCGTTGTGCCGCCCTACGTCTTCCCGCAGCGCGAGGAGCTCCCCGTCCTTATCGAAGAGGGCGGCCGCGTGTAGACCGCCCGTCGCGTCGAAGAGCCCTTGCGCCTCCCGCAGCTTCTCCGGCAGGGTTTGGATGGTCTCAGCCAGGACCTCGGGACCGTCCGGCATGACCGGGCAGCCGCGCAATTCCAGCTGCTCCAGGCTGGCCTTGCCGCACACGCCGCAGGCGCTAGTGGTGTAGAAGTGCCTCTCCAGCGGCCGCAGGTCGAGCTCACGCCCGCCGCGCAGCTCGAGGTTTACGATGTTGTACCTCTGCTCGGCGTCGAGGTCGGAGTCAACGCAGTAGCTGATCTTCAGTACGTCCTCGGGAGAGTCGACGATGCCTTCACCGTACAGGAACCCCGCCGCGAGCTCGAAGTCGGCTCCAGGGGTGCGCATCGTGACGGCGACGATCTGCTCCGTCTGCCCGGCGAGGAGCCTTATCTCCATCGGCTCCTCGGTCGCCAGCACATCAGGCCGCACGCGTACCCGACCGTCTTCGACGACCCTTACCCGCGTCTTCGTCTTGCTCCCGCGCCTGGATTTTCCCGAGGTCTTCTCCAGCATCGGCCTCTCCTGGTCCGGTCTTCCCCAGAGTGTATCAGCGGCAGCGTGTTAGCATGCACGGACGATGAACGATCAGATCGGGCAACTAGATTGAGGCTGATGGGCCTCCCAAACGTGACCCGCTATCCCGAGGCGACCGTCGTCAGGGACGAGACACGAATCCTCATCCTCTTTGGCGGCCCCTACGGCGAACAGAAGATGAGTGTCCCGCTCGAGTACGTCGGCGGGGACGCGGAAGCGGCGGAGCTGCGCCTGCTCGCGCAGCTACAGCAGATCGGTTACAGCGTCAGGCGTGGGAAGCAGGATCCCTCAGCCCCGTAGCGGCGGCCTTCGTGATAACGGAATATTGGCCGGGCCATAACGGCTACGAGGGACTCCACGGATGACACCTCCGAATACTCGGCACCGAAGAAGATGGTAGCGTCATAGGGGGATGAGTTAGCAGTAACTAACGGGGGTGAAGCAGCGCGCTCCGCCCCCATGTTGTGAAAGGGAACCCGCATGAAAGCACCGGCCACAGAGTACGTTACCCTCGTCGAGGTAATGGAGCTGACTCGACCCTTCGAGGAGTTCTCAGAAGCTATAGAGGCCGCCTCCCGAAGGCTCGAAACAGAAGGAGTACAAGAACTGGTCGCGTTGCACTTCTACGGTAGCCCAGAATCCACTGAAGTGGGTGCGATCCTTACCTTCTCGAACCGCGAACGCATGATCGATCACATCGAGATGATCTCGGCGTGGGAAGAGTTCGAGCGGTTCTTCGCCACCGTCAGGCCGGTCGACGTGCGGGTGTACGGCAGACTGAGCGAGGAAGCGGAGGAGTGGATCGGGCGGTTCGACGTACTGAGCAGGAAGTTCGAGGATCACGTCGCAGGCTTCGTGCGCTGATCGCCAAGAAACAAAACAGGCCCTGTTCCGGAAGATTACGGGCCTATTCGACCCGCGACCGGAGATCCGGTGAGACTACCTTACGGTGCGGGCTCGGTACACTTTCGTGTCCAGTCGCGCACGTTGCGCATCCAGGTCACGATATCTAGCGAGGTGCTCTCCTCAATGAATCTGGAGAGGGCTTCGCTAGTGAGAGGGGGGAGTGTCCTGCTCTCTGCAGCCTCGACGTATTCTTCGCCACTCAACTCGAAGATCGCCAGCTTTTCACCGTTGTGACGCCAGATCTCGGGGATGCTTGCTCGGGCGTAGATGGAGAACTTGTCGAGAGAGGGGCTCGTGATGTCGACTTCGATGACCAGGTCCGGTGGTGGATCCAGGCTCAAATCTATCCTGGGCTTGCCACGAACACGCTCTGCGTTTCGAACGTAGAAACAGGCATCGGGCTCGAAGCCGCGTTCGAGATCCTCGCGGTCGAAGGTCGTGGAGCCCGCACCGTACAGATCTACGCCCGCCTCCTCTGCGAACACGGCGACGAGCAGCCCGATATAGTAGGCGATGCTCTCGTGCTCTGTGGAGGGGCTCATGATCTCCAGCTCCCCCCGGTCGTAGGCGAACCGCGGCACCCGGCTCTCTCCACGTTCGTTCATCAGGCGTTCGTAGGTCTCCCAACTCGTGTTGTGCAGGATGACCCTGTGTTCGGCCGGGCTCTTTATTGTCTCCATCCCACAACCTTTTCGAATCGTTCGCCATAAAAGTATAGCGTCACGCTCTGGGGAACATAGAAAGAGGGGCCGGATCTCTCCGGCCCCTCGTAGAATCGCCCTCGTTGTCAGCGTCGCTAGGCGTTGATGTAGCCATGCGGGTTGAGGACGTACTTCTTGGCCGCGCCCCTGTCGAAGTCCTTGTAGCCCTCGGGGGCCTCATCAAGGGTGACGACCGTGGCGTTGACGGCGTCGGCGATGTGGGCCTTGTCGTGCAGGATGCTCATCATCAGGCCGCGGTTGTACTTCTTGACCGGGCACTGGCCGGTGAAGAACGCGTGGCTCTTGGCCCAACCGAGTCCGATCCGGATCTTGAGCGTACCATCCTGGGCGTCGGGGTCCGCAGCTCCTGGGTCGCCGGTCACGTACAGGCCGGGTATGCCGAGCGAGCCGCCGGCCCGCGTGACCGTCTGGATGGCGTTCAGCACCGTCGCCGGGGCTTCTTGCGCGCCCCGCCCATGTCCGGTGGCTTCGAAGCCGACGGCGTCAACCGCGCAGTCAACCTCCGGCTCACCGAGGGTGTCCGCGATCTGCTCCTCCAGCGGCGTGTCTTCGCCGACGTTGATCGTCTCGCATCCGAATGAGCGCGCCTGCGCCAGACGCTCCTCGTTGAGGTCGCCGACGATGACGACCGCTGCGCCGAGTAGCTGCGCAGCGTACGCCGCCGCGAGCCCGACAGGACCGGCGCCCGCGACGTAGACCGTAGAGCCTGTGGTCGTGCCGGCGGTGTAGGCGCCGTGATAGCCGGTCGGGAAGATGTCCGAGAGCATGGTGAGGTCGGTGATCTTCTCCAGCGCCTGATCCCTATCCGGGAACTTGAGCAGGTTGAAGTCGGCGAAAGGCACCATAACGTACTCGGCTTGGCCGCCGATCCAGCCGCCCATGTCCACGTAGCCATATGCCGAACCCGCGCGAGCCGGGTTCACGTTCAGGCACACGCCGGTCTTGCCTTCGTTGCAGTTGCGGCAGCGTCCGCAGGCGATGTTGAAAGGCACCGAGCAGATGTCGCCTTCGTCGATAAACTGGACGTCGTTGCCCTTCTCGATGACTTCGCCTGTGATCTCATGCCCCAGTGTCTGCCCGACGGGGGCCGTCGTCCGCCCGCGTACCATGTGCTGGTCGGAGCCACAGATGTTGGTGGCGACGATCCTGAGGATGACGGCGTGCGGCGCCTCGACGCTTATACCCATCGCACCCGCGACCTCTTCCGGAACTTCGAGCTTCGGGTAATCAATGGGTTCTACCGCTACCTCGCCGGGGCCCTTGTAGACCACTACCCTGTTGTCAGCCATTAGCTGAATCTCTCCTTTCCCTCTAGCCGGAGACGATCAAACGCAATAATACCTATTCCCCCTCGACCGCGCCGCCAAACTTACCTCCGCCGACGTGGGGGGCGCCTCTCAGATCTGCAGGCAAGCTCCTTTCCCCGAAACTCACTCCCGACAAAGTACCAGATATTGCGTACTGGCGCAAGAACGAGTCCACATATGTGGATGGCCGGCACATCTACCCCAACGGGTTGGATGTGGTTTCGTGGCAGGGTGAATAAGGTTAGAATCAGGGAGGGGGAACCCAGACAATCACATCTTTGGCATAGAAGGGGTCAGGCATGCTCTTCAAGCTCACGGAGAAAGACGGTCTCTGGAAGAAGATCCGGAACCACGTCGGCACGACGGTCGAGCACCCTGTAAGCCCGGCGACCCGCGACATCCGCTCGCGCATCTCTGATACGGGTGTGGAGAAGACCGTCAGCGTCTGTCCCTACTGCGCCGTGGGCTGCTCGACGCTCGTCTACCATCGGGACGGACGCATTCTGGACATAGAGGGGAACCCTGATAGCCCCATAAACGCAGGCACGCTCTGCCCCAAAGGCTCGTCCACCTTCGGGCTGCACGTCTCGCCTTACCGCTGGACGAAGGTCCGCTACCGCAGGCCGTACTCGGACGAGTGGGAGGACCTCACCCTAGAAGAGGCGCTCGACATGATCGCCAATAGGGTCAAGAAGACCAGGGAGGAGACCTGGGAAGAGAAGGACGCGGAGGGTAAGAAACTCAACCGCTCGATGGCCCTGGCCTCCATCGGCGGTGCAACGATAGACAACGAGGAGAACTACCTCATAACCAAGCTCTTCCACTCTTTGGGGTTCGTACGAATTACCAACCAGGCGCGAATATGACACAGCTCTACGGTGCCCGGTCTGGGCATCACGTACGGTAGGGGCGGTGCCACCACCAACCTGCAGGATCTGCAGAACGCCGACTGCATCATCATCGAAGGCTCCAACATGGCCGAGGCCCACCCCGTGGGTTTCAGGCACCCCATGATCGCCAAAAAGAAGGGAGCCAAGCTCATCCACGTCGACCCGCGCTTCACCCGCACCTCGGCGATGTGCGACATCTACGCACCTATCAGGCCTGGCACCGATATTGCGTTCCTCGGAGGCCTGATCAACTACGTCCTCGAGAACGAGGAATACTTCGAGGAGTACGTCAAGGTCTACACCAACGCGGCCACGATCATTACCGAGGACTTCGAGGCCGCTGACGCCTCTGGCCTGTTCTCCGGCTGGAACGAAGATAGCAAGCTGTACGACCCTATGAGCTGGCGTTACGAGGGACACCCGATCGATTACGCCTCCGTCGGGGGGAGCCAGGGACGCATCGTGGGCGAGGCCGGCGAGGGTGAGGGCGGGGAGATGCATCCCGGTATGCCGCGCCCGACCGACATGTCGCTGGAGCACCCGCGCTGCGTGTTCCAGATCCTAAAGCGCCACTTCGCCAAATACACGCCCGAGATGGTCGAGAAGGTCTGCGGCACCCCGAAGGAGGCTTTCCTCGAGGTAGCCAGGACCCTGGCCGAGAACTCGGGGCGGGAGAAGACCTCGGCGCTCTGCTACGCGGTCGGCTGGACGCAGCATTCCAAGGGCGTGCAAATCATCCGTACGGCGGCGATCCTACAGCTCCTCCTCGGCAACATCGGTCGTCCAGGCGGCGGCATCATGGCGCTGCGCGGGCACGCGACCATTCAGGGCTCGACCGACATAGCCACCCTCTACGATATCCTTCCTGGCTATCTGCCGATGCCGGACGCGAACAAGGATCACGATACGTGGAAGAGCTACCTCGAGAACGAGACTGCCAGGAGCGGCTGGTGGTCTAACTTCCCCAAGTACATAATCAGCCAGATGAAGGCCTGGTACGGTGAGAAGTTCGATCCCGAGAGCGGCGATCTCTTCGACCAGTTCCCGCGCATCTCGGGCGACCACTCCTACTACCCCACCATAATGGACATGAAAGACGGCAAAGTGAAGGGTTGCTTCGTCTTCGGGCAGAACTTCGCGGTCGGGGGACCCCACGTCAGGATGGCCCGTGACGGCCTGAGGAACCTCGACTGGCTCGTGGTACTCGACGCCTACGGGGTAGAGACCGCTGAAGCCTGGAAGCTCGGCGGCGCAAAACCCGAGGAGTGTGGCGCCGAGGTCTTCTTTATACCCGCTGCCTTGGTCGCCGAGAAAGATGGCTCCTTCACCCAGACCCAGCGGCTTCTGCAGTGGCACGACAAGGCCGTCGAGCCGCCTGGCGACGCGAGAACCGACGCCTGGTTCGTTTACCACCTGGGACGAAGGATCAAGGAGCTCTACAAGGGCTCCAGAAGGAGGCGCGACGCGCTCGTAAAGGCCCTGACCTGGGACTATCCGACCGAGGGCGAACGCGGGGAACCGCACATCGAGAGCATCCTCAAGGAGGTCAGCGGCTACACGGTGGCCGACGGGGAGCCGGTGGGCGGGTTCGCCGAGCTACAGGACGACGGTTCTACCGCCTGTGGGGGTTGGATCTACTCCGGCGTCTACGCCGGTGGCGTGAACCACGCCCGCGGCCGCGAGCCGGGCGACAACCCGAACCTGGAGTGGGGCTGGGCCTGGCCGATGAACCGCCGCATCCTCTACAACCGCGCCTCCGCAGACCCCGAAGGCAAACCCTGGTCCGAGCGCAAGAAGTACGTCTGGTGGGACGAGAGTGAGGAGAAGTGGGTGGGCGACGACGTCGTCGACTTCGAGGCGACCAAGCCGCCGTCTTACCGTCCCGACGAAGGGGCCGGAGGGGTGGACGCGCTGCCCGGAGACGGGCCTTTCATCATGAACGGGGATGGAAAGGGCTGGCTGTTCGCCCCTGTGGGACTCGAGGACGGACCTTTGCCGGTCCATTACGAGCCGGTCGAGTCCCCGGTTCCCAACCTGCTCTACGATAACGTACAGTACGATCCCGCCGTCAGAACCTTCGACAGGCCGGACAACCCTTACAACCCGCCCGAGGACCCCAGGTTTCCTTACGTCGTGACCACCTACCGCTTGACCGAGCATCACACCAGCGGGGCGATGAGCCGTTGGATCCCCTGGCTCTCCGAACTCCAGCCTGAGCTGTTCTGCGAGATCAGCCCCGAGTTGGCCGCTGAGAAGGGCGTGAACAATACCGGCTGGGTGACCATCTCGACTAGCCGCGGCAAGATCCACTGCAAGGCCCTGGTCTCCGACCGCATCCCGGTCTACGACTTCGACGGCAAGAAGCTCCACACTATCGGCCTCCCATACCACTGGGGACCCAGCGGCCTGGTCAAGGGCGATGTGGTCAACGACCTGATCCCGGTCGCCCTTGAAGCCAACGTGGCCATCCACGAAGCCAAAGCCTTCACGGCCAACCTCGAAGCGGGCCGGGTGTAAGGGCGTGGCTGCTAGAGACAGGGCCCTGAAAGGAGCTCTTGGCGGACTAGGGGCCACGCTTGTGCTGTCCGGGCTGCGCCAGACCTGGGCGAAGGTCGGACTTGTCTTCGAGACCGCCCCGATGCAGGTCGTTGATCGCGTCGAGGAACTCGGCCTCCTCGGGGAACTCTCGCCCGGGATTCGGCGCCTTCTGACCGTGACTGCGCACTTCGCCTACGGTGCCGGAACGGGGATGTCCTTCGGGCTCCTGCGTAGGGAGAAAGGCGGTCCTGGGGAGGAGGCCTCCGTAGGGTCGGCGCTTGGGGTGCTGGCCTGGGGTGTGGGATGGGCGAGCTGGCTGCCGCTCACCGGTGTCCACCGGGCACCCTGGACCCAGAAGACGCCGAAAGTCCTGCTCCCCGTAATAGACCACGCGACGTTCGGGGCGGCCTGGGGACTCCTATACTGGGCGCTCCGTGAGGCGCGCGCGTGAGCGTCGAGGAACGCAGCAGGGAGATGATGCAACAGGATCTCATGGATCTCGGGGTCTGGCTCGTCGAGCATCCCGAGGCCGCCCTTAGAAACCTCAAGCCTATAAGGAGCGCGAAGGTGCTCGAGCCAGGCGTCTACTACAACATGGGCACGGGTATGGTCGACAGGATCTTCACCCCCCAGCGTGTGGCCCTCGGGCACAAGATGTTCCGCGTAAGCAGAGATCCGGCATCGCCGGTGGAGGAGATTCGGCGCAAGGCGATGGAAGGGAAGAGCTAGTGGCGACGGGGTTCCTGACCGATACGACGGTCTGTATAGGATGCAAGGCCTGCGAGGTAGCCTGCAAGCAGTGGAACCAGCTCCCCGCCGACGGCTACGAGTTGACGGGCGACTCCTACGACAACACAAAGCAGCTCTCGGGCACAACCTGGCGCCACGTCGCGTTCATAGAGAACCCGAAGAAGCGCCGTCTGACCGGCGATGTGGACCTCGTAGCGCTCGCCGAGGACGTGACGGAACCACTACCTGGCGGGGCCGAGCTCGACGCCCTGGGACGCTGGGCTTTTATGAGCGACGTGTGCAAGCACTGCGTCGAGGCACCCTGCCAGCAGGCGTGCCCGACCGGCGCTATCATCCGCAACGAGTTCGACAACGTCTACATTCAGCCCGACATCTGCAACGGCTGCGGCTACTGTGTCCCCGCTTGTCCCTACGGCGTCATAACCAAGGTCCCACACGACGGCCGCGCCTTCAAGTGCACCCTCTGCTACGACCGTCAGCGCGACGGCCTCGAACCGGCCTGCGCCAAGGCGTGCCCGACAAACTCCATCATGTTCGGCGAGGTCGAAGAGCTGAAGACTATCGCCGACGAGCGGGTACAGGAGCTCCGCGACAAAGGCTACAGCCAGGCCTACGTCTGGGGCACGCCGGAGGTCGGGGGGACCGGTGGCATCGGGGGGAATCACTCGAAGTTCATCCTCATGGACGAGCCCGAGACCTACAACCTTCCCCGTCATCCCTACCTGCCGCAGGAGAAGGTCAAAGGAGGAACTATAGCCAGCATGGTCGCGGGCGCAATACTCGGCGCGGTGGTGGCGCTGGCGTTCAGGGAGTAGGGGAGACTGGTGAGCGAGACGACGCAGGACCAGCAGAGCAACAGGAAGGTCGAGACCTCGCACCATCCGGAGGCCGACTCGCACAGGAGCGAGAAGAACTACTACGGCATCCCGCCCATAAAGCGCGCCCACTGGACGTGGCAGATCCCGGTCTACTTCTGGCTCGGCGGTATCGGTGCCGGAACGCAACTGTTCGCGACCGTGGCCCAACTCCTCGGCCACGAAGACGAGGCGCTCGTGCGCGCCAGCCGCTACACCGTGCTCGTCACCATGCTACTAAGTCCCTTGCTCCTGATCTGGGACCTCGGGAGACCCGAGCGCTTCTACAACATGCTCCGCATCCTAAAGCTACGCTCGCCCATGTCGACCCAGAGCTGGTCACTCTTCACCTTTGGCAACCTCAGCGGCCTCGTCGCCGCCCGCCAGGCCGCCGAGGACGGGTTGCTGCTCGGCGATAATCCTCTCTCGCGGCTCTTGGTCCGACTGGTTCCGGACCGCCTGCTCACCGTGCTGGCCCTGCCCTTCGGTCTGTTCGTCGGCTTCAACACCGGGAACCTCATCAGCGCCACCTCGGTCCCGATCTGGGCCCGCAACTGGATGCTCATGGGCCCGACCTTCTTGACCTCAGGCCTCTCCACGGCGCTCTCGTGGCTCTCGCTCGTCTTGCACCTCGGCCGCTGGGGCGAAGAGAAAACTCTGCGCGTGCTGCACCGCGCCGAGAAGGCGGTGATCCTTTTGGAAGCCGCGCTCATCGGAGTCTCCCTGATCCGGATGAGTCGGTGGAGCAAACCCCTCTTCTCCAGGGAGGTCGCCCCGCTCTTCGTCGGCGGCACCCTCATCGGCAGCATCGCGGCGCCCTTCGCGCTTCTCCTCGGCAAGCAGAGCCGCTCCAAGAGCGTGCTGGCCTCGGTGCTCGCGCTCGCGGGCGGCCTCGCCTTCCGATTCGCGATCATACTGGCGGGCCGCAAAAGCGCGGACGACCCCGAAGCCTACTTCACCTTCGCCAGCGGCAAGAGCGCCCCGCAGCCTGAGGACAATATTTAGGTTTCAGGCTACAGGTCTCAGGTTTTTCTTCCTGATGCCTGAAACCTGTAGCCTATTCATGCTAGCCGGTATTCGAGGTCACTATAACTGTAGCGCCCAATTCTGCCCCACAAGGTGGGTGCCGAAGCTGTAGTGCTCCTCTTCTTCCGCGAGTTCGAAGCCATGCTCCTCGTAGATGTGCCTGGCGGAGTGGAGTACGTTGTTGGTCCACAACACGAGCTTCCGGTAGTCACGGCCACGGGCGAAGAGTATGCACTCTGAGACGAGGCGCGAACCGAGGCCCGCCCCGCGGGCTTCTGGCTCCACGAGGAGGAGCCTGAGCTTTGCGACCTCCTCGCTCTCCCGAACGACGAAGACGCAACCGACTCTCCTCCCACCCGTCTCGGCGATCCAACACCGCTCCCAGGACGGGTCGTACCCTTCGATGAAGTCGGCCACGATCTTCGCAACCAGCGCCTCGAAGCGTTCGTCCCAACCGTACTCCCTGGCGTAGAGCGCACCGTGGCGCTGTACCACCCAACCCATGTCGCCGGGCTTGTGCCGCCGCAGGAGAAACGGCTCGGGCGTAGAACCGTCGCCCCCGAGGATCTGCTCGATGGTCCGTGTGGCGTCAAGGAGCCTGCGCTGGTCTTTCTCTGGGATGCCTTCAAGCATCCCGGATACCTCCTCCCGAGAGCGGCGATCCAACTCAGAGAACGCGTCCTCACCCGCCGCCGTCAGACGGAGTAGTCGCCTCCGGCCGTCTGCCTCGGACACAACCCTGTCCAGTAGCCCGCCCTGCTCGAACCGGGCGAGGATTCGGCTGAGGTAGCCCGGATCCAGACCCAACTCATGTGACAGATTCGAGGCGGTTACGTCCTCCTGATGCGCCAACTCGAACAGCACACGGGCCTCCGCGAGGGAGTAAGGACTGTGCAACAATCCCTCCCTCAGAACCCCGATCCTGCGCGTGAAGAAACGATTGAACCGCCGAAGCTCTCCGACCCGCTCTTCCAACCGCTCGACTTCCAACACATCACCTCCCAGAACCCTTGCCATGATCCTCGATTTAGTTGCCTTTGTCAACTAAACGGGAGCCGTAGCTGAGGGATCAGGCGCCAGCGTATTGTTCGTCGGTGACGGGTTCCAGCCAGTCAGTGCCACCGTTGGTCGTGGTGGCGATGTTGAGAGCCATGTGGACCATGTACGTTTCGGGGGCGGCACCGTGCCAGTGCTTCTCGTCGGGCGTGAAATAGACGACGCCACCGGCCTCGACCTCGACAGGCGGCTCGCCTTCCTTCGCCGTTCGGCAGGTGCCTGTGATTATGTAGAGGATCTGACCCTCCGGGTGGGTGTGCCAGTGCGTACGGGCGCCAGGCTCGAAGAGGACGCGGTTGACGGCAACGTCGGGAGATGAACCGGTAGGTGCGGCGTCCCTCCAGACGGTGCCGGTGAACCAATCCTCGGGTCCTGGCTCGGTCTGCATGTCTTTTGTGGTGACGACTTTCATGGAGCCCTCCCTTCGGTTGTAGGTTTCAGGCCTCAGGCTACAGGTTTCAAGTTATAGCTGATGTCTGAAACCTTCTCATGCCAGACGGTGTTCAAGGATTCTGTACAGTTGCGGTTCGTCGTTGTTCTCCGGGGTTGTCTTCTCCACCTTCAGCAGGGCTTTGCGGCCCCGGATCTCGAGGCTGGAGATGTGGTTGTGGAACCAGGGCGCTTCGTGTACGAGATGCCAGCGGACGTTTGGTTCCTCGACGCCCGCCACCCGGGAGAGCGCCTCGCCGACGCGCCTGCCCCGCTCCGACCAGCCCAGGCGCATGGCGAGGCGTATGGGGAGACCTGGCGGGTTCCGTAAGGGGGAGCTTGTCGACTGGTAGACGGCGGTTTTGATGTCGTCGCCGAAGTCCATTTTGGCCAGGTACCCGTGGTGCACGTCCCCTGAGAGGACTGCTACGGAGGCGGGAGGTTCGCCGTTTGAGCGTTCGCCCGCGGCGACGGAGCGTAGCAGGCGCGCGAGTTCGGTGAAGGAGTCGTGGAAGGCGGACCAATGCTCGAGGTCGACGAGCTGGCGGACCGACTCCCCGAGCCTGGCTGCGGGGCGGCCCCAGCCGCCGGCGCAGACGACCTCGCTGGCCGCTTCCAGGTGGTGAAGACCAGGGCCAAGGAGGAGAGGGAGCGAGGTGCCGAAGAAGAGATGGTCGAAGTCGCCGGTGGCTTTCTCCACGATCCAGGCCCACTCCTCCTCGTCGACCATGGAGCGGTGCCCCTCCTTCAGTACCCGCCCTGCCCGCGAGTCCATCATGATGAGACGCACCCTGCCGAAGTCGCGGTGGTAGCTCCAGCGCGTACCGGCGATCTCGCGGTCCGCCTTGTAGGCAAACTCGCGAAGGATGCGGGTCGGGTTCTTGGCCTTTTGCACCTTCTCGAAGAGCCCATCCTCCTCCAGCTCTCGCGGAGAGAGGTTGCCGAGGTGCTGGTAGACCCAATAGGACATGAAAGCCCCTATGATACGCTCCTCCCACCACGACGTGCTATGCATTTGACGGATCCAGGCCTCCGAGATATTCCAGTCGTCGTTGACGTCGTGGTCGTCGAAGATCATCGCCGTCGGCACTGTCGAGAGGAGCCACCTGATGACAGGGTCCCTCCAGGCGTCCCAGTACAGGCGTGTATATTCCTCGAAGTTGGCAACCTGCTCGCCAGGCGGCTCGTTCGTGTCGCGCCGCGAGCGGATGAAATCGAGGGCGCCCTCGGAGACCTCGTCGGCGTAGATCTGATCCCCCAACAGTAGCAGCGCATCTGGCCATCTCTCGTGGGACTCGCGCATCATGCGCAGGGCCAGAGCCCAAAGGGCATCCCGCTCGTAGCCGTCTTTATGCGCGTCGGCGGCGAGCGTGTACGGGGATTCGTGCGGCACAGAGACACGGCAAGACCCGTAAGAGAGGTTCAATTTTCCATCGGGCGCGATCGTCCTGATAACAGACGGTGGGAAGTCGTTTTCGTCCTCGGGCCAGATCTTCGCGCCGTCGAGGGAGACTTCGTACTCGTAGGTCTTCCCCGGTTCGAGGTCCGTGAGCCTGACAAGAGCATAATGGTGGCCCTCGATCTCGAAGGTGCGTGCCGTGTGGCCGAGGACCTCGACCTCGCAGGCGGCATCGGTCTCGACCCAGACGGTCGCATCGGTCTCTCCAGTGTAGCGGAGCAGCGGACCGAGGGTCAGTTCAGGAACCATGCCAGAATCCTACCCTCAGCTGGCTCCCTTACGCGACGATCAGGCCTGCCATAACGGGGATCAGCAGTACGATCAGGATCAGACCGACCACGTCGAAGAATACGCCCGAGCGCACCATCTTGGTTATGGGGATCATCCCGGAGCCGTAGACGACGGCGTTCTGCGGCGTGCTGACTGGCATCATGAAGCCGAAGGAGGCCCCGAAGACCGCGGCGAGCGCGGGTATCAGGGGGTCCAGGCCAGCGGCCGAGGCTATCGGGATCACGATGGGCACGACGATGGTTGCACTCGCCGTGTTGGAGGTGGTTTCTGAGATGAGGATGGCGATAATTGCGGAGATCGCAGAGACGGCAAGCAGGCTCGTGAAGCCGAAGGCGTCGGCTATGCTGGTGCCGATGGTCTCTGCGAGGCCCGTGTCCGCGAGCAGTATACCGAGCGCGATGCCGTACCCGAAGAGGGCTATCGTTCCCCAGTCTATCCTCGCGGCCTCGTTCCAGTTCATGGTGAAGCGCCGCTCGGACCAGTTCGTCGGAAGGGCGAGCGTCTTGTAGGTGGCGCCCAGTCTTACGTCCTCGCTCAAGAATCCCTCCTTCTTCTCACTTTTCCTGGCCGGGAGTATAGCGACTGACGTGACGCCTTACCTGGGGGTTTAGCCCGGTACGGTTCCTTCGATCAGGTAGTCCATCACTCCTTCAAGCGAGCTGCTCCTCTCGAATGCGGCCCGCTGCAACTCTGCCCCTGTGCCGAGCTCCACGATCTCGAGCACGCCTCCCAGCTCGTCCTCGCAACCAAGGTCCCTAGCGACGGGCCGCAGCTCCTCGACCAGCCCCCGGGCCATCGACCGGGCCGGTACCACTCTGCCAGCAGCGAAGTCATAGAAGTCAGCGTCCATGCCGTAGCGCACGGCGCGCCACTTGTTCTCCGCGTTGTACAGAGCATTCTGCCTGTCCATACCGACTCCGGCGCTCGCAACGAGGCACTGGACGAGCGCGGCGAGGGCCGCCGTGTAGGATGTGTCCGTCTGCACGTCTGGCGCGCGCAGCTCTACGGTGCCGAACTTCTGGTGCGGACGCACATCCCACCAGCACCAGGAGTAGTCGGGGATGCTCCCCGAGGCCACGAGGGCCTCGATGTGGTTCTCGAAGTCCTCCCAATTCCGGAAGGCCGGCGGGAGGCCAGAGCGAGGGAACATCTCGAAGATCTTGATCCGCGTCGAGGCGAGCCTGGTGTCGGACCCGCGCCAGAAAGGTGAGTTGGCCGAGAGCGCCACGAGGAGGGGCACGTGCAGGGCGAGAGCGTTTACGGCCAGGATCGCAGCGTCACCGTCGGGGACGGCGATGTGGATGTGCAGGCCGTAGATAGCCTGCGTCCTCGCCACCCAGCCCATCTCCTCCTCGACGCGCCGGTTGCGGTCTCCACCCGTGAGCGGCTGCTCTGTCGGCTCGGAGAAAGGATGGGTGCCCGCCGCGACGATCTCGACCCCACGGCTGCGCGCGAGGTCACGCACCTCCCGACGCAGCCCCGGCAACTCTCGCGCGAGGTCGGCGGCCGAGGCGAAGACGGGGGAGAGCATCTCCACACAAGACCGCGAGAGCTCCGAGGTGATGAGCCGCGAGCCCTCTCCCGCGGCTAGCACCTCGTCCACCGCCGGGGTCAACCCGCGCGAGGCGGGGTCGACGAGCTGAAACTCCTCCTCGACCCCGACCGTGTACGGCTCCGTCGCGCCGAATCCATTCTGCATCCATGTACTCTAGCAGTCAGCCCTTCAGCATTTCAGCTTTATTGGGAGCGGCTTGCGTTCGTTTTGCTCTGCGGTAGATAAGGACCCGCATCGATTGGCAGGGAGCCTAGCTGCGTGTTGGAGCCAGGTTGTAAGGTACTTGCTAAGAAGCTCACACGCTGACAAGCCGCCGTAAGCGGCGTGCTGACCAGCGCGGGTAGGGGAAGGGTTGACCCTTCCCCTACCCCTTTAACCGCGGGATCTGCGGCTGAGGGCCAGTTGGATGCGGTGGGAGCTTTCGAGGTCGCGGACGGCGTCGAAGAGCTTGCCCTCGGGTACGGTGGCGTGCCAGCGCTCGGTCCTGTAGCCGTAGCGGCGCTTTAGCTCGCGTACCGAGTCGCCTGTGTAGCGGAGGGCGTAGACGAGCTTGCGGGCCTCATCAGGCTTGCGTGGCAAAAGGTTGTGACGTCCCTCGGTCCACCAGGAGATCTCCGGCATCGGGTCGCCGGAGCACAGGATCAACCGCGTCTCCCACTCGACCCTGAGAGCGCCCATCTCGAACGTGCCGGGGAGCACGCTCAGCGGGCCTAAAGAGAACTCGTCGTCATCGTGGAACCCGAAGATGCGTCCGAGGC
>Ga0126314_10000492_pt1 | contig 18959 bp, 21 predicted proteins | sample Plot105B_FD_92535 | JGI IMG/M metagenome (GOLD analysis project Ga0126314, IMG submission 92535) | Serpentine soil microbial communities from UC McLaughlin Reserve, CA, USA - Plot105B | ecosystem: Environmental > Terrestrial > Soil > Grasslands | place: USA: UC McLaughlin Reserve, Lake County... | reverse complement strand
GCCGTCCTCAACTTCGCCGCCGAGACGCACGTCGACCGCTCTATAGACGGTCCGAAGGCCTTCGTACAGACCAACGTGGTCGAGACCCACGAACTCCTTGACGCAGCGCTCTCCTACTGGAGTGTCCTCGAAGGGGATGACCACGATGCCTTCCGCTTCTTGCACGTCTCTACTGACGAGGTGTACGGCACTTTAGGGCCGACAGGCTACTTCACCGAGGAGAGCCCTTTCCGGCCGAACTCTCCGTACGCTGCTTCCAAGGCGGCCTCCGACCATCTCGTGCGGGTCTACCACCACACCTACGGGCTCCCCACGCTCACGACCAACTGCTCCAACAACTACGGGCCTTACCACTTCCCCGAGAAGCTCATACCGCTCATGATACTGTCCGCCCTGCGGGAGGAACCCCTGCCCGTCTACGGCGATGGGCAGCAGGTCAGGGACTGGCTCTACGTAAAGGACCACGTAAGGGCTATTCTCACGGTGCTCCAAGGCGGCCGTTCCGGCGAGACTTATAACGTCGGCGGCCACAACGAGCGAACGAACCTCGAGGTCGTCAAGACGATCTGCGCCCTGCTCGACGAGCTCGTGCCGGGAGGCCCCCCGCGCGAGTCGCTCATCACCTTCGTCGCCGACAGGCCGGGTCACGACAGGCGCTATGCTATAGACGCCGGGAAGATTGAACGCGAGCTCGGCTGGAGGCCCGAGGAGTCGCTCGAGAGCGGCATGGAGAAGACCGTGCGCTGGTACCTCGATAACCCCGGGTGGTGCGAAGCCGCACGTTCGCGGGGCTACATGGGGGAGCGGCTCGGGTTGGGAGGACCGGCGTGAAGGGGATCGTGCTCGCCGGAGGCTCGGGGACGCGGCTGTATCCGCTGACGAGGGCGGTAAGCAAGCAGCTGTTGCCCGTCTACGACAAGCCGATGATCTACTATCCCGTGTCCACGTTGATGCTCGCAGGGATCAGGGACATACTCGTGATCTCCACGCCCGAGGACCTTTCCCGCTTCGAGGATCTGCTCGGCGACGGTTCGCAGTGGGGCGTAGAGTTCAGGTACGCCGTGCAGCCCAGGCCCGAGGGATTGGCCCAGGCTTTCGTCATCGGGCGGGAGTTCGTCGGGTCCGAGAGCGTCTCGCTCGTCCTCGGGGACAACATCTTCTTCGGGCACGGCCTCTCCGACATCCTCGAGCGGTCCGCGGGCAGGCGCTACGGTGCCACCGTTTTCGGGTACTACGTCAGGGACCCCGAGCGCTACGGCGTCGTCGAGTTCGACGACGATGGGACGGTTCTCAGTATCGAGGAGAAGCCTGAGCGCCCCCGTTCACACTACGCCGTGACGGGCCTCTACTTCTACGACAACAGGGTACTCGACGTGGCCGCCGACCTCACGCCCTCGGAGAGGGGTGAGCTCGAGATAACCGACGTCAACGTCGACTACCTCGACCGCGGGGAGCTGCAGGTCGAGCTCATGGGCCGCGGGATGGCTTGGCTCGACGCCGGTACTCACGAATCGCTGCACCAATCATCCAACTTCATCGAGACCATCGAGCAGCGGCAGGGCCTCAAGATAGGGTGTCCGGAGGAGATCTCCTACCGCAAGGGCTACATCGACGCCGAACAGCTCGAACGACTCGCCCACACGATGAGGAAGAACGACTACGGCCGATACCTGCTCGAGATCCTGAGGAGCGAGGAGTACGTCACTTGAACGTCCTCGAGACGGAACTCCCTGACGTTCTTATCGTCGAGCCTGATGTCTTCGGCGACGCCAGGGGTTTCTTAATGGAGAGCTGGAACGGCGCCCGCTACGAGGGACACGGCATACCCAACCATTTCGTGCAGGACAACCTCTCGTTCTCGGCCCACGGCGTGCTTCGCGGCCTCCACTTCCAGAACCCCAAGGCCCAGGGTAAGCTCGTCTCCGTCTTGCAGGGCGAGGTCTTCGATGTGGCCGTGGACATCAGGGTCGGCTCCCCGACATTCGGCGGGTGGACGGGCGTGACCCTCTCCGCGGAGAACAAGCGCCAGTTCTGGGTGCCCGCCGGCTTCGCCCACGGCTTCGTCGTCACGGGCGAGAGCGCGCTCTTCTCCTACAAATGCACGGACTACTACGCCCCCGAATACGACGGGTCCATCCTGTGGAACGACCCTGAGATCGGCATAAATTGGCCCGTCGAGAAGCCGAGCCTCTCGGATAAAGACCGCGCCGCACCACCACTGAACGGAATGCTGGAAGAAAGGCTGCCGCACTACACGGAAGGCTGAGGTCCGAGGCGCCTGAACCTGCGCCTTGAAGAAACCGGTGAACCTCCGAAAATCCGCCTGGCATGGTTTAAGCAACGCTTCGCGGTGACATAATAACCGGAGTAGCAAATCCGACCGAAAAGGAGGAGAACGGCGCGTGCCAAAGCCAAAGAAGGTAGTCGAGCGAACCTCGAGCAGGACCACCAGTCGGACGGGGTCTGGCGCAAAGAAGGACGGGGGACGCGGAGGATCCGGGGGCGCCATCATCATCGACTCCGTGAGTCCTAGCGGTAACGTCGGCAACCCCGTCCCTACCGTCAGGGCCACGGTCGAAGCCGAAGGGGGCAATCTCTCCAAGAGAGACATAAAGCTGTACCTGGACGGGGCCGAGCAGAGGCGCTTCTATTACGGTAGGGGGACCGGCAACCTGAGCTACCATCCCGGTATGCTCTCCTCTGGCAGCCACAGCGTCGAGATAGTCGCCACGACCGACCAGGGGAGTAGCACCGCCAGGAAGAGCTGGACCTTCACCGTCTCTTGAAGCAGTCTGTAAAGAGGTCCTAAACCTCTTTACAAGCTGTCAGCTCTTCGCTCTCTGCCGATTTCCCGAACAGAGAGGTCCCGAGCTTCGCCAGGGCGCGGAGGGCGAGACCTGCGAGGACCACTACGCTGTAGACGTTGAAGGGACCGTGGGCGCCGTGCTTGCGGTGGTAGAGGAAGGCGCTCTTATGGAGGAGCCAGATCGCCTTCGGTTTATTGCGGCTGCTCGCGCCGGTCTGGTGCACTATCTCGACCTGCGGCAGGTAGTAGACGAGCCACCCCGCCGCGCGGGCGCGCCGGCAGAGGTCGGCGTCTTCGAAGTACATGAAAAAGCGTTCGTCGAGCGGGCCGACGTCCCGCAGGGTGTCCCTGCGGATGACCATGCACGCGCCGGAGACCCAATCTACGGAGGTCGGGTGGGACTGGTCGGTGACGGCGGGGAACTGGCTCTTCACGAGCGAGCTCTTGGGGAAGAGGCGGGTCAAAAGAGACGTGCGCCCGAGGAACCCCGAGAGGGCGCTGATCTCCCGCCGCGCCGAGAGCTGGAGGTCCCCTTCCGAGTCCAGGATCCTCGGTCCCGCTATGCCCACCCTCGGATTCTCTTCGAAGAACCCCTCCACAAGCTCGAAGAAGTCCCGCTCCACGACGGTGTCTGGGTTTATGATGACGACAGGATCCCCGCCCGATGCGGCGATGCCCGTGTTGTGGGCGCGGGCGAAGCCGACGTTCTCCTTGTTCCGGATCAGGCGTACCCCGGATGGAAGCTCCGGCGGCTCTACGCTATCGTTGTCGACGACGACGATCTCGAGGTCCCCGTAATGCGTCTCTCGCAGCGACTCGATGCAGCGCAGGGTCAGAGGCCACGAGGCGTAGTTGACGATGAGAACCGAGAACTTCATCGCAACACGACCCTATCCCGCAGACGGCGCGCGATGCTCGCCGTCGCGGCGAGCGATGACTCTCTGAGCAGCCCGCGGACCTCGGCGTCGGAGAGCTTCTTCCTCTTCTGTATCTCGGCCCGCTTCCGGAGCATAAGCGGCAGGTGGCGCCACGCGCCTGCCAATCCCTCGAGGTGCGCCCGCAAAGAGCCCGTCGCAGCGGCTGTGATCGTGCGCGCGAGCTGTCCCGCGACGAAAAACGGCAATATGTGTGGCACCGCGGAGAGGGGCAAATTCTTGACCAGCAGGCTAAAGGAGTTGCGGCTGCCGAGCCTGGTCGCCGTCGGGCTCCGCTTGCCGCCGGTCGAGGCGCTGCCCATGTGGTAGACGACGGCGCCAGGGACGTAGAAGCAACGATAGCCGGCGAGTTGGGCACGGAAGCTAAGGTCCCCGTCTTCGCAGTAGGAGACGAAGTCCTCGTCAAAGCGTCCGACCTCATCGAGCATCTCCCTGCGGTAGAGCGCCGCCGCCGCACACGCCCCGAAGACGTAGCCCGGCTTGTCGAACCGGCCCCTGTCGCGCTCGCCGTGCCCGAGGCGGTAGGGGAGACCGCTCAGGCGCATGGCGTCCCCGGCCCCGTCGAGCACACTGCGATCGTAGAAGTCGACCAGCCTGCTCGCGAAGAGACCCGACTCGGGTCGATCCTCCGTCGCGCGAACCAGCGCTTCGAGCCAGCCGGGGTCCAGCTCGGTGTCGTTGTTGAGGAGCACCACGTACTCTGCCCCAGACGCTTCGATCCCAGCGTTGAACGCCGCAGCGATGCCGCGGTTCTCGCCGAGTGGGACCACCTTTACCTCGGGGAAGTGTTCCCCTACAAAGCCTCTCGAGCCATCCACGGAGCCGTTATCCACCAGGATGGTCTCGAAATCTCTGAAAGATTGTTCCCTCAGAGATCCCAGGCAAAGCCCCAAGAGCCGCTCGCCGTTCCAGTTCGGGATGACGACCGTGACGCGGGGAGGCACGGCTTCAGGCTGGTCGGCCGGGCCTCTTCTGCAGGCCCTCCAGACCGTAGATCTCGACTTCCGCAGGCAGTTGCACAAGGCCCTTGACCGGGGTGATCGTCCCTTCCTGGGTTATCTCGAAGGTCGCCGCGTTCTGCGTGCGGGCCACATCCGAGCCGTCCGCATGCGGGTCCGCCAGGGACGCGTCCACGTTGTAGGCCCCGGGTCCGAGCGGCACCACGAACGTGAAGTCGACCGTGGTCTGTTCGCCCGCGTACTTTCGCCCGAGGGGTGTCCCCTCGCGTGCCGTATCCGTCGAGAATACTTCCAGCCCCGCCTTCTCGCTGCGCAGGGTGATGCCGAGGATGCTGTCCTCCGTGGCCTCGTCGTAGCGCAGGCGCACCCTTACGGTAAGGCGTCCCCCGGAGGGCAGCTTATCGACCGGTCGGCCTGCCTCGTCCAGAAGTTCGAGTCCAAGGATCTCGGCCCCTCCCACGACCCAGCGGGTGTTCGTGGTCCTCCCGGCGGTGGGGACGTCGCCCGCGGTCGGCGTATCCTCCTCTTCTTCGTGCTCTATCTCGTAGTCGAGTTGCCTGTCCCGCTCGCTCATTCCTGCGCTCTTATTCTCTTCGGACTTCGCGACCATCTCCTGATAACGGTCGGCCACCTCTTCAGGGGAGCCCGAGGTGAGCACGCGTCCCTTGTGGAGCAGCAAGGCGTCGGTGCAGAAGCGCGTCACCATCCCCATGCTGTGGGAGACGAAGAGGACCGTGGTCCCCGACTCCCTGAGGTCGTACATCCTCTGGATCGCCTTCCTCTTGAACGCCGAGTCGCCGGCGGAGAGGGCCTCGTCCAGGACCAGTACGTCGGGCTGGACGTTGATGGCGACTGCGAAGCCGAGCCTCGAGCGCATCCCGCTCGAGTAGGTCTTGATCGGCTGGTCCATGAACTCCCCGAGCTCCGCGAATTCCTCTATGTCGTCGAAGCGCTCCAGCATCTCATCGCGTTCTATGCCGAGGATCAGGCCGCTGAGCATGGCGTTCTCGCGCCCCGTAAACAGCGGGTTGAACCCTGTCCCCAACCCGAAGATCGCCGTCAGCCGCCCCCTGACCTCGACCTCCCCCCTCGTCGGCTGCAAAACGCCCGAGATTATGCTCAGGAGCGTGCTCTTCCCCGCCCCGTTGCGGCCGATGATGCCGAGCGTCGTGCCCGGCTCCACCTCGAGGTTCACGTCCTGCAGTGCCCAGAACTCGTGGCTGCGCTTGACCTTGCCGAAGCTGAGGACCTCGCCCAACCTTGAGGAGCGTCCGGGGGAGATCCTGTACTTCTTGCTCACCCCTCTCAGGGAGACAGCAGGCGTCATAGTTGATCCGCGAAGCCGTGCTTGAGCCGGACGAACAGCGCGAACCCGACGCAGAAGAGCGCCACGGAGAAGAGCGAGACGAAGCTCTTCTTGCCTTTGAACGTGTAGGTGGTCAATTGCGTCCCTTGCCTAGTTTGAAGCGCCGTCAGTAGTGTAAGCCATGAGGCCGAAGATGTGGGCCGCGGGAAGTTTACATAAACAATTCTGTACTTACCAGCCCGCGACCAGCGACTATCTTCGAAAGTCTCTCACGGAGGTTGTAAGAATAGCTTCAGGCCAGAGATTCAACACTCTACCTTCGGCTTCCCGGGTGCACGTTGCCTGAGGATCTGAGGGCGCGTGCTCTAGGGCTAGGGCGGGCCGTACGGCGTGCCGGGAAAAGGAACCGGACGCTTACCCGAATCTACCGCAGGCTCATCGGCGAGCGCGAGCAGGCCAACCTGGAGTTGGTCCGGTTGAGATCCAGGATAGCCAGGGAAGGCGGCGTCCGGGCCGGCGGTGTCAACCCCGAGAGGATGGTCTGGATCTTCGGGTCCGGGCGGAGCGGAAGTACCTGGGCTGCGCACCATGACGGGAGAGATAGGCGGAGTTAGGGTCTGGGAGGAGCCGATGATAGGGAGGCACTTCGGGGAGTTCTACGCACGACAACGAAGGAAAACCTGCGCTCCGCCAACTTCGTGAGGGGAGATCCGATCCGGAAGGGTTGGATCGATTCCATAAGGAACTTCGTCCTGGACGGAGCGAGGTATTCGAACCCACGTCTCGGTGCTGAAGAGTACCTGATGATCAAAGAGCCCAACGGCTCCGTCGGCGCCCTGCTTCTGATGGAGGCTCTGCCGGAGAACCGTATGATCTTGCTGGTTCGAGATTCGAGGGATGTGGTCTCCTTTGTCCTGGAAGCCGCCAGAGAGGGGAGGGCTGGCTATTACGAGAGCAGGGAAGGACGGGCACGAGGCTTGGGAAGATAGACAAGTGGCCGAACTCTTTCGTCAGGGAGAGGGCAAACATGTACCAGCGGGGCGTCGAGAGCGCCGGGCTGGCCTACGATGCGCACGCGGGACCGAAGGTGCTGGTCCGCTACGAGGGACTCCGAGTAGATACGTTGAGCTAGATGAGGTGCATCTACTCGGTTCTAGGCGCCCCCGGGGCAGAGGAGGAGTTGAGGCGGGCTATGAGCTTGTGTGCGAACAGCGCTCGGGCGTCCTCAACTCCCACGAGCGTGGCGCCCTCTACGACCTCAGGCGCCACTACTCGGGCGAGCCGATAGAACTCTATGGTAGGCTTCCGAAGACCCGGAAGGGATATTAGCGAGACCGTGGAGAGTATCCGAAGACGCAGAGGAGTTTCGCGTGGAGTGTACCACCCGTGGGGACCTTAGCCTTCACCTTTACTGGATGTTGTCGTGAGCGCCTTGCTGACCGGTGCGGGTGGCCTGTAGATGGCCAGGATACTTCGTGAGTGGGATAGCGAGGTCGTGGCTCTCGACCGGCAGCGGCTCGATTTAGGCAAACCCGAGGCCTTAGAGAGTTACTGCAGGGAACACAGGCCCGAGATAGTCGTCAGTGCCGGGCCCTCCTCCTGGTACGAGTTCACGCAAGTCTTCCGTCTTGCCGGAGTCGAAACCGAACTCGTCCACATCCCTGGATCGGAGTACTCACTGCTAGCGGTGCGCCTGGCTACAGGGAGTTCTCCCCTCCCTAGGGGCACGCTCTCAGGCGCTGGGGTGAAGCGCTCGCGGACTGCATGGAGCGTGCCGCGCTCGATGACGCTCGTGGCTGAGGGCTCGTTAGAACGATGACTCCTGGTAGTAGCAAGGCCCTCGAGACGCTTCGGTGGGCGAAATCGTCTCTCGATACTGCAGCGAGCTCTCTGCAGTCGAGAGTGAGCAAGCAGGCCCGCAGGCGGATCGCCCTCAAAGACGCGGAGATCGCCGCGCTCAGGAGTGAGCTGGCTCGTACGCGGGGCGAAGAGGTACAGATGGTCGTAGGGGACACGCCCGTCTTCTTCGTTGTGGGCCAGCAGAAGTCCGGCACCACGTGGCTCATGCGCATGTTCGACTCCCACCCGGAGATCCTGTGCAAGGGAGAGGGCCGCTTCTTCGGTAAGAGCTGGAGGCAGGAGTCCGTAAAGCAAACGGATGCGAAACGACCGCCCAGCTCGCTCTACAGCGCCATCCTGGACGCGGAGTACCTGAGGCTGTGGATCGAGAGGTCCGTCTGGAGCAGGAATGATGCCGCCGACGAACACGTAGATAACATCCTCAGCATAGTGATCGGCTACTTACTTATAGGGGAACTCTCCAAGACCGGAAAGAGGCTGGTGGGTGACAAATCGCCGCTCCTCACCCCCGACACGATAAAGGAGATCTCCAGCGTCTACCCCGAGGCGAGGGTCATCCACATTATCAGGGACGGCCGCGACGTCGCGGTCTCCGCAGTTCACCACTCCTGGAACTTCGGAAAGAGACAGAGCGTCAGGATCTCGGCGAAGCGCGAGGCCCACCACGAGAATGCCGGAGGACTGCGGAAGACGCGCGAGAGCCTATTTACCGGCAACTCGCTCAGGAGGATGGCCGCGGAGTGGGACGCCAGGGTAAGTAGAACTACTGAGGATGGTCCCGCCCTGCTCGGAGACAACTACACCGAAGTCAGGTACGAAGATCTCCTTGAGAAGCCGGAAGAGGAGATGGCGCGCCTGCTCGGGTTCCTCGGGGCCGAAACGGGTGAAGAGACCGTGAGACACTGCGTGAACTCGGCCAGCTTCGAGAAGCTCTCGAAGGGTAGGAGGAGAAACGAGGAGGACACCACCTCCTTCTTCAGAAAAGGCGTGGCGGGCGACTGGAAGAACGTCTTTACCGCGCGAGACAAGCGGATCTTTAAAGAGGAGGCCGGGGGGCTGCTAGTCAGGCTCGGCTACGAGGAGAACAACCAATGGTAGCGTGGTTTTACGGGTTGTGGTGCATTCGCGTGCAAGCTCTTACAGCGGGTTGCGTTGATATTGACTCGCGTACGCTATACATGCACGACCGGTCGAGTGACTTTTCGACATGAGCGCGTATCTGTACGCATCATGCGATACGGGTCAATTACACTGAGATGCGCTCTATACGAAAGCATTGGGTTACGGGCTTACGGTCTGACTTTGCGTCTCTGGCTGTTGCAGAACTCGTGAACGTGCTGCCAGCTGCCGAAGAACGTCCGCGGAACGCGACAGCGAGACACGCTGGTTGCGTCCGCTACCAGGACAACCCCTAGACTATCAAGCGCGATGGTTTCAAGAAGTACTACAACCTGGGCACAAACCCCTACAAGCTCAAGAACGAGGTCTTCTGCGGTATGATGCCCGAAGGGCAGCGCAGGAAGAAGGTGAGGGAGAGGCTGGGCGTGCCACGCAGTGGAGGAATCCCCTGCTCCCTAGGGTGTTATTCACCCGATATGACCTGTATATTGCCAGAAGTGGAGATCTGTCGCGGAGCGGCATCTTTAGAGAACCAGCGGTGTATTCTACAATGGGCGGTGGGCGACACTATTGTATAGTGCCCGGCGAGCGATGCCGGAGGGTAGGTTGACCAATCAGTTGATAGTCGCGGGTTTTCATCGGAGCGGGACCTCGGCGACCGCGCAGCTGTTGCACAGGGCCGGGCTATTCCTGGGCGACGAGTTGCTGGAGGCGCTGCCATCTAACCCTTACGGCCACTTCGAGGACAAGGATGTCGTCGACATACACCACCAGATACTCGCCGACAACGACATGACCTGGCTCGTCGACGAGCCTTTTGTTCCCATGGTGGACGAGCGCCGCTGGCAGCGGATGCGCTGGCTCGTGGAGCGCCGCAACTCCGAGCATCTGCTTTGGGGGTTCAAGGACCCTCGCGTGTGCCTCTTTCTCGCGCTCTGGAAGTACCTGCTCCCAAACGCCAAAGTCCTGCTCGTCTACAGGCACTTCTCGGGCTCGACCTATTCGCTGGCTCGCCGCCACTCAGCGCTCCTGTTCTCGGGTACGATCAGTGGCTTCCTGCACCGGCGTTTCTGGGAGGAGCCGGACCTCGCCCTGCGAATGTGGCTCACCTACAATAAAGCGCTGCTCGCGTTCGCTCGCGCCTACCCCGACGACACCCTGGCTGTCTCCATGAACATGATCCGGGACGGCTTCCCGCTCGTCTGGGCCATGGAGCGGCGCTGGAACCTCGGCCTCGAAGACGTGCCCGTGGGCGAGATCTTCAACCCCGCTGCGAGTATCGAAAGGCCGCGCAGGCAGCCGGTATCCGACCGACGTCTGATCGGGGAGATCGAGCGTACATGGCGGGACCTGGAGGAGCTGGGTGCCCGGACCGAGTTAATGCTGAAGGAGATGACGATTGCCGGATAACGAGTTCTACGCGCCGGACGACACAGACCTTCTGAGGATGGAGAATGAGCTGCTGGCGTTCGAGGTGCGTTTCCTTAAGGGCCGCCTGGGCCAGCCGGCGAAGATCCCGGGCTCCTCGACCTCGCTGAACCGGCTTGCTTACCTTGAAGAAGCGGAAAGAGATCTGGGGCTCCTGCTCAGGCGCCTTTTGGGAAGCCCCCTCGGCCCCTTGCTTAGGCGCAGCAAGAGCTTCCGCACCCTGGAACAGAAGTACCTCCACTCGCCGCGGCTTCAGGGCTCGTCTTCCCGCGAACGTCTGGCCTACCTGGAGGAAGCCGAGAGGGACCTGATCCTCCTGCTCAGGCGCATGTCCTCAAAGCCCTTCGGTAGTGTACTGCGGCGCAGAAAAGCCTTCCGCACCCTTCAACAGAGGTATCTCTAGGCGCAGTGATCCGAACCCCCGAAGACACCGCCGCAAGTCTTCGTATGCTAGTCTACGCTGGGCGCTTTGCGGATAGAGTCTCGTCCGCAAAGCTGCCAAATGGTTGCGAGGTCCTAAGCGAGTGGGACGTCCTCCCTTTTCATTTAGCCGCCCTGGAGCGCGCGACCACGCTGGTCGTACTTGATCCTTTCTCTTTCCCTTTCGAGTCCATGACCGAAATGCAGTGGGACGTTCCGCTTGTCGTGATCCTGCCTTCGGGGTTCGACGCCTCGTTCTTGAGCGCTGTGTTCGATGAGGCGGTCCTTGGACGGCTCGGCCTCTTCGACCGCGTCGCCACAGCAGACCGGGATCTCTGGGAAGAGCTCCGGCTAAGGTACCGCTGGGTCGGAAGCCAGCGCATTGAGCTCCATTGCGATCTCCCTGACGAGGCTGCCGCGGAGATCTGCGGCCGGCTCGAAGAAGAGGCCGCGAAGCCAATCTCGCCCGGCGAAGACTACGAGACGGTACGGTACTGGAAGGAGCGTGGCGACGCGCTGGCTACCTGGGTACCGCAACGCGCCATCCACGTCTCGCACCACGATCCTGCCTTCGACAAGGCCGTCTTCCGGGTACAATCGAAAGCACTAGGCCCGCAGTTCGCCGCCGCGCGCGGGGCGAGGGACGAAGACGTCCCGTTTGAGGCGCTTGAGGTCGGTGTAGGGGTAGGCCGCTGGGCATCGAAGTTAGATCCCGCCAACACCAGGTTCACCGGGCTGGACGTCAGCGGGGGCATGATCCGGGCCGCCCGCGCCGACTTCCCGGAGGGACGCTTCGACCTCCTCGAAGAGGATCTCGTCTTCCCCTATGCCGACGAGAGCTTCGATCTAGCCTTCACGGTCTCCGTGTTGCACCATAACCCCGCGTCCGCGAAGCGAACCCTCGTATCCGAGATGTGGCGTGTGACCCGCCCGGGGGGGCGGTTGATGTTTCTAGAAGACTTCGTTTCGGAGAAGCGTACGCCGGGCTCCACAATCTACCCGATGTCGATCAGCGGGTTCGTGGATCTGGTCCTTGAAGCTACGGCGGGACGGGTGGTGTTGGAGCACCTCGAGGCGCTCCGGTACCCGCACGATCCCTTCTTCAGGGGCGGTTTGCTCTCGCTCTCGAAGGTCGGGACGCCCCGGACATGGTAGACACAAGCAGGCGAGTCTTCGTGATCTCGAACGACGTCGTACCGGGCCTCGGGATGCCCGTGGCTGCTCCAGGACTGCGGGCCTTCGGGCTCGCCGAAGGCCTGCGCGCGAACGGCGTCGGGATGAAGACGCTCGTCACCAGGGGGTTCGTTGAGCGTCAGTGGATGCGTTTCGGACGTTCGATCCCCCACCCTACGGCTCCTGACACCGAGATAGTGGGAGCCAATTCGCTGGCCCGCTACCTGAAGGCTCACGCACCATCTGTAGCCATCTTGATCAACAGCAACCAGGTAGACCACCTGAGACCAATGGAGGGCGTACGGTATATTCTGGATTTCTTCGCACCGAAGATGCTGGAGGAACTCTACCATCACGGGGAGGGCTACCCCGGTGAGGACCTCAAGCGGCTGCGCGAGCGCAAGCTTCGAGCTATCAAGCTGGCCGACGCCTTTATCTGCAACGGGCCTAAGAAGTTGCCTTATTTCCTGGCCTGGATGCTTCAGGCGGATCGAGACGTTCGCAGCCTGCCCCTGGACGTGGTCAGCATGTGCGTGCCGCTGTCGTGGTCGGGGGAACCGGGAGGGGCCGAGGGTGTCAGGTTCGCCGTCGCGGGCTACCTCCAGTCGTGGAGTACGCTCGGGAACTGGGTGGAGGTACTGGAGCGCCGTCTCGACGGGCCGGGGGTAAAGCTCGATCTCCTCGTTCCTTGGCATTGGGGTGGGGGCGCGAGGCGATCCCACGCTTCGAGTGGTGACCTCGACCGGATCGCGCGCCACCCCTCGGTGACGACCCACGGGACCATGAACTTCTCGGGATTTCAGAAGTTTCTCTCCACGGTAGACGTAACTATCGACCTCTTCCAACATAACCTGGAGCGGGAATACGCTATGGTTACCCGCTCTGTCGTATCTCTGGCGTGCGGAGTCCCCGTTATACATCCCCCGTTCACCGAGGTGTCGCCCATGATCGCGGAGTACGACGCCGGATGGCTCGTCGACCCGCTTGACAGTAGGTCGCTCGGGGTTGTGCTCGACGAGATCATCGAGGACCCCGGAGTCGTGTGGCGGAAGACGAAGAACGCCCGTACCCTCGCCTCGGCTGTCCTGGACCCGGCCGAGGCTGTGAAGCCGCTAGTCAAGATACTGGAGACCTTTTGAGCGTCGTGGACAGGTGGCGCAGAATCTACTTTCTTACTCCCACGTTCCGGCCCGTGGGCGGGGTGGTTAAGATCTTCGACTACGTCAACCACGCCCGCGCCCTCGGCTTGGAGCCCGTGATCTGCTGCCCCGAACCTTTCAGCGAGGGTTTGCCCCTGTTCCGGATCTCTCGTTTCTCCGACATATCCCCCGCGATGGGTTTCAGGTTCGTCGACCTGGAGAAGGTCTCGGTCGGTCCCGGCGATCTCGCCTTCTTCTCCTGGCCAATACACTATGAGATCCTGTTACCCCGCCTGAGCCGTTGGACGCATCACGAGCAGGTCATCTGCATCGTGCAGAACGTTCGCTGGGCCAACCCGACGTTCACGAACGGCTACGCCATACGCCTGCTCTCACGCCCGATAGCGCGTATCATGACGAACGACGTGGTCCTCAAAGCGGTTCGACCCTACCTGAACAAGACATCTATGACAGAGGTTATAGACCTGGGCCACGACACCGCGTTCTTCGTCAGAGAACGGACCGGAGGTCTAAGCCCGCAAATCAGGGTAGCCTATACCACATGGAAGTCCGACGTGGGCGACAGGGTGGTCGAAAGGATGCGAGATCCGACGTTCGAGTTCTGCGCGATCCGGAATCCTGTCGGCTGGGAGGAGTTGCGCGAACTCTACCATTGGGCCGACGTCTTCCTCGCCACCCCCTTGGTCGAGGAGGGTTTCTACCTCCCCGGCCTCGAAGCGATGGCCGCCGGTGCAATCGTGCTCTCCCCTGACGCCGGAGGCAACCGAACGTACTGCGAGTTCGGCGAAAACTGCCTGCGGGTTGAGTTTGACGATCCTTCAAGCTACACCGAAGTCTTGTTCTCGCTCAGGACGACCGATCCCGCCAAGATCGACCGTATGCGCCAGCGGGGATACGAGACGACAGAGCGGTACACTCTCTCCGGGGAGGAGCAGCACTTCGGCGCTTTCCTCGAAAGACTGACAAACCGTCTTGACGACCTCGGTCCGAGGCTCTGATCCCGGTCTTCTCTTGGAGAATCTCACGATCGTCTGCGGCGCCGGCGGCCGCGCCGCCGCAGCTTGAAAAACGCGACCCGAATCTCCATCATATGTCCCGCTCGCGCCGAGCACGAGGTCACTAAGAGCACATGGAGGCTCCCGTTGTCCCCTGATTTCATCGGCATAGGAGCTCAGAAGGCAGGCACCACCTGGCTGCACCGCAACCTCAGGGTGCACCCGGAGATCTTCATGCCGAGAAAAGAGATCCACTACTTCGACAGGAAGATCGACGACCGCTCCAACGCCCTCTCGAGGTTCTTCGGCAAGAGCCCTACCGACGAACAGTGGCGCCGGCAGACCAAACACTGGCTGGGGCTGCACGCGAGGGGGCTGTCCTTGAGGGATCTCCTCTGGGACCTGAAATACTACATGCAATCTTACGATGACGACTGGTACGCTTCGGTATTCGAGCCGGCCCGGGGGAGGGTGACGGGCGAGATCACACCGGCCTATTCAGCGCTGGACAAAGGAAAGGTCGCCAGGGTCCACGGGTTGGCCCCTGAGGCGAAGATAATCTTCATGATGCGCAACCCCATCGAGCGTGTCTGGTCGCAGGCGGTTATGAGCTTCGACAAGGTAGAGAAAGGCTCTGCAGGTTCCGTCTCCGAGAAGAAGTTCTTGCGGAGGATCGGGCACGCCAGCTTCCAGTCTCTGACGGATTACCTCAAGACCCTGGATACCTGGCGTTTGTACTATCCCGAGGAACGCATCTTCGTCGGTTTTCTGGAAGACGTCCACTTCTTCCCCGAGGATCTGCTACAAGCCGTCTATGATTTTCTGGACGTCGACCCTTTTTTCAGGTCCCCTGAGCCGGAGAAGAAGGTGCACGTCCGGTCCGAGGAAAGCATGCCGAGCGGCGTAGCCGTCCAAGTGGCCCAGAATTACCGCCAACAGATGGAGCGCTTCGAGAAACGTTTCGGGGGCTACGCCTCGTTCTGGCGCTTCTGCGCGGAGCGGCTGATCGCAGACCCTCCGGCCGACGAGTACGTCGCCTACCCCCTGTGGAACTCGCGCTTCTGGGAGGAGTGGAGGCGGAGCCCAGAGGCTGACATTCGAACGCCCCGATTCCAGAGCGGGCCCCTGTCCTTCGCGGAGCTCACCCGACAGGGCGAGTGAGGCTCGTCCCGGCGACCTTGCTCGAGAATACCGGGCGTCCCTGCCGATGGTATGCTCCTGTTCGTCGTTCCTACGTCCCGTCGAGAGACGCAGGAGGTTGGATGTACCCAGATTTTCTCGGGATAGGCGCGCAGAAGGCGGGCACCACCTGGCTATACCGCAATCTGCAGTCGCACCCCGAGGTGTGGATGCCGCCGATAAAGGAGCTTCATTACTTCGACGAGAAGTTCGAACTCGAAGGCGGTTTCGTCTCCAGGCTTCGTGGCGACCGCCCCTCAGACGTGCGCTGGCGCAGGCAGATTCAGGCGCGTTTTCGTCATCCGCTCGAGAGGCTTTCTTCGCGGGATCTATCATGGGACTTGAAGTACTTCTTCGCGACGCCCGGCAACGAATGGTACGCCTCGCTCTTCAAGCCGGGAAGTGGGAAAGTCACGGGGGAGATGACCCCCGACTACGCGATCCTGGAGAACGAAAGGGTCGCCCGCGTCCACGAGTTGGTACCGGACGCGAAGATAATCTTCATGATGCGTAACCCCGTAGAGAGACCGTGGTCGGTAACGAACATGGGACTCAGGATTCGAGGTGGGTTCATGGAGGATATGACCACTAGGAACATCCGCCGGCAGTTCGAAAAGGGACGGGTGCGGCGAATGACCAATTACCTACGCACGTTGGATACCTGGAACGCATTCTACTCCGAGGAGCAGATCTTCGTCGGGTTTCTGGAAGACATACACTTCTTCCCTGAGGAGACGTTGCGAAGCTTGTACCACTTCCTGGGAATCGACCTGTCCATGGCGAGAGGGGCCATCACACAGAAGATTCATTCCGGCTCCATGAGCAAGATGCCTTTGAGGTTCGCCAGTTACCTTGCCCGCTCCTACCGGGAAGAGGCGGAGCGGTTGGCAGAGCGCTTCGGAGGTTACGCTGCATTCTGGCACTTCTGCGCGGAGCAGCTGGCCCAGAGACCGCCGGAAAATAGAAGGACAGGGCAGATCAAGTACCCATTGTGGGAGTCGAGACTGTGGAAGCAGTGGGAGGGATCGCAGGAGATCCTGCCGCAGAGCGGTTCTCTCTCCTCCCTGCGTACGGCCTCGTAGACAGGAGGTTGGATGTACCCAGATTTTCTCGGGATAGGCGCGCAGAAGGCGGGCACAACGTGGTTGGGTCGCAACTTGCAGGCCCACCCCGAAGTGTGGATGCCCAGGGTGAAGGAGCTCCACTACTTCGACGAGAAGATCCACGAGCCCAAAAACACCGCCATCAGGTTCGCTCGCAGGATCTTCGGCGGCGGCGCCAACCGCCGGTGGCGCTGGCAAGTCAGACGCCGAACGAGAAAACACCTGAAGAGGTTCTCCAGGGATGACTTCTCATGGGACCTGAAATACTACGCGGGCGCCCCGAACGAGGGATGGTACGCCTCGCTCTTCGAGCAGGGAAGGGGACGCATGGTCGGCGAGATCACACCGGCCTACTCCACCCTCGAGCCAGAGGTAATCTCCCGTGTCCACGGGCTGGCACCGGAAGCGAAGATTATCTTTATGATTCGCAACCCGATAGAGCGTGTCTGGTCGCAGGCGGTTATGAGCTTCGATAGGAGCAAAAACAGGGCAATAGACGCGATCGCGGAAGAGGAACTTCTGTGGCATTTCGGCAGGGAAGGTTCCAGACGGAGGACGGACTACCTGCGGACGCTGGACACTTGGAGTACCTTCTACCCGAAAGAGCGCATCTTCGTAGGTTTCCTCGAAGACGTCCACTTCTTCCCAGAGAAGCTCTTACGGGACTTATACGGCTTCCTCGGGGTCGATCCAACTTTCCAGCCGCTAAAGGTAGATTCAAAGATACACACCCGGTCGACCGGAAGTGCTCCCGCCGCCTCCATGAGCCATCTGGCCCGCTCTCACCGGGTCGACCTCTCGGCTCTTAGTGAGCGGTTCGGGGGCTATGCTTCGTTCTGGTGCTTCTGCGCGGAGCGGCTGATCGCAGACCCTCCGGCCGACGAACACATCGCCTACCCCCTGTGGAACTCGTATCTGTGGAAGGAGTGGGAAGGAGCACAGAGGATCGCGCCCCAGAGCGGTCCACTCTCTGCTCTTCTGTCAATCAGGGAGAGCGGATAATCTACGTACGTCTAATCTTATCTGCCCGGTGTCTCTTCCTTCTTGGTTGGAGGTTCATCTTCCTTCTTGGTTGGAGGTTCATCATTTAGCTCCTCACCTGCGCGCAAGGCGTGGAATCGGCGGAAGAGCTCGTCCATCTGGTGCGTGACCACGGGGTCTTCATCGTCGAGTAGCCTACTCGACGAGCCGTCGGGCGTAGAACTCGGCCAGGACGGGGGAAGTGATCCTCTCTACCATCTTCGCCTGCTCGGGGGTCAGGTCTTCACGCCATCCCCCGGGCGAGGCCTTGCGGAAGAACTTGCCTTCTCCCTTCATTGCCTCGGGTATGTTCTCCCAGGCGTGCTTCTCCACGGCTCGCGCAAGTTGGGTCTCATCCACCTCTATACCTAGATCCGAGTACAAGCGTTTCATAACTCCTAGAGTGTCGACCCTCAGATCCTCGTAGAGCACCAGCGTTTTTGGACCCCGGTGAGCGTCGTAGGACTGTTTGGCCAGCTTCAGGTTGTTCAGGTACTTCCTAGCCAGTTTCCGGACGTCGCCAGGCCGCTTTTTCGTCGAGGCCCCGCGCTTCGAGCCGGCGCGCCGGTTCTGCTTCTTCCAGCCCCCCTTGCTCGCAGCGTCGCGCCAGGAAGCCACTATGTCCCTCGGGTCCCGGACCAACAGGATCATCCGGCTCTCCGGCAACGCTTCCATCAGCAGAGGTGCCCCGACGCCGCCCCCTAGGTCCTTGATAATCAGCTGGTGCTCCGAACGCAGCAGGGGAAATGTGCCCCGCGCGCCGACTAGGACGAAGTTCCTTATGGAGGAGATCCAGGCTTTCCGGGTCGGAGCGCCCATGATGAAATTCGCGGATTTCCTTTTCCGCTCCGGGGTCTTGGCGTAGAACTCCCCGAAGAGCTGGCCGATTCCCGGTTCCATCCAGACCTTGTGCCCACTGAGCTCCCCCATCATGTTGCTCAACCACGTGCTCCCGCTTCTGCCGACGCAAAATATCCAAGTGATATTTGCGGGGTTAACACCCGCCTCAGAGCCCACTTGGCGTGCCGCCAGGCTCTGAGTAGATCGCACGGTTACAGATTTAACCCCACGTCTGAAGGCATACAGACGAGGATACTTTGTGCGGACTCTTCGCCAAAACCACAGGCCTTTCCGCCTCGCGCGCGATATAAAAGAGTCGCTCATTAACCGCCTAGAGATACGTTGTTGGTCGCTTCCAGCGGGCCTTTGGGTCCGCTGGACGTTCTGCGGCACGGGCATAGTAGAACATCACGTCCCCAGGGTAAAACGAGCCCCTGTCTTGAGTGGTGCAAGGACTCCCTCACGGCGAAGTTCGCAGAATTTACCTTCCGCGCACTCGGGTGAATACGGCAAGAGGAAGGGTCGGGCCGCTTAATGCAGCCTGCCTCCTCTTCCACCTTACTGGTCCGCACTCGGGGCCCTGCACTGCGTCGGGCGCGGATCCGTTGGCGGCACATCGTTGATGCAGTGCTCGACCAGGGCATCGAGCCCACCGT
>Ga0126314_10000491_pt1 | contig 18963 bp, 15 predicted proteins | sample Plot105B_FD_92535 | JGI IMG/M metagenome (GOLD analysis project Ga0126314, IMG submission 92535) | Serpentine soil microbial communities from UC McLaughlin Reserve, CA, USA - Plot105B | ecosystem: Environmental > Terrestrial > Soil > Grasslands | place: USA: UC McLaughlin Reserve, Lake County... | reverse complement strand
GTGGCATGAGGAACTCGGCAGCGAAAGCATTCGCGGCGACCTCATTCGGATCGCGCTGAACACCGCCGATCATCGTCTGCTTGTCGATCACGGTGTCGTGGCCCATCCGGAAGTGTCCGAACTCATGGGCGAGCGTGAAGCGCTGGCGGGTTATGGCTTGGGCGCCGTTGACGAAGGTCAGCGGGAGGTCCGGCTTCGCGATGTAGGCGCCGGCGAGGCCGTCCATCAGCTCGAGGATGACTGCGTGGAGACCACCCCCGTCCTCGATCGTCTCCAACAGGTCTGGGACTGGGCCGTCATCGGCGTAGCCGAGCTCTCGGCGCGCATCACGGGCGCGCTTGGCGCCACGGTTCGAATAAGGGGAGCCCGCCACGGTGCGAGTATCGGCAGAGCGTGACGACCGCGCAAGCGTTCGATCGCGCGATGCCGCGGCTCTACGACGGCGATCCGTTTCTGATCCCCGCGCACGGCGGCGATGCTGTGCAACGGCCTCCAAACGTGTCAGGGTTAGGTTCGGTTCACCGACTTAGGTCCTAGTGCACGTTTCAGCCTCGCGGCGCCGACTCTCCCCCAGCAGCCTCAACAACTTCCTTGGCTGCGAATACCGCACCTACCTGGACCTGCTCGCGGACCGGGGTGAGATCGACCGAGAGGACTACAAGCCGCCGGACGCTCAACTCCTCCTCGAGCGCGGAATGCGCCACGAGCAGGCGTTTCTCGAGACGCTGCGGCAGGAGGGACGTGATGTCCTGTCGCTCGAAAGCAAGGGGAAGCCTTCGGTCCGCGCGCTGCAGACCGAGGAGGCAATGCGCGCCGGCCGCGGGGTCATCCACCAAGCCTGCTTCCTTGACGACGACTGGGTTGGCTACGCCGACTTTCTCATCCGCATCGACACGCCCTCGCTGCTCGGAGACTGGTCCTACGAGGTCCACGACGCCAAGCTCGCCCGCTCAGCGAAGCCGACCTACATCTTCCAGCTGCTGTTCTACAACGACCAGGTCGCGCGCATCCAGGGCCTCCGCCCGGGACGCATGCACCTGGTGCTCGGCGACGGCGAGCAACCAGCGTTCCAGCCGGAGGACTTCGACGCATACGCGGCGCGCGTCACTGAGCACTTCCTGCAGCGGCGAGCGGAGCTCGACAACGGCGCCACCCCGACATACCCCTACCCGGTCAGCGACTGCGACTTCTGCCCATGGTGGAAGCACTGCGTCGACAAGCGCCGCGACGAGGACCACCTCTCGCTGGTCGCGATGTTGAGCCGCATGCAAGCCGTGAAGCTGGAGGCTGCCGGCTTCCACTCAGTAGGTGAGGTTGCCGACATCGCGGAGGAAACGCGCGTTCCGAAACTCGCGCCGGCAACGCTCGCGAACCTTCGCCAGCAAGCGTTGCTGCAGGTCGAGAGCCGTGGCATCGAGGTGCCGAAGTACGAGCTGCTCGAACCCGAACACGGTCGCGGACTCGCGCGCCTGCCCCACCCATCATGCGGCGACGTCTTCTTCGATTTCGAGGGCGACCCGTGGTGGGGCGACGAGGGTCTCGAATACCTCTTCGGCACGATCTACCTGGAGGGCGGCGCGTGGCGCTACTGGCCGCTGTGGGCGGAGAGCCGCGCCGACGAGAAGGCGCGATTCGTGGAGTGGATGGACTGGATCACGGGGCGTCTCGAGGCGCATCCCGATCTCCACATCTTCCACTTCAACGCCTACGAACCGGTTGCGATCAAAAAGCTGATGGCGCGTCACGCCACACGCGAGCACGAGGTCGACGAACTGCTGCGCCGCAAGGTCTTCGTCGATCTATACGGCGTCGCCCGCCAGGGACTGCGGGCTGGAGTCGAGTCCTACGGCTTGAAGGCACTTGAGGCGTTGGTCGGCTTCGAGCGGCGCGCCCCGTTTCGCGAAGCGGTCGGGTCCCTGCGCGGCTGGCAGGCCTACCTCGAGAGCGGCAACAGCGAAGAGCTGGGCGCGATCGCCGCCTACAACGAGGACGACTGCTTCTCGACGCGGGCGCTGCGCGACTGGCTGATGGATCGCCGAGCGGAAGCCGAGGCGCAGTTCGGCGTGACGATCGACGCACTCAAGCCCGAGCCCGCCAAGGAGCTGAGCGAGAAAACCAAGGAATACTTCGCGAAGCTCGAGGCCGCACGCGCTGCGCTCACGACGCATCTCCCCGACGCCGAGTCCGAGGACGACCCCGGCCAACGCGCGTACCGCCTCGCGTTCGACCTGCTCGGCTACCACCGCCGCGAAGCGAAGCCTGCATGGTGGGAGTACTTCGCGCGCGTCGACATGACGCCCGAAGATCTGCGCGACTACGACTCTGAGGCGATCGGCTGCCTGGCGCCGGTGCCCGGCGTGCCGGTCGAGCAGATCAAGCAGTCATACGTCTTCACGCTCGAGTTCCCGGAGCAGGAGTTCAAGCTCGGTGAGGGATCTGCCGTCGACGACGAGGAGCGCGGCGTGACCATCGTCGACCTCGACGAGGAGACGCGCCGGTTACGTGTTCGCCGGGGGAAGAAGGCGGGGACCATGCCGCCCCGCGCACTCATCCCTGGGACGCCCTATGGCACCGACGCACAGGTCGACGCGCTCTTCCGGTTCGCGGACAGAATCGCCTCCGCCGGTCTCGATCCGGTCGGCCACCTCGACTCCTCAACGGACCTTCTCGTCCGCCGCGCACCGCGGTTCGTCGCGGGGACGCCGCCGCTCGGTGGCGGACACGTCGACATCGACGTGCTGCGCGAGCAGGTCGTGGGCCTCGACAAGTCCGCCCTCTTCGTGCAGGGCCCGCCCGGATCCGGAAAGACGTGGGCCGGCGCCCGCGTCGCGGTTGACTTGATGCGGCGCGGAAAGCGCGTCGGCGTGGTCGCGACCTCGCACAAGGCGATCGTGAACCTGCTCGAGGAGATCGACTGCTGCGCGGACGAGGAGCGTGCCGACTTCCGCGGCTGGAAGAAGGCGGCCGACGAAGAGGAGAACAACTACTCGAGCGACCGGATCGTGTCGGCCGGAAAGCCTCCGAAGGACGTCCACCTGGACTTGATCGCCGGTACTGCGTGGCTCTGGGCGCGCGAGGACGTGCGCGACTTCGATGTCGACGTGCTGTTCGTCGACGAGGCAGGGCAGATGTCGCTGGCCGACGCGATCGCCGTTGCGCAGGGCGCGCACAACGTCGTGCTACTCGGAGACCCCCAGCAGCTCGCGCACGTGAGCCAGGGAACGCACCCGCACGGGTCAGGGACTTCCGTCCTGGAGCACCTTCTGGGCGACGGGGACACGGTTCCCCCGGACCGCGGCGTGTTCCTGGACCGGACCTACCGCATGCACGCCGATGTGTGCGAGTTCGTGTCGCAGACGATGTACGACTCGCGTCTGTCATCGGTCGCCGGATGCGAGCTGCAGAGGGTCGAGTCCAGCGGCCTGACCGGCGCCGGCCTGAGGATGTTTCCTGTCGACCACGAGGACAACCGTCAGCGGTCAGAAGAAGAGGCGGAGGTGATCGTGCGCGAAATCCACGCGCTGCTCGAGCGCGGCCGCTGGACAGACCGATTCGCAACGACGCGCGACCTGACGCTCGACGACATCCTGATCGTGTCGCCGTACAACGCCCAGGTGCGGATGCTGAAGGCGGTGCTGCCTCCGGGCGCACGCGTGGGAACAGTGGACAAGTTCCAGGGCCAGCAGGCGCCGGTGGTCTTCTTCTCGATGGCGTCCTCGTCCGGCGAGGACATCCCGCGCGGGATGGACTTCCTGTTCAGCCGGAACCGGCTGAATGTCGCGGTGTCGCGGGCTCAGGCGATCGCTGTCGTCGTGTGCTCACCGCGATTGCTCTGGTCGCGCTGTTCGACGATCGAGCAGATGCGTCTCGTGAACATGCTGTGCCGGTTCGGAGATTCGGCATTTGCGCCGCCTGGGCCGAGGCATCTCGCAGACACAACGTCGTAGCGGGGCCGGGATGTGACGCCCCGATCGTCGGGTTAGGAGCCCGGGGTCTACGCCGCCCCAGGCTGCACCAGCCCGCTCTCATAAGCCAACACGACGGCCTGCACCCGATCCCGTAACCCGAGCTTCATCAAGATCCGGGCCACATGAGTCTTCACCGTCGTCTCGGACACCACGAGCTCCTGGGCAATCTCATGATTCGACATCCCACGCGCGATCAGCTTGAAGACCTCCATCTCGCGCGTCGTCAGCTCATCGAGACCCGCCGGCGGGTTCTCCTCCGCCGCCTTCGCCGCACGAGCGGCACTGAAGTCCGAGATCAGCCGCTTCGTCACTGAGGGCGCGAGCAGTGCGTCCCCTTCGGCGACTACGCGGATGCCGGCCACCAGCTGGTCCGCGGGGACGTCCTTCAGTAGGAAGCCGCTCGCGCCTGCCCTCAGGCTCTCATAGACGTACTCGTCGAGCTCGAAGGTCGTCAGCATGAGAACCCGTGGCCGATCCAAGGCGGGATCCGCGTCCTCAGAACCAGCCGCCCCGGCGCCATCAGCCGACACGATCTTCCGCGTCGCCTCGATTCCGTCCATGTTCGGCATCCGCACGTCCATGAGAATCACATCGGGGTTGAAGCGCGCGGCGGAAGATACGGCCTGCTCGCCGTCCGACGCCTCGCCCACGACCTCGATGTCTTCTTCGGCGTCCAGGATCATCCGGAAGCCGGCTCGCACCAGTGCTTGGTCATCTACCAGCAGAACTCGAATGTTCATTGGTTATGTGTGCAGGGGTATTCGGGCCCAGACCCGGTAGCCATCTCGCCCATCCTCGCACGGGCCGGTCGCGATTTCGCCTCCGTACAGGGAAACTCGTTCTTTCATGCCCAGCAGCCCGTGCTGGGGGTTCTCCGGATCGGACCCCTCGGGCTCGTAGCCATTCACGATCCCCGCGTCCACGATCTCGACCTCGATCGAATCGGGGTGGTAGGTCAATAGAACATCGGCGCGGGTGGGGCCGGCGTGCTTCAACGCGTTGGTCAGCGCCTCCTGGATGATGCGGAAAACAGATACATCGATGCCGGCCGGCAAGGTCTTCCGCTGCCCCTCGATCGCCACGCGCACGTCGAGCCCGGCTTCCTGAGCGCGGTCGACCAGCATGTCCAAAGTGCCGGTGCCGGGCTGCGGAGTCCTGACGACGCCGTCCCGTTCCTTGCGCAACACCCCCAACAACCGCCGCATCTCGACCAAGGCGGCGCGCCCGGTCCCCTCGATCTGGTCCAGCGCCGCCTTTGCGCGCTTGGGATCGCGGTCCATCATCCGCCTCGCGCCTTCGGCCTGCACGACCATCACGGAAATCGAATGTGCGACCACGTCGTGCAGCTCCCGGGCGATCCGTGACCGCTCGTCGGCGACGGCCAGCAGCGACCGCTGCTCCTGCTCGGCCTTCAGCGCCTGATTGACCCGCTCCAGCTCAAGCGCGCGCTGCGCCCACTCCTTCACCGCGCGCCCAGCCGCCCAGGGCAGCACCACAGCCAGCAAGCTCGTCCCGATGTACGAGCCGGCATCGGACGGGCTGTCGCCGACCAGGTTGATCAGGATCATCCCGAGGACGCCGATCCCCACGCCGAAGTAGCTCCAGGCGCGGGGCGCGTAGGACCCGACGCCGTACATGACGACGATCACGGCCAGGAACGGTGAGAACGGGTTCTCCGCCAGGTCGCCACCGAAAGCGGTCGACACGAGGACCGAAATGAGCTGGACCGCCAGCGCCCACACCGGCCACGGACGCCGCCAGGCGACGGCGGCCGTGGCCACCAGGCCGCAGACGTAGTTCGCCCAAGCCGGCCCGGTGATGTTCGACCCGAGGCTAAGCTCGAGGACGAGCACGACCGACAGCGCGACGGCCATGAGGGCGTCGCCCTGGCGGGCGCTGATCCTCGGGAGCGAGGAGCTCATCCTGGCCGGAAGTTACCCGCGCGCGGGGACTATGTCGTCCGCCGCAGGAACGACCTCAAATCCTCCTCTGGGATGACCCGAAATCGGCCTCCGTGCCGATGCCAGGACCGCGGAAAACGCAGACGATGCACACATGGCATGGACGGCCAACACGTTCGTAGGCGCGGACCCGGGGCAGGTCATGGACGTCCTGACCCGACCCGGCGCGATCTCGAGCTGGGCGCCCGTCCCGTTCGAGGTCCAGGGGCTCGACACCGATCGGCTCGAGACCGGCAGCCGTGCTCGCGTGGCGGGCATGATGGCCGGCAAGGAGCTGGCGTTCGAGGTCGAGGTCCACGAGGCAAGCGACGAGGCCCTGCGCCTGACCGCAAGCGGTCCGTTCGTCGAGATGGATGTCGCCTACGACGTCTTCCCCAACGACGACTCGGCCGCTGTTCATGCCTCGATCGATGTGAAGGGCAAGGGCATCATGGGCCGCTTCGTGGCCAAGGCCGTCGAGGGCTTCCTCGCCGGCGGCGCGCTGAACAGCGCGCTCGCGGAGCTGGCATTCGCGGCCGAGAACCCGGAATTCGAGTACGAACACGTGGCACTGGCCGCGTGAGCACCGTCCCCCACACAAAGGACTTGCAGATGCAGACCAACGGAAACGGCCATGTCGCCGCTGTAAGCGCGGTTGACATCACGAAGTTCTATGGCGAGGGCGAAGCCTCTGTGCGCGCCCTCTGCACCGTCTCGATGGACGTCGCCCACGGCGAATTCGTCGCTGTCATGGGTCCCTCGGGCTCGGGTAAGTCGACGCTGATGCACCTGCTCGCCGGCCTTGACCGGCCGAGCGAGGGCAACGTCTACGTCGACGGCGAGAACGTCACGAAGATGAAGGACAAGGAGCTGACGATGCTCCGTCGCGAGCGCGTCGGCTTCATCTTCCAGGCCTTCAACCTCATCCCGCAGTTGACGGCTGAGGAGAACATCATGCTGCCGTTGACGCTGGCGCGCCAGAAGGCGAATGGGAACCTCGACTTACTGCTCGACCAGGTCGGCCTGACCGACCGGCGCACGCACAAGCCGACCGAGCTGTCGGGCGGCCAGCAGCAGCGCGTCGCCGTCGCGCGTGCGCTCATCACCGAGCCCGCCGTCGTCTTCGCCGACGAGCCCACCGGCAACTTGGACTCGAAGAGCTCCGACGACATCCTGTCGCTGCTGCGGCGCGCCGCCGACGAGCGCAACCAGACCACCGTCATGGTCACTCACGACGCCCACGCCGCCTCGTACGCGGATCGCGTCGTGTTCCTGGGCGACGGCAAGATCGTCCGCGAGCTCAGCGAGCCGACCGAGGCCAGCGTGCTCGAGGCGATCAAGGAGGTCGCAGCCGCATGATGAAGGTTGCTCTAAAGGGACTCGCGCTGCACAAGACGCGTGCAGTGCTGACCACGCTGGCCGTGGTAATCGGCGTCGCCATGATCAGCGGCGCCTACGTCGTGTCCGACACGATGCTGAGCGCGGCCAAGTCGCTGTCGAGCTCGGCCTACAACAACACCGACGCGGTCGTGAGCGCGAAGCAGGCGTTCGGGCAGGGCGACAACGTCGGCACCTCGGTGACCGTCCCGCCGAGCGTTCTGGAGAAGGTGCGCCAGAACCCGAACGTCGCGATGGCGTCCGGTGACGTCACCGAGCAGGCCAAGCTGATTGACAAGAAGGGCAAGGTCATCGGGACCGGCCCGTACTTCGCTGTCGGACTCGACCCGGTCTCGGGCAAGAACCTGACGCCGTTCAAGATCGAGGACGGCCGCTTCGCTACCGCCTCGAACGAGATCGTGATCGACGAGTCGACCGCCAAGAAGGAGCACTGGGGCGTCGGCGACAGCGTCAAGGTCTCGGCGATCGGCCCGGCGAAGACCTACAAGATCGCGGGCATCGTGAAGTTCGGGTCAGTCGAGTCGCTCGGCACGGCCACGATGGCAGTCTTCTCGCTGCCGGAGGCGCAGAAGACCTTCCGCAAGGGAAACAACTTCAACTCGATCCTCGTAGGCGCCCGTAACGGCGTCTCGCCGGCGAAGCTGCAGGCGTCGCTGCGCGAGCAGCTCGGCGCGCAGGTGACCGTGCAGTCGGCGAAGAAGCAGGACCGCTTCACGCTCGACGGGCTCACGACGTTCGTGAAGATCCTCCGCGGGATCCTCGTCGCGTTCGGCGCGATCTCGATCTTCGTCGGCGCGTTCATCATCTTCAACACGCTCTCGATCACGGTTGCCCAGCGCATCCGTGAGCTCGCAATGCTTCGTACCGTCGGCGCCAGCCGCCGTCAGATCATGCTCAGCGTCGTCGGCGAGGCGGCGGCGATGGGCGTTGCGGGCACGATCATCGGGATCATCTTCGGCTTCGGCATCGCCAAGGGCCTGCAGGCGATCATGAGCTCGGCCGGCCTCGACCTGCCGAAGGTCGGCACCGTGTTCGAGCCCCGCACCGCGATCGTTGCCACGATCGTGGGCGTCGGCGTGACGATCCTGGCGTCGATCGCTCCCGCTCTGCGGGCCACTCGCATCGAGCCGGTCGCGGCTCTGCGCGAGGGTGCCGAGCTGCCGCTGACGAAGACGGGCAAGCGACTGCCGAAGATCGGCTTCGCGATCACGGTGGTCGGCATAGCCGCGGCCGCGTACGGCAACTTCGGCTCCGGCATGTCGTTCAGTGAACGGCTCCCGTTCCTCGGCTTCGGCTCGTTCCTGCTGTTCATCGGGATCGCGCTGCTGTCGCCGAAGTTCGTGAAGCCGCTGGCTTCGGTGCTCGGCCGTCCGGCCGAGAAGCTCGGCGGCGCCGCCGGCGTGCTGGCCCGCCGCAACGCAGAGCGCAAGCCCGGCCGCACGGCCGCCACGGCTGCGGCGCTGATGATCGGCATTGCGCTGGTCACCTTCGTGGCGGTGCTGGCGGCGTCGGTCAAGGTCACGGCCGAGCGCTCGATTCGGGCCCAGGTGGCGAACACGGACTACGTGATCTCCGCGTCCGACAACTGGTCGCCGATAACCGCCCAGGCGAAGAACGCCGCGCGGTCGGTGCCCGGGGTCACGGCGGTGCAGGGCATCCGCGAGGACGCCGTCAAGGTCGGCAAGGCAAAGGTCCGCGTGGACGGCGTCAACGCCGGACAGATCGGCAACGTCGTCAGCTTCCAGTGGAAGAAGGGCTCCTCGGACGAGACGCTGGCGCGGCTGGACGGGCACGGCGCGATCCTGCTCGACGACTTCGCGAAGAAGCACCACTACAAGGTTGGCTCCCCGATTAGCCTGACCGCGCAGTCGGGCAAGAACGTTGACCTGAAGGTCGTCGGCCTGATGGACGCCAAGCTCAACGGGCTGACGCTGGCAGAGGTCACGGTCTCGAATCAGACGTTCGGTAGTTACTTCCACGCCGACGGCGACCGCTTCGCCTTCATCAAGGGCGGCTCGCTACCGGACCTCAAGAGCGCGTTGGGGCCGTACCCTGCCGCCAAGGTCACCACGACCGACAAGTTCGTCCACGACCAGCTGTCGTGGATGGGGTCGATACTGGCGATCCTCTACGTGATGCTCGCGTTCGCGGTCATCGTGTCGCTGTTCGGGATCGTCAACACGCTCGCCCTGTCGGTGGTCGAGCGCACCCGCGAGATCGGCATGCTCCGCGCCGTCGGCATGACGCGCCCGCAGACGCGCCGGATGGTCCGCCACGAGTCGATCGTGACGGCGCTGATCGGCGCGGCGCTCGGCGCGGGCGTCGGTCTCATCCTCGGCGCCATGACGGTTGGGGCGCTAAGCAAGGCCTGGGGCCTCACGTTCCAGCTGCCGGTGGGCACGCTGATCGCGTTCATCGTCATCGCGGTGGTAGCCGGAACGCTCGCGGCGATTGCCCCGGCGCGGCGCGCGGCAAAGCTCGACGTGCTCGAGGCGCTGCAATATGTCTGAGATCTAACACGTCAGTGGAGGACGGGAACGAGGCCCCTGGGAAACCGGGGGCCTCGGTCTTTGCTGACGGCCGGTCAGCGTGATTAGGATCGGCTATGGACTCGTTGGCCTTCAACGTCGAGCTGCTGACCGTTGACGACGTCGACGTCATCGCAATGCGCGGCGAGTTCGACGCCTACTCGATGCGCATGCTTGGCGACCTGCTCGACGACGTGCTGGAGCGCGGCGAGTACGAGATCGTGGTCGACATGTGCGAGGTGACGTTCGTCGACATGAAGACGCTCAACCGGATCGCCGCCGCCATGAAGGTGGTCTACCGCCACAACGGCCACCTTGACGTCGCCTGCGCGGACCGCCACGTGCTGCGCGCGGTCGACCTTGCTGGCCTGCGGCACGCACTGCGCGTCTACCCGACGCGCGAGGAGGCGATCGCGCACCTGAGGGACCGCGTCGCGGCATAGCGCGCGTGTGCGAGATTTGACGCATGCGCATTCGCACGCTGGCACTCGCCTTGGTCGCGCTCCTCGTGGCCGCCGCACCGGCCGCCGCTAAGACGAAGACGGAGACGGCCACCTCGGGGCAGGTCACCGCTTCGTTGACCTACGACTACAAGACGAACCGCTACGGCGCTGGCAACTTCTCGAACGCGCGGGTCACGATTACGCGCGCGGGGGTTCAGCTGGTCAACCAGACGCTCGGGCGAGCGTGCGACTTCTGTACTCCGTGGCCGGCGAGCGGTGCGCAGAAGGGCGTGTCGTCGGTGAGGGTGCGCGACCTCAACACCGACGGCGAACCCGAGGTGCTGGTCGACCTCTTCACCGGGGGCGCCAACTGCTGCTGGTACAGCGAGAGCTACCGCTTCGACGCGGAGAAGAACAAGTACATACGGAAGGTGCTCCGGCCGGGGCTGTCGTTCCCTTACACGCTCAGGGACATCGACAGGAACGGGATCCCTGAGTTCGAGTCGGTCGACTACCGCTTCGCCTACAAGTACGGCTCGAACGCGGACACGCCGCGTCCGCTGCGGATCTTCAACTGGGACTCCGGGAAGCTGGTCGACGTGACGATCGCGTTCCCGAGGCTGGCGGCGCGGGATGCCAACGACATGTACAAGGGCTACCTGCACTACCGCAAGGTCAAGGACGTCAACGTGCGGGGGCTGCTCGCCGCCTACCTGGCCGACTCCTACAACGCGCGCAACGGGCGCGTGGCCTGGCGACGGGTGGTCGCCGCTTATCGGCGCGGCGAGCTCAACAGGAGGTTCGCGGGGGAGACCGGCCCGTTCGGCAAGGCCTACCTGCAGTCGCTGCGGCGCTTCCTCAAGAAGCTCGGGTATCTGCGCGCCGCCTAGATCTCACGATTTGGCGCCAGGACGCGTTGTAGGGCCATGAGCTTGGATGGATGGCTGACGCAGGGTGTCGTGACGACCAAGATCTACTGCAGGCCGAGCTGCCCGGCGCGGCCGAAACCGGAGAACGTGCGGGTGTTCGAGAGCCCGGCAGCAGCCCGCGCGGCAGGCATGTGCGCCTGCAAACGCTGCCGGCCGGACGACGCAGCGGGCGGCGCGGTCGTGCGGCACCTGGACTACAAGGCACCGCTTGACGCAGAGGCGCTGCTCGCCTTCTTCGGCGCGCGTGCCGTGCCGGGCGTGGAGGAGCTCGACGGCGCCGTCTTCCGCCGCAGCCTGCGGCTGCGGCATGGGTTCGGCGTGGTCGAGCTGCGCTCGCTCGTTGGTCGCATCGGCACGCGGCTGTGGCTGGACGATGCGCGCGACGAGGACGCGGCGCTTGCGCGCGTCCGCGCGATGCTGGACCTAGACGCCGATCCCGATCCGGTGTGCGACGCGCTCGGCCGCGATGCGCTGATGCGGCCGCTCGTGACAGCGGCACCCGGCCGCAGGGTGCCCGGCTGCGCCGATCCGGATGAGATCGCGATCCGGGCGGTGTTCGGCCAGCAGGTCTCCCTCGCAGGCGCGGCAACGCTGGCCGGGCTGCTAGTCGCGTCGTACGGCGAGCCGCTGGCGAATCCGGTCGGGTCGGTGACGCACGTCTTTCCGACGGCCGACGCCATCGCCGGCGCTGCCGACGGGGCGATGGCCATGCCGGCATCGCGGCGGCGGGCAATCCGAGCGCTCGCGGCGGCCCTTGCGTCGGGCGATCTGGTCCTCGCTCCAGATGCCGACCGGCGCGCAACGGAGGATCGTCTTCTCGCACTCCCCGGCATCGGCCCGTGGACTGCCAGCTACATCGCAATGCGGGCGCTTCGCGACAATGACGCCTTTCTCGCCTCTGACCTTGGTGTCCGGCACGCGTTCGATCGGCTCGGGCTCGAGTCGAGCCCGGCCGCGGCTGAGCGCCGGTCTCAGTCCTGGCGTCCGTACCGCGCTTACGCGCTTCAACATCTTTGGGGGGTTGCCTCGTGATCTACACGACTGTCGAGAGCCCGATCGGGGAGCTGCTCCTGCTCGGCGACGGCGAAGTCCTTCGCGGCCTCTACATGCAGGCCGGCCGCAGGCCGATCCGGATCCGCCCGGCGTGGGAGCGCGATGACTCTGCCTTCCCCGAAGCGCGCGAGCAACTGGCGCAGTACTTCGCCGGCGAGCGCACCAGCTTCGACCTACCGATGCAGCTCGACGGCAGCGTCTTCCAGCGCACCGTCTGGCACGCGCTGACCGAGATCCCGTACGGCCAGACGATCAGCTACGGCGAGCTCGCTCGCCGCATCGGCCGCCCGGACCTGGCACGCGCAGTAGGCACCGCCAACGGGCAGAACCCGATCGCGGTGATCGTCCCGTGCCACCGCGTCATTGGCTCCGATGGCAAGCTGGTTGGCTACGGCGGCGGACTCGAGAACAAGCGGCTGTTGCTCGATCTCGAGCAGGGGACGGTCCCGCTCGCGCTGTAACGCCGTCTTCTAGATCGCGTCGAGCTTTGCCAGCTCGTCGGTGCTCAGCTCGATCTCCGCTGCTGACACGTTCTCCTCTAGGTGCGCGACCTTCGACGTGCCAGGGATTGGCAGCGTCACCGGTGAGTGCGCCAGCAGCCAGGCGAGCGCGACTTGGAAGCGCGAGGCGTCGTGGGCAGTCGCGACCTCGTCGAGCGTCGACGCCGCCTCCTCGCCAAGGTCCCCCGCTCCGAGCGCGAACCACGGCATGAAGCCGAGCCCACCCTGCTCGCAGTTCTCCAGCACCATCTCCGACGAGCGGTCGACGATCGAATACTGGTTCTGCACCGAGACGACGTCGACGATCGCCCGCGCCATCTCCAGCTCCGTTCGCCCGACGTTGCAGACGCCGATGTGGCGGATCTTGCCCTCGGCCTTCAGGTCGGCCACCGCGCCGACTGTCTCCTCGTACGGCACCTTTGGGCCGACCGAGTGCAGCTGGTAGAGGTCGATGCGGTCGAGCTTCAGTCGCCGCAGCGACGCCTCGCAGCACTCCTTGATCCGCTCGGGGCGGAGGTCGCGCGGCCACTTGCCGGGGCCCGTGCGGACAAGGCCTCCCTTCGTCGCGATCACGAGGTCGTCGGGATACGGATGCAGCGCCTCCGCAATCAGGTTCTCCGAGACCTCGGGCCCGTAGGAGTCGGCGGTGTCGATCAGGTTCACGCCGAGCTCGAGGCAGCGCTTGAGGACGCGGATGGCCTCGTCGGGATCGGCCGGCGGACCCCAGGTGCCGGGGCCGGTGATGCGCATCGCGCCGTAACCCATTCGCCGGACCTCCATGTCGCCCAGCGTGAACGCTCCCGCTGCTACCGCTGCTTGTGCATCACCCATCGAGCGCACGCTAGCGAGCCGCCTATCCTGCCCGGGGGTGGAGCAAGCTGAAGTCGTCGTCATCGGCGCCGGGCCCGCTGGCTTGGCCGCGGCCGGCGCGCTGCGGCATCACGGCATCACCGCCGTGGTACTGGAGCGCGACTCGATCGGCGCCTCGTGGCGGCGCCACTACGACCGCCTACATCTGCACACGGTTCGCTGGCTCTCGCACCTGCCCGGCTACAAGCTGCCCCGGCGCTACGGCAACTGGGTCGCCCGCGACGACGTCGTCGAGTACCTGGAGGACTACGTCCGAGCGCACAACCTCGACGTGCGCACCGGCGTCGAGGTCGAGCGGCTCGAGCGCGACGGCAGCGACTGGATCGTCTCGACCAACAACGGCACGCTCGCGGCGCCGCGCGTGGTGATCGCCACCGGCTACAACAAGCACCAGCACCTGCCCGAGTGGCCGGGAGTCGACAGCTACAGCGGCCACCTGATCCACTCGGGCGACTACAAGAACGCCGACCGGTATGTCGGCAAGGCCGTGCTGGTGGTTGGCACCGGCAACTCGGGCGCGGAGATCTGCGTGGACCTGGTCGAGAGCGGTGCGAAGCACGTGCAGATGTCGGTCCGCACGCCGCCGACCGTGCTGCTGCGCGACACCAACGGCGTCCCCGGGCAGGCGCTCGGGGTGGTCTTCCGCCACCTGCCCGTGCCGCTGATGGACCGGCTGTGGCCGGTGATCCAGAAGACGGCGGTCGGCGATCTGTCCGACTACGGGCTGCCGCTGCCGCCGCCGGGCGCCTACTCGAAGTACCTGCGCGACGACGTGACGCCGATCCTCGACGTCGGGCTCGTGCCGCTGCTGAAGCAGGGGAAGGTAGAGATCGTGGCCGCGGTGGAAGGCTTCGACGGCGATGACGTGCTGCTGGCGGACGGCGCGCGCATCCAGCCAGATGCGGTGATCGCCGGCACTGGCTTCAGGCGCGGGCTCGAACCGCTCGTCGCCGGTCTGAGCCTGCTCGAGCCGGAGAAGGGACGGCCGATAGTCCACGGAGCGGAGACGCATCCGAGCGCGCCGGGTCTGCACTTCATCGGCTACACGAACCCGATCAGCGGCATGTTCCGCGAGATCGCAATCGACGCGCGCCGGATCGCGCGGACCGTCGCCAACGGCACCGAAAGCGTGGCCGCGACAGCGCCGGACGGCGCGCCAAAACAGGCTCGGTAAGCCGGGCGTTCCTCATGTAGTACTGATCGTCGTCGGACTCGGCACCGTCTGGATCCTCGACGGCCTAGAGGTCACCATCGTCGGCGCGATCGCGTCGCGCCTGTCGGAGAAGGATGCGCTCGGGATCTCGGCATCGCAGGTTGGCTTCGCTGCCACGCTGTACGTGATCGGCGCCTGTTGTGGCGCCCTCTTCTTCGGCCACCTCACCGACCGCTACGGCCGGAAGCTGCTGTTCATGGTCACGCTCGGCGTGTACCTGGCTGCCACAGTTGCCACGGCGTTCGCACCGACGTTCCTCTGGTTCGCGGTCTGCCGCTTCTTCACGGGCGCCGGCATCGGCGGCGAGTACTCGGCGATCAACTCCGCCATCGACGAGTTGATCCCAGCGCGCGTCAGAGGCGCCACCGACCTGATGATCAACGGGTCGTACTGGATCGGCACGGCATTCGGCGCCGCCATGTCGGTCGTCCTGCTCGACAAGAGCATCCTCGGCGCCGACGTCGGCTGGCGCCTCGCGTTCGGCATCGGCGTGATCCTGGGCATCGGCATCCTCATCGTGCGCCGCATGGTTCCCGAGAGCCCGCGCTGGCTGATGATCCACGGCCGCGAGCAGGAGGCCGAGCAGGTCGTCAGCGACATCGAGCGGCAGGTGCGCGAGTCGACCGGCGAGGAGCTGCGTGAGCCGAAGAGCGAGGTCAGGGTACGCCAGCGCGAGTCGATCAACTTCGCGACGATCGCGAAGACCGTCTTCGGGGTCTACCCGCACCGGACGATCTACTGCCTCTCGCTCTTCATCGGCCAGGCGTTCCTCTACAACGCGATCTTCTTCACCTACGCGCTCGTGCTGTCGACCTTCTACAAGGTCGACTCGGCGAAGGTGGGGCTCTACCTGATCCCGTTCGCGGTCGGCAACTTCCTCGGGCCGGTGCTGCTCGGGCGGCTGTTCGACACCGTCGGTCGCCGCAAGATGATCTCGGGCACCTACATCATCTCGGGCGTCCTGCTGTTCATCACCGGCCTGCTGTTCAAGAACGGCACCCTCGATGCGACCACGGAGACGATCGCCTGGTGCGTGATCTTCTTCTTCGCTTCGGCCGGCGCCAGTTCGGCCTATCCGACTGTGTCGGAGATCTTCCCGATGGAGACCCGCGCGCTTTGCATCGCGCTCTTCTACGCAGTCGGAACCGGGCTCGGCGGCGCCATCGGCCCGCTGCTGTTCGGCGCGCTGATCAACACGAAGGAAGTGACGCCGGTCTTCTGGGGCTACACGCTGGCAGCGTTCCTCATGGTCGCGTCGGGGCTTGTGGCTGCCTTCCTCGCGGTTGACGCCGAGGGCAAGCAGCTTGAAGACATCGCCACGCCGATCACGGCCGCCGAGGCCGAGCTCGTCGGCGACAAGGCTCCGGCGGAGGAGGCGCCCGCGGAGGCGGAGCGTGCGTCCGCCGCGCAGCCTGAGCCTGCCGCCGCCGCGCAGCCTGAACGTGCCGCCGTGCCGGCAATCGCCGCCGCTCGGCCGTCGTACCGCTTCGGCCGCGGCGGCTCGCAGGGCTGGTCGCCGTACGCCTCCTATTCGACGACGACCGCCGAGGAACTGAGCGACGAGATCGATGCGATCGTGAAGGTGGTCAACGAGCACGGAACCTTGCCGCGCGAGGTCGTCAGGCAGCGCGTGAACGCGCGCACCTGGGGCCCGGGCTCCTTCCAGAAGGCGCTCTCCGAGGCGATGAAGACGGCCCGGGTCACCCGCGTTGGACGCCGCAGCCTGGCCCCAGCCGGCGACGGAGCCGAGCACGGCGGTGTGCCGTTTGTCGGAGGGCGAGAGACAACAAGCCGACGCGAGTAGGCTCCGCGACATGCGTGTCTTCCGGGGTACCGACGGAAGGCGGTCCCCGGCAGGGGCCATGGCACAACTGAGAGCGGCGAGCGCGACTCACCTGCGCGAGCAGGCCCGAGCCGCGCGTCGTCGCGCAGCGCTGCTGTTGCCGCTGGTGATCGGCGTCTTCCTCGTCAACCGCTACCGGATGAGCCTGTTCGCGGTCGACGCGCCGGTGCGACTCGTCTGCGCGTTGGCGCTCGTCGGTCTGGGTGCATGGTTCGCCCGCGACCTAGGCCGCGCGATCGGGCCCGCGCTTACCAAGCGGATGGACCCGGGAACCGCGGGGACGATCGGCTTTCTCGTACGGCTCGTGTTCCTGATCGCGGCGCTGGTCGTGGCGCTGCGAATCGCCGGCCTGACCCCGCGCACGCTCGCGGTTGGCGGCGCGGTCACCGCGATCGTCCTGGGCCTGGCCGCCCAATCGACGATCGGCAACGTGTTCGCCGGCCTGCTGATCCTGAGCGTCCAGCCATTCCGTGTCGGCGAGCGCGTCCGACTCCAAGCCGGCGGTCTGGCTGGGGTCCTCGAGGGGACGGTGACGCAGCTCGGCCTGCTGTACGTGACGCTCACCGACGGCAAGGACGTGATCCTCGTGCCGAACAACACGGTGGTCAGCGCGGCGATCGTCCCGCTGCGTCAGCCGGGCAGCATCGACGTCCGCGCCCGCCTGCGTCCGGGGATCAAGCCAAGCGAGGTGCAACGCCTGATCGAGGAGACCGTGCAGACGCCGACCCGTACTCCTCCAGAGATCGAGCTCGAGGAGATCGACGACGCCGAGGTGGTCATGAGGATCACGGCGGTGCCCGAGACCGATGCGGACGGGCCCAAGCTGGCCGACGAGGTGCTGGCCGCGGTCGACGAGGCGACGAAGTCGACGAACGGCTCGGCGTAAGCGCTCGACCCGCGAGCCCGGGCGGCGGCCGAATCGCGGAAGCAATCCTGTCCTGACCCCGCTATGGGGGGTCAGGACAGGATTGCTTCGCCGACGCGCCTCAGGCCGCAGTCACGTAGGAAACCATCCGCCGAGCGAGCGCGGCCACCGCGCGCACGTCTGCTCCGGTCGGGGCAGGACGGGGACCAAGTGCGTCGGTTATCCGCGCCCCGATCGTCGGCTCCACGCGCTCGGCCAGCTCCGCGGCGGCGTCCGCTGCCTCGTAGACGAGCTCGGGGTCGACGGTCCAGATCGCCTCAAAGCGACGTTCGGCATCGGCGGCGTCCTCCTCGCCGGGTGGCTCCCAGCCGGCCAGAGCGGCGGAGGCGCCGGGGGCCAGGCAAACGATGGCCCACTCGCGGCTGAGTGGGTGGCTGCGTGGGACGCGGAGCCGGAGCGGCTCAGTGTCGGTGCGGGTCTTGAAGTCCGCGAAAACGACCGCGACGGCGGCCGTCCTGGCAAAGCCGCGCCAGCGCGCCTGCTCGGCGCGGAAGAAGCGCTCGCGCTGGAAGCTCCCGATCAGGACCGGCGCGTGGGCCCGTGCCAGGCACTCGTCCTCGATCGCGTGCGTGAGGGCGATCAGCCGCCGCTTCGGGATCAGCTCCGGCGCGAGCTCCGGGCGGCGCAGGCGCAGGAGGCCGAACAGCGAGTCGCGCCGCTCCTCACCCGTGCCCAGAACGCGCTCGATGGCAGCCGGCAGCGCCAGGCCGCTCTCGCGCGCGGCGACCACCGCGCGCACGGCGTCGACCTGATCCGGCGTGAAGCGGCGATGCCCGCTGGGTAGCCGTTCAGGACGCGGAAAGCCATAGCGCTCCTCCCACATGCGCAGCGTTCCGGCCGGGACGCCTGAGCGTGCAGCTACTTCGCTGATCGTCAGGGCCTCGCTCATATCCTCAACACTGTGTGTAGTTTAATTTCCAGATCGGTTGGATAGGAAACAGCCCGTGGCCACGGCCCGCACGTTCATGAACGCTGCTCCGGAGGACGTCTTCAACGTCCTGGCGGACGCCGACGGGTACGTGCGCTGGGTGGTCGGCTGTCAGCAGGTGCGGCAGTCCGACCGCGCGTGGCCCGAGCCGGGATCGTCGTTCGAGCACCGACTCGGGTTCGGCCCGCTGCGCCTGCAGGACATCACGACCGTGGTCGAGTCCTCGCCGCCGCGGCGCCTGGTGCTGCGCGCGCGGGCCTGGCCGCTGGGCGAGGCGATCATCGAGTTCCGCATCCGACCGAAGCGGGACGGGACGGAGGTGGAGATGCGCCAGAAGGCAGCCGCCGGCCCGATCGCCGCGCTGGACAACCCGCTGCAGGACTTCGTCACGTCGCTGCGCGATCGCGAGTCCCTGCGGCGGCTGC
>Ga0126314_10000490_pt1 | contig 18967 bp, 18 predicted proteins | sample Plot105B_FD_92535 | JGI IMG/M metagenome (GOLD analysis project Ga0126314, IMG submission 92535) | Serpentine soil microbial communities from UC McLaughlin Reserve, CA, USA - Plot105B | ecosystem: Environmental > Terrestrial > Soil > Grasslands | place: USA: UC McLaughlin Reserve, Lake County... | reverse complement strand
TCGGGGTGCCGCGGGCGATCCTGCCGCCGATCGTCGACTCCGACGCGATCGACGCGGTGGTCGGCGGCGTGGCGGTCCGGGCCGCGATCGGCGACCAGCAGGCCTCGCTGTTCGGCCTGCGCTGCTTCGAGCCGGGCGCCGCGAAGGTCACCCTCGGCACGGGCGCCTTCGTGCTCGCCTCGGCGGGGGAGACGGCGCCGTCGCCGCCGCCCGGCGTGCTTGCGAGCTGCGCGTGGCGGCGCGCCTCGGCCACGACCTACGCGCTCGAGGGCTTCGTCCCGGCCGCCGGAGCGGCGGTCGACTGGTTCGCCCGCATCGGCGCGCTGCCCGGCGGGCCCGAGCTCGACGCGCTGCTCGCCGAGGGCCGCGAGGGCGTGGTCTGCGTCCCCGCGCTGGCCGGCCTCGGCACCCCGACCTGGGACGCCGGCGCGCGCGGCGTGGTCCTGGGGCTCGGGCTCGACACGACCAGGGCGGACCTCGCCCGCGCCGTCGTCGACGGCATCCTGCACCAGGTCGCCGACGCGGTCGAGGCGATCGGCGTCGACGCGCTCTGGGTCGACGGCGGGCTCTCCCGCTCGGGCTGGATCGTCCAGCGCCTCGCCGACCTCGGAGGCGTGCGCGTCCGCCGCACGCCGCGCGCGGACTCGACCGCCCTCGGCGCCGCCATGCTCGCCGGCCTCGCCGCGGGCGTCTGGTCGCGCGTCGACGAGATTCCTCCGATCCCGGCCGATATCGTCGCCGAGCCGGGGCTCGGCGACCGCGCGGCCGAGCGGGAACGTTGGGCCGCGGCACGGCAGCTGGCCGCGAGCCGGCGGTGACGTCAGAGCTGCTGGAGCGTGTCCGCGATGTGCCGGTGGCCGAGCGTCTCGTAGCCGACGACGGTGACGGCGGGCGCCACGGCGACGACGAGCGGGCCGACCGGCACGCCGACACCCGCCTCCACCAGCACGACGGAGGTGACGAGCAGCAGCGCGGTGGCGGCGAGCAGCCAGAGGTGGAACGGGTCGCGGGCGCGGAACAGCGCGTAGAAGACCAGCGCGAAGGTGTCGTAGGCCGACGCGAACCGCGAGTAGTTGCTACACGCCCAGCTCGCGGCGAAGAACGCGAACCCGGCGGGCCCCGCCGCCGACGTGGTCGTCGGCCACGAAGGGCGCCAGAACCGCCGCCAGTGGTGGGCGCGATCGTCGGCCTCACCCCCCGGTCATCGGCCGGATTGTGCCGACCCGTAGGCTGCGGAGCATGCTCCAGCACGTCTCCGTGGAGGTCCGGCCCGACCAGGTCGAGGCCTGCGTGGCCTTCTGGGCGCTGCTCGGCTTCGAGCAGGTGGCCCCGCCGGAATCGCTTCAGCGGTTCACCTGGGTCGAGCGCGCCGGCACCCAGATCCACCTCATGCCCTTCGACGACCCGGTGGCGACCTTCCGCGGCCACGCGGCGGTCGTGGTGGAGGACTACGACGCCGCGCTGGAGCGGCTGCACGAGCACGGCTTCGAGACCCGGCCGGGCTCGAACGCCTGGGGCGCGCCGCGGACGTTCGTCCGCGACCCGGCCGGCAACCACATCGAGCTGATGTCGGCGCCGCCGCCGACCCGCTGACTCCTCGCCGCCATGAGCACCTCTTGGGATGCCGGTGCGTACGACCGCTCGAGCGCCCCGCAGCAGTCGTGGGCGTCGGACGTCCTCGCACGGCTGGGGCACGTCGCGCCGGATGCGACGGTGCTCGACGTGGGCTGCGGCACCGGACGCGTGACCGAGGCGCTCGTCGCTCTGGTCCCGCGGGGACGCGTACTGGCGATCGACCAGTCCGAGGAGATGGTCGCGCTGGCGCGCCGGCGGCTCGGGTCCCGAGCGAAGGTGTGGCGCCAGGACGTGCTCGACCTGGAGCTCGAGGACCCCGTCGACGTCATCGTCTCGACGGCGGCGCTGCATTGGGTCGTCGGCCACGACCGCCTGTGGCAGCGGCTCGCGGAGGCGCTGCGACCGGGTGGCGCACTGGAGGTCCAGTGCGGCGGGGCGGGCAACATCGCACGCGTGCGCGAGGTCATCGACGCGGTCGCCCAGGCTGGGTTCCCGGAGCTGGCCGGGTGGTCGCCGTGGACGTTCGCCGCGCCCGCCGAGACGGAGCGCCGCATGCGCGAGGCCGGCTTCACCGCCATCCGGTGTTGGCTGCAGGAGCGCCCGACCGAACCCGAGGACCTGGGGACGTTCGTCCGGACCTCGGTCCTGCCGGCCCACCTCGCCCGGCTGGCCGAGGACCGGCGTGAGGCCTTCGCCGCCGCGGTGGTGGAGCGCGTGACTCCGCCGCTCGACTACGTGCGGCTGAACGTCTCCGCGCTGCGCGCTGCGGCTTGACGCCTCACGCCCGGTAGAACCGCCGCGGCGCGCGGCTGAGCTTCTTCGCCTTGCCGGCGCTGAAGCCGTTGCCGAACCATGTGTACCGGGTCATCCGGAAGGAGCTCGGGCAGCAGTTCGGGTCCTGCGCGCGGTAGTGCGGCTGCAACACCTCGAACGAGCGCCGGTCACGGCGGGAGATGCCGACCTTGTAGCCGCGCTTGTAGAGCACGAGCGCGCCGGGCGAGCCGTCCTCGCGGCCCTCGATGACACCGAAGCGCGTGTTGCCCGCCGTGCCGCCGCTCGCCACCGCGAACAGCGCGTCCGTGTTGGCGTCGTCGGTCACGTCGCCGCAGCGCACGAGGGTCACCACCTCGCCGTCGGCGATGGCCTGCGAGGCGAGCCGGCCCGCGTCCACGAGCTCGGTCTGGATCGTCGAGCGCTTGCACACCGCCGGCTTCGCCGACGCGGTGGCCGGGAGGACGAGGGTGAGGAGGGCGACGATGCCGACGGCGGTGCGTGTCTTCACGGCCCGACTCTAACGTGGGCCGCTTCGCCAGGTGGTTGGATTCGACCATGGGTCGCACCGGCGCGGAAGACCTGATCGAGAGCGCGCGGCGCATGCTCGGCGACCTGCAGGCCGTGGAGAGCTCCTACCGGGAAGATCCCGAGCGCATGCAGAAGCTCGCGTTCGCCCCGCTCGCTCCGCTCGCAGGCGAGCGGGCGATCGTCGGGCCGCGCGCGGGTCCGGGCTCTGACCAGGACGCGTCGCTGCTCGCCCACCTCGAGGCGGGGGCGAGCGCCGTCGAGGAGCTGACGGCCTCGGGCGCGGGCGCGACGCTCACGGTGGAGCAGGAGACGGGCCTGGACGTGCTGCTGCACTTCACCGCGCGCCCGGCGCTGCAGCTCGAGGACTGGTCGTTCTCCGACGCCTCCCCGCCATGGGGCGGCCCGCTGATCGACGCCGCCGAGCGGGTGGTCGAGAACGGGCAGCGCGTCGGCCGGATCGGCAAGGGCGGCGCGGCGCACGCGGGCACGGGCTTCCTCGTCGCGGACGACGTCGTGATGACCAACTGCCACGTCGCCCGGGAGATCGCCGACGCCGACGCCGGGTGGGAGCTGATCCCCGGGCCCGCTCCCACGGTGAGCTTCGCGCCCGACCCCGACGCGGCCGGCGCCGCCGCGCACGAGATCACGGGCGTGATCGGCGTCCACGACCGCCTCGACCTCGCGCTGCTGCGGGTCGCCGGCGGGGACCTGCCGGCGCCGCTCGAGCTGGCGTCCGCGCCGCCGAACCCGCTGGAGGGCCACAGCGCGTACGTGGTCGGCTACCCGGCGCGCAACCCGCGCCAGCAGGAGCCCTGGCTCGCCAAGCTGGTGTTCGGCGACCGCTATGGCATCAAACGCCTGCAGCCGGGCGCGGTGCTGGCGCCCGAGGTCGGACCGCCGCTCAGCGAGCGGCCGTGCTCGCACCTCACGACCAGCGCGGACGTGTTCCACCACGACGCCTCGACGCTCGGCGGCAACTCCGGTTCCTGCGTCGTGGACCTCGCGACGCATCGCGTCATCGGCCTGCACTTCGCGGGCGCCCACCGGCGCTACAACGACGCCGTGGCGCTCTGGCTGCTCGCGGACGATCCGCTCCTGACGGGCGCCGGGGTCCGCTTCGCAACCCAGGGTTGACGGCGCACCGGGGGTGGGATAGAGCTAGCCCAGAGCCGATCCCTCGAGTGTCCTCATCGGACTAGGAGGCGCCAATGTCGCTGGCCCCGCCCCCGGACCCGAGCTCCGCCACGACGCTGCCCGAGGCGGATCCCAGCACCTGGCACACGCCGGTCTCGAACGAGGCCGTGGAGGTGACGGCCGGGCCCGAGATCGAGTCGCCGCCGTCGGACGGCACTGCCGGTGACGTCGACCCGGCGCAGGACGGCGCCGAGGCGATCGAGTTCAGCCACGCGGAGTCGGCCCCCGCCATCGAGCTCCCGACCGCGGAGCTCAAGGACATCGCCATCGCCTCCTTCGGCGAGCCGCCGGACCACGCCGAGACCGTGCACGGGCCCGACGACCGCGTGCAGATCACGAACACGTCGGCGTACCCGTGGCGGGTCCACGCCTCGCTGCTGATCGTCGCGCGCGACAACTCCACCTGGATCGGCACGGGCTGGTTCATCGGGCCGCGCACGCTCGTGACCGCCGGGCACTGCGTGCACATCAAGAACAGCGGGGTCCCGGGGCGCGACGGCTGGGTCAAGAGCATCGACGTGATGCCCGGCCGCAACGCGGCCAACCTGCCGTACGGCACGGTCAAGAGCACGAGCTTCCGCTCCGTCACCGGCTGGACCACCAACGGCGACGAGACCTACGACTACGGCGTGATCAAGATCCCGACCGACCTCGGCGCCCAGACGGGGTGGTTCGGCCTCGGCGTCTACAGCGACCAGGACCTGTCGGGCGTGGTGGCCAACATCTCGGGCTATCCGGGCGACAAGCCGTCCGGCACCCAGTGGTACGACAAGCACGCGATCGCGTCGGTCAACGCCCGCAAGATCTTCTACGACATCGACACGATGGGCGGCCAGAGCGGCGCCGCGGTCTACCGCATCAAGGACGGCAAGCGGATCGCGATCGCCGTGCACGCCTACGGCGGCGGCGCGACCAACTCCGGCACGCGCATCACCAGGCAGGTCTACGACAACCTCTCGCTCTGGAACACCTGAGGCGAGCGCGGGCGGATGCCGCTCGTGGCGGGGCGCGTGCTCGACGCCAAGGGTGTCCCGGTCGAGCACGCCCGCGTCGCGTTCGCCGACGCGCCGGTGGCCGTGCCCGACATCGCGATCCTGACCGGGGCCGACGGGCGCTTCGCCCTCGGCGCGCCGGCTCCAGGGCGCTACGAGCTGCTCGCCGCCACGGACGAGCTCGACGCGCGCGTAGCGGTCGACGTGCGCGGCGACGAGCCCGTCGAAGTCGACATCACCCTCGAGGAGGAGCGCCGATGACCATGCAGGGGGTCATCGCGTACGCGATGCCGGCTGACCGCCGTCAGCGCAGCTTCGCCGGCCCGGACGAGACGCGGTGGCCGTCGCCGTCGAAGACGTGCGTCTTCCCGATGATCTGCAGCGTGACGTTGTCGCCCGGCTCGACCTCGAACGGCGGCGGCATCTTCGACACGAGCGGCAGCTGCTCGCCGAGGTGGTCGACCGCAACGTGCACGAACACCTCGGAGCCGAGGTCCTCGGCCGTGCGGACCTGCGCGCGCAGCGGCCCGTCGCCGACCCGCAGCGCCTCCGGCCGGAAGCCGACCGTGATCCTGCCCGTGGCCTTCTCGACCGCGCTCGCCGCCGGCCCCTCGAGCACGACCTCGGCGTCGCCGAGCTTGAGCGGCCGGCCGTCGCCGACGTCGACGAGGTTCATCGCGGGGGAACCGATGAAGCCGGCCACGAACAGGTTCTCCGGCTCGTGGTAGAGCTTGCGCGGCGTGTCGCACTGCTGCAGCACGCCGTCCTTGAGCACCGCCACGCGGTGGCCCATCGTCATCGCCTCGACCTGGTCGTGCGTGACGTAGACGGTGGTGACGCCGAGCCGGTTCTGCAGCTCCACGACCTCGGTGCGCGTCTGCACGCGCAACTTCGCGTCGAGGTTCGAGAGCGGCTCGTCCATCAGGTAGACCGACGGCTTGCGCACGATCGCCCGGCCCATCGCGACGCGCTGGCGCTGGCCGCCTGAGAGCGCCTTCGGCTTGCGGTCGAGATACGGCATCAGGTCGAGCACGCGCGCCGCCTCGCGCACGCGCTTGGTGCGCTCCTCCTTGGGCACCTTCTGCTGCTTGAGCGCGAACCCCATGTTCTCGGCGACCGAGAGCTGGGGGTAGAGCGCGTAGCTCTGGAAGACCATCGCGATGTCGCGGTCGCGCGGCCGGACGTTGCTGACGTCGCGGTCGCCGATGTGGATCGCGCCCCCGTCGAGCGGCTCGAGGCCCGCGAGCATCCTCAGCGCGGTCGACTTCCCCGAGCCCGAGGGCCCGACGAGGACGAGCAGCTCGCCGTCGCCGATGTCCAGGTCGAGAGCGTCGACGGCGGCGACGTCGGTGCCCTCATAGGTGCGGGTCGCGTGGTCGTAGCGGACTGCGGTCATGTCACATCCTCACTTGATGGCCCCCATGGCCAGGCCGCGGATCATGCGCTTCTGTGCGAGCCATCCGGCGAGCACGACCGGGATGCACGCCAGCACCGAGGCGGCGGAGAGCTTCGCCAGGAAGTCGCCCCTCGTGCTGATGTTGGTCGTGACCCAGATGGGCACGGTGGAGCCTTCCACCGGGTTGAGCTGGACGGCGTAGAAGAACTCGTTCCAGGCGAAGATGACGCACAGCAGCGCCGTGGCGGCGATCCCCGGCGCGGCCATCGGCAGGATGATCGAGGTGAGCTGGCCGCGCAGGCTCGCGCCGTCGATCTCCGCCGCCTCGATCAGCTCGCTCGGGATCTCCTGGAAGAACGAGCGCAGCATCCAGATCGCCAGCGGCAGGTTGACGCCGAGGTAGAGGATGATCAGGACCTGCCGCGAGTTGAGCATGTCGAAGTTCCGGGCGAGGATCCAGACGGGCAGGATCGACGCCACGACGGGCAGGAACTTCGTCGAGATGAAGAAGAACAGCACGTCGCGCCACTTCCCGACGGGCCGGATCGCGAGCGCGTAGGCGGCCGGGATCGCGAGCAGCATCACGATCGCCGTCGAGGTGAGCACGATCACCGCCGAGTTGGTGAACGCCTCGCCGAAGGACAGCAGGCCGCCGGCGCTCTCGGTCACCTCGCGGTAGCGGTCCAGCGTGGGGGTGAAGAACAGCTTCGGCGCCGTGTTGGCGTCCTGCTCCTCCTTGAAGGAGTTCAGGACCATCCAGAAGACGGGGAAGAAGAACAGCAGCGCGACGAGCCACGCCAGCGCCCCGAGCGCCCGGTTCGCCCACGGGTTCTCGCCGACGACCCTAGGTTGCGCCTCGTGGCCGCTCATGCGATCTCCTCCCCCTTCAGGAGCCCGGACAGGACTCGCAGCGCGACCGTCGCGATCGCGATCGACGCCACGACGACGACGATGCTGTACGACGACGCCTGGCCGAACTCCCAGCCGCCGCCGATCGAGCGCTGGAAGACGAAGTAGGGCACGTTGGTCGAGCCCGGGCCGCCGCCGGTCATCACGGCGATGTGGTCGTAGACCTGGATCAGGTAGATGGTCCCGAGCAGGATCCCGAGCTCCATGTACGGCCGCAGGTGGCGCAGCGTGAGCTGGCGGAAGATCCCCACCGGGTTGGCGCCGTCGACCTTGGCGGCCTCCAGCACGTCGGCCGGCTGGCTCTGCAGGCCGGCCAGCATGATCAGCATCATGAACGGGGTCCACTGCCAGATCAGCACGATCACGATCGAGAGCAGCGGGTAGCGCGAGACGAACTCGACCGGCGAGCCCCCGAGCTTCTCGATCACCCAGTTCAGGACGCCGTAGAGGCCGTGGAACATCTGGTTCTTCCAGATCAGCCCGATGACGACGGGCATCAGCAGGAAGGGGGTGATGAGGAGGGTCCGGACGATGCCCTGCCCGAAGAACTTGCGGTCCAGCAGGATCGCGAACGCGGTCCCGAGCACGATCGCCCCGAGGACCGGGAACACCGTCATCCGGACGGTCACCCAGACGGCGTCGACGAAGAAGTGGTCGTCGAACATGTGCCGGTAGTTGTCCACCCCGATGTACTCTCGCGGGCCGGGCGGGATGACCTTCCAGTCCGTGAGGCTGTACCAGATGCTCATCACGAACGGGACCTGCGTGAGCAGGATCATGATGATGAGCGCCGGCAGCAGCGGCAGCCGCCGACGCCACGACTCGCTGAGGAGGATGCGCGGGGTGGCCTGGTCCCGTCCCTGGACCGGCCCGGTCGTGGCGTCGGCGGTGGTCATGGCACTAGCCCGCCGCCGCCGAGGCGACCTGCTGGCAGTTGGCGAGCGCTCCGTCGACGTCCGCCCGGCCGGCGATCACCGCGGAGAACTGCTGCGTGCACTGGTTCCCGACGTCCTGGAACTCCGGGACCCCCACGTACTGCACGCCCGGATAGCCCGGCCGCTTCGTCGTGCCAGGGTTGTCGATCGGTGCCGAGGACATCGCCTCCAGCGTCGGCTCGGCGAACGCCTTGGCCGCCTTCTTGTACTCCGGGATCTCGTAGGTGGACTTGCGCGTGCCCGGCGGGATCGCGGCCCAGCCGCCCGGGATCTTCGAGCCGGCCTCCTTGATGTAGTCCGGGCCCGTCGCCCAAGAGATGTACTGCCAGGCGAGGTCCTGCTTCGGCGTGCTCTTGGGGATCGCCAGCGCCCACGACCACAGCCAGCCGGAGGCGTCGGTCTCCTTCACCGGCGCCGCCGCGTAGCCGTTCTTGCCCTTGACCGGGCTGTCGTCGGCCTCGAGCAGGCCGGCGGCCACGGTGGCGTCGTACCACATGGCGACCTTGCCGTCCTTGTACTGCGACAGGCACTCGTTGAAGCTCGCGTTCGCGGCGTCCTTCTCGCCGGCGCTCTTGACGAGGTCGACGTAGAAGCTCAGCGCGTCCTTGAACTGCGGCTGGTCCACCATCGCCTTGTCGATCGAGCCGTCCTCCTTCGCCGACCACCACGTGGCGCCGAACGTGTTCACCACGGTCGTGAACGCGGCGCCGAGGTCACCCCAGCCGGGCTTGCCGCGCAGGCAGATGCCCGCCATGTCGGGCGAGTTGACCTTGCGCGCGATCTCGGAGACCTGGTCCCAGGTCGGCTTGTCGGGCATCGTCACGCCGGCCTTCTTGAGGACGTCCTTGCGGTACATCAGGAACGAGGACTCGGCGTAGAACGGCGACGCGTAGAGCTTGCCGTCGGCCGAGAGCCCGTTGCGGACGGACGGGATGATGTCGTCGAGCTGGTAGGCGCTGTCTGACTGCGCCTGCTCGGTGAGGTCGACGAGGCTGCCGTTGCTGCCGAACTGGGGGGCCTCGTACATGCCGATCATCGCCACGTCGAACTGCTGTCCGCCGGCCGCCACGTCACGCGTCGTGACCTGCCGCAGCGTGCCCTCGTCGAGCACGGTGTAGTGGACCTTGATGCCGCTCTCCGGGGTGAAGAGCTTCGGCGTCAGGGCCGCGATGTCCTTCATCTGCGGGTTGTCGACGATCGCGACGTTGATCTCGCCGCCCTTGCCCGACGCCGGCGACCCGCCCGAGCCGGAGTCGTCGCCCCCGCCGCATCCGGCCACGACCACGGCAAGCATGGCGAGCAGGGTCGGCGCACCCCAAAGGCGCACGGTGGCTCTCATGAGCTGATCTCCTCCTCCGGCTTGGTACCGAACGTCGCGGATCGCGTCCGCGGTGCCCGGACTTATAGCGTTGGTTTATGTGGCTTGTCAAGCGCAAACCAACATGAAATACGGATGTTGCGTGTCCGAAGATCTGTGTTACGCTCGCGCTCGTGGCCAGCTTGGCGCCGCTCGAGCTCATCCAGGCGCGGATCGCGGAGATCGCAGCGCGCGGCGTGCCGGTGCCCGAGTACGACCGCGGCCGGCTGCAGCGGAGGATCGTCCATGTGGGGGTCGGCGGCTTCCACCGGGCCCATCTCGCGGTCTACGCGCACGAGCTCGCGGCATCGGGGAGCACCTGGGGGATCGCCGGGCTCGGCCTGCTCGAGCGCGACGCGCAGATGGCGGCCGTCCTGCGCGCGCAGGACCACCTGTACACGCTGATCGAGAAGGGCGAGGGGGAGCCCTCCGCGGCGGTCATCGGCTCGATCGTCGGCTTCGTCCACGCCCCGCCCGGCCATGACGTCGAGGTCGCCGAGCTCGTCGCCGCGCCCGAGACCGCGATCCTGTCGCTGACCGTGACCGAGGCGGGATACGGCGAGCCGACGCGGGAACAGCTCGCCTCCGGGCCGGCGCCGACGTTCGACCGCCTGGCGGCCGCGCTCGGCGTGCGCCGGGACCGCGGGCTGGGGCCGCTCACGATCCTGAGCTGCGACAACCTGCCGGGCAACGGCGACGTGGCCCGCACGGCGACGCTCAACGCCGCGGAGCGCATCGGTGGGTCCCTGCGCGCCTGGATCGAGGCGGGCTGTACGTTCCCGAACTCGATGGTCGACCGCATCACGCCCGTGACCGACGAGAGCGACCGCCGCTGGCTGCGCGACGCGACCGGGATCGACGATGGCTGGCCCGTCGTCGCCGAGCCGTTCCGCCAGTGGGTGATGGAGGACGCGTTCGCCGCCGGGCGTCCGCCCTGGGAGGACGCCGGCGCGCTGATCACCGACCGCATCCACGACTGGGAGCTCTACAAGCTCCGCATGCTCAACGCGGGGCACTCGTGCATGGCCTACCTCGCCGCGCTGGCCGGGATCACGTTCGTGCACGAGGCGATGGCGCTGCCGGCGGTCCGGCGGTTCCTCGAGGAGCTGCTGCACCGCGAGGCGCTGCCCACGCTGACCGAGATCCCCGGGCACCCGCGCGAGGACTACATTCGCTCCGTGCTCGAGCGCTTCGCCAACCCCGGGGTCGCCGACCAGATCGCGCGGCTGTGCATCGACGGCAGCGCGAAGTTCCCGACCTTCTTGATCCCGACGATCGCCGGGCAGCTGGCCATGGACGGGCCGGTCGAGCGTGCCGCGACGGCGCTCGCCGGCTGGGCGCGCTACGTCGGCGTCGTCGACGAGGCCGACATGGCGTTCGACTCGAGCGGCGCGGTGGCGCGGCGCCACGGCGCCGCCGCGCTGGCTGAGCCGTTGGCGTTCCTCGAGTTCGGCGAGGTCTTCCCGCCCGCGCTGCAGGGCTCCGAGCGCTTCCGCGCGGCGTTCGCGAAGGCCTACGGGACCGTCGTCGAGGCGGGCCCGCTCGCGGCGATGGAGGCCGTCTCGGCTCCGCTGGCCGCGGGGGAGCTGCCGTGATGGCGCCGCGCCGCAACGGCGCGCAGCTCCAGCACGACCGCCAGCGCGCGATCTACATGCTGGCGCTGCGCGACGGGTCGGTCGATGTCGCGGACCTGGCCGAGCGCCACGGCGTGACGACCGAGACGATCCGCCGCGACCTCTCGGACATGCAGACCCGCCAGCTGCTCAAGCGCGTGCACGGCGGCGCGATCCCGGTCGAGCGGATGAACCACGAGCCCATGATCGAGGCCCGCGACGTCGTCAACGCCGAGGAGAAGCTGCGGATCGCGACGCTCGCGGTGGGGGAGATCCCGGAGCGCGGCTCCGTGATCATCGACTCCGGCTCCACCGGCCGCCGGCTCGCCGAGGTCTTCCCGGTCGAGCGCGACGTCCACGTCGTGACCAACTCGCTGCTGACCGCGCTCACGCTCAGCCGGCGCGGCCTCCGCGACCTCACCGTGCTCGGCGGCGCCGTCCGGACCAAGCGCCACGCGATGGTCGACGACACGACGCGCGAGGAGCTCCAGCCCATGTCCGTCGACGTGCTGTTCATGAGCTGCGACGGGCTCTCGTTCCCGCACGGGCTGACGACGCCCTATCGCGAGGAGCACATGATCAAGCGCGCGATGATGGAGCGGGCGCGCAAGGTCGTCGCGCTCGTCGACGCCTCGAAGTTCCACAACGTGCAGATGTTCAGCTTCGCCTCCTTCACCGACATCGACGTCCTCGTGACCGACACGCGCGCGGACCCGGACGACGTCGAGCTGCTGGAGAGCCATGACATGACGGTCCTCCGCGCCTGAGGAGGTTCGGTGCTGCCCTCGCCCGTCGCGCTCGAGCGCATCGCGGCCACGGCCGCGCGCGAGGCCGCCGCGCTGATCACGCAGAGCTACGGCAACGCGGACCCGGTCGGCCGCAAGACGTCGCCGACCGACGTCGTCACCGCGACCGACCTGCGCGCCGAGGCGCTGCTCACCGAGCGCCTGGAGGCCGAGACGCCGGGTGCCGGCATCCTGGGGGAGGAGGGTGGCACGACGGCGCCCGGCGCGCGGCTGCAGTGGGTGCTCGACCCCCTCGACGGGACGATCAACTTCCTCTACGACGTGCCGCTGTTCGCGGTCAGCGTGGCCGCCGCCATCGACGGCGAGGTCGTCGCCGGCGCGGTCGCCGACGTGCTGGGCGGCGAGACGTTCACCGCGAGGCTCGGCGGCGGCGCGCGCCTGGACGGCGAGCCGATCGCGGCGTCCACCTGCGCGTCGCTGCCCTCCGCGCTCGTGCTGACGGGGTTCTCGTACCACGCTGACGAGCGAGCGGTGCAGGGCGAGGTCGTCCAGCGGCTGCTGTCCCAGGCTCGCGACGTCCGCTGCTTCGGGTCGACCGCGCTCGAGCTGTGCTGGGTCGCGTGCGGGCGCTCGGACGGCTACTTCCAGCGCGGCACCGCGATCTGGGACCGCGCGGCGGGAGCGCTGATCGCCGCCGAGGCCGGCGCGACGACCGAGCTCCCGTGCCCCGAGAACGCCGACATGGTGATCGCCGCGGCGCCCGGCGTCTTCGACGAGCTCTGGCGCGTCGTCGTTCAGGACGTCGCGGTCTGAAGCGCGCTCGAGTCGCGGCGGTAGCGGTTCCAGACGTCGACCAGCGCCTCGCGCGGCACGCCCTCGGCCATCCGCGCCACGGCGTTGACGGCCTGCCACCGCTGGAGCTCCGCCTCCGGCACGTCCCGGTGCTCTCCCATCCGCGCCAGATAGGTCGCAGTCAGGCGATCGAGCGTGGCCGGATCCGCCCCGGGCAGGTGGCTCGGTGGGTTCTTGCCGTGGGCGAGCAGCACGAGCGTCGAGCGCGCGATGTCGGCCACCGGATCGCCGACCGAGGCGTCGAACCAGTCGACGATCATCGGCCCGCGAGGGGAGAGGATCACGTTGCTGGGATGCAGGTCGCCATGGCAGAGGCACGCGGCGCCTTGGGCCGCGGGCGGCAGCAGGTCGAGCGCCTCCGCAAGTGTCGGGTCGATCGTCGCCGCCAGCCGGATCTTCGTGACCATGCGATCGCGCTGCGACGGCAGCGTCACGGGCGCCACCAGCGCGAACAGCGCCTCATGAACCTCCGCGAGCAGCGCGCCGAACTCCGCGCTCCGGGCCGGCGTGTCGACGGTGTGCTGCCACAGCGACTCGCCGTTGACCCGCTCCCACACGCTCGCGGCACGCCCGTCGATCTGCTCGATCCCGAGCGGCTCCGGCACGGGAGCGCCGCTCAGCCGGGCCGCCTCCGCATACGAGGCCTCGAACCGGATCCACCGCTCCGACGTCGCCGCGTCCGGAACCTTGATCACGGCGCCACGACCATAGGCACGCACCGAAGACCGCGTGCCCCGCGCAACCACCTCGCCTGGCGATCTGGCCATCCCTCGCTCTTCCGGCTCCTCAGCGCGAACCTACCACCGGAGGGGGCGGCGGTGGTGAGTGCGCGCCGCGTTGCCGCGCCTTGACGCTGCACGACGAAGGGGTAGCTTCCTGGACGGCAATCCGGAGGTACACCATGCTCTTCACTCCTCGGGCCATGGGCCCCATCGCCGCCGCGGCTGCGTGCGGTCTGGCCGTCGGGGCGCTGCTCGAATACTTCCTCGATCCCAAGGCCGGCCGTCGCCGTCGCCACACCACCCGCGACCGCGCGCTGTCGCGGCTGCGCCGAGGCGAGCGGCGCGCCATCACGCGCGCCCGGCGCGCCGAGTCGCACGCGGCCGGGGTCGCCCGCCGCACCATCAACGCGCGCCGGCGGGCAGAGGAGCCGCTCGACGACCTCACGCTCGCGCAGAAGGTCGAGAGCGAGCTGTTCCGTCGCGCCGGCGTCCCGAAGGGCCAGCTCAGCGTGAACGCCGAGGAGGGCGTCGTGTTCCTGCGTGGCGTCATGGAGCGCCAGGACGACATCGAGCGCCTGGAGGAGGAGGCGCACCGGATCGCCGGCGTGCACGCGGTCGAGAACCTGGTCCACCGGCCCGGCACCCCGGCGCCGGCCAGCCGATCCAAGCTCGAACGCCAACGGGCCGGGGAGTGACACCGTCATGAAGTTCCACGCGACCGTCGTCTTCGAGTTCAGCGCCCACGACATCGGCGAGGCGGGCAAGCGACTCAACGAGCTGCTCGAGGAGGCCAAGGACCACCAGCTCGAGGCCAAGTCGATCGAGCTCTCCACGCCGCACGGCACGCCGGTGACGCTGCCTTCGGTCGCGCCGGCGGCGCGCACATAGGTGGGGGGCGCGTCTCGCCAACCTCGACGCGGCTGCGGGGTCTAGGTCTGTATGGAGCCCGCGCTCCATGTCCTCCGGCCGCGACCGGCGAACGAGCCGATCGAGCTCACGCCGGCCGGCCGCACGATGGCGCGGGCCCTGGGATGGATCCTCCTGTGCGGGCCGTCGCTGGCGCTCGTGTGGCTCGTGCTCCCGCCGGGCCGGGACGCCTCAGAGGCGGGCATGCTCGCGATCGTGTTCGCCGGCTGGGCCCTGGGCGCGCTGCTCGTGAGCGGCCGGGCCGACGACCGTTCGCCGCGGTTCTTCGAGGCCGTGCTCTCGGCGACGACGCTGCTGATCTCGCTGGCGGTGTTCTTCAGCCGCTCACCGGCGAGCGGTCTCTGCTTCCTGTACGTCTGGGTCGTTCCCCTCGCGTACGCCTTCTTCCCGCTCCGGCGGGCGGTGCTGCAAAGCCTCGTGATGGCGGCGTCGCTGGGCATCGCGCTGCTGGCGCAGCAGGTGCACGACCCGGAGTTGCGGCCGCTCGCGGATGTCGCCTTCAGCGTCTGGCTGTTCTGCGTCGTCGCCGTCGCGATCGTGGGCGCGGTCATCAGACGCATCGTCTCCGCGCGCCAGACGAGCATCGACCGGCTGGCCCGTGGCTTCGCCGACGTCTCGGTCGGTATGGCGGTCGTCAGCGCCGACTGGCGCTGGCTCGAGGTCAACGACGCCCTCTGCGGCTTCCTCGCCAGGCCACGCGAGGAGCTGCTGGGGCACTCCCCGGAGGAGATCACGCACCCCGAGGACGTCGGAAAGAGCCGCGCCGTCGTCGAGCGCGGACTCCGGCACGGCCGCCGCGCGCAGACCTTCGTCAAGCGCTACCTACGACCGGACGGCGAGATCGTCTGGGCGTCGGTCGACTCGCTGCGCTTCGATCGCCAAGGCGGCGAGCCGTTCTTCTTCTGCCTGATCCGCGACATCACCGAGCAACAGCGCGCGCACGGTCGGCTGAGCCGCCAGGCCGCGGAGCAGTCCGCCGTCGCGCGGCTCGGGAGGTTCGCGCTCGGCGAACAGGACCTCGACGCGACGACGCATGAGGTCGCCTCCGTCGTGGCCACCACGTTGGAGATCGACCACTGCGTGGTCATGGAGCTCGAGAGCGACGGCACGGCGCTGCGCGTGGTCGCCGGCGTCGGGCTGCAGGACGGCGTGCTGCGCGGGATGCGAGTCCCGGCGCCACCCGACTCGCTGCTCGCGCTCGCGCTGGGCCAGAGCGAGCCGCTCGTCGTCGAGGACGTCGAGGCCGACCCCCGGCTGCGGGGCCAGCCGCTGCTGCGCGAGTTCATCGTCGGCAGCGGCATGAGCGTCCTCGTGCGAACACGCACCGATGCGTGGGGACTGCTCGCGGTCTACTCGGAGACGACGCGGGCGTTCAGGCCCGATGAGGCGGAGTTCCTCGCCGCCGTGGCCAACGTCGTCTCGGGCGCGGTGGAACGCCATCGGGTCGAGGAGGGGATCCGCCATCGGGCCCTGCATGATCCGCTCACCGGCCTCCCGAACCGGACGCTCGCGATCGACCGGCTCGCGGGCGCGCTGGCCCGCCGCCGGCGCGAGGAAGGGGCGGTCGCCGTCGTCCTGCTCGATCTCGATCACTTCAAGCTCGTCAACGACTCGCTCGGGCACCAGGCGGGCGATGAGCTGCTCCTCGCGCTGGCACCGCGTCTTCAGGACGCCGTGCGACCCTCCGACACGGTGGCCCGGCTGGGCGGCGACGAGTTCGTGGTCGTCTGTGAGGACCTCGACGGCGTCCGCGCCGCCATCCAGGTGGCGGAGCGGCTGGTCGGGGCCGTCAGTCAGCCGCTGGTCCTCGGCGAGGAGGAGCACTTCGCGACCGCGTCCGCCGGCATCGCGCTGGCCGAGCGCGCGGACGTCGATCCCCAGACGCTCATCCGTGACGCCGACGCGGCGATGTATCGCGCCAAGGAGCGAGGGCGCGGGCGATACGAGCTGTTCGACGCGAGCCTCCGCCAGCGTGTGATCGTCCGCCTGCGCACCGAGGGCCAGCTGCGGCGGGCGCTCGAACGCGAAGAGCTCCTCGTGCACTACCAGCCGGTCGTCGACCTTCGCGACCAATCGATCGCCGCAGTGGAGGCGGTGGTGCGCTGGCAGCATCCTCAGCGCGGGCTGCTGGAGCCCCTCGACTTCATCCACGTGGCCGAGGAGACGGGACTGATCGTGCCCCTGGGCGATGTGGTGCTGGCCACGGCGTGCCGCGCCGTGGCCGGGTGGCAGCGCCGGTCCTCCGACGCCGCGCCGCCGGTGATGCTCTCCGTGAACGCGTCGGCCACGCAGATCGCCGACACGGCATTCCCCGCGCGCGTGGCCGAGATCGCCCGGCGCAGCGGGCTCGCGGCCGGTTCGCTGGCGATCGAGATCACGGAGAGCGTCCTGATCCAGGAGGCACATGCTCCCGTGACGGCGCTGAATCGCATGCGCGACTACGGGCTCGTGCTGATGCTCGACGACTTCGGGACCGGCTACTCCGGCCTGAGCTACCTCAGGCGCTTCCCCCTCGACGTGCTCAAGATCGATCGCTCGTTCGTCGCCGGCCTCGGGGCCGACGAGGGGGACAGTGCGATCGTCACCGCCATCATCGGCATGGCGCGGACGCTCGGGCTGACCGTCGTTGCCGAGGGCGTGGAGACCCGCGGGCAGCTCGCGCAGCTCAGGCAACTGGACTGCGATCGCGCGCAGGGCTTCCTGTTCGCGCCGCCGAGCCCCGCCGACGAGATCGAGCGGATGATCGCCACGGGCTCGATCAGCTCAGGTTGAGCTCGGGCGTCGCGCGGCCTTGGCCGCGAGCAGATCGGCATCGGCGGCCGCGAAGACCTCGTCGACCGTCATGTCGCTGCGCAACGCTCCGCAGCCGATGCTCGTCGAGAGCGGCTCGCCGTCCGGAGCTCGCCGCTCGGCGACCGCGGCCGCGGCGCGCGCCGCCGCCTCGCGGGTCGCGGCGAGGTCCGTGGCCGGCAGCAGGACGATGAACTCGTCACCGCCCCACCGGAAGCAGCTGTCGGCCGCTCGTACGGCACCGACCAGCGCACCGGCGACCGCGCGCAGGCAGGCGTCGCCCGCCGCATGGCCGTGGCGGTCGTTGATCGACTTGAAGCGGTCGACGTCGATGAGCAGAACACCGATCGTCTCGCCGGTCCGCGCGGCCCGGGCGGATTCGTGCGCGAGCGCCTCCTCGAGCGCACGGCGGTTGCCCAGGCCGGTGAGCGGGTCCTCGCGCGCGAGCTCGTGTGCGCGCTGGCGCTCGCGCTGGAGTTGTTGTCGCAGCGCGCGGGTGCGAGCCGTCCACAGCATCGCGAGGATCGCGAGTCCCCACCACAGGAGGATCTGCGCGGCGACGGCGATCTGCCGCTCCTCGCTCATGGAGCCATAGGCCAGCGGGGCCGCGGCAACTGCGCCCACGGCCACGAGCACCAGTGCCGCCCGGCGCGGCGGCTGCGTCGCCGACGCGAAGATCGCCGCGAGCAGGAGCCCGTGCGCCAGCGCGAACTCCCCGTCGCCCAGTGACTGCGCGAGCGCGACCAGAGCAATGGCGCCGTACGTCGCCCACAGCAGATCACGCCCGATGACCCCGGGCCGTCGGTCGCCTGCCCCCCGCAGTCGCATGACGAGCGCTACCGAGACGACTGCGACTGCCACGACCCAGCCGATCGCGGGAACGATCGCGCGGGTCGCGAGCACAGCGGCGGTGTACGCACTCGCGAGCGCCCAGAGCGCCCCGCCCGCTCGCCGCGCGAGGGCGACGTCCAGGTCCTCGTAGTACTCCTCGGCGGACCGCTTGAGACCCGCCCGCACGGCCTCCCTCGCCACGGGCTCCGACATGCCCGGCGGCGGAGTCGCGTCGGGATCGCCGTGCGACCCGGAGCCGCCCGGCATCACAGCATGACGCCCTGTCACTGCACCTCGGTTCGCTGGAATGGCGCGAGTCGGCGGGGCCAGGACGCAATCGCGCGCGCCCTCCGTCTACCCGGAAAAAGCGAGCTCGACGCTCCGGTAAACGTGCCCGGACCGGCGACCCGGGGCGCCCGACGTCGGCGGGCCCGCCCTGGGACGATTTCTCATGGCTGCAAGCGAGGATCCACGGCAACGAGATCCACGGCACCCGAGGCCGCGCTGACGGTCGTCGTGATCCCGATGTACAACGCGACTGGGAGGACTTCGCCCGGCCGGAGTGTTCTACGCGCCGTGGGAGCGGCTGCAGCCCCGGCTCGCGCTGGATCGGTGGTGCCCGGCCGGCCCGGGCGCCGCCGGGCGCGCATATGATCGCGAGACCGAACCGGCAGAGGGGAGAGAGCAGCCGTGAGGATCGCGATCGTCGGTGGAGGCCCTGCCGGGCTGTACTTCGCGATCCTCGCCAAGCGCCTGGACCCCGCCAACGACGTGCGCGTCTACGAGCGCAACGCGGCCGACGACACGTTCGGCTTCGGCGTCGTCT
>Ga0126314_10000489_pt1 | contig 19000 bp, 20 predicted proteins | sample Plot105B_FD_92535 | JGI IMG/M metagenome (GOLD analysis project Ga0126314, IMG submission 92535) | Serpentine soil microbial communities from UC McLaughlin Reserve, CA, USA - Plot105B | ecosystem: Environmental > Terrestrial > Soil > Grasslands | place: USA: UC McLaughlin Reserve, Lake County... | reverse complement strand
GTGGCGAGCCGAGGCGCCCTGGTGGAGCACGAGCGGAGCGTCGCCGATCCCGGTCACCCGCCGAAGCCGGCCCTCGCCGGGCGGCGCACTCGTCACGTCGGGCACGTTCCGGACGACGGCGGGCCGGCGGCGCAGGCCATGCAGCTCGACGAGGCGGTCCGCGATCCCGTCCGACACGGTGATCACCGCGTCGCAGCGTCGGATCACGGCGCGCTCGAGCACCCGGACGAACAGCGCCCAGAGGCGCTCGCGGTATGGCACTCCGGTGGCGAGCTCGTGAGAGTCGTAGACGAGCCGTGCGCCGACCGAGCGGGCGGCCGCGAGGCCGGGCGCCAGCATGGCGGCGTCGTGGGCGTGGAGCACGTCCGGCCGCTCGCGGCGGACCGCGCGAACGAACCCGGCGAACATCAGCAGCCGGTGGGCCTGGAGGGGCAGGCGGGTCCGGCGCCCGAGCGCTGCCACCACCCGGTACCCCTCCGCGCTGACCGCCGGGGGCACTTCTGCGGCGGCGAGATGTACCACGACGACGTCGTGTCCTGCCGCCGCAAGCGCCTTCGCCTCCCGGCGGACGCGTGCGTCGTTAACGACGCTCTTGTGCAGCAGCATGCAGACTTTCATGGCCTCGCCGGTCACCGAAACTCTGCCTCCACTCTAGGGTTCCGCGAGCATGCGACTGGTACGAAGCCCTCGCCGGCGGGCTAGCATCGCCCTGGCGGCGATCGCACTGCTCGCGTGCGCGGCTGACGCCTCAGCGGCCACCAACAAGGCCATCTGGGGCCCGGTTGCGACGTCCAACGGTCGCTCCCTGTTCGGCCTCTACCGCGGGCTCGGAGTCAAGGTCTTCCAGTACCAGCTGCGCTGGGACCGCGCCGCCCCGACTCGGCCGGCGAATCCCACGGACCCGAACGACCCGGCATACCGCTGGCCGGCGGACGTCGACCGCGCCGTCCATGAGGCGGGCCGGTACGGAATCTCGGTCCTGTTGATGGTCAAGGGCAGCCCGCCCTGGGCCAACGGCGGGCGGCCCCAGAACTGGGCGCCGCGCCCCGACGCATACGCGAAATTCCTTGTCGCAGCCGCGCGCCGCTACCCCTCCGTCCGGCACTGGATGATCTGGGGCGAGTCGTCATACCACGCGAACTTCGCACCCATGCCTCCGATGAAGCGGACCGGGCCGCGGGCCTACGCACGGCTGCTCGACAGGGCATACGTGGCGCTCAAGCGACAGAGCCGGCGGAACATCGTGATCGGCGGGTGCACCTTCACCTCTGGCGACGTCCCGCCTGTCCTGTTCGCGCGCTGGATGCGCGTCGACGGGCGGCCACCGCGGCTCGACTGGTTCGCGCACAACGCGTTCTCGTCCCGGTTCCCCAAGCTGTCGGACCCGCCGAGCGTCACATACCCAACCCTCGTGGACCTGAGCGACGTCGACACCTTCTACGCGCAGCTCAAGGGCATCTACGGCAGGTTCGCGCGCCGCTACGAGGACTCTGACTCCGCGTCCCTGCGGCGCTACTTCAGCCGCTTCAGGCAGCGGGGGCCGCGGCTCTGGCTGTCGGAATTCACCGTCTCGTCCGACCGGCCCAACCGCGCCTTCGGGTTCTTCGTCAGCCGCTCCGCCCAAGCGCGCTGGCTGACCAGGGCCTACGAGATCGCCGCCCGCGAGAGCTACATCGCCGGGCTCGGCTGGTTCAACCTCCGCGACGAGCCGGCCTCGAGCGCGAACGGCCTGACCACGGGTCTCATGACCTACGAGGGCGTGCGCAAGCCAGCGTTCTACGCGTACAAGCGCGTGCGCTGAGTCCTCAGCGGCTGACGCCCGCGTCCAGGATCGCGTCGAGCAGGCCTGGGAAGCGCGCGTCGAGGTCGTCGCGGCGCAGGGTGTTCAGCCTGGCCGTGCCCTCCGGACGCTGACGAACAACGCCGGCCTCTCGCAGGACCCTGAAGTGGTGCGTGCAGGTGGACTTGGTCACCGGCACGTCGATGCTGCCGGTGGGACACGCGCCGGGGCGTGAGTCGAGCGCCGTGACGATCTGGAGGCGAACTGGGTCGCTGAGGGCGTGGAGCACCGCGCCGAGCTCGATCTCCTCGCGGGCCGGTTGGTCAACTGCGGTGGATGTTTGTACGACGTTCATCGAACCTTTGATACTGTACGACGATCATCGTACTAACGATTGACCCAGGAGACCACCGAGTGAACGAGCCCCAGCCCCAGGCAATCCTCGACATCCGGCAGTCCGAACGTCCCGAGCGCTGGGACGAGGCGGTCGTGGCGGGCTACATCTACGAGCTTCTACGGGGGCAGTCATGACCGCCACCGACCGCTCGCGCTGGATCGCCCTGGTGGTGCTCTGCACCGGGATGCTCATGATCATCCTCGACTCGGCGATCGTGAACGTGGCACTTCCGCCGATCCAGCGCGACCTCGGCTTCTCGCAGTCCAATCTGACCTGGGTCGTGAACGCGTACCTGATTCCGTTCGGCGGCCTGCTGCTGCTCGCCGGTCGCCTCGGTGACCTGATCGGCCGCCGCACCATCTTCCTCGTCGGCCTCGCGATCTTCACCGCGGCCTCGCTCGTGTGCGGACTCGCCCAGACCCAGGGGATGCTCGTGGGCGCGCGTCTCGTTCAGGGCGCCGGCGGGGCGCTCACATCCAGCGTCATCCTCGGCATCATCGTCACGATGTTCACGGAGCCGCGCGAGCAGGCGAAGGCGATCGGCGTCTTCTCCTTCGTCGCGTCGGCCGGCGCTTCGATCGGACTGCTCGCCGGCGGTGTGCTCACGCAGGGCATCGACTGGCACTGGATCTTCTTCGTGAACGTGCCGATCGGCGTCGCAACCGCGCTGCTCTCGCTCCGATTCGTGGACCGTGACAAGGGCATCGGTCTGCGCGCGGGCGCGGACGCCGCGGGCGGCGCTCTCATCACCGGGTCGCTCATGCTCGGCGTCTACACGATCCTCGAGACCTCTAAGTACGGCTGGGGCTCCACCCGCACGCTCGGTCTCGGCGCGCTCGCCGTGGCGCTGCTTGCGGCGTTCATCGTGCGCGAGCTGCGCACGCCCAACCCGCTGGTGCCGCTCGGCATTTTCCGCTCGCGTCAGATCGCTGGCGCAAACGCGGTCCAGCTGCTCACCGTGGCAGGGATCTTCGGGATGTTCTTCCTCGGCGTGCTGTACCTGCAGCGGGTGTTGAACTACGACGCCCTCGAGACCGGACTGGCGTTCCTCCCCGTCAGCGCGCTGATCGGGATTCTCTCGCTCGGATTCTCGGCGCGGCTCAGCCAGCGCTATGGCGCTCCTCCGGTGATCGTCGCTGGACTCGCGCTGCTGACCGTGGGGCTGATCGGCTTCGCAAGGGCGCCGGTCGACGGCAGCTACCTCGGCGACCTGCTGCCCGTGATGATCCCGATAGGGATCGGCGCCGGGCTCTTCTTCCCGGCGCTCACCACCCTGGCGATGTCAGGCGTGTCGCCCAGCGAGTCGGGCCTCGCGTCCGGGCTCGTCAACACGAGCCTTCAGGTGGGCGGCTCGATCGGGCTGGCGGTGCTGGCCACGCTGGCGGCGGGCCGCACCGACAACCTGGCGGCGGATGGCACCTCCACCGCCTCAGCGCTCACGGGCGGGTACCACTTCGCGTTCGTGATCGCGGCCGGGCTGGTGGTGGCAGCGATGATCGTGACCCTGACGGTGCTGCGCCGGGGCCCGCTACAGGGGGCACAACAGGAGCACGAGTCGCGGAGGATCGAGTTCAGCGGAGCGGATCCGGCCTACTCGGAGGCGGCCTGACCTGGCGGCGCAACCAGATCACCCGGCGGGTGCCACTCGCTCAAGCGGTGACGGCTCGCCGCGGCGGTGGCGGCGGCCCCCTGCGATCTGGTCGCCTACGATCACCGCCACCAGCACCGTGAAGAGCAGCCCGGCGACCACGAGCGCCGGCGCGAATGTCCCGATAGCGGCAACGGCGAGACAGGCGACGGCGCCCACGAGTCGGCGCCCGCCGAGCGTGCCGGACATTCGCAGTCGCAGCAGGACGAGCGCGAGCAGGTAGAGCGCCGGACCTGCCACGACCGCCGCGAGCTCGGAGTCCTTCAGCTCATCGGTGGGGTGGGCGATCACGATCTCGTCGCCGACCGCGGAGAGCAGGATCCCCGCCACGATCACCACGTGCAGGTAGGTGTAGGCGTCGCGGGCGAGCACGGTGCGGTTCACGGCCTCCGCCAGGCGCCGCTCGGCGATCGCCGCGACGAGGGTGAAGTAGAGCCACCAGAGCGCCGCTGTTATTAGGAAGGCGAGCCCGAAGGCCACGATCGTCACGGTGGTGAGCTCGTGGTTCGCGGTGGTGGCGCCGGTGATGACGATCGACTCGCCCAGCGCGATGATGATGAAGAGCTGGAAGCGCTCCGCGAAGTGCCCGGTCCCGACGTCCCACGCCTCGGGCGTGACTCGCGGCAGACCCGGCACCCAGAAGGTCACCATGGGTGCCGCGTAGTCCACCGCCAGCGCCGCGAGCCAGAGCACGGTCCTGGCGGAGCCGTCGGCGAGCGCGCCGGCGATCCACAGGACTCCGGCGGCCACGAACCAGGTTAGGATGCGTCCGGCCCGCACCCGCTCGTTGGTCCCGGGCTCGGCGGCTACGAACGTCAGGAACAGGTGGCGGCCCACCTGGATCGCCACGTACGAGCCGGCGAACAGCAGCGCCTTGTCGCCGAACGCGTCCGGGATGGCGATCGCCATCAGGAGGCTCGCCAGCATCAGCCCGATCAGGAGCAGCCGCACCGCGATCGAGCCAGGGTCGAGCTCGTTCGTGACCCACGTCGTGTAGTTCCACGACCACCAGACGACGAGCAGCACGAGTGTCGCCTGGCCCGCACCCGTCCAGTCCAGATGGTCGAGCAGCAGGTGCGAGACCTGGGTGATCGCGAAGACGAAGACCAGGTCGTAGAACAGCTCGAGCGTGGTGGCGTGCTGCTCGACTCCGGCCTCTCGGCGGAGTGATGCTCTGGCGCGGAATGCCATCGAGCCTCATTCTCGGCGATGGCGGGGCGGCGGGCCGAAAGTGATCCAAGACGCGCGCCGGATGGGCTGCGATGCTCGCACCGTGGCCAGGCCGCGATATCTGCTGCTGGCAGTACTGACGCTCGGGGCTGGCGCCCCGGTTGCGCTCTCCGCACCCACAAGGCCGACGCTGTCCCTCTCGCGAACCGTGGTGCATGCGGGCCAGCGGGTCGGAGTCGCGGGGCACGGCTTCCCGGCCAGGGCGAGGCTACGTCTCGTGCTCGCCGGCCGCTCGGTTGGGCGGCTGCGCGCCGGGCGCCGGGGCGGATTCCGTTCGCGGATCAGGATCCGCAGTGGCTTGGCCGCCGGTCGCTACGCGCTGGCGGTACGTTCACGTGGCCTGGTCGTCCGGCGCCGGCTCCGCGTCACCGTGACCCCGCCGCCGCTCGAGCCCGGGCCGATCCTTCCAGTCCCGGCGCCGCAGCCTGCGCCAGCCGCGCCGGCGCCGGATCCTGAGCCACCCCCGCCCGGCAGGGTCACGCTTGCGGCGGCGGGTGACATCGCCTGCCGGCCAGCGCTTATCGAGACCGCCACCGCCTGCCGCCAGACGCGCACCGCCGACCTCGTGGAGAGCCTGGCACCCGATTCTGTCGCCGCTCTCGGCGACAATCAGTACGAGCATGGCGAGCTCGAGAACTTTTCGGCCGTCTTCGACCCGACCTGGGGACGCTTCCGCGGGATTACGCATCCCGCGCTGGGCAACCACGAGTACGAGGGCGATCCAGAACGGGACGAGGCCGCCGGCTACTACTCGTACTTCGGTGCGGCGGCGGGAGACCCGGCCAAGGGCTACTACAGCTGGCAGCTCGGCGGCTGGAACGTGTTCGTGCTCAATTCCGGTGCCATCAACTGGACGCGCGCGAGCGGTGGCAACCCCTCGCTGCCCGACGATTGCTGGCCCGTGTCGTGCGCGGTTGGCAGCGTGCAGGAACAGTGGCTCGAGGGCCAGCTCGACGCGCTTCCGGACGACGCGTGCGTGATCGCCTACTGGCATCACCCGCGCTTCAGCTCGGGCTTCGCCGGAGTGAACCAGCCGCACGCCGAGACCGGGCCGTTGTTCACGGATCTCTACAACCACGGCGCTGAGCTGCTTCTCACCGGACACGCGCACAACTACGAGCGCTTTGCGCCTGTCACGCCGGACGGCATCCCCGATCCGGCTGGCCTCAGGCAATTCGTGGTGGGCACGGGAGGGCGGAGCCTCCATGCCGACACGGGTCCGCAGGCCACCAACAGCGAAGTCCTGCGTACCGACACGTTCGGAGTGCTCGAGCTCACGCTGGAGCCCGGTGCGTACACGGCGCGGTTTGTAGGCGAGGATGGCGCCACGGTCGACGAGACAAGTGGCGGCTGTCACCCGCCGCCGATTCCCGGCCCGTGAGCGGGTAGGCGTGAGCGACGCCCCAGCGGGCCGGTGCGTCAATTGCTCACCGTAGTCCCGAGCTCGAGCAGTGCGTCTACGGGCTACGAGTACCGGCGAGCCGCACCGACGTCGATCGCGCCGCTCGGCCGGTCGCCGAAGCGCCACAGATCACGCTTGCTCCCGGTGGGCGACATCACGAGCCCGATCGACCCGAGCGCCTTCTTGTCCGTGTCCAGCGCGGACGTGTAGTGGATCCCGTTGTCGTAGTCGGGCTTGTGCGCCGCGCCGCTCTTGGCGGTCGTCTCGACCGCTTCCCTGAGCGCCTCGACCGCCACGAGGTGCGGGAAGTTGTAGCTGCCTCCTCCGCCCACGCTGGACACGAAGCTGAGCGCCGGAGACATCTCCTCGACCAGCTCGAGGTTGAGGCCGTGCTTCGACGCGTGGTGTGGCACCTTGAACACGTCGACGTTGAGCGGCTCGAAGCCCTGCGCCATGGAGAGGGCCTTCGCAACCGGGCCGCGGTCGGGTCCCAGCTGCGGAAAGTCGTTCATCACCTGCGACCACGAGAGGGTCTGCGCATCGCCGCCGAGGATGATCGACTGCCGGCGTGCCTTTACGTACGTGCCGTCGGGCTGGCGGTCGGTCACACGCCGGCCCGGGAACTCGACCTTCAGCGCGATCGAGGAGTTGTTCACGTCGACTCCGTAGCTGTCGAAGCGGTTGCGGAGCCCGATCGACGGCGCCAGGACGATCACCTTGACTTGTCCGATGTAGCGGGTCATCCCGCTCGACGGCTGGCCGTGGCGGACCGGCTGCGAGCCGATGGCGTCCATCATCGCGTGGTAGGTGGGCGACGTGTAGAAGAACCCGGGCTCCCAGACCTCCTCGATGTGCTGCCCGAACTGCGTGATGAATTTGGCCATGCCGCCGATGTGGTCGTTGTGCGGGTGGGTGGCCACCACGAGCGCGAACAGCCGCCCCGAGCTCGGCTGAGGCAGCAGCGGCGTGGCCGACAGCGCCTCCAACAGCTTGGGCAGCTTCGATCCGGCCACGACATCGACGACGATCGCGAGCCGCTCGCCGCCCACGGCCGGAAGCAGGAGAAGCTGAGTGTCGCCGTCGCCCACGTTCAGCACGAAGTAGATGAGGTCCTCGGGGCTGCAGCCGGCGATGAAGTCGCCCGGCGTGAGGCGATTCGCGGGCACCGCGTCGAGGGTGACGCTCGTCATACCGTCAGGCCGGCGGCGGCCCCTCCTTTTCCTGGCGGCGGATCTTGCGGACCATCTGGCGTTTCACCTTCGGCGGCAGCTTGGGGGTCACGGCGTCATAGAAGGTCGTCCGCGCCGCCTCGCGAGCGTCCGAGGTCACGTCGTATACCGGCTGGCCGAGCCAGTCCGAGACCGGTGTAAGGCCCTGGGTCTCGGCCTCGGTCTCGCTCGCCTCGGCCAGCGCCTCTCGATCCACCTCCGCGGCGAATACGTCGCCAAGCGCTACGGGCCGAGTGCGCAGTGTCCGGCCGCGAGCCCGGTCGCGGACCGTGGGCGTTCGACGGTTCGCATCGAGAAACGCTTGGAGCTCGTCGACGTCGGCCGCCACCTCGGTCTGAGCGGGTGTGCGCGGAAAGCTTAGGTGCCCATCGCTCGTCGCCTTGGGCCAGGGCGACACGAGAATCCCGAGGACCCCATCGACCCGTTCCTCGACGACGATGTAGGCGAGCTTCTCGACCCTGAGATTCGACGGCAGGCTCGGCGGCTTCCAGTTGCTCCCGCCAGCGCGGCGTGGCTCACGAGCCGGGGTCAACCAGGCGCGTTGCGGCATCGGAGCGAACCTAGCTCGCGCGACTTGGAGGCGCAAGCGGGGCGGCTGCAATGCTCGGGCGCGTGCAGCTGGACTGGGAACGCACGGTGCACTGCGTGGGCGACCTGCACGCGGGCGCCATCACGGCTGTGCGGATGGACGCTGTGCGCCGCGACATCGAGGGACTGAGGGCCCCCGCGCTTCACCTCCAGATCGGAGACGCCACCGAGCACGGCACGGCGGCTCACGACAAGCTCGCCCTGGGCTTTCTCGAGCGCCTGCCGGGCCCGTGGGTCACGGCGCTCGGCAACCACGACATCCTCCACAACGATCGCCGGGTCGCGGACTGGGCGCGCGCGTACGGGCAGCGATCGCAGAACTTCACCGTCGACCTGGGCTTCGTGCTGGTGGTGGCGATCGGCCCGGACCAAAGCGAGCCCGGGGGCCGCGCGGGGCGGCTGTCGGCCGCGACGCTGTCGTTCCTCGACCGGCAGTTGAAGGGCGCCGGCAAGGACTGCTGGATCGCGTGCCACTGGCCGCTCCTTCGCACGGTGATGGGAGACCCTCGCCTCCACTTCACCTCGGCGATGGCCGCCTTCCACGCCAAGCCCGACGAGCAGATTCGCGAGCTGCTGAGGCGGCACGCGAACGCGAAGCTGTGGATCTCTGGGCACACTCACTCGCCGCTTAGCGCGCCGGGTCTGATCAAGCGCGCTCCGCTCGGGCCGAGGCGCTCGATCGTCGCGATCAACACGTCATCGCTGCTCGGCATCGGGAAGCGGCGTAATCCGCGCGCCCCGCTCTGCTCCCTCTACCTCACGCACCGGCCCGGCCGAATCGAGATCCGCTGCCGGGACCACCGCGCGCGCCAGTGGCGCAACGTGCGCGGGCGCCCGGTGGTGGAAGTATCGATCTGATCATGTCCGCGCAGAACGTCGAACTGATCCGCTGCATCTACGACGCCTGGGCTCGTGAGGAATCCGCACGAGACCTGATCGCCGAGGACGTCGAGTACGTGAACCCGAGCTACGCGGTCGAGCCGGGCACGCGTCGCGGACGCAAGAGTTTCGCCTGGTGCGCGACACCTACGCGGACTTCACCCTCCGCGTCGAGCGGTTCGTCGACACGAGCGGCGACGAGGTCGTCGCGCTGACTCGCTACACGGCGTCGGGCCCCGGCAGCGGCGTGCAGCTCGAGGGCGAGCACGGCCACATCTGGACGGTGCGCGACGACAAGGCGGTGCGCTTCCGCTGCTTCCACTCACACCGCGAGGCGCTCGAAGCGGCCGGATTTTCGGAACTCGCGTAATAAACCGCCCCCAGGTTGCTCTCTCGGAGGTGTTGACAACTGATCTCGGCCCCTCAGGACGGCCGGCCGCCCCGATCGAGAGGACTCGCGTGGTTCACAATGCCCCTCGCTGGAAAGCCATTGAAGGCGATCGCTGGAGACCCGACTACGAGGAGGTCTCGCTCGCCGCGCTCCTAGAGCTCGTTGAAGAGGCGGCGCCGGAGGTCGCCGCCCATATGGAGCGAACGAGCCGGCTGGCGCGGGTGTTCGCGCTGGAGGTGGGGCTCTCGGGCCCGCTGCTTCACATGGTGGTACGCACGGCGCGCGTCCACGATGTCGGCAAGCTCGCCATCCCGCCCTGGGTGCTCGACAAGCCCGGCCCGCTGACCCAGACCGAGCTCGCCCTCATGCAGGCGCACTCCGTGACCGGCCAGAAGATCCTCGAGCGCAAGCCCGCGCTGCTGAGCATCGGCCCGCTGGTGCGCGCAACGCACGAGCGCTGGGACGGCAACGGCTATCCCGATCGCCTCAAGGGCTCGGCCATCCCGATTCCGTCGCGGATCGTCGCGGTGTGCGACGCGTTCGATGCGATGACCAACCCACGCCCGTACCACATCGCGACGACGATCGACGGCGCCCTGGACGAGCTGCGCCGGGATTCAGGCACACAGTTCGATCCCGGGGTGGTCGAGCCATTTTGTGCGCTATTTGAGAATCGGATTGACCGTTGGGCACATGGGGCGTAGCTTGGACATGAAGGCTCTTGACCGAGATTGCGGTCGCCCACGGAGGGGCCACCACGCCGGACGGAGTGCTGGTCCAGGAAGCTGCTGCGGGCAGCGGGGTCTCCTACGGCACGTTGTACGACCGCTATGCGACTCAGGTCTACAACTACTGCCTGCGCTTGACCGGCTCGCCGGAGGACGCCTCCGATGCGACGCAGGAGGCGTTTGTGAACGTTCTGCGTCGGCTCCAGGACGACGACCGGCCCGTGCTCGACTTCTCCTCCTACCTGTTCGCCGCGGCGCGGCATGAGAGCTACGGCCTGATGCGGCAGCGCGCGCGGCTACGCCCGTCGGAAAGCCCGCCGCAGGAGCACGGGCGGGTGGGCGACCTCGAGACCGATCCCGAGCGCGCCGCACTCCTGCGCGACACCCAGGAGGCTGTCCAGGAAGCGAACGCTCAGCTGCCGCCGCGCCACCGCGAGGTGCTCGCGCTTCGCGAGGTCGCCGGCAAGTCGTATGACGAGATCGGCGAGATCATGGCGATCTCGGGAAACGCCGCGGCGCAGCTGATCTGGCGGGCGCGCTCGAAGCTCCGCGAGGCGCTCACCGCCGGAGCCGTAGCATCGGTCGTCGCGAGCTCGGAGGAGTGCGAATGGGCGCAGCTGCTCCTCAACCGGGTTCAGGACGGCGAGGCGGTCGAGGAAGAGGATCGCGAGTGGCTCGCAGAGCATCTCGACGAGTGCGGCTCGTGCCAGACCGCGAACCGCATGCTGCTGGAGGCGGGCGCCTCCTACCGCCTCTGGGTCCCGGTGGCCCTGCTCGCGACTATGCGCGCGGACACGCTCAGCGCGGCCGGCGGCGTGGTGGGCGCCGACTGGAGCCACATTGCGGCACCTCAGGCAGCCGGCTCGTCCGCCGGGGGCGGGGGCGTGGTGGCCGCCGCGGGAGCGGTGATCGTGGCGGCCGGGATCGCCTTCCTGGCGCTGACGGGCGAGGACCAGAAGGAGGTCAGCTCGCCGGCCGAGGCGCCGGCGGTCGCGGCTCCCGCCGCGCCCGCGAAGAGCACGCCGGCACGTCCCGACCGGGCGAAGCGCGCCGCGGTCGAGACGAAGCTCGTCGCTGCGCGAGCACCGGCTGCCGCACCCGCCGTCGCCAAGCCGCCCCGGGTGAAGCGATCCGACCAGCCCACGGCTCCGAAGAGCGCACCGGCTCCGCGACGGCGGTCCGCACCGCCCGCACCGAAGGCAAAGCCGCCGCCAGCGGCCACTGCCCCCGCGCCGACGCGGCCGGGCCCGTGCACGTGGTCGGGAGGCGGCAAGGGCCCCGCCGGCTGCCCGCCCGGCCATGGCGGAATCCCGCCGGGCCACGGCGGCACGCCACCCGGCCGCGGGAACAGGCGGTCCGGCCAGAGCCGCGCGCCGCAGGGTCAAAGCGGAACGCAGCCAGGCAGGCGCGGAACCGCGCGCGGCCTCGGGCGCACACCGCCAGGGCACGGTGCCACACCGCCAGGGCACGCCCGCTAGATCGACCGCCCGAGCCCAAGCCATCTGGGTTCGATCCGGGAGACCCGGGCAGCAGCGGACTTCTAGCCCACCTGACAAGGAGGTCCGCCGTGATTTTGCGCATCGACCGATGGGGAACGGAGCTCCCACCGCCCTCCGGTCCCGACCCTGACGGCGCCGCCGCGGTGCAGGAGCTGATGGGTGGTCGCTTCGGCGAGATGTCCACCTTCATGAACTACACGTTCCAGTCGTTCAACTTCCGGAACAAGCAGGGCGCGCGCCCGTTCTACGACCTCGTCTCGAACATCGCCGCGGAGGAGTTCGGGCACATCGAGCTCGTGGCGGCCACGATCAACACGATGCTCACGGGTGCATCGCCGACCTCGAACGGCGACGGTGACATCGACGGCGCCATGAGCGACGTCAAGAGCGCTCGCAACGCGCACCACTTCATCGCGGGAGGGCACGCGGCGCTTCCTCAGGACTCGAATGGCAGGGCGTGGACGGGCGACAACGTGTTCTCATCCGGCGACCTGATCGAGGACCTGACGCACAACTTCTTCCTGGAGACGGTGGCGAGGCAGAACAAGCTGCGGGTCTACGAGATGGTCGACCACCCGGCCGCGAAGGCGCTCACGGGCTACCTCCTCGTGCGCGGCGGCGTGCACCAGATCGCGTACGCACGGGCGCTCGAGAAGCTCACCGGCGCTGACCTCACGAAGCTGTTCCCCACCCCGCGGATCGCGACCGAGAAGATCCCCGAGTGCCAGCCGCACATCCAGCGCGGCGACCACAAGCGGCTCTACCGCTTCTCGCCGGAGGACTACAAGGAGCTCACCGCTGTCTTCCGAGGCCCCCACCCGGAGACCGGCGAGGACCTCGAGGTGGTCGACGGGCCTCCCGAGGGCGCGGCGCCGAACGACCTGCCGCCGCAGCCGAAGGCGTTCGTCCCCGACCCGCATCCCGAGGAGATCGCGGAGATCGCGGAAATGCTCCGCACCTCCGCCGGCCTGCCCAAGGAGCCAAGCGGCGACATCAACGTCCCCGCGAGCCCGCAGGGCGTCGTCAACAAGGTCAAGGACGCAATCAAGTAGCGGCACACCGTCTCGGCTTTCCGTAAAGGTTCTGGGCGCCGGCGGCCTACCGTCCCACGACACGCGCCGCTGGCAGTCCAGGCCTCACCTGCGGCACTCGCTCGCAAGGCTGCGACAGACCTCGACTACCTCGAGGAGCACGACATCGGCATGTACCGGGTGGCGACGGCGCTGGCCCCTTACGCCAGCCACCCGGAGCTGACCCAGTTCCACGGACAGGTCGAGGATTGCGCTCAGGAGCTCGCGGCGGTCGGGCAGATCGTGCGCGAGCGCGGCATCCGGCTCTCGTCGCACCCGGGGCAGTACACCGTCCTCAACTCCACGGACCCGGCTGTCCAGGCCGCCGCGGTCGCGGAGCTCGAGGTCCAGGCGGCTCTGTTCGACGCGATGGGCTTGGACGCGAGGCCGTCGTGGTGCTCCACGTGGGTGGGGCAGCCGGCGGCAAGCCGGCGGCATGCGATCGCTTTCTCGCCGGCTTCGAGCGGCTCTCAGAGCGCGCGCGAAGCCGCCTGGTCATCGAGAACGACGACCGCTCGTTCGGCACCGTCGACGTGGTGGAGCTCGCCGCACGGGCCGGGCTCCGCGTGGTGTGGGACCTCCTGCATCACCATTGCAACGACGCCGCCGGCCTGAGCGATCGTGACGCGCTGGCGCTCGCGCTCGCCAGCTGGCCGAGCGACGTGACGCCGAAGATCCACTACTCGTCACCCCGCCTCGACGTCGAGGAGCGCAGGTCCCAACGCGGTCGGCGGGTCGAACGGCGGCCGGTCGTGCCCCAGCTCCGCGCGCATGCGGATCTCGTGGATCCAATCGGATTCGAGTACTTCGTCCGCGATGTGGCTCCCGGGCGCGATTTTGACGTGATGCTCGAAGCGAAGGCCAAGGACCTCGCACTGCTGACGCTGCGCGAGCAGTTGGCCGCGAGAGGGTTGTCCACGCGCGCGGGGCGCCTGCTCGTGCCGCCGCCTCCGCGTGACGGGTCGAGTGGCCGCAAACCATCTGGGCCGGTTCGGATTCCGCTCGAGTCGCCCGGGTAGCGGCGCGGAAGAAAGGAGAACTTATGGTCAACGACACACTCGCACAGAGCGCCCGCGCGGCGCACGATTGGGGCCTCGCCAGCTGGCTGGGAGGCAGCATGTACGGACAGTTCGCGCTCAACCCGGCTGTCGCGAAGATCGACGACAAGCGGGAACGCGGCAAGGTCGTGAACGCAGCTTGGAACGGCTACAACGTCATCAACGCCATCTCGCTGGGCTCGGTGGCGCTGGGCTGGTTCGCCTCGCGCTTGACTGAGACGCGCCCCGACCGCCTCACCGAGAACGAGCGCCGGCTCGCGATGACGAAGGACGGTCTGACGGTGGTGGCCCTCGGAACCGGTATCGCAAGCGCAGTGCAGGGCGCCCGGCTTGCCCGGCAGGAGCCGGAGGGGGCGGTGCCGATCGAGCGCGGCACGAAGCCCGCTCAGGAGACCCCCCCGGAGGCCGCGAAGGCGCAGCGCAGTCTCGCGGGCCTCGGCATCACGAACATCGCGTCCGGCGTCGGCCTCGTGATCGTGAACGCGCTGATGGCCCAGCGCGAGCACAGCCGCCCGCCGCTCAGGCGCGCCCTGTTTCGCCGCTCGGCCTGACACCGCGCCCACCGGATAGCGTTCTGTCTGCGCGCTCAGTTGTTGAAAGGCCCGCGATTCGCGGGCCTTTCTCGAAACGATGCAATACCGCTCGTCACCAACTCCTGCAATGAGTCGGCTCCTGGCGTCGTACCGCCGGACCGGGGCCGACCTGCCGTTTGGTGATCCGGCTCGCGACCACGGGGCGCGCATGGAGGGGTATTACTGGCGGCTGGTCCATCCGGACGCCGGCTGGGTGATCGTCTGGCTCTGCGGTGTGTGTCGCTCGTCTGGCAGCTCGTGGGCGACCGTCGCACTGGCCGCGGATGCCGACGCCTTTCTCCGCCACGCGGTGTTGGAGCCGGCCGCGGGCGACTCCGACGGTTTCGGCGCGCACGCGGGCAGCGCCTTCCGAGGAACGCTCGACCAATTGCGCGTTCGCCTGGGGGACGATGCGTGGATCGAAGCTCGGCTGCGACCTCGAGTCATCTGGCCGCGGCGCGCCATGGGCGCGCTCGGACTCGCGCATGCCGTTCCAGGGCTCGCGCAGTACTGGCATCCGGTGGTGCTCGCGGCAGAGGTCTGCGGCGAAGCCTGCGTGGGCGGCCAGCAGCTCCGGCTCGAGGGCGCCCGCGTCTATGCAGAGAAGAACTGGGGGCCACGCTTCCCGGATCACTGGTGGTGGGGCCACGCCGACGCCTTCCCGGACGCCGACGTGGGCGTGGCGTTCGCCGGCGGCCGGCTGCCCATGCTTGGTGTGAGTCCCGCCGCAACAGCGGTGGTCCTCCGGCTAGGCCGACACGTGCTGCGGTTCGTTCCGCCGTTCGCCCGCGTCGAGGCGGACGTCGGCTCGCACCGTTGGCGCGTCCGGGTGAGAGCACCCCGCCATCGACTAGAGCTCGAGGGCCACGCCGACGGCGAGCGTCCCCACCGGCTGCCGGTGCCCGATGTTGAGACGCGTCGTGTGGACTTCCGATCGCAGCAGGTGCTCGCGGGTCGACTTCGCCTGCGCGTGCAGTCGGGGCGACGCGTGCTCGTCGATGCAGTCTCGCCGCTGGCCGGCCTCGAGCTGGGCGAGCCGCCGAGCAATCCCAATGGGGAGGCCCAGAATGCGGCTGATCCAGCATAAGAAGGAGGCGTACTGGTTCTACCGCTTCGTCTCGCCGATCTACGACCGCTGGGTCAACCCACTGTTCTGGACTCCGGAGCTCCGCAGCGCCGCGCTCGCGCTCGCAAGACTGGACGACCGGCATCTGCGCACGCTCGACGTGGGAGCAGGCACTGGGTTCTCGACTGCGGGGATTGTCGAGAGCGTGGAGGCAGGGGCCGTGACCATGCTCGACCAGAGCCCCGATCAGCTCCGCCGGGCGAGCACCAAGCCGGAGCTCGAGGATTCTCGCAAGCTGGTGGGCGACGCTGAGGCGCTCCCGTTTGCCGACGACTCGTTCGATCGCTACGTCTCCTGTGGCAGCATCGAGTACTGGCCCGACCCGGCTCGGGCGATCGCGGAGGCACACCGCGTCGTGCGGCCTGGCGGCACGGTTTTGGTCGTCGGTCCGCTGCCACCGCGGCGCTGCGTGGCGCGGTTCGTCGCCGACACCTGGATGCTCTTTCCGACCGAGACCCAGTACCGGGGCTGGTTCGAGGCTGCGCGCTTCGACGAAATCGAGGAGCTCCGGCTCGCGTCCCCGTGGGGAGGCAGCTCCGGCGAGCCGCGATACGCCCTCGCGATCGCCGGACGCGCCAGCGATGCCGGACCACCTTCAGTATCGGGTCGCGCCCCCGAGGATGTGAGCGACCCATGGACCGCGCGCCGGCTGCTGCGCTTCGTGGCTGGGTCGCTCGCCGGTGCCCTGTTCGTCCCCGTCGGCCTTTTCCTGCACCTGCGCGCCCGGCGCATGAGACGAGCGTGAGTAGCGTGCGCGCCGCAACCACACGGCTCGGTGCTCACGTCCCGCCCGCATGGCTCGGCGCTCCTCGAACGCTGTGGCGCTTCTCCCGGCCGCACACGCTCGTGGGCACCACCGTCAGCATCCTCGGCATCTACGTGATCGCCGCCGTCGAGCTGCCCGGAGTGGCTCTCGGCGATGGCGTCGGCGACCTGGCCCTCGCCGTGCTCGCGGGTGCTGCGGTCAACGTCTACATAGTTGGGCTCAACCAGTGCGAAGACGTTGAAATCGACCGCATCAACAAGCCGACGCTGCCCATCCCGGCGGGGCGGCTCAGCCCACGCGCCGCCTGGCGGCTCGTAATCGGCTGCGGCGTGCTGGCCGCCGTGCTGGCCGTCACGCAGGGGTGGCTTGAGGTGGCGGCCGTGGGCGCCGCGCTCGCCATCGGGACGGCATACTCGTCCCCGCCGTTACGCCTCAAGCGCTTCCCGGCCGCTGCGGCGGCCAGCATCTCCGTGGTGCGTGCCTGCGTGGTGAACGTCGGGGTCTACCTCCACTTCGCCGACTCGCTGGGCGGCCGCGGCGAGCTGAGCCCGCTGCCGGGGCCAATCGTGGCGCTCACGCTCTTCGTCCTGCCTTTCTCCTTCGCCATAGCCGTGCTGAAGGACGTGCCGGACGCGGAGGGCGACCGGCGCTTTCGCATATCGACCTTCACCGTCCGGCTCGGGCCGAGCGCCGCTTTCCGCATCGGCATGGCCGCTCTAACCGTCGGCTACCTCGGGATGGCACTGCTCGGACCCCTTACGCTTGACTCGGCCTCGCCGTGGGTCCTCGCGCTTGGCCACCTCGCCTGTCTCGCCGCGCTCTGGCGCCTCGCGCTGCGGATCGACCCGGCCGATGCAGCCTCGTTCAGCGCCTTCTACATGCGCGTGTGGGCCGTGTTCTTCCTCGAGTACCTGCTGGTGCCGGTCGCCGTGCTCGTCGAGCGCGGCTAGCGCCCTCCGTGCTCGATCAGGGCCTCAGCCGCCGCCTGCTGTGAGCGCCGTCGCGTGCGGCCCCATGCGCGCTGGGACAGCGGGTAGGCGATGTCGCGCATGCGGTTGAGAAAGCCGATCAGTTCCAATCCGCCGCCGGTGTTCCACGGGTTGAATACGAGGGCATCGGCCTCGGGCGGGAGCGAGTCCCCCACACGGAGTTCCGCCACCGGTCGGAACTTCCCCCATACCTCGGCCACCGAGAGATCGAATACGAGCGCTCCGGTGGCTGCGGCGGCGGCCAGCCGCTCAAGCTCGGTCCCGCTCTCGAACCTCGGTGAATCCGCGCGGGCGACAGCGCCCACGAGCAGGGTCCGGTCGCCAGCGCGGTATGGAAGCGACGAGCTATAGAGACGCTGTTGGACATCGGTCGCCGGGACGAAGAGGTGGTGCAACACCGGAGCGTCCACGGAGCTCACCATCAGAAAATCCTGATGGCGGCCCGGCCCGTACACATCGAGCACGCGGACTGACATGCCGAGCAGATCCGGCAGCCGGCGCGGAAGTCCGAGCGACCGGGAGAAACGGACCAATGCCGGCCGGCGCGCAGCGGCGCCAAAGAGCTCGGTGTGTGCAAGCCCGTCGCTGTGCGTCGACACGACGAGCTCAGCTTCATACACGGCGCCGTGCGGGTGCACCGCCTTGCCGCCTCTCAGCGCCGCCAAGGCCGCGAGCGCACCACCGACGGTGAATCCGGCGGCGCCGACAGCCATTCGGCGCGGCCGGGTGAGCCCGCGGCGCGCGTTCTCGCCGACCCGCACGGCTTCCGAGTCAGCCCCCGCGCGGCACCTCGCCGCGCCAGGCGCCCGTCTCCTGACCGCGCGACTCGATGAATTGCTTGAACCGCTCGAGGTCGCCCTTGACGCGCCGGTCGGGGACGCCGAGGGCGTCACCGATCTTCTCCTTCAGCCCCTCGGGCACGAAATCCATCTGGACGGCGATGCGCGTGGTGCCGTCGTCGATCTTGTGGAACGTCACGACGCCTGCGTTGTCCTTGCCGTCGATGTTGCGCCAGGCGACGCGCTCCTCCGGCTGCTGCTCGACGATCTCCGCATCCCACTCGTGTCGCTCGCCGCGGAATTCGGCGACCCAGTGCAGCCGGCGCTCGTCGAGTTGCGTGACCGCCTCAACGCCCTCCATGAACTGAGGGAATTCCTCGAACTGCGTCCACTGGTTGTACGCCGTGTCGATCGGCACATCGACTTCGATGGTCTGTTCGATTGTCGCCGTCATCCGCTCTTCTTGCTCGTCGTCCGAGGCCCGCTACCCGAAGCGCCCGGACTGGAATCCGCGCCCGAACTACAAGGGCCCGCTGCGGGCGGGGCCTTGGACATCAAGTGAGACGGAAGCGGCGTATGCCGCGGCCTGGATTTCAGCCGCAGCCGGTGTTGTTCCCGCAGCTCGAGCACGTGTAGCACGAGCCGGTTCGCTGCATCATGCCTCCGCACTGAGCGCAGGCCGGGCCGAGCTCGAGACCCTGGAGCTTCGCCGGGAGTGCGGGCGGCTCGTCGGTCATCGCCGCGGCTGCGGGCTTCGGCGTCGAGTGGCCGTTGCCGCCGTTCGTGGGCTCGGCCGCCTCGGGCTGCTCCGGCGGCCCTGCCGTGTCGCCTCGCATCGCCGCCGCCTCGCCCGCCTTGCGGGCGCGGAT
>Ga0126314_10000488_pt1 | contig 19003 bp, 14 predicted proteins | sample Plot105B_FD_92535 | JGI IMG/M metagenome (GOLD analysis project Ga0126314, IMG submission 92535) | Serpentine soil microbial communities from UC McLaughlin Reserve, CA, USA - Plot105B | ecosystem: Environmental > Terrestrial > Soil > Grasslands | place: USA: UC McLaughlin Reserve, Lake County... | reverse complement strand
CAGGGATCAGAGAAACTACCCAGGGTTTGGTTGTTGGCATAGAGCGCGATGGTCAGCGCATCCTGAATCCGGATTCTAACCTGATATTTGAAAGCGGTGATGTGGTCTGGATTGTTGGCAATAACAAAAAGGTACCGGATTTGTTAAGATAATATCATGAAGATAGATCAGGAGAAAAGTGATTTTCTGGATGAGATGCTGGATCGCTGGCGACAGGAGCAATTGCTAACAGATGCCCAGGCGGAGACCTTGCGAAATAGTTACGAAGCCAAAAGTTTTGACTGGAGAAGGTTGGCGCAGTACTCATTCTGGATAGCAATGGCTTGCGGCGTCATCTCTTTGGGTGCCTTGCTCATAGACGATAAAATCCTCCTCTACCTGGAACGGATTTTTGAAACTTCGGATCTGATGATCAGCATATTTTCGGCTTTGGCAGCTGGTGTTCTTTATTATTTTTCATTTAAAAGAAAGCGGTCTAAGTCTCATCAGGTTTTTAGCAATGAGGCCATGGTATTTACTGCTGTTATGCTGACTGCCAATGCTGTTGCTTACCTGGGCAAGGCCATCGGAGGCAGCAATTCTCACTTTTCTCTGCTTATTCTGGTGTCTGTTATTGTTTATGCCCTGCTCGCCTATTTTTTTAGATCTAGATTGATCTGGGTATTTATGCTGGTTTCGCTTGGGGCCTGGTTTGGGACTGAAACTGGTTATTTATCGAGAGGGAATCTGTATTTCATAGGTATGAACTACCCGCTCAGATTTGTCGCCTTCGGACTGGTACTGACTGCTGTTTCTTTTTTCTTAAGAAATAATAAAAGGCTGGGTATGTTTTTCCAGGTAAATTACATCTGTGGGATGGTTTATCTTTTTGTTTCTTTATGGCTGCTTTCTGTATTTGGAAATTTTGGTACTCTTGAGGCATGGTATGCGATAAAGCAAATCAGTTTATTTTACTGGGCCCTTATTTCTGCTGCTGCCTGTGTGGTGAGTATTTATGCAGGCCTGAAATACAGGGACGATATCGCGAGGGAATTTGGTATTACATTCCTTTTTATCAATCTGTATACCCGCTATTTTGAGTACTTCTGGGACAACTGGCACAAGGCTTTGTTCTTCTGCGTTCTGGCTGCTTCCTTCTGGGTGATCGGCCGAAGGGCGGAAAAGATCTGGAACCTGCAATTTCTAAAAAAGTAAGTGCTACCTGATGAAGTGTATGTAGGTTATTTTGCATACGTGATAACCTGACAGGGCAAAGAATAAGAGTGCAATACCTTTATTGACGATGTAACTGCTTAGTGCAAATTTTTCCTGTATATATTGCGCAAATCTGGCAAATCCATATAATGCCAGACCGGCACCTATTCCGGAACCAATGCTGAATATGCTTAGCGAAAGGTATCCAATATTGATCCACTCGTGTGAGATCAGATAGGTGCCTACAAACAACCAGTAAGGAATCTGCATAGGGTTGACAACACCCAAAAGCAATCCGTACCTGATGCTGTCTTTTTTTGAATAGTCTGCTTTCGGCATTTCCTTTCTTGACCGCCAGGTAATGATTCCTAAAACACCAAACATGAAGATCATAACGACGTCAATAATATCTCCGAGCTTAATTTCACTGGAAAGCCATTGCACAAAACGCATTACACCAACGGTAAAGAGCACTTCAACAGCTGAAAAAGCAAATATGAAATATAATGCCTGGCGAATTCCTCTTGTGATCGTGATCTGAACGACGGTCAGATTAATATTGCCCGGAGGGATGTATCCTAACATATTTAACACTATTCCAAGAAAGAAGGTCAAAAAAAGCATGTGCGAAGATACAATTATTATAAATGTGCTTTCAAGAATCTGGCTGTATAGGATGAGTCTGACTGAGCAAGGTCTTCAGGGGTGCCTTCAAAGACCAGATTACCACCTTTATCACCCCCTTCGGGGCCAATGTCTATTATCCAGTCGGCGGATTTGATCATATCCATATTGTGTTCGATGACCAGAATGGTATTTCCTTGTTCTATCAGCGTGTTTAATGCGATCAGCAGTTTTTTAATGTCATGAAAATGGAGGCCCGTAGTTGGTTCATCAAATATGAAAAAGGTCTTGCTGGCATTATTTCCTTTGATGAGAAAGGAGGCGAGTTTAATCCGTTGCGCTTCACCGCCAGACAAGGTATTGGACGATTGCCCAAGGTGGACATAGCCCAGGCCTACATCGACAAGGGGTTGCAGCTTGTTCAGGATCTTAGGTTCGTTCTTAAAGAAGGAAACGGCTTCGTCTATGGTCATGTCCAGGATGTCTGCGACGTTTTTATCCTGATACGTTACGTCGAGTACCTGTTGCTTGAATCTTCTTCCTCCGCAGGTTTCGCAGGGCAGATATATGTCTGCCATAAACTGCATTTCTATTTTAACTTCTCCTTCTCCCTGGCAGACGTCACAGCGCCCGCCCTCTACATTGAATGAGAAGGCAGCCGGTTTAAGTCCTGCCGCCTTTGATGCTGGTAAAGCAGAAAACAGGGCCCTGATGTCGTCCCATGCCTTAACATAGGTAACGGGATTTGACCTTGAAGACCTGCCGATGGGATTTTGATCGACCATTTCCACCTGGCTGATCAGATCGTAATTACCAAATATTGCGTTATGGGTACCTGTCTGCTCACCGGCATAGTTACCTATCGCTTTTTGAAGCGCCGGATAAAGGATTTTTTTTATCAGACTGGTCTTTCCTGATCCGGATACTCCGCTTACGACTGTAAATACGCCTAAAGGGAATTTTACGTCTATATTTTTCAGATTGTTTTCTCTTGCTCCTGTAATAAGAACGTGGTCTTTCCACTTTCTTCTTTTGGATGGAATGGCAATTTGTGCTGCACCGGAAAGGTATTGTCCGGTAAGGCTCTTTTTATCTTTAATAATTTGGTCGTAGGTTCCGCTAAATATCAGATTACCCCCGTGTGTGCCGGCCTCGGGCCCAATATCTATGATATGGTCTGCAGCGCGCATCATTTCTTCTTCGTGCTCTACTACCAGAACTGTATTTCCTACATTTCTAAGAGAGAGGAGCACTTCGATCAGTTTATTGGTATCTCTGGGATGAAGGCCGATGCTGGGCTCATCGAGTACGTATATGGAGCCAACAAGGCTGCTTCCTAGTGAGGTGGCGAGGTTTATTCGCTGAGATTCTCCCCCGGATAAGGTATTGGACAGCCTGTTGAGGGTAAGATAGCCTAAGCCCACATTGTTGAGGTAAAGTACCCTGTTGCTAATTTCGGCAAGGAGTCTTTTGGAGATCTTTTCCTCTGTAGCTGAAAGGTCTAAATTCTCAAAGAAATCCAATATGGCAGATAGGGGCATCAAGACAATATCGATGATCGATTTTCCGTTGATCTTTACGTAAGATGCATCTTTGCGCAATCTGGATCCTTTACAGTCCGGACATGAGGTCTTCCCCCGGTAACGGGACAGCATTACCCGGTATTGGATCTTGTAGGTCTGTTCTTCTAATTCTTTAAAAAACGCATTGAGCCCATCAAAATACTGGTTACCCGTCCAGATGAGCTGTTGTTCTTTCATGCTCAGCTCATTATAGGGGCGGTGAATCGGAAAGTCAAATTTTGATGCGCTTTTGATAAGTCTGTTTAACCATTCACGCATTTTCTCGCCGCGCCAGGGAGCAATGGCACTATCAAAAACACTTTTGCTTTTATCTGGAATGACCAGGTCTTCATCGATACCGATCACATTTCCATAGCCTTCACATCGCTTACATGCGCCATATGGATTGTTGAAGCTGAAAAAGTTTGGCGTTGGTTCTTCAAAACGCATTTCGTCGAGTTCAAAGCGATCGCAGAAATGGGAATCGCCACCGTCGTATTCAACGTAACAGTCTCCCTTTCCTTCAAAGAAAGCCGTTTGAACGGAGTCGGCGATACGGCTAAGTGTTTCCTCATCTTGACTGACTACAATCCTATCGATAAGGATTCTGACTGTATTTTCATCGGTAAGCTCAAAGTCTTTGAAAGATTCGTCTTCGAGTATGGATTCTATCTTGTGGATCTTGCCTTTATAGGCTATCCTTAAAAAACCTTTTTGCAGAAGTACTGCCAGCTCTTCTTTGATGGAGCGGTTGTTGTGGGGAAACAGCGGGCAGAATATAGTTACGGTACTTTCTGTACCAAGTTGTGAAATAAAATCTACTACTGTTGTTACGGTATCTTTTTTTACCACCTTGCCTGATATTGGCGAATAGGTCTTCCCGATTCTGGAAAACAGCAGCTTGAGGTAATCGTAAATCTCCGTTGAGGTACCTACCGTGGAACGCGGATTGGAAGTAATGACCTTTTGTTCAATAGCTATTGCCGGAGCAATCCCTTTGATATAGTCTACTTCAGGCTTGTTCATGCGCCCCATGAACTGTCTTGCGTAGGAAGACAGGCTTTCTACGTATCGCCGCTGCCCTTCGGCGTATAAGGTATCGAATGCCAGTGAGGACTTTCCTGACCCGGACATGCCGGTAATGACCACCAACTTATTTTTCGGAATGGCTACATCAATATTTTTAAGATTGTGAACTCTGGCACCTTTTATGATTATATGTTTATGTGGATCTTTGTCTAATTCCTTGCTCATAGGTTTCGTGATAGAAGAGTGCAAATATACCTCAAAAAAGACAATTTCTGATTTTTTGGAAGGATGTAAAATAAGGCATATAAACCACTTTTGTTATTTTTTAACACTTTTTATATTGGATTGTAAATAAAAAATGCTTCTTTTGAAATAATAACTAAGCATTAATAACCAACATCTTAAAACCTAATAGGAGAAACAGTATCGAAACAAACCTCTACTAAGTATTTTTTATAGCAAAAAAGCAAGGGATTTAGTACGGATACTCCTATGAAATTACAACAATATAGTGACCAAGACTTGATTAAGTTTTACCTGGCAGGTGATGAGTCTGTGCTGGAAGAGCTGTTGAGAAGACATAAGTCGAAAATTTATACCTCTATATATTTATTGGTCAAAGATCAATATCTGGCGGAAGACATATTTCAGGATGCCTTTATCAAGGTGATCAATACACTTAGATCTGGCCGTTACAACGAAGAGGGTAAATTTTTGCCATGGGTTATGCGCATTGCACATAACCTGGTGATCGATTATTTCAGACGTGAAAAGCGTGCGCCGGTGATTACAAGCGCCGACGGTACTGATGTGCTGAATATGCTTCAGTTCTATGAAGAAAGTGCTGAAGACCGGATGCTAAGGGATCAGACGCATACGGATCTCAGAGCGATGATTCAACTGCTTCCTGATGACCAGAAGGAAGTGCTGATCATGAGGCATTATGCAGACCTTAGCTTCAAAGAAATAGCGGATCTGACTGATGTGAGCATAAACACGGCGTTGGGAAGAATGCGGTATGCGCTGAGCAACTTACGGAAAATGATGAAGGTGAAAGAGATCTCCTGACCACGAAAAAAATAAATTATAATAATTGTTGTTACGGTTAAAATAAATTAATAACAATATCGTTTATTAGTTAAACTAATATATGTTTATTGCTTATGATAGAAACCTCTACTTCAGTTAACAAATTAAATTACGAACCATCAAAACAGCAGGAAATGCCTGTAGAAGATCTCGGGACGCAGGATATTGTGTTTTACGAAAACATCAAAGCACAGCTGGACAGCCTGAACAGAAACCCTTCTGAGGAAACGATTTCGAAGATTCTGGCTTATTCCAGAAAGAAGTAATTTAATTAACGATTTAAAGCTGCCAAAAATTGGCAGCTTTTTTTATTTCATCTGGTTTTATTTATGTTTGCCCATGCTCAAAAAAGAAAGATATCAACTTTTTGTGTCTCATTTTTCTGCAAAGCAGCCAGATGCAGAAACAGAATTACACTATAACAATCCATTCCAGCTACTTATTGCCGTGATCCTTTCTGCACAATGCACTGACAAACGAATAAACCAGGTTACCCCTGCCCTCTTTCAGCGTTTTCCCAGTCCCGAAAGTCTTGCGGAAACTACTCCTGATATTGTTTTTGATTATATAAGAAGTGTTAGTTATCCTAACAATAAGGCGAAACATCTGGTAGGTATGGCCAAAATGCTAACTGACTATTTTCACAACGAGGTTCCTTCTGATATTGATCAGTTGCAAAGAATGCCCGGCGTTGGCAGAAAAACCGCTAATGTGATTGCATCTGTAATTTATAACGCCCCGGCTATGGCGGTGGATACTCACGTCTTCCGGGTGGCAAACAGAATCGGCCTTACCGATGGAAAGACACCTTTGGCAGTAGAAAAAGATCTTGTAAAAAATTTACCTGAACATACTATACATCTTGCGCATCACTGGCTGATCCTGCATGGAAGATATGTTTGTGTGGCACGATCTCCGAAGTGCAGCATTTGCGAGATCACATATTTTTGCAAATACTTTCAAAAAAATGAAAAAATAACTAAAATAATTAGTCAAAGTATTTGATGAAGAAAAATAAATCGCATTTTATTTGTTAATTAGAATTAAATATTAATACATTTGCTAACATAATTAGCACAACATCAAGTAATATAAGACACTTATCTCAATAAGAATAACACTATGAGCGCAGGCGCAGACAAATTAAAGGCATTACAACTTACACTTGACAAGTTAGAGAAATCGTACGGTAAGGGTGCCGTAATGAAATTGGGAGACAATGCAGTGGAGCCTATTGAATCTATTTCAACGGGATCTATTAGCTTAGATATTGCTTTAGGGATAGGTGGCGTTCCAAAAGGAAGAATCATCGAAATCTATGGCCCTGAATCTTCCGGTAAGACTACTTTGGCTACACATATCATTGCCGAGGCTCAAAAAAAAGGTGGAATTGCCGCCATAATTGACGCGGAGCATGCTTTTGATAAAGGTTATGCAAAAAAACTGGGTGTAGATGTAGACAATCTCCTGATCTCTCAGCCAGATAACGGTGAGCAGGCGCTTGAAATCGCAGACAACCTGATCAGATCGGGCGCGATTGATGTAATTGTAATTGACTCGGTAGCGGCTTTGGTACCTAAAGCTGAGATTGAAGGTGAAATGGGTGATTCTAAAATGGGCCTTCATGCCCGTTTAATGTCTCAGGCCCTGCGTAAGCTAACAGGAACAATATCAAAAACGGGATGCTGCTGTATTTTCATCAATCAATTGAGAGAGAAAATCGGTGTGATGTTTGGTAATCCTGAAACTACTACAGGCGGTAATGCATTGAAATTCTATGCTTCTGTTCGTCTGGATATCCGCAGAACTTCACAGATTAAAGATTCTGATGAGGTTTCAGGAAATAGGGTAAAGGTTAAAATTGTAAAAAACAAGGTGGCGCCTCCTTTCCGTATAGCTGAATTTGACATCATGTTTGGTGAGGGAATCTCCAAAACAGGCGAGATCATCGATCTGGGTGTTGATTTTAATATCATCAAAAAAGCAGGATCATGGTTTTCTTATGGAGATACTAAGCTTGGTCAGGGAAGAGATGCAGTGAAACAATTGCTCCTTGACAACCCGGAGCTTTCTGAAGAAATAGAAGCAAAGATCAGAGCAGAAGTGACCGGAGAACTTCTTGAAGATAAATTATAGTATCAAAACAAAGGCAGTGTATATGTACGCTGCCTTTGCTTTAATGAAGAACTGCGCTTTATTTATAACTGGGTGTCTGGCTTTTTTCAGATATTCCATTCCTCGCCTCCATAAAACTAGAATCGAACTTTACAATGGTTACGATCGCAATTATTGCCATCATGATCAAAACCAAAAGTCCCATATAGTTTCTATTCTTATCTTTTTTGATCATCCAGACCAAAAATGCCAATAACGGAATAAGCATTAATCCGAAAAACACGAAACTTACTGTATTCATATCATACTTGTTTTAATTAAAATTCCATTCTCGACAAAGGTGCAACATCTTGCCCTACAAAGTCGTTGTTTAAATATTTATAATGTCCGGCGATAGCGATCATAGCAGCATTATCTGTACAGTATTCAAACGCGGGAATATAGATGTTCCAGTTAAATTCTTCACCCATTTGCTGCAGGGCAAACCTCAGTCCACTATTGGCAGAAACACCACCGGCTATTGCAATCTCCTTAATCCCATATTGCTTTGCTGCTTTTTTAAGCTTGTTGAGCAGAATATGAACTATACTGCGCTGCACTGACGCACAGATATCATTTAAATGGTGTGCAACAAAATCCGGATTTTCTTTTTCCATTTTCCTGATGAAATAAAGAATAGAGGTTTTCAGGCCACTAAAACTATAATTCAGATCTTTAATCTGCGGTTCTCCGAACTTAAATGCATGTGGATTACCATCTCTGGCATGTTTGTCTATTAATGGTCCGCCGGGATATGGCAGGTTCAGAATTTTAGCTGTTTTGTCAAATGCTTCTCCGGCTGCATCGTCTAGTGTCTCTCCTACTATTTCCATATCAAAATGACTTTTAACCAATACGATCTGGCTATGCCCACCTGAAACTGTAAGACAGAGAAATGGAAATGAGGGTTTAGGGTCGTCTATAAAATGAGCCAGAATGTGTGCATGCATGTGATTTACGGAGATCAAAGGAAGATCGAGCGCAAGTGCAAAGGACTTTGCAAACGAAACTCCTACCAATAAAGCACCCAATAATCCAGGTCCTTGTGTAAATGCAACTGCGTCCAGTTGATTTTTAGTAACTTTAGCATTTAACAATGCCTGGTGTATTACAGGTACAATATTTTGTTGGTGTACTCTTGAAGCAAGTTCAGGGATAACACCACCATAATTTTGATGAATTGTTTGGTTTGCAATAACATTGGCTGTAATTTTGCCGTTATTACAAATAGCAACAGACGTTTCATCACAAGAAGATTCTATAGCAAGTATTACAGACACGTTTATATTATTAAGCTGCAAAATTATTAAAAAACTATTAAAAATACTTCTTTGGTTGACTGCATCGGTTTTATTACTCTTTGCTGTCATTCTGTTCTCACTCCAATTTAGACCAGTCCAAACTTTTATAGCAAAAAAAGCGGCCTCCTATCTCTCTAAAGAGCTAAAAACGACTATATCTTTAACTGGCATCTATATTAAACCTTTTAAATCTGTTATTATTGAAAACTTGCTTGTGCTGGATCAACAGAAGGATACGCTGTTGAATACCCCTAAGTTTCTTGTTGACCTGAACAGGCTTTCTATAAAACAACGAATTATAGATGTAAATACCGTTCAGATAAATAATGGCACATTCTTTTTAAAATCCTATAAAGACAGGTCTACGAATCTGGACTTTATTATTAATTATTTCGACTCCGGAACTCCAACTGTTAAGAAGAAGAAAAAGCCATATAAAATATCATTCGGCAGATTGATCATGAATAATTTCGATTTTCAGTATAAAAATCTGAAAGTTGATACGTTGATGAAAGGAGTTAATTTTGACGATGTTCACCTAACTAGCTTTAATGGCATTTTTGAGAAATTAAATACTTCTGATCATTTATTTCAGGCGGATATTAAAAATCTGACCTTCAAAGAAAAGAGTGGTTTCTATTTAAAGAACTTAACGGCCTTCGCTACTGTGGATACCAATAGCATAGAACTGACTAAAATGATGCTGGTAACCAATAAAAGCAGGTTATCTGATTATTTTAGGATGAGGTTTGATAAATTCAGGGATTTTAATGACTATGTGAACAAGGTGCGGATGAAGGCCATTTTCAAAAATAGTTATTTGGCTTCCAGAGATGTTGCTTTCTTTGCTCCGGAGCTCGGATCAATGAATTTAGACATTGAGGTGGATGGTCAGGTTACGGGGCTTGTCAACAGCCTAAAGGCAAAAAAACTGTTGGTGAAGGCAGGCAAGGCCAGTTATATCAAAGGAGACTTTTCCCTTAAGGGGCTGCCAAATTTAAAGGAGACTTTTATTGACCTGAAAGTTGAAATGGCCGGTACAAATAAGGCTGATCTTGATGAGATCGTAAGTAGCATTACAGGAAAGCGTTCCAAAGATATTCCAGCCGTAATCTCAAAATTCGGCAATGTTAATTTTAACGGATCTTTCACCGGGTTCCAAAATGATTTTATTGCTTTTGGAGAATTTAAAACTAAACTTGGAAGGGTCGTATCTGATGTGAATATGAAAATCGATCGTCAGGGCATCCCTTCTTATACCGGAAACGTTAAGGCTTTTGATTTTGCCCTGGGTGATCTTATCAATGAAAAAACACTTGGGCGTATCTCTGCCTCTTTGTATGTTAAAGGCCGGGGAACGGAGATTAAAAATCTAACTGAACAGCTTAACGGAGATATCGACTACATCGACTTTAATGCATACAGATACCGCAATGTTAAAATTGACGGGACTTTCAACAAGAAGTATTTTGACGGAAGTTTAAAAATAAATGATAAAAATGTCCAGCTTGTCTTTGATGGTGGTGTAAATCTGAATCCTAAATTGCCGGTGTTCAATTTTGAGGCAACCATTCGTAATGCCAAGTTAAAGGCGCTTAAACTTTACAAGGATTCTTTAATGATCGATGCGAGATTTAAGACAAATTTTTCAGGAAATAATTTAAGTAATATCCAGGGAAACCTGTTGATTCAGCAGGTAAGACTTGATAATGTAAAAGGTGTTTACAATGTTGACTCTCTGAGTCTCCATGCCAGCGGAACCGGCAAGGAAAGAAATCTGACGATCAGCTCTGATATTTTGGAAGCCAGTATAAAGGGGCAATATGATTTAAATACGATTCCGTACTATTATAAAGCACTTGCAAAGAAATATATTCCATCTCTTAAAACAGACATTAAACCTTATGGAGATCAAATTTTCCAGTTCAACCTGAAGATAAAGAGATTTGAACCTGTCGCCGAACTCCTGGTTCCGGGCCTTGAAATTGAGGATCAGGCTGAATTTGTGGGGGATTTCGATTCGCCTCACAATGTTGCGACGGTTAATGGATTCGTTAAGAAACTAAAGTACAAGGGGATAATAGTAAACAACATTATTATTGATGAGAACACTTCGACCAACCAGCTACAAGCGATTGTTACATCGGACCGGGTTGATCTAAATGACAGCCTATATATTAAAAATGTCAATATCTCTAATATTCTTAGAAACGATAGTCTTTCTTTGAACGTAAAGCTTGCCAATTCTGATGACGCTAATCAACTGGACTTAAACGGTCTTGTTGAATTTAAGAATGATACTTCTCGTGTGAGCATACTACCTTCCATATTGAAGATAAACAATGAAGATTGGAAGATTCAGGAGAAAGTAAACATTAAATTTCAGGAAGGAAAAACAGAGATAATTAATTTTGATCTCAGCAATGAAAATCAGCTCCTGACTGTTAATGGCACACTGTCGACTAACCCGGACGATTTACTGGAAATAGGGTTCAGGAATTTTGACCTTACCAGTCTCAATCCATTCGTAAAAACACTCGGTTTGCAGCTTGCTGGAAATTTGAATGGCGAGACGAAGTTATACAATATCCTGAAATCGCCGAGAATATCGGATAATATCAAAATTGATTCTCTAACTTTTAATAAAACGTACATTGGCGATCTGACCGATACTTCATCATATGATCAGTTAAACAATGTCGCTAATATTTACACCAACATTGTTTCAGGTAGTAAAGAGACATTGAGGATTCTTGGCAATCTGGATCTTGAGAAAAAAGATTTAGATCTAAGTGTAAAGCTTGACGGAAGTGAACTTGCTGTTCTGGAGCCGTTCGTAAAAAATCTTGTATCTGATCTGAAAGGACATATATCAGCAGATCTCGCGGTAAAAGGTGCATTTGAAAAGCCCCTGATCAATGGAGAGATTTCATTTGACAAAGGGACAATGACTATAAACTATCTTAAGACGACCTATTCGTTAACAGATCAGGTTGTAGTGGACAATAGTGTGATCAGGCTGAATGACCTGAAGTTACTGGATGTTGACAACAATCAGGCCATAGCTAATGGGTCTGTAGATCTCAACAACATCAATACGCCTACACTTGATGTTACAGTCAACGCAAAAAATTTCATGGCATTAAACACTACTGAAAAGGACAATGGGATTTACTTTGGAAAGGCCTATGGTACAGGAACATTTAAGTTTAAAGGTCCGACAAATAAAATGTTTATAGACATCGATGCCAAAACGGAAAAGGGTACTGTTTTCAATCTTCCGCTGAATAATTCGGAAACAGTGTCTAACAAGGATTTTATAACTTTCGTTAGTAAAGACACGACCAAGACTGTGAAAAGACAAACGAGCTTCGATGGTCTGACTATGAATCTGAAACTTAGTGTTGATGCCAACAGTACTGCAAATATTTTTACAACACTTGGTAATCTTAGCGGCAAAGGGTATTCTAAAAATCTGGAACTGAATATCAATAGCCTTGGAGATTTCGAAATGTCAGGAGATTATATCATTGAAACCGGAAATTTTGATTTTACTGCTCAGGAGATCATAAATAAAAAATTCAGCATCAGACAAGGCGGTACAATCAGGTGGACAGGCAACCCTACGACTGCTCAGATTAACTTAAAAGCCATATACGCACTTAGGGCAAGCCTTACCGACCTTTACACTGCCGCGAACAGAGATCGCCCTAATGGTGATGAACGTGTTCTCACGGAGGTCGAAATGGGACTCAGTGGACTTCTTTTAAAGCCAGAGATTAAGCTGGACATCTTTTTCCCCTCAAATCCGTCTACCAAAGAGGAGATGCAATCTTATTTCAATGATGATAATAACAGAAATCTTCAGGCATTAAGTTTGATTATAAGAAGAAGCTTTGCGCCGGGAACCGGAAAAGAGGATCTGGGCAAACAACTTACTTCAGGGGTTGCGAGTACGGCGACGGAATTATTGTTTAATCAATTTAACAATGTATTGTCCTCTCTTAATCTTGATTTTGTAGACATCAATATCCGTTCATTAAGCGAAGCCAATGCTTCGTTCAGATTTTTTAACAACAGGGTAATTTTAAATGCCGGTATTGTCGACAGACGAAGTACAAGTGACCTCTCTCCGATTGGGTTTGCAAGCAATAATGTAGGGGGCGAGGTTGAACTGCTGACGCTTATTAAAAAGGATGGCACTCTGGTAGGAAAACTTGCTAATAAGCCTCCGACACAGCAGAATAGTTTCTTTGATCCAAATCTTAACCAAAACAACAATGTAACATCAGTTGGATTGATTTATAGCCAGCAGTTCGACAGTTTTACAGAGTTTCTCCAGAGAATTACAGGTCAGTATCACAAGGCTCCAAAAGCCAAAGCGGATGAGGAAAAACCTGCGCCCGCCGGGTCTAAGACTTCTAAAAACAAAGAAGCGGTTATCATTGACAATAAAAAGAATAAGAAAAAATAATTCTCTTATCCTTTCATGATCTGATGACCCATCTTATCTCTTTTGGTTCGAAGATAAAGTTCATTGTGTATATTACTCTCGATCTCAATGGCTACATTTTCTACAATCTCTAATCCGTAACCGATCAAGCCGGCTCTTTTGGTAGGATTGTTGGACATCAACTTCATTTTTGTAACTCCTTGTGCCCTTAGTATCTGGGCACCCACACCATAGTCACGTTCGTCACCTTTAAATCCAAGTTTGATATTTGCTTCAACAGTATCAAATCCGGCATCCTGCAGATTATAAGAGCGAAGTTTATTGATCAATCCAATTCCACGGCCTTCCTGGTTCATATAGACAATCACGCCCTTTCCTTCCTTGTCAATCATTTCCATAGCTTTGTGTAGCTGGGGACCGCAATCGCATCTGCAGGAGCCAAATATATCTCCTGTTACACAGGAACTATGTACTCTTGTTAATACGGGTTCATCGCCAGACCATTCACCTTTGCTGATGGCCAGATGTGTTGCATTGGTATCAAGTTGAGTATAGGCTGTCATTTTAAAATCACCCCACTGCGTCGGTAGATTCACAGTAACTTCTTGCTTTATTAAGCTTTCCTTGCTGAGTCTGTAGGCAATTAGATCTTTAATGGAAATGATTTTGAGCTGATGCTGGGCAGCAATCTTAATAAGGTCGGGCAATCTGGCCATTTCGCCATCGTCTTTCATGATCTCTACCAAAACCCCAGCTGGTTCCATCCCAGCGAGTCTTGCCAAATCGACAGCAGCTTCAGTATGTCCAGAGCGTCTTAAGACACCGCCATCCTTTGACCTCAGCGGAAAGATGTGACCCGGCTTACCCAATTCAGCAGGATCTATATCAGGATTGATTAGCGCAAGGATAGTCTTCGAACGGTCAGAGGCGGATATACCAGTGGTGCATCCATGACCGAGAAGGTCGACGGAAACCGTAAAATTAGTTTCATAAGCTGCTGTATTTTTCCCTACCATGGGTTCCAGACCCAATTCATCACATCTCTCTTCTGTAAGAGGTGCGCAGATTAATCCGCGTCCATAAGTGGCCATAAAATTGATTACTTCTGGGGTAGCATTAGCCGCTGCAGTCAAAAAGTCGCCTTCGTTCTCTCTGTCTTCATCATCAACCACGATAATTACCTTACCTGCTTTTATATCTGCAATAGCATCTTCTATTGCATTTAATCTTATTTCCATTTCTATGAATCTATCGGCGACCAAGCTTAAATTTGGTTGGTCACATATTAAGTACATTACAAAGTTACGACGTTATGAATCAATATTCTTTACTAAAGTATCATAAATAAGTAATGATAAGGTGTAAGGCTGGTAAGCAAATTTACTCTGTTATGGCTTCTTTACCGTCTTCCTGAAAAGATTTATGAATAATTGCTTGAAATAGTCGATATCAAATAAGGCAGAGTCGACGGTCGCTTTGTAGGTGAGGAAGGCCCCTAAAGGTGACAGGATAAATATAGCAAGCCACATTCCAAAAAAAGATCTTAGCGAGCCTGTCGTAGCTGACTTTTCTGATACCGTAGCAATGATGTGATAAAGAAGAAAAAATACGATAGCCATAACCACAGGAAGTCCTAATCCTCCTTTTCTGATGATAGCACCTAGCGGAGCCCCTATAAAAAACAGCAATAGACAGGATGCTGCCAAAGTGAATTTTCTTTGATATTCAAGTTCAACTTTAATAATGCTTCTAGCCTTATCTTCATAATCTGTTGTCCTGCCTGATGCGGCTTGTAATATTGTGGTTGCTATATCTAAAGCCGCTTGTACTGTCGAAAGCCTCTGCTCCCTGGGTATAGATTTAAATATCGACCCATTAATTACTTTCAAAGGGGTCTTAAATTTTGTATATCCCTTGGTATAGTTATTCTGCTTATAATAACTTCCGACGCTGATAGCGGCAGATTTATTAATGCTATCAAGATCCTTAATCAGAGAATCTTGCTTTTTAGCCAGGCCTTTTAGATTGAGCATCGCTGTGTTGTTTCTGAAATCCTGCTCATCAGTTCTATTCATTTTAAAACTTGAAATATCAAATTTCTGGTCGGTCTCCATGAATCGCATCCGGGTTAACTCTTGTCTTGGATTGCTGAATGTATTCCTGCCGCTCGATTCTTCATAGCGGACTCCGTTTTTCAGTTTTAGGAAAAGGTATTGGTCATTGCTGGACATTGTGCCTTCCTTTGCAATTATAATCTTTGCTATGCCGTTTGAACTGGTATGGTCATATATCATTACATCGTATAATGATACCCCGTCACTACCTTTCCGGTTGACCCTTATAGAATATCCAGGTATGCTATTATTGAATACCCCTGGCTTAATTAAAAATGACAATTTCTTATTTGTGATATCCCATAGCAATGACCCAAATTTCAAATTGGCCTTGGGTAGAATATAGTCAGAGAACATAAAAGAGCTGATTGCTATGCCGATTATCAGCACTAGTAACGGAGTCATAGCCTTTTGAAGGGAGACTCCTGCCGACTTTATGGCTACCAGTTCATAGTTCTCTCCCAAGGTACCGAATGTCATAATAGAAGATAGCAAAATGGATAACGGCAATGCCATTGATACGTTTGCGGCCGAGGCGTAATACATGAGCTCTAGTATTACATACCACTCAAACCCTTTTCCTATTAAGTCATCTACATACTTAAATAAAAAAAGCATCAATAGAATGAACATCACTATAAAAAAAGTGACAAAAAAAGGTCTTATAAATGCTTTGAGCAGAAGTAAATGAATCTTTTTCAACGTACAAATTTACGCAAAGCGATTGAAATCTAAGCGCCAATCACACTATGTAAATAGTTTATTTGATTATCCCATATTAGAGTCCTTTCAGCACGTGTCTCTTCAGTAGCAAAGTCTGTGATAGATAAAGCCACATCGTTGGTTAGTTCGTCCTGAACAATCTCCATTTCAAAATAACAATGAGGTTCATCGTCTACCCACTTGAACTTAACTGACTTATTTTCCTTTACACTCAAAAGCTTTGCTTTTTGGACCTCATCATCCCATGTGAATGTATATACCTGATCTCTGAAAATCACATCATCGGCAAACCACTGAGACAAACCGTTCGGTTCACTAATAAAGCTAAACAAAATACGTGGAGACGATCTCAATTCATATTCCAATGTAAATTTTTTCTTTTCTGACATCGTTAAACCCTTAAACGCTGAATTAATTAGACTATTTTTTTTTATTTGTTTCTAAAGAAAAGTAATTTATTCTATATTTGCAACTCTTTAAAAATTAAGATGCCCGGCGGGGTAGCTCAGATGGTTAGAGCGCAGGATTCATAACCCTGAGGTCGGCAGTTCGATCCTGCTCCCCGCTACATTAAAGGCTTTATCGAATCGATAAAGCCTTTTTTCATTTATAAATTTTTCGATTATCCGGTGTCTGCTCATTAGCTAATCTACTTCCTCACCCCCCAGCCTGAATTGCAATCAGATGATGGGTGGATATGATATGATGTCGCTGAGCAATTGCGTCTTGCAAAATACAATGTCACTTTGAAACGTAGCTTTCAGCCAGCTTTATTGCATTATACGCGTTAACAATACCGCCACTGAGGCAAAGATCCGAGAAACTGATTCTCAGATTTTCATCCTTATCATTTTTGTATTTTACTTTATGATCAACCTTCGCAACTGATTTCATAATGATTTCCCGGACCTGGTAAGGTTTTAAATCAGGAAAATAAGAAAGTATCATAGCTGCTAATCCTGATACTACCGGGGCCGCCATACTAGTTCCATCGAACACGTCATATTTTGAACCGGGAACAGTTGAATTAATCAAAAAGCCTGGTGCAAAAACATCAACCATGTACTTACCATAGTTAGAGAATGAGGCTTTTAAAGATCCATCATCTGCATAAGCACTTGCGCCCACTTCGATCCAGTTGTTCGCATGAGGTAACTTAAACATGGCTGTATCAATAGGATCAGGTTTAATTATACCGTTACCGCTCCCTCTTGAAATACTCTGATTTTGCATTTGATTCTGAGTAGGGGTAAAAGGAATTTTAATCTGCGCCTTTTTATGAATCTTTTTGTAAGCGATTGCCTCGGGACTATCAAAATATTTATTAGGATAATTTTCCTCCAAATCAATACTTAAATTATCATTTCCAGCCGCATGCACAAGTAAGACGCCTTTCTCTTCAGCATATTTAACAGCCTCATCTACCACTTCTTTATTCCATTTAAAGCCCTTTCCAAAGCTCATATTAATTATTCTTGCTCCATTATCAACAGCATAACGGATACCATTGGCTACATCTTTATCTCGCTCATCTCCCTCCGGGACCACCCTGATTGCCATAATAATTACGCTATTAGCGACTCCCATTATACCAATATTATTTGTCCTGTTGGCAGCTATAATTCCGGAAACATGCGAACCATGGTCAGCATTAGGCCCACTTACGTCACTGTTGCCATAATTATGTTCTCTTGCATTTTCATAATCATCTCCAACGAGTTCCTTTCGCGGATCATATTCCAGATTTAGATTGTACTTTAGCATTACATCATATTGCTTATAAGCATCTTTCATCTCTTTGAAAAACTTTTCAATCCCACCGCTATCTTTTGCACCACCTCTGATAATCTTCTTAATCTGTTCTTCCTCTTCACTATCTGCAACATATTTATCTATATCCTCTAATGAAGGGATTTTTTTATGGTTAATCAAGGCTACAGAATCTAATACTTTATTAATCGTACTAATGAAACCAAATGATGCATGAGCATTATTGTACTTCTCACCAAACTCCTTCGTCACTCTTTTATATAATGCAAACTCTTCCTTTTGGACACTATCCAATACAGTAAGGTTAGTTGTCGAGGCATATTTTGGCAAATAAACCCTTCTTATCCTTGTCATCTCAAGATTGTCGTAAGCTAAATTGCCATTCTTTGAGCCAATAAAATTCCAGCCGTTTATATCGTCAATGTATCCATTTTGATCATCGTCAATGCCATTACCAGCTATCTCACCTTTATTTACCCATAAAATATCCTTTAAATCCTCATGATTGATATCTATACCTCCATCTATCACAGCAACAATTATCTTTTGTTTAGGCTTTTTGTTGATTAACAATTCTTTGTAAGCTTTTTCAGTACTAATACCAAAATATCCATCTTTAACCAGATCTAGATTATACCAATTCGCGGGGAGCTGTATATCCTTACTTTGAGAAAATACAGGAGCACTGAACACAAGACATAATCCTAACACATAAATTCGCTTCAAACTCATCATAAATGTCTTTTATTAAAATTAACGTAAAACACAATAATACGGTTTTATTACATTTCCTTTAATAATTTAGCATTTTTTAACAGTATGATGGCCTGTTTTGGTTCGGTTTAGATACTGTCTTTTGGGTATACCGTTGTGTTTGCATTCCTGTGGTAGCTATGCTATAGCTGGCATTTGTTATAAACAAGAAAAGCCTGCAGTGATTAACTACAGGCTTTCTTTAAGATTTGGCACCGACCTACTCTCCCACGTGTT
>Ga0126314_10000487_pt1 | contig 19009 bp, 20 predicted proteins | sample Plot105B_FD_92535 | JGI IMG/M metagenome (GOLD analysis project Ga0126314, IMG submission 92535) | Serpentine soil microbial communities from UC McLaughlin Reserve, CA, USA - Plot105B | ecosystem: Environmental > Terrestrial > Soil > Grasslands | place: USA: UC McLaughlin Reserve, Lake County... | reverse complement strand
GAGGGCATCAGAAATCACCCAAGGGCAGGCTGGCCAACAAGCGTCGGCGCAGGACTGATGCGGGCGGGTAGGCCGCCGGCAGCGACCGTACTGATCACCGGTGCTTCCAGCGGCATCGGTGAAACGGTCGCCTTGAAAGCCGCCGATCACGCCAACCGCTTGGCGCTCCTGGCACGGAACGAAGGCGCACTCGAGAAGGTGGCCGCCGGCTGCCGAGAACGCGGCCCCCGAGAAGTGCGGATCGTCGTCGCCGACGTAGGCTCCGCTGCCGATGTGGAGGCTGGGATCCGCCCGCTGCTCACTGACTGGGGCAGTTTCGACCTGGTGATCAGTTCGGCCGGAGTCGCCGGATTCGGCATGCTCACAGAGATGCCGTCGGAGGTTTTCGACCGCATTGTGCGGACCAACCTGCTGGGTTCGGCGAACCTGCTCCGGGCGGTGCTGCCGACGATGCGAGATCGCGATCAAGGCACCGTGGTCTTGGTTGGATCGATCAATGGCCACTTGGTGGCGCCCGGCCTGGGCGCGTACACCGTGAGCAAGTGGGGTTTGCGGGCCCTTGCCCGGACCGCGCAGATCGAGAATCGGGACCGGCCGGGGATCAGCATCTGTTACCTGTCGCTGGCTAGCGTGGACACGCCGATCTGGGCTAGGGCTGCCAAATACGGCACGCGGACCTTGAAACCGCCGCGGCCGAAGCTTGCCGTCGAGGCTGCGGCGGAAGCGGTCCTACACGCGGCTTCGCAGCCACGCCGGGTCATCCACGAAGGTCGCGGCAATCGTGGGCTGATGCTGGGGTTCAGCCTTCTCCCCGGGGCGTACGACCGGCTGGTGACGCCGGTGTTCCGGCTGGTCGCCAGCCGGAACCGGCCCACAACCGACGAACACCCGGGCAACGTCTTCGAGCCCTGGGACCCGGCGAACCACCGCTGAGGCGAACTCATGCGTTCGTACGCCCTGCTAGTGTCGCCGATGCCGCGTCCAGCCATGCCCGGGGAGGTCAGGTGACGCATCCGATCGGAACATTTCTGCTGCTGGGAGCCAGCGGAGATCTCGCCGGGCGGCTGCTAATGCCCGCTCTTGGACAGCTACTCGACGCCGAGCATGAGCGGCAGAGTGTTGTCCTGCTCGGAGCCGGAAGTGAGGACTGGGACGCCGAGACGTGGCGTGGACGAGTTCGGTCGTCGTTCGAATCCGGCAAGGTATCGCCAGCGACGATCGACGCCGTGCTGTCCGCGACGCGCTACATGAAGGCCGATGTCACCGATCGGGAGGATTTGCGTTTGCTGATCGGGTCCGGGCCACCCCCGCCAGCTCTCTATTTCGCCCTGCCACCCGCAGTCACCGTGATGGCGTGCACCTCGCTCAAGGAGGTCCCGCTGCCGGTTGGAACGACTTTGGCGCTGGAGAAGCCGTTCGGCACCAACCAGCAAAGCGCTGTCGCCCTCAACGAGCTGCTCAGCCGGGTGGTGCCAGAGAACCAGGTGCATCGAATTGACCACTTCCTCGGCCGATCCACTGTCTTGAACCTGCTCGGCGTACGGTTCGCCAATCGTCTGTTCGAGCCACTGTGGAGCAACGAGCACGTCGAGAGTGTGGAAATCGTCTTCGACGAACAACTCACCCTGGAGAACCGGGCCCGCTACTACGACTCCGCCGGCGCGCTGACCGATATGATCCAGAGCCACCTGCTGCAGATTCTTGCCCTCATCGCAATGGATCCGGTAGCCACGGTCAACGCGGTCGACTTGCGAGACGCCAAGGAACAGGTACTCCGCGCCTGTCGGCCTTGGCAGGATGACCCGGTCGCAGCCGGCAGGCGTGCACGCTACAGCGCCGGATCGATCGAAGGTCGGCAAGTAGCGAACTACATCGACGAACCGGGTGTGGATCCGGCGCGGAACACCGAAACCCTCGCCGAGCTGACCGTGGAGATCGACAACTGGCGATGGTCAGGCGTCCCGTTCCGGTTGCGATCCGGCAAGGCGCTCAAAGACCGGCGCAAAGAAGTCCTGATCACATTCAAGCCGCTGCCGCATCTGCCGACCGGCTTGCACGGCTACCCCTTACCTGACCAGCTTCGACTGGTCATGCAGCCCGATCACGTCTCGTTGGAGATGAACATGAACGGCCCTGACGATCCGTTCGAACTGGACCGGGTGGCCCTGACAGCCGATCTCAACCCCGGCCGGTTGCCCGCCTACGGCGAGGTTCTCGCCGGACTGCTTGATGGGGATCCGCTGCTCTCGGTACGAGGCGACACCGCAGAGGAGTGCTGGCGGATAGTCGATCCAGTTCTGCGAGCGTGGCGATCCAACTCGGTGCCGATGGACAGCTATCCAGCCGGGTCGTTTGGTCCGCAGACCTGGACAATTCCCAAATAGCGCGAAGAAAGGCATGCCAAATGGCCGTCGCCGAACTGATCTTGATCCGTCACGGCGAGAGCATGGGAAATGCGGCCGCGGCAGCCGCCAACGCCGCCCAAGCCGAGGTCATCGTGATCGACCAGCGGGACGCCGACGTTCCGTTGTCACCAATAGGGCTGCAGCAGGCGGAGGCTCTCGGTGGCGGGCTCGCGGCCCTGTTCTCCGACGGTTTGGCAACCATGATTTGGTCGTCGCCGTACGTTCGGGCGTATCAGACAGCCGAAGTGGCTCTGGCAACGGCGGGGTTATCGCTCCCGGTTGCCGTCGACGAGCGCCTGCGCGATCGAGAGTTGGGCGTGTTGGACCTGCTGACCACAACCGGTGTGGCCAACCGCTTTCCCCTCGAAGCCGAGCGCCGTCGCTGGCTCGGGAAGTTCTATCACCGTCCCCCGGGGGGTGAGTCATGGGCGGATGTCGTGCTTCGGCTGAGGAGCTTTTTGCGTGATCTGAGCGACCTTCAAGACGGGACCCGCGTAGTGATCATATGCCATGACGCGCTGGTCCTGCTGTTTCGCTACATCTGCGAACACCTGAACGAACAGCAGGTGCTGGAGATCGGTGCGAACGATCCGGTGCGCAATGTGTCGCTGACCCAGCTTGCGCGGGCGGCCGATGGTTCCTGGCAACTGCTGCGCTACAACGAGGTCGCCCATCTCGAGCAGGCGGGGGCACCGATCACCGAGCACCGCGGAGAGGTCGATGCACGAGCGACCCGATGAGGTCACGCCATCGCTGCTGCGGGAATGGCCCCTGCCCGACTCCGGAAATTCCAAGTACGACCGCGGACGGGTTCTCGTGGTTGGTGGCGCCGCCCGGACGCCGGGCGCGGCACAGCTAGCCGGCCTGGCCGCGCTCAGGGTGGGCGCCGGCCACCTCACCATGGCCGTTGCGGCGTCCGCAGCCGTAGGACTGGCGCTGACCACACCCGAGGCGGGTGTCGTCGGCCTGCCGGAAAACGGCCGCGGCTCGATAGTCGGCGAGGATCTGAGCGCCATCGCTGACGACCTGAAATCTGCGGATGTTGTGATCGTCGGTCCGGGTTTGGACGACGCCAAACACACTGCAACCTTGCTCGAGCGGCTGCTCCCACAACTGGCCGGCTCGGCCTGGCTGGTCGTAGATGCCTACGCCCTTGGCGCGTTGCCCGATCTGGGCGAAGCTCTGCGGGCTGTTGAAGGACGGTTGGTATTGACTCCGAACGCAACCGAGGCCAAGGTCTTGCTCAACCGGGATGTGAACGATGGCGAACGCGACGCTGCGGAGATTGCTGAGCGGTATGCCGCGGTCGTGTCCTGCCAGGGGATCATCGCCGACCCGGACGGCCGACTGTGGCGGGTCGGAGCCGGTCATGGTGGTCTGGCGACCTCGGGGAGCGGCGACGTGCTGGCGGGGGCTTTCGGTGGACTACTCGGCCGCGGGGCGGGAGGTGCCCAGGCAGCCTGCTGGGCAACGTACCTGCACGCGGCAGCCGGCGACCGGCTGGGGGCACGAATCGGCCGGCTGGGTTTTCTCGCTCGCGAGATCCTCGACGAGCTGCCCGCCGTCTTGGTTGAAGTCGAGAGCTGACGGGCCTAGACCGGCGAGCCATCGAGGCCCTGCGTTAGACCTCAGAACGCTCGATAGACCAGCGCTCAGCTCGTTTCCCAGCCATGCTTGTGGGTAGGAGGACTGAGAAGAAGGGGGCAGAGGTGGGCAGGGCAAGGTCGCTACTGGCCGGATTTGCTGGAGTCGCCGTGTTGATGGCAATCGTGCGGCCCATTTATGGGGCGCTGCGACAGAACAGCGCTGAGGACATCGGGCGTTGGCGAACCCTCACAATTGATCGGCCGATCGAGGAGATCAGTCCCGGGGGCGAGATGCCCGCTGCACTGGCGGCCTTGGGCTCCAACATTGAGATCGACATTCATTCAGCGCCGGGTAACTGGGGCACCGAAGTCGCCGTACGGTGGGTCGGTCCGAAGAAGGCGGCTGATGGAGACGACCCGCGAGTCGTGGTGCGCCGGGTGCTGCGGGAGGTGAAGCAACTCGCCGAGGTCGGCGAGGTCCTGCAAGGACAGCCGCGGTCTGAGGGGAAGCGTCCAGCCACACCGACGGGCCGGATGGTCGATCGGGCAGAAAAGAATTCAGACAAGGGAGCCGTTCTGTGAAGGCAGTCTGTTGGACCGGGGTCAACAAGCTTGAGGTCCAGGAGGTTGCCGAACCAACGATCGTCAACAGCCACGACGCCATCGTCAAGGTGCTGCTGACCACCACTTGCGGCTCGGATCTGCACCTTCTCTCTGGTTACATCCCCACCATGCGGGGTGGCGACGTCATCGGTCACGAATTCATCGGCGAGATCGTCGAAGTGGGCTCGAGTGTGACCAACCGGCGGGTTGGCGATCGGGTCACCGTCTGCTCATTCATCAGCTGCGGCCAGTGCAGCTACTGCAAGGGTGGCCTATGGAGCCTGTGCGACAACAGCAACCCGAATTGGGCCATCCCGGAAGCCATGTGGGGCGGTGCTCCGGGCGGGTGCTACGGCTACTCACATGCCATGGGTGGCTGGGCCGGAAGCCATGCCGAGTACATCCGCGTCCCGTACGCGGACCAAGGCGCTTTTCCAGTGCCGGACGGCGTGTCCAATGAGCGCGCCCTGTTCGCATCAGATGCGGCCCCAACCGGATGGACGGGTGCTGATCTCGGCGGCGTCTCGCCGGGTGATGTTGTGGCGGTATGGGGAGCCGGCGGTGTCGGTCAGATGGCGGCACGAGCAGCGATGCTCCTGGGTGCCGAACGGGTTGTGGTGATCGACCGCTTTGCGGAGCGGCTTCGCCAGGTCACCGAGAAGATCGGCGCTGAGACTCTGGACTACAGCACAACCGAAGTCTTGCCTGCCTTGCGTGAGCTGAGCGGCGGGCGGGGGCCCGATGTCTGCATCGAAGCCGTCGGCATGGAGGCACACAGCACCCGCGCGGACTATGTCTACGACCAGGTCAAGCACCAGTTGCGGATGCAGACGGACCGGCCAACGGCCGTACGAGAAGCTGTGATGGCCTGCCGCAAAGGCGGCTCGGTATTCCTGCTTGGAGTCTTCGGCGGACTGGTCGACAAGTTTCCGCTCGGCGCGCTGATGAACAAGAGTCTGACGCTGCGTGGCGCGCAGCAGCATGGACACCGCTACATACCGATGATCTTGGACCGAATGGCACGCGACGAAATCACCACTGAGCATCTCGCGACCCACACCATGCCACTGAGCGAGGCGCCGCAGGGCTACGCGATGTTCAAGGAGAAGTCCGACGGCTGCGTACGCTCGGTGTTCGTTCCATGAGCATTTGTGCGGCGTGATGCGCTACCGGCATGTTCGAGAAATTGGATTTCATCTACCAGCCGAGCCGGAACGCTGCCGCTGACGTCGGGCATTATGTCCATTCCTTCGGCGCTGAGCCGGTTTTCGCCATCGAGCGATTCGGCACTCGGGTCGCCATGGTGCGGTTGACCGCTGACTCCCCCGGCCTGCTGTTCGCCGAGCACCTGGCTGGTGATCAGGCGATCTTGATCTTTCGGGTCTCGAATCTCGAGGAGGCGGTCGCGCAGATCACGGCAAGTGGGGGGCATGTCGGCCACCGGTTCGAGATGCCGTACGGAACTGGAGTTCAGTTGATCACGCCAGGTCCACAGCGGCTGGCGATCTATGAGGCCACTCATGCCGAGCGCGGCAGAAGCATCACCGGGCGGCGGGACTTCTAAGCGGCGGCGGGACTTCTAGTCGGCGGCGGGACTTCAAGCGGCTTGTGCAGAAAGACACAGGTGCGGGTGGTGCTTAATGCCACCCCCAAATCTGCGACTTTGAGCCTCGCCCGCACACCTTGAGCCTCGGATATGAGGCTCAAGGTGGTGCTACGGGGCTCAAAGTCCGGGGTTAGGAAAGGGCGATCGCGAGTGGAGGCCCCAAAACCCGAAGGTGCTAGCCTGTAAGTAAGCACTTACTTGCAAGGAAGGTCCCACTGGCCAAACATGTCCCAGACAGCTCGAGAGCGCGTGCTCGCCGCAGCCATGCAGCTTTTCAGCGAACGGGGCTTCGCCGGGACAACCATCACCCAGATCGAGCGGGCGGCCGGCTTGTCCCCCGGATCGGGTGGGCTCTACCGCCACTTCCCGTCTAAACGGGCGATCTTGGAAGCCGGGGTCGCAAGCTCTATCGCTTCGAACGCCGGTCTGGTGTCCCTGATCACCGATGCGGACAGGCTCGCCTCATTGCCCCTGCGGGACAGGCTCTTGACGCTTGCCCGCGCCGGTTTACGGCGGCTGGAGGAAGAGGGCGACTTGAACCGGCTGGTGATGCGCGATCTGTCCCAGTTTCCTGATTTGCTGGCACGAGTCGGCCAAGACGACATCGGCCGAATCTTCCGCGCCTTCGCCGGCTGGCTGCAGGGTCAGCCGGATGTGGCGGCCGACCGCGACTGGGAGGCGATCGCGATGGTGTTGATGGGTGCGGTCACGCATTTCTGGATCATGTGCGAAATCTTCAGTGAGCACCCTGCCGGTATCGATGAGGACCGCTACTTGACTGCGGCGGCCGATCTCGCGGCCGCTCTGCTGAGCAACCAAGGAGACGAGCAATGACAGAGCCGGACCGCCCTCGTGGATGGCAACGAACATTCGTATCGGTCGTGGCCGCGATCAGCGGCGGGTGGATGGTTGCCGTGGGGGTCTGGGCGCTGCTGGCGCCGCGGTCCTTCTCTGAGTGGATCGACTTCCCTCCCTACCACGAGCACTTGCTACACGACGCCGGCGCATTTCAGATCGGCATTGGGATCAGCGTGCTGGCAGCGCTTTTGTTGTCCGACGCCCTGGTTGTGGCATTGCTCGGATTCGTGGTCGCCGGCGGGATTCACACCGTCAATCACTGGGTCGATCTACAGCTGGGCGGCCACAACTACGATGCCTGGTTGATCGGTTCCTCCACTGTGCTTGCAGCGGCCGCGTTGGCCGTGCAGATACGTCGCACCAAGATCAACACCGCCAGTCAGGAGAGCCAGATCGGATGAGAGTCGTCGTTGCCGGAGCCACTGGGGCTATCGGTGCCCCACTGGTGCGCGCCCTTGTCGATCATGGACACGAGGTGATCGGCATCACCCGGAGCGCTCCTTCAGCTGCCCGATCCACCGGCCTCTGGGCCAGGGCTGTCGTGGCCGACGTGCTGGATTCGGACTCGCTCAGATCGGCCACGTTGTCGATCAAGGCTGACGCAGTGATTCACCAGATGACAGCTTTGTCCAGACCCGCCGATCCGGCACCGGGACATGAAGCCCACGAACGAGCTGCGCACACAGGGAACCCGAAATCTGATGGAGCTGGCGCTGACAGTGGGGGCAACCCGCTTCATCACCCAGTCGTTCATGGGCGGCTACGGTTACGGCAGTCACCGTGACGTGCTGACCGAAGATCATCCGTTCGGTCCACGCGACCGGTCCGCCGGGTTGGAACGCACCATCGCCGCTATGCGTTTCGCCGAGGACCAGGTGCTGAATTCGCCCGAGTTCGAGGGCATGGCGATGCGCTACGCGCTCTTCTACGGCCCGGCCGGCCGCTCGACACCATGCTGAAGATGATGCGGCGTAGGCAGTTTCCCATTCCACGCGACGGTGGCGGAGTGCTGTCCTGCATATATGTCCCCGATGCCGCTGCCGCCACCGTGGCGGCGCTGGAGAATGGCCGAGCCGGCCGGGCTTACAACGTCAGCGACGACGAACCGGTCCCTTTCGGCACCTTCATCTCGGCAGTCGCCGCGACTTTCGGTGCGCCGCCACCGCCCCGGGTGCCGGGCTGGGTGTTTCGACCGGCACCGTACGCGTCTGCGGCGATCAACAGCACCATCCGGCTATCGAACCGCAGAGCAAAAGACGAACTCGGCTGGACGCTGACCGCGCCCAACTACCGCGATGGCCTGCGCCTGACGCGAGAGCAGTACAACGGGCTGCCGGATTAGGCCTCCCGCTCCTTCGGCGATCGGCCGAGAGTCTTCGCGGGATCCCGCTCGACGACCGGCCCCACGACCTCGTCGAGCTTGCCGAGCAGCTCGGCAGGCAATGTCACACCGGCTGCCTTGACATTGTCGTGCACCTGTTCCGGCCGCGATGCGCCGATGATCGCAGTGGCGACGTTGTCGTTCTGCAGTACCCAGGCAATCGCCAGCTGGGCCATCGAGAGCCCGGCCTCCTGAGCGAGCGGCTCGAGCTGCTGCACTCGGCTCAGCACGTCATCACTCATCCAGCGCTTGATCATGTTCGCGCCACCCTTCTCGTCGGTGGCTCGCGACCCTTCTGGCGGCTGCTCTGCCGGCCGGTACTTGCCGGTGAGCACGCCCTGGGCGAGCGGCGACCAGACCACCTGGGAAACCCCGAGCTCACGGGAGGTCGGAATGATCTCGCTTTCGATCACCCGCCAGAGCATGGAGTACTCAGGCTGGTTGGAGATGAGCTGGAAGCCCAACTCCTTCGCCAGCGCTGCACCGTCACGCAGCTGCTGGGTGGTCCACTCGCTGACACCGACATAGAGAACCTTCCCCGCGCGTACCAGGTCGGCGAACGCCTGCATCGTCTCCTCCAGCGGGGTGAAGTAGTCGTAGCGGTGCGCCTGATAGAGGTCGACGTAGTCGGTCTGCAAGCGGGTCAGCGACCCGTCGATCGCCTCCATGATGTGCTTGCGCGAAAGGCCGACGTCATTGTGCCCCTTGGGCCCGATGGGCCCGAAGACCTTAGTGAAGATCTCCAGCGACTCCCGCCGCTGACCCTTCAGCGCCTCGCCGAGAACCGTCTCGGCCATGGTATTTGCGTAGACGTCAGCGGTGTCAAAGCTGCTGATGCCTGCGTCGAGCGAGGCCTGTACGCACGCCACAGCCTGCTCGTTCTCCAGCTGGGAGCCATGCGTGAGCCAATTGCCGTAGGTGATCTCGGAGATCTTGAATCCTGAGTTGCCGAGGTAACGAAAGTGCATGGGAACCGCCTCTCTGAACGTGGGTCTGCTTCAACGTCTACCCATTCCGCCGGGCGCTGTGCAGTTCAGCCGCACATCGGGTGTGAGAATCGCGGAGGCAGGATTGATCACATGTCGATCAGCCGCGGCCCCGCGACAGCCAGAAGCGCTGGCCGGGGCCTCCCGGAGCGGTGGAACGCCACCCTGGTGGAGGCGGCTGCAACATTTCCTTGCGACGGACTCGCACCACGCGGTTTCATTGCGCTGACGCGGGCCATCGATGTGGATACGTCCCCGCCAATGGTGTTTCGCTGGCTGTGCCAGCTGCGGGCGGCGCCCTACAGCTACGACTGGATCGACAACCTCGGCCGCCGCAGCCCTCGCCAACTGAGCCCTGGCCTTGACGATCTGCAGACCGGCCAGCGCTTCCTGATCGGTACGATCACCAGTTTTGTCCCAAACCAGCACATCACCGTCCGGGGGACACCTGAGGCCGAGCGTTTGTTCGGTGTGATCGCCCTGACCTACCAGGTCGTCAATCGAGGAGCTAGCGGTAGCCGGTTGCTCGTCCGGCTGGACGTACACCCGCCGAACCGGCTCTGGAAAAGGGCACGCTACCTCGTCCTGGCATGGGGTGACGTGATCATGATGCGGAAACAACTCCATACCTTGAAGAAGCGTGCCGAGTCATCCGCGTCCCGCTGATCGGGGGCACGGGTGAGACGATCCCTGAATGACTCCGGGGCAACTGGTGAGGACGCTGTATGAGCGGTATCAGGCACGCAACTGGTCCGACGCGGCGCTCCTGCTGCACGAGGATTCGATGGTGCTCATGCCGGCGACGAATGAGCAGCTGATCGGCCGGGATCAGGTGATCGGAATGCAGCGTGACTATCCCGAGCCCTGGGGAGATCTTCAGGTGCTCCGGGTGATCGGGGACGAGCGGGGCGCCGTGGCCGAGCTGGAGGTCGTCGCACAGGCAGCTGTGTTCCGGTGCGCCGCGTTCTGGGATGTGGATGAGGGACTGCTTCATCGTGGTGTCGAGTACTGGGTCACTGTCGGCGGCGAGGAACCACCACCCAACCGGCGGCGGTACGACAGCTAACGAGGCAAGAATGCAACCAGCGAACGTATACGTTCGTTTCATGCGCACCACTCCGGTTGCTACAGGCGCAGAGCGCAAGCAACGAACCTAACGTTCGTTTCCAGCTTCGGGGTGCAGCCCAAGTTCTGCGCAATGGGGCGAGACGGCTACCGCTCAAACCTCAGTCGGTCGACCAGCGCCGCTCGCCCTGGTAGCGGCAGTAGCTGCCGGTGACGACAATGTTGTTCAGGTGTTCCCCAGCTCAGGCAGAGCCTGCTCGATCTGGGCGATCGCCGGGATCCGGGCCGACACGGCCTTGTGGGCACGCTCCGCCGGGCGGTTGGCGAAGCTTCGCGGCTGACCCGTACGGCTGGTGATCTTGCCCAGTTCGGCGAGCAGTATCTCTCGCTCGGCGCCCCATCTGAGCGGCCGTCCCGTGGTCGTTGCGAGCCTTTGCCTGGGCCGTCTCCTGATCAAGGTGGGCCAGTCTCCGCCGGTATTCCCGCAGCGCTGCCGAGTCCACCATCGGATCGGCGCTGCCCGAGTGGATCGAGCCAGCCATCAGGTCAAGCGCCGCTACATCGGTGCCCGGCCGGCTGAGCAGCCGCGCAAGGTCGGGCAGTCCTTGGCGTCGGCCAATACGATCTGGCGACCCGCATATCTGACATGCCACCCCTTCCCTGACCGCCAGATCCCGTTCGGCTTGAGGCGATCAGCGTTAGTCGCCGACCAGCCGGTAACTCTGCTCCGCGGTGGCAAACGAACCGTCAGCATCCGGCCGGCCGAGCTCACCGCCAGCAGGGCGGCGGTGTGAGCATGTTGCCGGCCAAGGCGACCACCGCTCCCAACCGGGGTGCCGGTTCTGGTAGACCTAGCAAAGTGCCAGTCCGGATCTTCCGGGATCGGTGCTGATCTGGCGCAGAGATAGACAAATCGCCTGCACCTCACGGCAAGGAAAACACCATGTCGTTCGATCCAATTCAGTACAAGACCAGCACCCGCCAGCAATGGCAGGATGCGGCTGCCGCCTGGCACCGATGGGGCCCAACCCTTGAAATCTGGCTCTGGGAGGCCACGCAGACGATGCTCGACGCCGCCGGTGTGGGCGCCGGCAGCCGAGTGCTGGACCTCGCCGCCGGCGCAGGTGGCCAGAGCATTGCCGCAGCTCGCAGAGTCGGTCCGAATGGCTCAGTGCTGGCGACCGACATCTCCCCCGCCATTTTGGACTACGCCGCCGCCGAGGCGAAGTCGGCCGGAGTAAGTACCGTCTCGACCATGGAGCTGGACGGGGAGCAACTCGACCAGCTGCCTGACGCGTCCTTTGACGCCGTCATCTCCCGGGTCGGCCTGATCTACTTTCCGGACCAGCAGCGGGCATTGACCGGGATCCGCCGGGTGCTGGTCGACGGCGGGCGGTTAGGGGCGATCGTGTACTCGACACCTGACCGCAACGAGTTCTTCTCCTTACCGGTCTCAATCATCCGGCAGCGTGCCCAGCTTCCGCCGCCCCTGCCCGGCCAGCCGGGGCCGTTCAGCCTCGGTGCCCCAGGAGTCCTGGAGAAGGCATTCACCGACGCTGGGTTCACCGACGTGACGGTGGAGACCGTGCCGGCGCCGCTACGGCTGCCATCGGCTGCCGAGTGTGTCCAGTTCGAGCAGGAGTCCTTTGGCGCGTTGCACCAGATGCTGGCAGGCGTACCGGAGGAGGACCAGCCGGGGGTGTGGACTGAGATCGAGGAGGCCTTGACCCGGTTCGAGACCACCGACGGGTTCATCGGCCCGTGCGAGCTGTTGGTGGCCGGCGGCCAGAGGTAAGTCCGCACTCCGGTTCGGCAACGAACATCAACGTTCGGTCTTCGCGCTCTGCGCCGTTTGCCGAGGGCGCAGACCGCGAGTTTCGAACGTTAAGGTGAGATTCCTGCAGCCGGGAGGCGTGACAGGCTAGTGGGATGAGCACGGTTCGCCCCAAAGGTCTGCATCACGTCACCGCGATCGCCATTGACCCACAGAACAACGTCGATTTCTATACCCAGACGCTGGGCCTGCGCCTGGTCAAGCAAACAGTCAATTTCGATGCGCCTGACTGCTACCACCTCTACTACGGAGACGAGTCGGGCACTCCATCAAGCCTGCTGACCTTCTTTCCCTGGCCCGATGTGCCGCCGGGACGCCAGGGTGCCGGCATGATGACGACGACGGCCTTCAGCGTGCCCGGCTCCTCCCTGGGCTGGTGGCATGAGCGGTTCAAGAGCCTCGGGGTCGACGTCGACAGGCCACTCAGCAGGGACAACGAGGAAGTCCTGACCTTCCGCGATCCCGATGGACTGATCGTCGACCTGGTCGCCGCGGAGGGTGACCACCGCTCAGGGTGGGACGGTGTCGCGGACATCCCGGCCGAGCACGCTGTACGGGGCTTGCATGCGATCACATTGTCTGAGCGCGACCTCGATCCCTCGGCGACGATGCTGACCGAGCTACTGAACATGAATTTGGACGCCGAGCAGGGCGACCGCACTCGCTTCGGCATGCCGGCTGGGGTGTCCGGCGGCGTGGTGGACGTTCTTGCGGGGATCAAGGATCGCGGTCTTCAGGCCGGCGGCACGGTTCATCACGTGGCGTTCCGCGCTCCGGACCTACAAACGATGACCCAGTGGCAAGCCGAGCTGATCTCCCGCGGGGTCAGCGTGACGCAGATCTACGACCGGCAGTACTTCAAGTCGATCTACTTCCGAGAGCCCGGTGGCGTTCTGTTCGAAATCGCCACCGACGATCCGGGATTCGTGAAGGACGAGCCGCTGCTGGAGCTGGGTCGCCACCTCAAGCTGCCACCCTGGCTCGAGCCCGATCGAGACCAGATCACAGCCTCCCTGCCGCCGCTACGGCTCCCGCCGCAGCCGGAGTTCATGATCCCGTGACCAGCGAGGCCGGATCGCTCAACCGCCCGTACGTCTTCCTGCCCGCAACCCCGGTGGCGTCGGGCCCGCCGCTGCTACTGCTGCACGGAACCGGCGGCGACGAGCACGATCTGCTTCCTCTTCGAGACCTGCTCTCACCCGGTGCCGCCGTTGTCTCACCGCGTGGTCTGGTGCTGGAGAATGGAATGCCGCGGTTCTTCCGCCGACTCAGCGAGGGGGTCTTCGATGAGGAGGACCTGGTCTTTCGAGCCGACGAACTCGCGACCTTCGTACGGGCAGCGACCGAGCAACACAGTTTGGCAGCCCGAAGCCTGGTCGCGGTCGGCTTCTCCAACGGTGCCAACATCGCATCGGCGATGCTGCTCCGCCATTCCGACCTGCTGCGCGGAGCACTGCTCATGGCCGCCATGGTGCCGTACACTTCGCCGCCGGACGTTGACCTGACGGGGTTCCCGGTGATCGTCTCGAACGGCAGCCGGGACCCGATGATCTCCCACGAGGAGACCATGCGGTTGAAGCAGCAGTTGCGGGACCGTGGTGCTGAGGTGACCGACTTGCCACATCCAGGCGGTCACCGAATAGATCGGGACGCTCTGGAACGCGCGGCGGTGATTCTGCGCACCTTGGATGTTCGTGCCGGCTAATCACTCCTGCTACCGTGCAGGCTCGATCGGGCTGCCTGCGGTTGCCCGGCCGAGCAGGTCGATGATGCCTTCCAGGGTCACCAACCGCGGGTTGGGATAGGGACGCTCGGTCGCCAACTGGGCGGCTTCGCGGATCTGCTGGACACCAAAGCCGACCTCAGCCAGACTTGTCGGGCCGCCGAGCGATCTAATCAGCGACTGCATCCCAGATGGCGCATCGGGCACGCCGAGTGCGGCCGCGGTTCTGGCCATGGCGTTGCCTGCCACGGTCACGTTGTACTCCATTGCGTACGGCAGGAGCACCGCGTGAGTGGGCGCATGCGGCAGGCCGAAGCTGCCGCCGAGGGTGTGGCATAGCTTGTGATGCAATCCCATGCCGACTTTCGCCAGGCAGGTACCACCGAGCCAGGCACCGTAGAGCAGGTCGGCGCGGGCATCGATTTTCTCGAAATCTGATTGCAGCTCTTTCAGGCCTGAGGCGAGCACACGGATGGCTTCAACAGCCGTCCGATCGGATTCGGGATTTCGATCGTTTCCGTACAACGCCTCTACAGCGTGCGCCATGGCGTTGACTGCGCTGGTCAGGGTGATCGGCCACGGCAAGGTTCTCGTCAGCTCTACGTCATAGATCACGGCCTGCGGCACTAGATCCGTGGCCCTGCGAGTCACCTTCTCTCCGTCAACAGTCTCACCGAGCACCGGAGTCACCTCGGATCCCGCATAGGTCGTGGGCAGAACCAGATGCGGGACGCGACTCCGGAACACCAGGGCCTTGCCGAGGCCGGTAGTCGAGCCACCACCGACGCTGACAATTGAATCGGCATTCAGGTTCCGCATCCGAGCGATGGCCCGCTCGGTCACCTCCACCGGTGTGTGCTCCACGGCGCCGGCGAACACACCGGCCGCAGACCGTCCGATCTGGAATCCGATCTGCTCGGCCAGAGGTGCCCGCCCCGGGGTGGATAGTACGAGCGCACGGCGCCCGCCCATCCTGACCAGTTCCTCGCCGACCCGCTCTACCGTCCCCTGGCCAAAGAGAATCCGGGTCCTGCCGGTGTCGTGTTCGAAGGAACGCACCTGCCCATTCTTGGCGCTGACATGAAGACCCTGATGGCACCAGCGCTTGAATAGTGCAAGGGCTTTGCAGTTCCACCAGTCACTGAAGGAAACACATGTCGCCTCAAATGCCAGAGCGTCATGACATCTCCTCAACTGCTCGGCCGACTGTCCCTTTGAGGGTCAGCGCTGCCTCTGGTGACGACCTCCCACCCCATGGAGCTCTGCGGCGGCTCAGCTGGCTGTGGGTGCTGCTCGCTGGTGTCCTGGCATACCTGCTGCTGGTTCGTACGCTCGTGGTGACGCAGAATCCAAACTTCTTCCCATCCCTGATCCTGCTCGGCTCCATCGTGATGCCCGCCACAGTGTTGACCTTTGCCACAGCGGGTGGCAGGCGGGGGATTCAGGTCGGCTCTGGCACAGTTGCCTTCACGGCCATCGTCGGTGGAATCCTCGGGACCGTGGCGGCCGGCACTCTGGAATACGACACGCTGCGGGCGCTCGACGCACTGCCAATGATCATGGTCGGGGTGATCGAGGAGGGAAGCAAAATTGTCGTACCGGCGGCGGTTTTGCTGATCAATCGACGTATCGGCTGGCCTGGAGCGGTAGTCCTCGGAGTCGCCTCGGGCGCCGGATTCGCCACCCTCGAAACCATGGGCTACGGCTTCGCCGCCCTGCTCAATGGGGGTCTGGCCGCCCTCGACGGCACGCTGCTACTGCGTGCGCTGCTCGCCCCGGCCGGACACATCGCGTGGACCGGGCTGTCGATGGGAGCCATTGGACGGATTCGGGGCACGTCCCACCGCTCCCGTGCCATCCTTGTCGCCATCGGTGTCTTCCTTGGCGTTGTGATCCTGCACGCGCTGTGGGATGCGAGTTCGAGCTCGATCATTCGGATCGTGGTGGCGTTGTTGAGTTTCGGCGCACTGATGCTGACCCTCGTCGCAGCCCGCCGCGCTGAGAATCGCCGGTACGCGGCTCAGGCTTAGGCGCACGACGACATCCGAGACCCGGCCCGGGATGGGTCAGAGGCGGTTGGTGCGAGGTCTGGACCGTAGAGGCTCGAGGCCGGGAGTCCAGTTGAGGATGCTGGCCCGCTCCATGAACTCGTCGGCGCTCATATCACCACGCGCGAACCGCTCGGCGAGGATGCGCTTGGCGTCATCCTCCGGGCGGCGCCGAAGATCAGGCAAGGGAAGCTTGCCCTTGTGCCAGAGATACATGCCGGTGAGCACCAGCAGCAGGATCAGCAACAGTGGCAGGAAGCTTGCGAAGAACGGCAGCATGAAGAACGAGCCGTCCTCCATCCCATGCCAGCCGTGAGGTCGCTGAAAGGGCGCACGTGGGTCCATGATCAACCTCTCATCGGGTCAGTGAGGGAAGCGGCGTTTCGGACTCCGGGGAAGTCAGCACTACGGTCACGCCGCTCTCCTCGATACTTCGGTCGGCTTTGATGATCAGCAACTCGGCTGGGCGCGAGCGGTGCTTAGGCTGTCAGCAGCCTGTGAAAGATGCCGAGCGGGCGGGGCTGGCTTACTCGCCGGGGTCCTCCGCTTCACCAGCCAAGATCAGGTAAAGCGAGCGCCGCGTTTGAGCGAGCACCCGCGCCGCTGCCTCGACCTGAGTCGCGGTGCCGGTGCTGGCAATTTGGCGTACCGCGGAGTGTAACTCGTGCATCGGCTCTCTCAGATCGGCACCCTTGGGCCGCTCGGCAAAGTTGCTGAACGGATCACCCAGACGAGCACTGCGCTCTTCCAGGTATGCCTGCCCCTCCGAGGTGAGAGTCACCGATCGGCGTCCCCCCTCCTCCCTGGTGGTAACCAGACCCTCGTCCTCCAACTGGGCGATTGTTGGATATATCGCGCCGGGACTGGGTCGCCATGCGCCGCCAGTGCGGTCCCCCATCGACTGCATGATCTGATATCCGTGCATTGGCTCGTCTGCAAGCAGTAACAGGATGGCCGTACGGACGTCGCCGCGCTGGACTCGTCCACGCCCGCGACCCTGTGGCCCGCCTCGGCCGCCTCTTGCCTCGCGGCCTCGATGACCACGTGGACGGTGCCGCTCGCTGGCAGGATCGCCCTGACCACGGGGGCCGCCTTCCCAACCACCAGCCCGAGGCTGCTGAAACTCTTCAATGCCATGTCGACCTTCGTGTCGCATGATGCTCTCCTTTCTGACTTGAAGATAGTATCACGATATATCGCGATATGCTCAATTGCAACCTCTTGTCTGGGGTATCGCGCTCTGCTCGAAGAGAAGAGAGATAGTGGTTTCGTGACGATCGCCGGACGGACGCCCTGGTTTGACCGGGCTGTCAGCGGTCAGCTTTCGTCGTTTGTCTCTGGTTGGCTGCTCGGTCTGGGAATGGTCGAGCGCCAGGGCCGACCCGATCTGCCTCGGACTCGAAATGCCATGCCAGAAATGCATATCCAAGTTCCGCAGCGCGGTGGCGCCGATAGTCATCGAGCTAAACCAGCAGCTCTTTGACCGCTAGTCCGCTGCTCGATCTCGGCATACCGTGGACCAGAAGGCGCGACATGACCGATGTATTGACGATCGACGACCCGTTCACCACGCCGACCCGCTTCTGGCATCGGCTCGACGACGGTCGGATCCAGTGCGATGTGTGCCCGCGGGCCTGCAGGCTGCACGAGGGTCAGCGCGGTCTGTGCTTCGTCCGGGCCCGGATCGAGGACCAGATCGTGCTCACGTCGTACGGTCGTTCCAGCGGGTTCTGCGTCGATCCGGTGGAGAAGAAACCGCTCAACCACTTCCTGCCCGGGTCACCCGTCCTCTCCTTCGGCACCGCCGGCTGCAACTTGGCCTGCAAGTTCTGCCAGAACTGGGACATCTCGAAGTCACGGGAGATCGACACTCTGGCCGACCAGGCATCCCCGGAGACGATCGCCCGAACGGCTGAATCCCTCGGCTGCCGGAGCGTCGCTTTCACCTACAACGACCCGGTGATCTTCTGGGAATACGCCGCCGACGTTGCGGACGCCTGCCATGAGCGAGGCATCAAGTCAATCGCCGTCACCGCTGGGTTCATGTGTCCTCAGCCGCGAGCCGAGTTCTATTCACACATGGACGCAGCCAATGTTGACCTGAAGGCCTTTACCGACACCTTCTACCGCCGCGTCTGCGCCGCACGGCTCGAACCGGTGCTCGACACCCTGCGTTTCCTGCGCTACGAGACCGATGTCTGGTTCGAGATCACCACGCTGCTGATCCCCGGCCACAATGACTCGGAGGCGGAGATCGACGCCGAGACCAGGTGGATCGCCGAGACGCTCGGGGCGGACGTGCCACTGCACTTTACGGCCTTCCATCCCGACTACAAGATGCTTGATGTACCGCGTACGCCGGCATCGACACTGCGCCGGGCACGGGAGATCGCGGTCTCCAACGGGCTGCGCTTTGTCTACACCGGCAACGTGCATGACGCCGAGGGTGGCACCACGTACTGCGCCTCCTGCGGCACCGCCGTGATTATCCGAGACTGGTACGACATCCGCCGCTACCACGTCGACGAAAAGGGCAGCTGCCGCTCCTGTGGCGCAACCCTGCCAGGGATGTTCGACGGTCCGATGGAGCGCTGGGGACACCGGCGCCTACCGATCTTTGTCGCCGGTCACTAAACGAGGTCAGGTTCGCCCGGGACGCTGAGGCTCAGCTCACCGGCGGCGGTGCGTCCGGGTAGTGCTCCACCCACCAGTCGCCCCACTGCGAACGGGTCTTCTCGAAGGCTGCGTCATCCTGGCCATAGGTAGTGAGGATCGCCATCGCGCCGTTTCCGCTCGGTTTGGCTCCGACAATCAACAGCCCGGGGCCGAGGTCGTCGACCACCACACCGCGCTGGTTCTCCGCAGCGAACCACGGCTGGCCGTTCGCGGCAGGGCTGTCGGCGATGAGGTTGCT
>Ga0126314_10000486_pt1 | contig 19033 bp, 18 predicted proteins | sample Plot105B_FD_92535 | JGI IMG/M metagenome (GOLD analysis project Ga0126314, IMG submission 92535) | Serpentine soil microbial communities from UC McLaughlin Reserve, CA, USA - Plot105B | ecosystem: Environmental > Terrestrial > Soil > Grasslands | place: USA: UC McLaughlin Reserve, Lake County... | reverse complement strand
GGTCTTTGGCGATGTGTTCCTGTACGCTTCTTGCGTTTTCGCGGGCCAGCGTAATGATATTGATGATAGAATTCGGGTTGTCGCGGTCGAACAGCAGGTATTCTACTACCTTGCGGCTGTCGTTTTTCATGGTCGAGATCTCTTCTTCGTCGCCGCCTGAAGAGATGCGGATCACGGGATCCCAGGTGAATTCGTGTATGGTGTCTTGTGAGGAGGCATAATTGATCTTCAGCATCCTCAGGATGCCGTCGCTGCGTTCTACATATCTGCTTAACCAATATAAACTTGAGGCTACTCTGCTTAACATGTGGTGTTATTTAGTGTTATTCTTGTGTTCATTTGAAATGCTTTTATCAGGGGCATTCCGCACCCTTTTTGCCTGTTTGCTGATACCCCGGTTAAAACGTAACCGTTTGTCTATTTGCAATTTAGGATGACAATACCCAGGTGTCTTTACTGCCACCGCCTTGTGAACTGTTGACCACGAGTGAGCCTTCTTTTAGTGCCACACGGGTCAGACCGCCGGGAACAATGGAGATCCCATCCGGGCCGTACAGGGCAAAGGGCCTGAGGTCTACCCGTCTGGGTTGTAATACGCCTTCCATATAGCATGGGGCTGTGGAAAGACTGATGGTGGGCTGCGCGATGAAATTTCTCGGGTCTTTAAGAACCTCGATTTTATAATCGTCAATTTCCTTTTGATCTGCGGCATGGCCCATCAGCATGCCGTAGCCACCGCTGCCATTGGTTTTCTTAATGACCATCTTATTGATGTTCTCAAATACGTATTCTTTTTCTTCCGGATTGCCCAGGCTGAAAGTAGGAACGTTCTTTAGCAATGGCTCTTCGTTCATGTAGTAGCGGATCATTTCAGGTACGTATTTATAAACCGCCTTATCGTCTGCTACTCCGTTTCCTACTGCGTTAATAATGGCTACGTTTCCTTTTCTGTAGGCACTCATCAAGCCGGCTACGCCGAGTACGCTCTGCGGGTTAAATACCAGAGGATCAAGAAAATCATCGTCGACACGCCTGTAGATGACGTCTACTTGTTTCAGTCCGGTTGTAGTTTTCATAAATACCTTCTGGTCGTGGATCACCAGATCGCGGCCTTCTACCAGTTCTACACCCATGAGCCTGGCCAGTGTGGTGTGCTCGTAATAGGCAGAGTTGTACATCCCGGGGCTTAACAGCACGATGGTCGGGTTAGATGTGGCCCTTGGCGACAGGCTTTGCAGATTTTTATAGAGAATGGATGGATATTCGGTAACGCTCCGGACTTTGCATTGCGGGATCAGATCGGGAAACAGCCGCTTGGTGATCTCTCTGTTTTCGAGCATATAGCTTACGCCCGATGGTGTTCTAAGGTTGTCTTCGAGTACATAAAATGTTCCGTCATAATCTCTGATGAGGTCAATTCCTGCGATATGGATATATATATCATGCGGGACATTCAGATTATACATTTCTCTGAGGAAATGCGGGCAGGAATAGATCAGTGAGGCCGGAATTACCTTGTCTTTTATAATAAATTGATTGCTATATACATCTTTAAGGAAAAGATTGAGCGCTTTTAGCCTTTGTTTTATACCTTTTTCAATAAAAGCCCACTCAGAAGAGGTGATTACGCGTGGGATTATATCAAATGGGAAAATCTTTTCAATTCCTTCACCACTATCGTATACGGTAAAGGTAATTCCCTGGCTCATAAACAATCTTTTGGCGAGTTCTTCCTTCTTGTTTAGGTCGTTTGTAGACTCTTTTCGTAAATAAGTAATGATTTTGTTGTATTGTTCTCTAAGATTGTCATTAGAGATGTACATTTCATCCCATGTGTTGGGTATATTTTGATACTTACTAAGGTCAATTTCGCTCATATGTGTTAAAATATCTCTAATTATACTGTATTTTACCGGCATTTTTAAATAAAATCATAAAAATATAAGTAATTACAGTGGTAATCACCGGTTTATTCATGATTCAATTAGGTTTGGTTGGTTTTTTCTAACGCTTATACTATATTTTTGGAACCAAATCCCAAAAATTGGAATGACGTTTTTTGATCACGTTTTTGTGACGCTGCAATAAAAGCATAAGGTATTTATTATATTAGTATAACACAAATGTAACCTTATGAAAAAGTATTTATTCATCGTCCTTGCCGCAGGCATAGGCTTATCTGCGCATGCGCAGGTGTCGTTTCAGAAAATTATCAAGATAGGGGTAAAGGCGGGAATCACCGGCTCGGTATTTACCAAAGATGTAGCGCCTTTTGATCCGCACATTCCCGGTTATTATGACACGTTCGAAAACTTTGCCAGACTTAGTGGCTTTGGTGGCATTACCTTTGATTATGAGGTGACACAAAGACTTTCTGTAGGTGCGGAATTGTTGTATACGGCCAGGGGAATGGCCTATCGTGAGGAGAATAATGATGTGATCATCTACAACGAAAACGGCGAGGAACAGGCCTACAATTATTTCAATTTTGCAATCGATTATATGGAACTGCCGGTAACATTAAATTACAATGTGCTGCCGCTTCAGTCCAATACCTGGCTGAAGGTTTATGCCGGGTTTGCCAGGGGGGCTGCGGTTCGGAAGAAAACAAGGCTGAGTTATCCGGATGTAGATGACGATTACTATGAAAGGCCAGATGCGGTAAAGCAGGAGCTAAAGTACGTGAAGACTTATATCAGCAGCGTGATCGGTGGATTGAAGGTTGGCGGCAGAAAAACAAAGGGAATAAGTCCTTTTGGTGATTTGAGAGGCAGTTACACCCTTGATCCTGTTTTCAACAGGTCTAAGGCCGCAAACGGAGGCAACCTGGATACCAGAATGTTTACTTTATCGCTCGGGTTGGGTGTACAATTCTAACGAATATCATTTTACTTTGGCGGCAGTTTTCTGCTAACTTTGCCAGACAAATATTTACCTGAACATTGAAACGATTATTTTCTCTTGCATTGATACTGGGCAGTTTAAACCTGTCCGCACAGTTTAAGCCGGTGCTTAGTGCTGCCAGGCCTTATTCGTCCGATCCCGGGGCTGTGTTCTTGTCTTATTCGAATGAATGGAACGATTTTATGCTTTTTGGCCGTAATGAACATTCGGAACGGATCTATTCACTGGTGATGACAGATGATGCGGATGAGATTAGTCTTACCAGTGACATCAGGGTGGCTACGCAGGTAGAAGACAATCATTTTTCTCTTGCTGGCCTGGCGCTCGCAGGCAGGAACCTGACTGCTTTTGTAGAGAGCAGGAATTTTAAAACAGGCAGAAATGTGATGGCGATGCAGGCCGTCGACAATAAGGGTGGCCTGACATCTGAAGGCATGCTGGTCGGTTATTTTGATTTCAAAGATGAAGCGCATCCCGGAAAATGGTACATCGCGTCTTCACCGGACCAGAAATCAATTGCTTTGATCGCTCAATTGCCTGAGCCCGGAAAGTTCCTGTATTATTATTTAGGTGAAAACCTCACTATTTTACGCAAAGGTTCCTTTACCATAAGTAATACAGGTAATAAGGTATTGAAGCTAAAGCAATTTTTGACTTCCGATAAGGGCGATCTCTTTCTTGTGGCTGAAGGATCAGCCAGCAATAAGCATTATCCGTTGGTCTATAAAAGCGCGGCCGGGTCTGATGAATGTGTTCCCGTACCCATGGATATTGCCCAGGTTGTTGGTGAAAGCGGCGCTTACCTGGCTGCTGTAAACCCGGAGGGTGCACTGGTTATTGCCGGATATTTGCAGAGTAAAACGGCGGAAAAGAGCGCTGGAACATGGATTTTTGATGGGTACAGGCTCAGTTCTCAGTCATTTGCCAGTCCGGTACAGGCGTTGAAGGTCAATAATCTTGCATTTGGAAAGGATGTGGTGTATTTAAACGGACAATCGGAGAACAGTATACACGTTGCGGGTTTTAATGCTGCCGGTGCGGGCAAATTTAACCTCACGATTGCACGTGAACATTCCGCAGGGGAAATGCATCACCAGCATTCGATGGCAAATGCCGAACTTCCGGAACATGGAATTGCATCTGGTATCCTGCGGGACCAGCTTTGCCTGGTGTATAATGATCCGGCCGGCAAATATAAACATGGAGCAGATGGTATGGTTCCGGTCGCGGTTTCGGTTAGTAAAACAGGCGTGCTCAGTAAGCCGATCGTTTATACCGGACTTTTTGAAAGTTCTGAAGATAATGCGATGGTGCTTCCCCGGTTTTTTAGTGCAAATGAAGATCACATCAGGGTTCTGGCTAATACTGAGAATGGGATAAGGGTGATTACTTTCAGAGCTGAATGATGAGAAAAGCAAAGATTTTCAGTTTGATGACAGTTGCTTTAATGTTAGGCGGGCTAATCGGCGGCTGTGATACGAGTGGTGTTGATCACAGGACGACAAGAATGTGGTACCGTGCTGTAAATAAGGATGATACGGCTACTTTTAAAGTCGATGTTACAGACGGACAGTTCAAAGGGGTTTTTGAGATCAATTATCATGGTTCGTTTAAAGATTCGGGTGAGGTGAAGGGCTACGTGCATGGCGATACGTTGGTAGGAAATTATCTTTACCGCCATTACGGGATGGAGCAGCTCCATCGAATACCAGTTGCTTTTCTTAAAAGTGCCGATAAACTGATCATGGGGGTTGGAGCAATGGAGATTTACCTGGAAAGAACTTATTTTAAGAAAAACAAGCCCATCGATTATCAAAATGTGAAGTTCATCTTTGAAAAGATGGACTAACCGCAAAATTCGCCAGGAAGAAATTCAAAATCAACTTTCCAGATAAAATTCCTGGGGCCGACCAATTAAAATAATGTTGGTAAATGCGCTTTATTTGTAAATTTGATTGGCACCTGCTATAGTCGTTGCATGGATTGCCGATTAGACCAGGACCTGTTTCCTAAAATAAAACTATATATGACAGAAAAAGAATACCTGCAGTTTTGCAAACAACAGTTGTCCGGGCCGTTTACAGATGAAGATATCATTACCATGCTGACCGCCTGGGGAGCCATCAACTATTCGCTTGGCCATAAAAATGCATTGAAGGAGAACGGGATAGATGGAAGGGATTTGAACGATGAATAATAAAAAGAAGATCACAACGCTTTTTACTGATATTGGAGGGGTATTACTGACAAATGGCTGGGACAGAAAGGCAAGGGCTGAGGCCGCACAACTGTTTAATCTGAACATCTCAGAAGTAGAAGAACGGCACCACCTGACCTTTGATACTTATGAAGTGGGGAAAATTACACTCGATGAGTATCTGGACAGACTGGTGTTTTATGAGGAACGTACTTTTAGCAAAGATGATTTCAGGGAGTTTATGTTTAGTAAGTCACTTCCTTATCCGGAAATGATCCAATTGATCTGTGACCTGAAACAAAAATATAGGCTGAAGGTTGCGGTAATCAGCAATGAAGGCAGGGAACTTAATCAGTACAGGATAAATACCTTTAAACTGAATGAATTCATTGATTTCTTTATATCTTCCAGTTTTGTACATTTCAGAAAACCGGATGCCGATATTTTTAAAGTGGCCATAGATATTTCTCAAAGTGATATAGAAACGAGTATATACATAGATGACCGGACACTTTTTGTGCAGATTGCAGAAGGTCTTGGCCTGACGGGGATCTGCCATACCAGCTATGAGGATACCAAAGCGCAACTGGCCGAACTGGGACTTATTGCTGATTAAGCACTGCGGGTAATACAGGCTTTAGTCGGTGCTCTAATTCAGGGTGAAGACAAAATCTGCTTCGTCTGAACTGCCTACATAGAATTTTAGTGTGTTTTTCGGAGATTTGATCAGGGGAGAAATCGGTGCAAGGACATCTGAAAACTGATTTTTTAGCATATCCATATCGGTGTCTTCCGGTACACGGATCAGCAGATCGCCACCGCTGGCCCTGATTTGCCAGTCTTTGAACTCGTCGTGTGTCTGGAGCATTTCTTTCCATTCTTGTTGATATTTGCCCATGGCTGTACCTTTTTGTAAATTAGTATGGATATAAAGTTACAAACTTACGGGCTGGTTTATTTGTAGATTTGAAAACAATTTAGAAAATGGCGCTGAGGATTAAATAAAAATAGTTAACATGGAAAAACAGAAGCAAAAAGTTGCCTTAGTAACAGGAGGGACAAAAGGAATAGGTTTTGGGGTTGCGCAATCGTTGTTGCAGCAGGGATATAAAGTAGCCGTCACCGGACGTAGTCAAAGTACTGCCGATGAGGCTGCCGATAAGTTAAAGGTGTTTGGTGACGCCATAGGGATTGCGGCGGATGTGAAAAGTCTGGAGTCGCAAACGGCAACCGTACAGACCGTACTTGATAAATGGGGGCAACTGGATGTACTGATTGCCAATGCCGGAGTAGGACATTTCGCCCCGATAGATGAACTTAGTGCCGATCAGTGGCATGATACCATAGATACGAATCTTACAGGTGTGTTTTTTAGCATCAAGGCCGCTTTGGATGCATTAAAAATCAGCAAAGGATATATTATTACCATTTCAAGTCTGGCTGGTACGAACTTCTTTGCGGGCGCATCTGCCTACAATGCAAGTAAATTTGGTCTTACGGGATTCAGTCAGGCGGCAATGCTCGATCTAAGAAAATATGATATCAAAGTAACTACGATTATGCCGGGATCGGTGGCTACGTATTTTGCCGAACATGAACCGGATGCAGAGAAAGATGCCTGGAAAATTCAGCCTGAGGATATCGGACAGATGGTAGTGGATCTGCTCAACATGCCGGCCAGAACACTGCCGAGTAAGGTAGAGGTGAGGCCGTTGAAAACGAGCAACTAAGAATGTGACGCATGTTGCAGAACTATTTTAAATACCTCAATGTGACCTCTTTTGAACACAAATGGGGAATGTATGTCACTTCTGCCGGATACTCAAAGGTTGAGCCTGATGATCAGTATCCGAATCAGCAGCATCCGGAGAGCCACCACCTTACCTGGAACCGCGGAAGGATATTGAACGACTATTATGTAGTCTTTATATCCCGGGGAAAGGGAATATATGGTTCGGCACTGACCAAACCTGAAGAAGTTGTTGCCGGCAATTGCTTCCTGTTGTATCCGGGAATATGGCACAGGTACAAGCCCGATCCGAAACTGGGATGGGAGGAACACTGGGTAGGTTTTAATGGTAATTTTGTGCATCAGCTGATGGACCAGGAGATTTTTGACCGAAAAAGGCCTATAATCGACCTGGGTTTCAATACTGAGATGCTGATCCTGTATAAGAAGTTGATGGATGAAGTGCAACTTTCTTCTGTAGGTTATCCGCAACAAATCGCGGGTCTTACTATGCAGATTCTTGGCCTGTTGAGTAAGCTTTCCAGGTATAATGACCGGGCAAATGACCCGGCAGGGAGACTTATCGCGAAGGCTAAATTCCTGATCCAGGAGTCTTTTGAAAATTCACTGGATATGGAGAAGCTGGCCGGAGAGCTTCCTATGGGTTACTCTTCCTTCCGGAAGGCTTTTAAAAAGGCTACGGGGCAGTCTCCTAATCAATACCACCTGAACCTGCGGCTTGAAAGGGCGAGGAATCTGCTGGCAATGACCGCGTTGAATGTCAATGAAATATCGGACCAGACGGGTTTTGAATCGGTATCTTATTTTTCCAGGCTGTTTAAGAAAAAGCATGGGGTATCGCCCAGAGGCTACCGGTTGGCCGGAACTGATGCCTATTCTGAGGCATAACGCTGACGGAGGAGGTCTTTCATGAAGCAATTGATTTCAAACTGATCTGCAACCGGCTGGTTGGAAAATGGTATGGTAGGCATATAGGGTATGGGGCCGAATTCGGTAGTGATGGTCATAATTTCCCTGCCCAGCTGCTTATTTGTGGTGATAACCTCATCCCACCAGCCCAGAAACTTACTGACTGCATACTGCCATTCGGGTGCTCTTGGATCGGGCACTTGGGGGCCTTGTTCGAAGCCAACCCGCGCATGGATGTGCCTGCTCCTGGAGATGGCCTTTTTGAGGATATCTCCGAAGTTTTCCAGCATACTTTCAGTAACACATGTCCAGTGAGAGAAGTCGGCGGTAAGCAAAAATTCAGCGTTCCTGCGGAACAGTTCTGCTGTCATCTGCGGAGCGTAACCCATTCTTCCACGGTGGGTTTCGTGAAGTACTGTTATGCCTGTCTTTGCACTGAAATCATCTGCCAGCGCAATAAGATCAAGAAATTGCTGGATGGAAAAGTGATCTCTGCCGGTGTGCGAATTGATTAACCGGGGCTTCAGTGCCGCACATTTGTCCAGCTGACTGGTGAAAGAGCGACAGAACTTTTGGAAGGTAGCTCCACTTGCTTCATGTTGATGTGCTACCAGGTAAATGTCATGGCTGTCCAGATAATCTAGTAATATCGACTGATTATCTTTGTCTTCAGGTATCCAGGTATCTATACCGTCATAACCCGCATCGACTACACGCTTCAGGAATGCCTGAAGATCTGGTTGCTCATTTCCCCATAGGGGACTTAGTATCTTAATTTCCATTTCTATTCCACAATATACTTTATTAATGATTCATCTGTTCCTGATGCACACGCTTTTTTGCACGTTATGAGATTTGTTATCTTACCAAAAGGTGTAAAGAACATTGGTATATCAGCAATGGAAATGTCAGAAAATACAAATAATTGTGATTTTAGTAAAAGGAAGAAATGGCTAACGTTCAATAGATTTGTAATAGAGAACCAAATTATGAACACGAGCATCACAACAGCACAGGTTGAGTTTTATCAGGACAATGGATACCTGGTTATAGCAGATTTTCTGGATGCGGCTGAACTGGAAGTATGGAGATCGGCCGTTACAGAAGCCATAGCAGAAAGAAAAGGACAGAAAATCCCCGGCCGTGAGGGCAGGATTGGTGAGGACGACGGGATCAATCAGGATACCGAATACCAGAGTAAGGTATTCGATCAGCTGATCAATCTCTGGCAGACGAATGAAAGGGTGAGGCAATTGATGTTTAATCCTAAGATTGGAGAAATGGCCTCCAGGCTCGCAAAAGTTGATGGCATCAGGATCTGGCATGATCAGGCCCTGTTTAAAAAGCCATGGGCAAATCCAACTTCCTGGCACCTCGATACGCCATTCTGGTCTTTCTCTGACCGCCGGGCCTTATCAATATGGGTTGCGCTGGACGATGCTACGCTTGAAAACGGATGCCTGTTTTTTATTCCCGGTTCTCACAAAGATACTGCATTCGAAAATCCGGGCATTGGGAGAAATATGGATTCGATCTTTGAGTTTTATCCGCAGTTCAGCTCATCCGGCACAATAGCGGCTCCTATGAAGGCAGGGAGCTGTTCTTTCCATAACGGGCTGACCATACATGGTGCGCACGCGAATATGACCCCCGGATCAAGACGGGCAATGACCTGTGCTTATATGCCTGACGGGAATACTTATAATGGCACCCCGAATGTGCTTCCTGATGATGAAGTGGCAAAATTAAAAGTGGGAGATGTACTTCAGAATGATGAACTTAATCCGTTGATATTCAGTAAATATATTTAAGTTGATGAGGACAGAAATCAGGATGATATTGTTTTTGATATACCTTGTGGTTGCACAGGCTAATGATGCTTTTGCAGTAAGTACACATGCCGGCCTGCAAGGTATTCGGCATGATGCCAAGAGCCGGAAGATCAGTATATCTGATCCGGAAGGGCAGTTGTCGCTGGACATTGATTATTCAAATGGCTGTAAAATCTCCAGGCTGAAGCTTAAAGGTAAAGATGTATTGTCTGCAGAAGGTGCCTATACCGGTTTCCGCACAAAAGTCGAAATACTTTCATTAAGCGCCTCAAATGTGCGTGTAAAACAAAGAGCAAACACGATCGTACTAAGCAATATCACTTATGGCTCAGGTGAACAAAGTGTTAATGAAAGCTGGGAATTTAGTCTGAAAGGCAACAAGATCCATTGGAAGATCAGCCGGCAGTACAGTAATACTGCCATCATAGAAGAAACCTATTTCCCGAAATGGAACTTTGCGGGTATGGATACCTGGAAGGGTGGTATCATCGACAATGGCGGGATGGTCTGGTGTAAGTATCTCTCCGGAGTGAACGATACCTATGGTGTGCACACCGGTGGTGTAACTTTTTGGGAACCTCTATCGGGTAATGCATTGCAGATTGGCGCCAGGGCGGGTAATGGTTCTGCAATTGCCGGTAAGTTTTCCCACAGTGATAAGAACGGATTTACTTTTACCCAGATGGTTTCAGGTGCCGTCCTCGGGCAACGTTATGATTTGAGTCGTTTTGTATCAGGAAAGGCCGACGTCTTTGCAGCACATGGAGTAAAAAAAGGTATCCTAAGTATTCTCATTACAATCGGTTATGAGGATTATAAAAAGGTTTACTCCAGGGGTACACTGCCCGGGATCGATGCTGAGGCTGTTCGGGAGCTGATGAACACCACTGGTCGGTATGGCGTTGTAGACAACAATATTATTGGTGCCAATGGCTGGGTGACGAACTGGAAATGTCTGCATGAGCCTTTTTTTGCGCAGATCGGTATGGCACTGAACGATCCCAATTATACCGCTAACTTTTCGTCTACGCTTGATCAGGAACGTGATCAGGCCATGCTGACTGACGGACGGGTATTGTCCAGATGGCACAATGCGGCAGGAGATGAAATACCGGGTACTTATGATCGGAAAACCGGTTATTACGAAGCGATGTGGGGTTATACTGTCGACTCACAAACAGGTTACGTAATCAATGCTGCCGAACAATTTGACCTGAATGGCGATACCAAATGGCTTAAGGGACATAAACAAAGTTGCGAAAGGGCACTCGACTGGCTCATTAGACGCGACGCCAATCAAAATGGAATATTTGAGATGAAGAACGGGGGAATAGCCGAAGAAAAGGCAAGTGACTGGCTGGATATTGTATGGGCGAGTCATGAGAATGCCTTTGTGAATGCCCAGATGTATGAAGCACTGAATCTTTGGGCAGATTGTGAACGCGTGCTGGGCGATCGGCAGAAGGCAAAATATTATACTGAAGTGGCAGCGCGACTAAAGAATGCTTTTAATCTGCCCATTGAGAATGGAGGCTTTTGGTCTGAAGCCAAACAGCAATTCGTATATTGGAGAGACAAGGATGGCTCGGTTCATGGAGATAACCTGGTTACCCCGGTCAACTTTGCAGCAATCGCCTTTGGTCTTTGTGACGATCCGAAACGTATTGCAGGTGTACTGAATCAGATTGAAAGACGCAGTGTACAGGAAAACCTTTTTCACTGGCCGCTTTGTTTCGATTCTTTCAAAAGGGAAGAAGTACAGCATGGCAACTGGCCGTTTCCGAGGTATGAAAATGGTGATATCTTTCCAACCTGGGGTTATCTGGGGATACGCGCTTATGCTGGTTATGATAAAGGCATTGCAGTAAAATACATTAAAAACATTCTGGCCCAGTACAATAAGGATGGACTTTCCTCTCAAAGATACAGCAGAACGACGCAAAAGGGACTCGGAGAAGATATTCTGGCGGGAATATCTACCAGTACCACTGCACTGTACCGGGATATTTATGGGATCAGACCAAAATGGAACAGAATGGGGCTGGAGCCCAATATGATGGGGGAACTTGATGGAACAGTCTTCAAATATAATCTGAGAGATACTTTGTATGAGTTACGCCTGAGTACGGGTAATTACAAAATGAGCACAGATAAATTTTCTGTAAGCAGCAAGGAAGCTTTCGGGGCCTCGCTTAAGGGAAGTCAACTGGTGGTTTACCGTAATAATCAGGATAAGCAATTGCTTAAGATCAATGGGTTGAAAGGTGTAGTCGTACTTTTGGAAATCAGTGATTGGACGGGGCAGACCTTTACCGGAAAGTTAAACAGTGCAGGCAAATACACTTTAATTTTTACAGGACTGGATCCCGGTGCGGCTTATGATATTGCAAACGGCGGTATCAAATTGCAGCTGAAAGCAGATTTGAATGGCGGTCTTCTGATTAAGAATCTGAATGGGGCAGATTCTATAGCCTTGAAGAAGAAGGACTAGCGCGGACAGATGGACCTGATTTTTATTTAATATCAAAAAAATATGACCGGGGTGGTTGGTAAACTTATAAAACAGCTACATTTATCCTGAGCCTTTGAACAAATGAGTTTGAGCTTCCGAACAAAACAATGTTCGGGTAACAAAAGTAACTTTGTATCATCTCATCAATTATGAAAAGGTTTTTAAAAATCACTAAACGAATAATGATCATACTCCTCTGCCTGGTGCTGCTGCTGGCAACAGCGACTTTTTTCTATATCCGTCAGGCAAAATTTGGGATGGCCCCTGCCGAACAGCGCCTACGTCTGATCCAGCAGGCCAGTAATTATAAAGATGGCAAATTTCAAAATATTCATCATACACCTGACCTTACCGAAGGTTACAGCATCGCCGGAATTCTGTATGATCAGCTTTTTAAGGAACATCCCAGAAGAAGCCCTGTATCGCCAATACCTACCATTAAGACAGATTTAAAGAATCTTGCGCCTGATGCTAATGTACTGGTCTGGTTCGGCCATTCTTCTTATTTCATGCAGATAGATGGCAAGCGTTTTCTGGTAGATCCTGTTTTTGGCGGCAACGCTTCGCCCATTCCCGGAACGGTTAAGGCTTTCAAAGGCACGGACATTTACACCGTTGACGATTTTCCTGCTATCGATTATCTGCTGATCAGCCATGATCACTATGACCATTTAGATTACGAGACGATTGTAAAGCTGAAAGGCAAGGTAAATACTGTAATTTGTGGTCTGGGTGTAGGCGCTCATTTTGAAGCCTGGGGGTACGCCGCGGATCAGATCATTGAAAAGAACTGGCATGAGACCATTGCCCTTGCTGATGGATTTGAGATACATACCACTTCTGCAAGGCACTTCTCGGGACGGGGTTTTACCAGAAATAACACACTTTGGATGTCTTATGTGCTGCAGACGCCCACAACAAAAATCTATATTGGGGGAGACAGCGGTTATGATACCCATTTTGCGGAGATCGGCAATAAGTATGGTCCCTTTGATTTGGCGATTCTAGAAAACGGGCAGTATAACGTCGCCTGGCACGCCATTCACATGTTACCGGAAGAGGTCTCTAAAGCTGCCCTGGAATTGAAAGCTAAAAGATTATTTCCTGTACATTCCGGCAAGTTTACTTTGGCCATGCATCCCTGGGACGAGCCATTGACCAGGGTGTCAGCCTATGCGAAAGCTGCAGGCCTGCCTTTGGTTACACCAATAATAGGCCAGGCAGTAGACCTGAAGGACAGCACGCAGGTATTTAAAGAATGGTGGAAGGGACTGAATTAGATTGATGTTGACGGCTTCCAGTCTTTAACCTTCAACTCATCTCCAACACGGACAATTCCCAAGCCCTGATGAATCAAATTTTGCCCGAAGATAATTTTTTTACCAAGGGTACGGTAACCTGCCAGTGTTCTTAGGGGTTCCTGTCCTTTGATTCCGGTTTGCTGATCTACAGTAATCAGTACGCATCTGGCACAAGGTTTTACAGCGGAAAATAGGGTTTCACCCAGGTAAAAGGTATCGAAACTATCTTCGATGTGCGGCTCCCCGCCTGTAAATACAAGGTTAGGACGGAAACGATCCATCGGGACCGGATCTGCAAGTCGTTCGTTCAGGCCATTCAGAGAAGACTGCCCGATGATGAGACAGGGGTAGGCATCGGCAAAACTGACAATCTCTTCATTATAGGCGTACCGTGGATCGACCAGTCTTTTTTCATCAGCGGGCATTTTGACGAGTTTAACCTTCATTTTCAAGAAGTCAGAGAACCAGTCACTCACTTTCCTGTTTACTTCTAGTCCGCTGGAAATATCGTCCCAGATGGTTACTGGAATTAATTCTCCTGTGGATTCCTCTGAAGAGAAGGATATTGTTTTATGCGGGTCTGTTTTGTGAGAGACTGTAAGTTGATGGCCGCCAATGTTTACCTGTAACAAGGCCAGCTCGTGGTATTTTCTCTGGGTTATAAATTTACTTTGTTCATCTATCAGCATCCATCTTCTGTCATATTGCAGCCCTTTCTGTTCAATATTCGCTTCTTTGAGACTTATGCCTCCCAGTGATTTGATTGGATATATATTTATTTCAGACAAATAAAACGTATTCATGCTTTAAAGATAAAGAACATTTTGCAGCATTATAAGATGCCTGTGTTTTCAGCTATCCTACAGGCTTCCATGGCATTGGTTACATTCAGCTTTTGAAATATATTTTGCCTGTGCCGGTTTACGGTATTGATACTCAGTGATAATTTGTCGGCAATTTCCTTGCTCCTGCGCCCATGTTTGATCAGCTGTAAAATCTCTTTTTCACGGATGGAAAGAATATCTGCAAAATCATGATGTGTGTAATCGATTATTTTACCTGATCTGTTATTGATGATGATGCCCTGTGGTATATTATATTCAGGATGGTCGTAAATGATGTTGTAAAGACAAAGCGCCAGCCAAATACTCCCGTCTTCTGAATTTCCAATGTACAGCAAGCGGTGTTTCAGTAAAATGTACCTGCCATCTTTGTCTTTGATCCTGAGTTTGGTCTCGACCCCATAATCTACCCGCTCTGTTACATCAATGGAGTTGAGGAGTTGAAAAAACTGAAACTCCAGCCTGTATTTCTTTTGGAGATCCTGGGTATGTATCCGGTTGAGCAGCTCATCTTCCCATATCGATTGAATCTCAGTTTCTTTTGCCTGAAGGCCAAGCTGCCCAGCTATTGAGCCATAAGAAATATAGCTTTTTCTAGCTTTCATATCACTTAAGACACTGATACTATTTTCCAGTTTGGTATACATACGTGCGATCAGCTTACCATTTTCCAGTTGCAGGTGAGGATCAGGTGTGGTTTCAAAAGACTGGGATAATAGTTTAATATCTAGCAGGTCCCGCATATTTTCCGATGTTTAATGGTTATTAATAACCATTGAATTTAGGTTAAACAGTGAATAGATTTGCTAAGATGAAAAAAATACTTTTTACTTTAAGTCTGCTGCTTGCTCTGAATGAAATGAAAGCACAAAGCCTCGAAAAAATGCAATGGTATAACGAACCTGAACGATGGGAAATCAAAAACAATAGTTTAATTATGCAGGTAACGCCAAAAAGTGATTACTGGCGCATTTCCCATTACGGATTTACGGTGGATGATGCTCCGTTTTATTACGGGATGTATGGAGGTGAGTTTGAGGCAAAAGTTAAATTGACCGGGGCCTATAAAGCTCGTTTTGACCAGATGGGGCTGATGATCCGCACAGATCATAAAAATTATATCAAAACAGGTGTTGAGTTTGTGGACGGGAAATTCAATGTGAGCACTGTGGTGACACATGAAAAAAGCGACTGGAGTGTATTGACATTGGAAAAGGTTCCGCCCTTTATCTGGATCAAGGTAGTTCGCAGGCTTGATGCGGTAGAGATTTTCTATTCGCTGGATGACAAAAATTATGTGATGACCCGTAATGCGCCTTTGCAGGATAATGCTCCGGTAATGGTGGGCTTAATGGCTGCCTGCCCTGATGGTAATGGTTTTGAAGCGAAGTTTGAAAGTTTTAAGGTGACTCATCTGCCTGATCAAAGAAGACTGGAATGGCTGAAGGCACATGAGTAGACAGGTGCTAACTTTCTGATTTATTACGCTTTAAGGCAAACCACAGCGCAAGTAGGGTTCCGTAGCTTCCTCCGCGCTCTACCCATTCAAATAGCTCCCATTGCGGATAAAAAAGCTCTGTAGTCATTTTCCAGATCAGCAGCAATAAAATAAACGGACGAATGGGTCTTGCAATGACAATGATTGCTGCGGTAATTTCAAATATACCTGCTGCGAGAGCGACTTTTTGCGCATTGCTGAAACCCAATGAAGTGTATTGAGCCAGTAAGGCCTTTTTTTCGATTATGTTTAACCAGCCATGGCCAACGAGTAGCATGAAAGCCACCAGTTGTAAACTAATGGTAAGCCTTTTCATATGTTCCGTAGAAATTACCAAAGGAGCTTCCATTTTTCTAAACCATGCACGAAAGCCCTTTTCAGGCGGACATAAAATTAAAAGTGCAAGCGGCGCTCCGAAATTACCGGCCCGTTCCAGTAACTCTGCAAAGGGCTCCCCGGAAAGCGGACGCATTGAGGCTGTTGCCAGGCCCCAGATCACGAGCCATAAGGCAACTGCCCTTACAGGATAGACTAAAAGACTAAGGCCCATCAGTATATCTGCTGATCCAATAATTGGCATCAGTTGGTAGGCCATATCCTGACCAATGCCAAAGACAGCGAGATAGTTGCACCAGACCGTCTTGGTAATTATTCCAAAGGCTCCGTGACCAATAAGGCACATTGCTGAAGCTATACGCAGTGTATGATATATTTTTTGCTCGGTTTTCACAACTGTATTTTCGGTAATAATCTTTATCCCCTTGTTTGTATCGTAAATATGCTATATTTCTTCGAAAGAATTTATTTCAAATAATTTAGGTTGTTCGTGATTTTAGAATATCTTAGTAAAAACCGAATATTTAAACTAAACGCTGCTGAGATGATAAACTTTCGATCCAACCATCCTGGCTATTGAAACTTGTACGAATGAAACAATTGATACTTTGCTTTGCTTTGCTGCTTTGTCTGATGGGCTGTAAGCAAAAAGGCGCTGATCCGGAATTGAGTAATAAAGACATTGCCAAGGTTCTGGAACAGATGACCCAGTTCATGATCCATGATGTAAGTAATCCGCCTTTGGCTGCCCGATTTTATTCCTATGCATGTATTTCAGGATATACCGTACTGGCCTTAAATGATTCGTCCGTTGTCTCCCTGAAAGGTGTTTTAAATGAATTTCCTGAAATTACCAAACCTTTGGATTCCGGGGAATATTCCTATCAGCTTAGCGCGATCCTGGCTATGACAGGTACGGCAAAGAAGATGCAACCTTCGGGTAAGCAGTTTGGTGCTTTCGAAAAACAGTTTCTGGACTCTTGCCGTAAACTTGGTTTTTCTGATGAAGTGATTGTGAGGTCGCAGTCTTACGCTAACCAGATTGTCAAGCAGATTATGCCATATGCCAAAAAGGACCGTTACAATAGGATCAGTAATTATCCTCGCTATACACCGCTAATGACAGAGGGGAGCTGGTATCCGACTCCTCCCGCGTTTTTTGCACCAGTTGAGCCTTATTTTAATACCGTCAGACCATTTTTTATTGATTCTGCAGAAGCATTCAAATCCATTCCGCCAATTCCATACTCGAAAGATAAGAATTCTCAATTTTTTAAGCTCCTTATGGCAAACTATACTGACGGCGGTACGGGTCTGACAACTGAAAACAGAGAAATAGCTGCATTTTGGGACTGTAACCCTTTCGCACTCAAGAATGAAGGACATTTACTAGTGGGTTTAAAGAAGATCTCTCCCGGAGCTCACTGGATTGGTATTACAGGCGTAGCCTGTGAGAAAGCAAGTGTGCGTTTTTCTAAAGCACTGGAAATTTATACAGTAGTCGCGCTGGGCATAACGGATAGTTTTATCAGCTGCTGGGATGAAAAATACAGGAGCAATAGAATACGTCCCGAAACTGCCATCAGAAGACTTATAGATCCCAAGTGGAAACCTATGCTGCAAACACCGCCATTTCCGGAATACATGAGTGGGCACTCGCACATCTCTTCAACTACAGCGACAATACTTACTTATTACTTTGGAGATAATTTCAGCTATGCTGATAACGTAGAGGAAAAATATGGTTTAAAATCAAGGAACTTTACTTCGTTTAACGCGGCTGCCAAAGAGGCCGCTATGAGTAGATACTGGGGCGGGATCCATTTCAAAGATGGTATTGAAAACGGCGTAGAAGTAGGTAACGCTATTGGTAAACACATTGTTGATGAGCTTAAAGCCAGTCATATCAAACCGATAAAGTAGTTCAGGGTATTTCTTATCATTATTATTGTCGGTTGGAAACTGTTTTCCATCAAAGGATGTTTGCTGCGGCAAAACCAGTTCTAAAGCGTACTATGCCCGTACCTTCTCCGCAAAACGGTACCTTTTAGCGCAGGACGTGCGCAGTTGGACCGGGAAAACCCACGAGTTGATACCAGGTATTAGAAATATTAGATGTAGTAACAACATAGGCAATATCTGAACGGACTTTTGGTTATTAATATGTCATTTCTCTTGAAAGTAACAAATTTAGTATACCAAACTTAGCCCTTAGTATCGCTGTAGATGTAACTTTGCGCGCTGAATCCGCAGGGATGAAGACATACCAAATACAAAACGATGATTAAAAAGCTAGGCTCGATCTTATTTTCTACCCGTCTTACGGGAGCGATGTTACTTTTGTTTGCTTTTTCGATGGCTATGGGCACTTTTGTTGAAAACGATTATGGTACACCTGTGGCCAAAGCGTTGATTTACAATTGCTGGTGGTTTGAACTGATCATGCTGATCCTGGTTTTGAATTTTATAGGGAACATCAGCCGGTACAGGCTATATCAATTCAAAAAGTTACCCTTATTGGTCTTTCACCTTGCTTTTGTGGTTATATTCATTGGTGGCTGGATTACCAGGTATGTGAGTTTTGAAGGTTCAATGCCCATCAGGGAAGGAGAGGCTACCAATCAGATCATCTCTGATGCTACATTTTTTAAAGTACAGATCGGCAAAGGAGATCAGGCGCTGGCCTACAATGATCTGCCGGCTACATTAATTTCTGACCGTATCCCGGGTTATTTGAAACCCTTTAAAAAGACACTTTCAGAAGAGTATGATTTTCAGGGCGAGCGTGTCAAACTGAAAGTAATAGACTTTTACCCGAGAGCTCAGGATTCACTTGTAATGGACGCTTCAGGTACGAAAACCCTGCATATGGTGGTATTGGAGAATGGCGAGCGGGTGAATAAATATATTCCTTCCGGGACGGTTAAGCTGATTCAAAATCTGTTGTTCAGC
>Ga0126314_10000485_pt1 | contig 19039 bp, 13 predicted proteins | sample Plot105B_FD_92535 | JGI IMG/M metagenome (GOLD analysis project Ga0126314, IMG submission 92535) | Serpentine soil microbial communities from UC McLaughlin Reserve, CA, USA - Plot105B | ecosystem: Environmental > Terrestrial > Soil > Grasslands | place: USA: UC McLaughlin Reserve, Lake County... | reverse complement strand
TGGCCAACGTGCTGCGCCGTCTGCGACGCGTGGCGCGCTTCCACGGATCGGACCCGGTGTTCATCGCGGCGTCGGCCACCATCGGCAATCCGCAGGCGCACGCGCGGCGGATGCTCGGGTGTGACGTGGAGCTCGTCTCGGAGAGCGGGGCGCCGGCCGGTGAGCGCCGGGTGCTGGTGTTCAACCCGCCCGTGGTCAACGCGGAGCTGGGCATCCGCGCCAGCTACCTGAAGACGTCGGTGCGCCTGACGGCGGACCTGGTGCGCGCGGGCGTGTCCACGCTGTTGTTCGGCCAGTCACGCAACAACATCGAGGTGATGCTCAAGTACCTGCGTGACAGGTTCGTCGAGGAGAAGTTGGACCCGGCGCTCATCCAGGGCTACCGGGGCGGCTATCTGCCGGGCACGCGGCGGGCCACGGAGGCGGCGCTGCGCGCGGGCGAGGTGCGCTGTGTCGTCGCCACCAACGCGCTGGAGCTGGGCATCGACATCGGCTCGCTGGACGCGGTGGTGTGCGCGGGCTACCCGGGCTCGGTGGCGGCGCTGATGCAGCGCTTCGGCCGCGCGGGGCGTCGAGGCGCGGGCAGCCTGGCGCTGCTGGTGACGTCGAGCGCCCCGTTGGACCAGTACCTCGCGGCGGACCCGCGCTTCCTCATCGGCGCGCCGGTGGAGCACGCGCGCATCGACCCGGACAACGTGGAGATCCTCGTCCAGCACCTCAAGTGCGCCTCCTTCGAGCTGCCCTTCGAGGAGGGCGAGCCCTTTGGCGACGTGCCTCCAGAGTCGACGGCGGAGGCGCTGGGCTTCCTCGCCCAGCATGAAGTCGTGCATCCCACGGCGGGGGAGGGGGGCCGGCGCGTGTTCCACTGGTCCTCCGACGCGTACCCGGCCAACCACGTGTCCCTGCGCAGCGTGGGCTGGGACAACGTCGTCATCATCGAGCGCGGCACGGACCGGACGCTGGCGGAGATGGACTTCCGCTCGGCGCACACGATGCTGCACGAGCAGGCCATCTACCAGCACGAGGGCGAGCAGTATCAGGTCGAGAAGTTCGACTACGACAACCACAAGGCCTTCGTCCGCAAGGTAGCGCCGGACTACTTCACGGACGCGATGACGTACGTGCGCGTGAATGTCATTCAAGAGGACCAGAGCGCGCCCATGGGGCCGGAGCTGCATGCCGGCATGGGCGAGGTGAGCGTCATCGAGAAGGTGGTGGGCTACAAGAAGATCAAGTACCACACGCACGAGAACGTCGGTTATGGCGACGTGGCGCTCCCCGAGATGCAGATGCACACCACGTCCCTCTGGCTGACGGTGCCGGAGTCGGTGGTGCGCTCGATGAATGCACCGCGCCCGGCCGTCATCGACGCGCTCCGAGGCGTGGCCACCGCGCTGCGGACCGTCGCTTGCGTGGGGTTGATGATCGACCCGAGGGACGTGGGCAAGACGCTCGGCAGCCGCGACGACGCGGAGGGGCCACCGCGCAAGGATGGCGGCGTGGGGTTCGACCCGACCATCTTCCTCTACGACAACGTGCCCGGCGGCGTGGGACTGGCGGCGCGCCTCTTCGACCAGCGGGACGAACTGCTCGTGCGCGCGCGGCGCCTGCTGGAGTCGTGCGCCTGCGAGGAGGGCTGCCCCGCCTGCATCGGCCCCGCGTCGGGCGTCATGCCAGGACAGGCTCCGGTGGACCCGCATCCTCGCAAGCGGTTGGGGCTGGAGCTCCTGTCGGTGCTCGGCATCGCGGGCGTGCAGTAGACGGGGGCTCGGCGCGTGGACCTCAAGCGAAAGCTGGCGCGACTGACAGGCGTGGGCCCGGGAGGCAAGCCCGCGACGAATCGCGTGGCCACGCTCCCCGAGCCCGCATCGGAGCTTCGCGCCGAATCCACTCCGCGGGCCGAGGCCTCGTCATCCGTCGACGCCCATACGGCGGATGTGTCGCGCGAAGCTGTCGCTGCCACGGGGGCGTTCGCGGCACGGAGCCTTCCTCCGCTGTCCCAGGCAGCGGATGCCGCGGCTCGCGCCTTGCCGTCCCAGGCGCTGATGGCTTCGTCGGGCGCAGCCTCATCGCTGTCCCAGACGCCAGGTGCCCCGCCGGGCTCCGAACCCGTGGCCCCAAAGGACCCCCGCATCGAGTCCCTCCGGCGGATGCTCGCGGACTGGTCCGAGCGCCAGGGCCAGACGGCCGCGCGCCGGGGGACGGCTCCCGCGAAGCCTCGCCCGGGTCCGCTCCCGGTGGTGCCCCAGGAGACGCCGTACGGGACGGTCCACGTGTCGGAGACGCTGCTGTCCCCCGAGCACCGGCATGGCTCCGCGCCCGTGGCGGGGGCGCTGGACGTCGAAGGCGAACTGGTCGCCCGCCTCGCGCTGCACGAGGAGCTGGCGGGCGTGGACTTCCAGCGGATGCTCTTCCTGGACACGGAGACGACGGGCCTCGCGGGCGGCACCGGCACCGTGCCCTTCCTCGTGGGGCTCGCGTGGTTCGAGGGCCGCTCGCTGCGCGTCCACCAGCTCTTCCTGCGCAAGCTGGGCGAGGAGGCCCCCATGCTACGGGTGCTCGCCGCGCGCATGGCCACGTCCTCGTGTCTGGTGACGTTCAACGGCAAGAGCTTCGACTGGCCGCTGCTGCGCACGCGCTTCGTGCTCAACCGCGTCGCGATACCGCCGGAGCTGCCCCACCTGGACCTGCTGCACTGCGCGCGTCGCGTCTTCAAGCACCGGGGCGCGGGCACTCGGCTGGTGCACGTGGAGGAGCAGGTGCTGGGCCACCGCCGCGTCGACGACGTGGACGGCTCGCTGATTCCGGAGCTGTACTTCCGCTACCTGCGCGGCGGGGACGGCTCCGCGCTGACGCCGGTGCTGGAGCACAACGCCAATGACCTGCTCCTGCTGGCCGCGCTCCTGGGAGAACTGGTCCGCAAGTTCAGGGCAGGGGATGGCACCGCGGTGCCCTCCGGTGAGGACCCGAGGGACTTGCTGGGCTTCGCCGGAGTCGCGCTCCGGGCCGGGGACCTCGCCCGGGCACGGGCCTTCGCCCGGGCGGCGACGGGCGGCGCGGGCACGGTGGGAGTGGAGGCCCATGCCCTGGCGTCACGGCTGGCCCGGATGGCCGGCGAGCCCCAGGTCGCCGTCGAGCACCTGCTCCAGGCGCTGGACTCGGCCCGGGGCTTCCAGGCGGCGACGCTCCACCTGGAGCTGACCAAGCTCTACGAGCACTCCCTCAAGGACCTCGCGAGCGCGCTGCGCCACGCGCGCCTGTCGGCGGCGGCGGAGTTGCCGGATGACCACCGGCGCCGCATCGTTCGTCTGGAGGGCCGCATCGACCGGAGCACGCGAGGCCGCGCGTTGGAGCCAGGCGCCCGGCCCCCGCGCCCTGGTATTTGAGCCCTTGCGTCCGGTTTCGGGCGGGCCGGCTCGCTCCCATGCCCACCCGCAGGTCGACCGAGCACATGATGGGAGCGTTGGACCCCGGCCTGCGCTAAGAGAGGCGCCATGAAAATCACGAAGGACAGTGTCGTCTCCATCGACTTCCGGCTCCACCTTGGCGATGGCGAGATGGTGGACGAGAGCGAGCCTGGAGATCCGCTCGTCTATCTGCAGGGCCACGAGGAGGTCGTCCCCGGTCTGGAGAAGGCCCTGGAGGGCAAGGCCAAGGGGGACACCCTGTCGGTGGTCATCCCCCCCGAGGACGGCTACGGGCCGCATGACCCGGAAGGCGTCGAGGAGGTCCCCAAGAGCGAGTTTCCCGAGGGTCTGGAGCTGACCGAGGGCGGCATCCTCACCGCCACGGACCCCGACGGGGACGAGGTGGACTTCCTCATCAAGTCCATCAAGGGCGACCTCGTGGTGGTGGACTACAACCACCCGCTCGCCGGCAAGACGCTGCACTTCGACGTCACCGTCCGGGATGTCCGTGCCGCGACGGCGGACGAGCTCGAGCACGGCCACGCGCACGGTCCGGACGACGCGCACTGAAGTGCCCGGTGTGGGAGGGAGGGCCCCCAAAAGCCCTCCCTTCCCATCCGTCTGGGCCTAGCGGCCGCCCATCAGGTCCGAGTTGAAGGAGAAGCCGACCAGCATGTACGGCATGGGCTCCTGACGGCTCGGGTGCTTCAGGTACCAGGCCACCATGCCGAGCACCGTGGGACGGTTGAACATCGTCCCTTCGTCGGTGTTGAACGCATACGAGGCGACCGGGCCCACGCGCATGTGGCTGTTGTCGACCGTGGAGCTTCCGGAGACGCCCTGGTCCTCGTTGTAGCGGGGCCACACGGCGCTGAAGCGCGCGCCCAGCATCCACTGGCCGGACAGGTAGACGACGTCCGAGTCGTTGGTGAAGACCCAGCCCTTGCCCGCGAGAATCGAGTCCAGCATCGGGTCGTAGAACGTCGTCGCGCCGTCGCGCAGCTTCAGGTTCCAGTACTCCACGCTGAACTTGGCGCGCACCGCGATGGGGCCCACCTTCGCCTGGAGCGTCGGCTCAATCAGGAAGTGGTGGCCGCTGGTGCTGTAGGCGTTGTCCTCGCCCAGATCCAGGGCGTCATCCGAGAAGTCCTGCAGCGGGTTCGGATACGACTGGAGGAAGCCCATGGTGCCCAGGAAGCGCGTGTACTCGTAGCTGGCGCGCACGTTGAACAGGGCAATGGGCTGGATTTCGAACTGGGGGCCCACCTTGAGCGAGGCGGGGTTGGCCTTGATGAGGGCCGCGGCGTTGACGAACGTGTCGCGGAACAGCACCGACTCGCTGTCGAGCAGGCGCTTCTGGATGACGAGGCGGTTCTGCGTCTCCAGGCCAATCGGATTGACCCGGAAGAGGTTGAAGCTCGTCATGTACAGCCGGACGTTCGGGATGGGGCGGGGTGGGGGAATCGGCGACGGCTCGTTGGCCGGCGTGACCTCCGGTGGCTGAGGCGTCCCGGCCGTGGGGACATCCGACGGCTGGGCGGCGGTGGTGGGCTGCTGCGCGGCCGCGGGAGACACCAGACCCAGGCTCAGGCAGAGCGTGCAAATGGACAGCGATAGACGCTTGAGCATCATCTCGACACTTCCTCGGGTGTGAGGGGGGACCGCGGCGAGGCAGACCGCGGCTCAGGGCTTCAGGGACGACTGGGAGAAACCGCGGGGCTCGTCTGTTCGTCTGAATGGCGGCGCGTCACCGCGTAGCCGAAGATCGCCGCCGTGAAGTACATGACGATGCTGTAGATGGCGGGAGGAATGGCCATGGTCGCGTTGTTGAGCAGCAGCGGGCTCATGGCGATGGTCATCGCGAGGATGCCGTTGTGGATGCCGATCTCCATCCCGATGGCCACCGCCTGACGTCGCGGCAGGCGGAACACCAGGGGCGTGACGAAGCCGATGGCCATGCTCAGCAGGTTGAAGCTCAGCGCCGCCAGCCCCACCTGCTTGAAGTACAGGCCGATGTTCGCCCGCTCCTGGTAGACGGCGGCGGCGATGACGAAGATGAGGAACGCGACGGACATCAGCCGGATGGGCTTGTCCATCGCCTGGGCGATGCCCGGCTTGCGTGAGCGGATGAGCATCCCGATGCTCACCGGGCCCAGCACGATGATGAAGACCTGGAGCACCTTGGAGAACTGCATGGGGACCGCGCGGTCCTCCCCCATGAAGTGCAGCAGGGACAGGTTGACGATGAGCGGCAGCGTGATGAGCGTCAGCGCGCTGTTGACCGCCGTCAGCGTGATGTTGAGCGCGACGTCACCGCGCGCCAGGTGGCTGAAGAGGTTCGCCGTGGCGCCTCCAGGAGAGGCCGCCAGCAACATCAGCCCCACCGCGAGTTCCGGTCCCAGTCCGAAGGCATGGGCGATGAGCGCACAGCCGGCGGGAAGCACCAGCATCTGGCACACGAGCCCGACAATCACCGCTCGCGGGTAGACGATGACGCGCTTGAAGTCCGCGAGCGTCAGCGTCAGTCCCAGGCCGAGCATGATGACGGCCAACGACAGTGGAATCAGTACCGCGGTGAATACGTTTGACTGCATTCGCCCCCCGCCAAGTTTCGGGCGTTCCGTCGCCCGCGCCGCGCTGGTGTCTCAATGCAAACAAGCGTGGCGCACTTGGGTGTCTCGCTTCAAGCCACCCCCTCGCGATTTGCGACAGTGTCCTGGCGGGTCATGACGCCCGGCGTCATTCATTTGTCACATCGATGGAAAGCTACACCTGTACGCGTGTTACCCGGCCGTGCGGGGTGGTGTCACGGATTGCTCAGGGGGTGTCCTGTTTGCCTTCCGGGGTGGTGGCGCGGGCGAAGCGGCGGAAGAAGCTGGTGTCGTTCCAGCGCGGCCTTTCGGGGGCGTTGGCGACGGTGCGAGTCAGCTCCGTGAGCAGCTTCACGAACCGGACGGCGGCGTCCTTGTCGATGGGCTGACGGAGGTCATCCGACGGGGCGTGGTAGTGCCGCGTGTACCACCCCTTGAAGGCGCGCTCCTCGGGGGAGCCCGGCGTGTAGCCGAACTTGAAGGACAGGGCGGGCACGCCCTTGAGGATGAAGGCGTACTGGTCGCTGCGGATGAAGAGCATGCGGTTGGGCTCGGGGTCCTTCAGCAGCTTCACGCCTTGCGCCGTGGCGACCTCCTGGAGGGGCGCGGCCAGGGTGGACTCGTCCTGTCCATAGGCGACCAGGTGCTTCAAGGGAAACAGCGGCAGGAACATGTCCAGGTTGAAGTTGGCGACGATGGCTTCGGCGGGCACGGTGGGGTGCGCGGCGAAGTATCGCGAGCCGAGCAGGCCCTTCTCCTCGCCCGTCACCAGGACGAAGAGGATGGAGCGCTGGGGCTTCTGGGCCTGGAGCGCGCGGGCGACCTCCAGCACGGCGGCCACGCCCGTCGCGTTGTCCATGGCGCCGTTGTAGATGGCGTCGCCCTGGATGGGGGCTCCCACTCCGACGTGGTCCAGGTGCGCGGTGAGGACGACGTACTCGCGCGCCAGCACCGCGTCAGCGCCGGGGAGCAGGCCCACGACGTTCACTGACTTCACGGGGGCCGAGACGCGCTCGGCGTTGGACTGGAGGCGCGAGGGCAGCTCGAAGCGCGGCAGCGGCTGGTTCGCATTCGCGAGCGCGAGCAGCTCCTTGAAGGTGTGCGGGGTGCCGGCGAACAGCGCCTCCGCGTGCGCCGGGTTGAAGGTGACGCTGACCTGGAGCCCGGTGGACTCGTCCAGCGCCGGGTCGGCGAAGGTCATCGCGGGCTGGAGCCGCGACAGGGCGGTGCGCGCCCAGGGCGTCTCCTCGTGCTTGGGATTCATGAGCACGACGGTTCCGATGGCGCCCGCCTTCTTCAGGGCCTTGACGCGCTCGGCCTGCGAGCTGTGGTGGGCGCGCAGGGGGCCTGGGATGGTCTCCGGGCCGCCGTAGAGGAACACCGCGATTTTTCCCTTCAGGTCCAGGCCCGCGAGCTCATCGTGGCCGACCTCGGGGATGGACAGACCATGGCCCACGAACACCATGGGGGCGTCCACTTGCCGGGTGTCGCCCATGCGCGTGGAGATGAAGGCCTCCTTGCCGATGACGAGCGGCGTGCGCTGGCCCTCGCGCACCAGGGTCAGCTTGGAGCGCGCGTCCACCAGTCGCCGCGACACCAGCTCCACGTCCTGGAGGTAGCTGTCGCCCGCGCCGGGCTTGATGCCGAGGGAGGCGAACTGCTGGGCCACGTACGCGGCGGCCTTGCGGTGGCCCTCGCTGCCGGTGTCACGGCCGCGCAGGCTGTCGTCGGCGAGGACCTGGACGTGGCCCCACCAGCGCTTCACCTCGGGGGAGGGCTCGGCGGCGGGGGCCAGGGCGGGCAGCAGCAACAGCGAGGTCAGCAACACGGAACGGTGCAAGGTCGCGCTCGTGGCAAGGGGCCTGTCTCCCTAACGACCGGCGGAGCGGGCCATTCCAGCCGTGCCCGGCGGGAGCCGTCCCCCGTCGCACGCCTGCCTCACGGAGGGCGAGACAGGCGAGGCCGGCGTCGGCTAGGAGGGGCGCATGAGTCGAGTCCTGACCGAGCTGCTGGAGCTCCTCAAGCTGGAGGCCATCGAGGAGAATCTGTTCCGGGGGAGGAGCCAGGACCTGGGCTTCCGCCAGCTCTTCGGCGGGCAGGTGCTCGGACAGGCGCTGTCGGCCGCCAGCCAGACGGTGGAGCCGGCGCGGCATGTCCACTCGCTGCACGGTTACTTCCTGCGGCCCGGCGACGCGAGCCTGCCCGTCGTCTACACCGTGGACCGCGTGCGCGATGGAGGCAGCTTCAGCACGCGGCGCATCGTCGCCATCCAGAAGGGGCAGCCCATCTTCACGATGATGGCGTCCTTCCACGGGGACGAGGTCGGCTACGCGCACCAGTCGCCCATGCCGGACGTGCCGCCTCCGGAGAGCCTGCCCACGGACCTGGAGCTGCTCTCGCGCCAGGCGGACCGGATCCCCGCGCGGCTGAGAGAGAAGATCCTCTGCGACAAGCCCATCGAGATGCGACCGGTGGCCTACACGGACCCGTTCAATCCGGTGGCCACCGAGCCGCGCAAGGCGGTGTGGATTCGCGCCGACGGCGAGCTGCCGGATGACCCGCAGGTGCACAAGTACGTGCTGGCATATGCGTCCGACTTCAACCTCATCAGCACCGTGCTGCTGCCGCACGCGGCCAGCTTCTTCCAGCCGCAGGTCGTTGGCGCGAGCCTGGACCACGCCCTCTGGTTCCATGGCGACTTGAAGGTGAATGACTGGCTGCTCTACGTCATGGACAGCCCGTGGGCGGGCAACGCCCGGGGCCTGGCGCGTGGCTCCGTCTACACACGCGATGGCCGCCTCGTCGCCTCCGTGGCGCAAGAGGGACTGTTGCGCATCGTCAAGGGCGACAAGCGATAGCGCGCGGTGCACCGGCGCACGCGCCCGTGCCCGAGGGAATCCGGGTAGGCTCCCCGCGCGACGGCGGACACGGAGGTCTTCACGATGCGCGCGGTGGTGTACCAGCACGAGGAGCACGAGGGCGTTGGACTCCTGGGACCCGCGCTCGCCAAGGCGGGCTTCACCCTCGTCAATCGCTTCCGCACCACCGTGCGGCGTGAGGACGTGGACGCCGAACTGTTGGTGGTGATGGGCGGCCCCATGGGCGTCTACGAGGCGGACCAGCACCCGTTCCTGCGAGAGGAGCTGGCCATCCTCCGCGAGCGCCTGGCCAACGAGCGCCCGTGTCTGGGCATCTGCCTGGGCGCACAGCTCCTCGCGGACGCCGCGGGCGCGGAGGTCTTCGCCGGCAAGAACGGCTTCGAGGTGGGCGTGGGCCCGGTGCGGTGGACCGCGGACGGCCTGAAGGACTCCATCATCGCCGGCGTGCGTCCGCGCACCGTCGTCGCCCACTGGCACGGTGACACCTACAAGGCCGTGCCCGGCGCCACGCTGCTGGCCTCCACCGACCGCTACGTCCAGCAGGCGTTCCGGCTCGGCGCCTCCTTCGGCTTCCAGTTCCACCTGGAACTCACCGCCAAGGAGATGGGGCGCTGGCTGGAGCTGGGCGCGGAGGACCTCCGTCAGCGCGGCAAGGACCCCGAGGAGCTGAAGTCCCAGCTCCCGAAATTGGAATCCGCCGAAAAAGAGAATACCGAGCTACTCCAGCGGCTCGCCGAGCACTTCGCGGAGCAGGTGCGCTGACGTCGCAGCGCGCCTCGCCTTGGCCCTGAAACACGGGGGGATTCAAAGCGGCCAGGCCTGTTTTGACCCTGGGTCCGTTTGGCTCCGAGCGGGCGGGTTTGAGCCGGGAGGGGAAGGGCCCCTTTGCCCTCCTGTCTCACGTGAGATGTCTCGGTCATGTATCGTCGGAGCATCCGCCGGCGAAGAGGGGGAAGTTCTGTCTCGCCGATACAGCGCGCGGACGCGTTGAGGTGGGGATGTGGTGTTTCGGCATGGTGCTGACGGTGCTCGCGGGCATGCCCCCGGACGGCGTCGCTCAGCTCGAGAAGGTGGAGCGCCTGATGCCCGCGCTCCAGCGGATGGCCGTGGACCCGGAGCTGGTGCGGGCGGTGCGCGAGCAGAACGCGCGCGGAGCCTCGCTGGCCTCCATTCGCGCGGACGACGACGGGTGGCTGTCCACTCCGGCGATGACTCCCTTCAAGCAGCGCGTGCTGGACGCGGCCTGCTCGCGGGTGCTGGCGCGCCACCGTGAGGTCGTCGGGGTGCGCAAGGTGGCGGAGGCGTTCGTGATGGATCGCCAGGGCGCGCTGGTGGGCGCCACGCGGCGGACGAGCGACTACTGGCAGGGGGACGAAGAGAAGTTCCAGGTCCCGTTCAAGCAGGGGCGGGTGCTGACCGAGCACCCCTTCTTCGACGAGTCCTCCCAGTCCTACGTCATCCAGGTCTCCCTGCCTGTCCGCGACGGAGGCCAGGTCATCGGCGCCGTCACCGTGGGCCTCTCCCTGCTCGACCTCTGAAGCCTCCTCGCGGACCGACCATGCGCTTGCTCGACGCTCTCTCCCTCCGCACCCGCCTGACGCTGGCGGTCTGCCTGCTCACCCTCTGCGCGCTGCTGCCCCTCAACATCCTGGGGCGCATCTTCATCACCGACAACCTCCAGGCGCAGATCCACGCGACGCTGCGCGTGGAGGCGCAGGGCCTGAGAGACCTGGTCGAATCCACGCTGGCCGAGCGCGAGGCGAACGCCCGGAGCTGGTCCGAGGACGCCATCCTCCGGGGCGCGCTGCTCTTCGACACCTTCGACAAGAGCGACGCGGTGCTCGTCGCCCTGGAGAAGCGGCACCCGTCCTTCGCCGGGCTGGTGCTCTTCACCGAGGAGGGCCGCGCGGTGTCCGCCAGCGAGGAGCGGCTGCGCAAGGCCTACGCGGGCCACGAGGCCCAGGTGCGCGCCACGCCGTGGTTCCGCGCCGCGCTGAATGGACGGATGGACACCACGGGCTTCACCCGGGTGGACCCATTCTTCGAGCGCGCGGTGCTGCCGTTCGCGGTGCCCGTGCTGAGCCCCATCAGCGGCGCTCGCATCGGCGTGCTCCTGGCCGCCTACGATTGGAGCCAGGTGGGGCAGGTGGTGGCCCCCGCGCTGGAGCGCGCCCGCGCTCGCGGTCAGCAGAGCTTCGCGCTGGAGGTGCTGGACTCCGAAGGGGCCTCGCTCTTCGACACGCATGAGCGCGACCTCGCGCGGCCCGACGACGTCGTCAGTGTGGAGGCCATCAACGAGCGCACGGCGCGCGACGTGGGCGATGGCTGGCGCTTCGTGGCCACGGTGGACCCGGAGGACGCCTACGCGCCGCTGGTGAAGGCGGCCCGGGTGGCGATTGTCCTGACGGTGCTCTCGCTGCTCGTCGCGGGCGTGGGCGGCTGGTGGCTGGCGCGCGGGGCCACGGGGCCCATCGCCCGGCTGAGCGCGCTGGTGAGCCGCGTGGTGCGCGAGGGCGACCTCACCCAGCAGGTGGAGGTGTCCACCCGCCGCGACGAGGTGGGTCAGCTCGCCTCCGCCTTCTCCCAGATGATGGACCACCTGCGCGAGTCCACGCGCGGCCTCCAGCAGGGCACCAAGGTCCTGGGACAGACGGTGGCGGAGCTGACCGCCGCCGCCGCGCAGCAGGAGCGCACGCTGACGAAGCAGGCCGCCGCCCTCCAGGAGACGCAGGTGACGGCGCAGGAGATAAAGCAGACGTCGCTGATGGCCGCCGAGCGCTCCCAGGCCGTGCTCGGCGTCACCGCGCGCGCCCGAGAAGTGGGGGCGGCCGGCGAGGCCACCGTCGCCGCGAGCCTGGAGGGCTTCGACCAGCTGCGCGAGCAGGTGGGCCGCGTGGCCAGCACCATCTCCGCCCTCAACGAGCGCACCCAGCAGATTGGCGGCATCACCCAGACGGTGAAGGACCTGGCGGACCAGTCCAACATGCTCGCCCTCAACGCGGCCATCGAAGCGGTCCGCTCCGGTGAGCACGGCAAGGGCTTCGGCGTGGTGGCGCGCGAGATTCGCAGCCTCGCGGACCAGTCCATCACCTCCACCGGCCGCGTCCGCGAAATCCTCGACGACATCCGCCAGTCCATCCAGGACGCCGTCCGGCAGGCCGAGCAGAGCCAGGGCAGCGCTGAAACCGGACTGACGCAGGTGCGCGCCAGCGGCGACAGCCTCCGCGAGCTCACCGGCATCATCCAGGACAACGCCTCCGCTGCTCAGCAGATCGCCGCCGCCGTGACTCAGCAGAATGCCGGCGTCGCGCAAATCTTCACCGCCGTGACGGACCTGTCCCGGATGATGGAGGAGTCCATGCAGGGATTGCAGAGCTCCCAGCGGATTACCGCGTCGCTGCGCGAGGTCGCGGCCCGCATGGAGACGGTGGCCGCCACGTACCGCGTCTAGTCAATGTCAGCGGGGTAACACTGATGTGCTTTGCGGGAGCGCACTCAGAGTAAATGAGGATTATGCGCAACCCGGGTATTCCTTGAACCATTCCGGTTCCCTGGAGTCCCCGTTCCGTTGGTCCTTCATCTGAAGGAGCACCGCATGCGCAGCGTCGTGAAAGCCGCCGTATGTATGGCAGTGATGGCGACGTCCCAGGCGTTCGGGTTCGACCCCGGCGCCCACTCCACCAAGGGCTCACTGGCGACTCAGGCGTTCTTCAAGCCCGAGCTGTCACTGTCCAGCGGTCAGGTGCCTCTGAAAGAGGCCTTGCCCAAGCTGAGCCCCGACGTGGCGAAGGTCTGGGACGACTTCTTCGCTCGTAACGGGAACAACTTCGAGATCTACATCGACTCCGTCACGGGCACCGCAGCGAACATCCAGGGTGCCATCCCGCTCATCCCGGGCAATGGCGTGGGCAACAAGCTGACCCTGGGCAGCCTGGGCAGGCAGCTCGGCCGTTCCGTGGACAAGGTGGATGGCGGCGTCGTCGCCGACCTCGTCTTGAAGTTCGTGGAGGCCAACCGCGCCGCGGTGGGCGTGGACATGCTCCAGTTGGGACAGGCCCGGGTGGATCAAATCACCCCGGACCTCTGGCAGGTCTCCATCGTCCAGCAGCACCAGGGCATCCCCGTCCGCTACGGACGGCTGGCGGCCACCATCAGCCACGGCAACCTGATTCTCCTGGGCACCGAGTCCTGGGCCAACGTCGGAATCGCGCCGCTGCCGCTGGTGGACGCGGACAAGGCGACCGTCGTGGCGCACGAGCGCTTCGGCCTCTATGAAAGCCCGGCCGAGGTCTGGCAGGCGCCCACGCTGGAGGTCGCTCCGGTCGCTGTCCCGGGCGCGGGCTTCGCCAGGGGCATGGCGCACCAATTGGTGTGGACGTACGGCTTCCAGCTCCAGAACGAGAACGAGCGCTGGAAGGTGACGGTGGATGCCGCCACCGGTGACGTGCTCGCGCTCGAGGACGACAACCACTACTTCGACCAGTCGGTGAAGGGTGGCGTCTACCCGTTCACCAACACGGGCGTGCCCGCGGGTTGCCCGGCGGGCTCGTTCTGCGGCGTCCTGCAGCCCAACTACCCCATGCCCTGGGCCAACGTCGTCCCGGGCACCTACACGGACGGCTACGGCGTCTACGACTACACGTCCGGGACGACGACCACGACGCTCGCGGGCCGCTACATCCGCATCAGCGACGCGTGTGGCGCCATCAGCGGCAGCGGAGCGGGCAACATCAACTTCGGGAACGGAACCGTCACGTGCCCGAATCCCCCGACGGGCAACACCGCGGCGACCCGCAGCGCGTTCTACGAGCTCAACCGCATCAAGGAGCTGGCCCGTGGCTGGCTGCCGACCAACGCGTGGCTGCAGGCGTCCATGACGGCCAACGTCAACATCAACAACACCTGCAACGCCTTCTGGAACGGCTCCACGGTCAACTTCTACCGCAGCGGCGGAGGCTGCCGGAACACGGGTGAGATTGGCGCCGTGTTCGACCACGAGTGGGGCCACGGCATGGATGACAACGACACGGCTGGCACGCTGAGCAACTCCAGCGAGGCCTACGCCGACATCGCGTCCATGTACCGCCTGCCGTTCAACCCCGCCGCCACTCCCACCAGCGGCCGGTCTCCCGCGTCGTGCGTGGGCTACGGCTTCTTCCAGACCACCAACAGCGGCTGCGGCATGACGGCGGATGGGACGGGCTACAACGTGAACGAGGCGCAGGTGGGTGGCACCTGGTGCGCGACCAACTGCTCCGGCGTCCGCGACGCCGACTACGCGGTCCACAACCCGCCCACACCCACCACTCCGCAGAACTTCGTGTGCCCCCGTTGCTCCACCGGCACGGGGCCTTGCGGCCGGCAGGTGCACTGCGCCGCGTCCCCAGTGCGTCAGGCCGCGTGGGACTTCATCGCCCGCGACCTCCAGTCCGCTCCGTTCAACTACGACTGGAACACGGCACAGAACATCGGCAACAAGGTGTTCTACCAGGGCAGCGGCAACATCGGCTCGTGGCACGCCTGCAACTGCACCGCGGGCACGTCGGACGGCTGCGCGGCCACCAACGGCTACAAGCAGTGGCTGGCGGCGGATGACGACAACGGCAACATCAACGACGGCACGCCGCACATGACGGCCATCTACGCCGCGTTCAACCGCCACAACATCGCCTGTACCACTCCGGCGCCGGTGAACAGCGGCTGTAGCGCCGGTCCGACGGCGAAGCCCACCGTCACGGTGACTCCGGCCACGGGTCAGGTCGCCCTGAGCTGGGGCGCCGTCAGCGGCGCGACGCAGTACTGGGTGATGAAGTCCGACGGCATCAACGGCTGCACGTATGGCAAGGCGCGCGTCGCCACCGTGACGGCCACCAACTACGTCGACACCGAGGTCCTCACCGGCCACAACACCTGCTACTCCGTGGTGGCCGCGGGCAGCAGCGCCGCCTGCTACGGCGCGGCCAGCACCTGCGCCTGCGTGACGCCGCTGTAGTCCGACGGCTCGCCAGGACAGCCCCGTCACGAGGGGACTTCGCTCCCACCGCTGACGGGGTCTTCACCTCGAGGCGGCTTCCCTGTCCGGGAGGCCGCTTCGTTCGTTCAGAGCTTCAGCTCCCACGTCTCGCCGATGAGCCCCTCGCCGAACTGATGGTGCGGCTCCGCGCTGACGCGCTCGAAGCCGGCGCCCTCGTAGACGCGCCGCGCGGCGTGCAGCTGGCTGTCCGTCCACAGCCGCACCTTGCGGTAGCCCGCCTCGCGCGCGAAGGCCACGCAGGTGTCCACCAGCCGCGCGCCGATGCCCAGCCCGCGCGCGGAGGGCTCCACCAGCAGCAGGCGCAGCTTCGCCACCGTCTTCGTGTCGCGGACCAGGAACACCGAGCCGACGCCGCGGCCATTCAGTTCGGCGATCCAACAGCGCTCCCGTGCGGGCTCCTGCTCCAGGATGAACTTCGCGGCGACGCTGGCGACCAGCGCCTCGAAGCGCTCGTCCCAGCCGTACTCCTGGCTGTACAGCACGCCGTGCCGGTGGACCACCCAGCCGATGTCTCCCGGCCTGTGGGCGCGCAGCACGACGTTGGCGCCCGACTCCGGGGGCTTGTCGCCCAGCAGGTCCTGGATGGTCTGCATGGCGTCGAGGAGCCGCTGGCGCGCGTCCGCTCGCAGGGGGGAGATGAGCGCGCGGATGGAGTCGTGGGAGCGGCTGTTGAGCCGCTCGAAGGTCTCTTCTCCCTTCTCCGTCAGCTTCACCAGGTGCTGGCGACCGTCCGTCGCGGAGGTCACCTTCTCGATGAGCCCCTGGGCGCTGAAGTTGCGCAAGAGCCGGCTCAGGTAGCCCGGGTCCAACGCCAGCTCCCGGCTCAGCTCCGCGGCGGTGGGCGTCTCACGGTGGAACAGCTCGTAGATGACGCGGGCCTCGGTCAGCGAGAACTCGCTCTTCAGGAGTCCTTCGTCCAGCACGCCAATCTTCTGCGTGTAGAAGCGATTGAAGTGTCGCACCGCCGCCACGCCCTGATCGCGTCGTGTCTGTGCCATTCCGTCCCGGCTCTCCAAGGCGCCGTGCCGCGCTGAATGCATTGTCAGGGATGCCCTGGACTCAGGCAACCGCCAGGCTCACGCCGTCGGTGGGCGGCTGGCGTAGCGCTCCGCGAGCACCGAGCACACCAGCAACTGGAGCTGGTGGTAGAACATGAGCGGCAGGACGATGAGCCCCAGGCCCGGGTGCGCGCCGAACAACAGCCGCGCCATGGGGACTCCGGAGGCCAGCGTCTTCTTGGAGCCGCAGAAGACCGCGGCGATTTCGTCCTCCTTGGAGAACCGCAGCCGCCGCGCCGCCAGCGTGCTCAGCGTCAGCACGGTGGCGAGGATGAGCACCGCGCCGCCCAGGATGAGCGCCACGACGGCTCCGCCATGTCGGCTGAAGATGCCGGACGAGACGGAGTCACAGAATGAGGCGTAGACGAGGACGAGGATGAACAGCCGGTCCACGCCGTTGGTGTACTTGCGGTAGCGGGCGAAGAACGCGCCCAGGAGCGGCCTGGCGAGCTGTCCCAGCACCAGCGGCAGGAGCAGCAGCAGCGACAGCTTGAGGATGGCGTCCGACAGCGAGAGCGACTGCCCGGTGGTGTGCGCGAGCAGCCCGACGATGAGCGGCGTGAGGAAGATGCCGAGCAGGCTGGACAGGCTCGCATCGAAGATGGCCCCGGCCACGTTGCCCCGGGCCACGCCCGTCATCGCCACGGAGGAGGAGATGGTGGAGGGCACCGCGCACAGGAAGAGGAAGCCGAGCGACACGTCCTCCGGAACCCGCGCGCCGAAGGCGAGGTTGAGCAGGAGCCAGAGGGCGGGGAACACGAGGAAGGTGAAGGACTGCACCAGCACGTGCAGGCGCCACTGGAGCGCTCCGGCCTTGAGCTGCGCCATGGGCATGCCCAGGCCGTGGAGGAAGAACACGGCGAAGATGCCCACGTTGGTGACGACGTCGGCATGCATCGCGCCGCCGGACCGGCCGAAGTCGGGGAAGAGGAGGGCCAGCCCGACGGCCCCGAGCATTCCCAGGAGGAACCAGTCCCGCGCGAGCCGTTTGACGAGGCGTAGAGACATGTGGGGGGCTGAATACTCCCTGCCTCGGGAGACCTCCAGCCCCCTGTGTGTCGACGGCTCAGCGGTCCAGCCGGAACTCCACCACCAGGCCCGCGTGGTCTGACGGCCAGAGGCCGGAGGCCGTGCGGTCGTCGAGCAGCGCGCCCACCACCTCGGCGGACTGGGGATTGACGTTGTCGCCAGCGTACAGCACCAGGTCGATGCGCTCGTCGAGCGCGGTGGTGGTGGTGTCGTTCACCGTCTCGCTGAAGCAGCAGGTGAAGCCGTCGCCCGTGCCCACCGTGGTCCACGCATCCGCGAGCCCCGTCGTCGTGTTGACGATGACGGGATAACCCGTGGTCGCCGCGCCCGGTCCGGTGTTCAGGTCCCCGACGACGATGAGCGGCTTGTCGTACGTCTGGACGAGCGCGGCCAGCTCCGCGGCCTGGTTCTCGTTGCCGGGCCTCAACGTCTCCAGGTGCGTGTTGACGAAGGTGAAGCGCGCGCCGTCCACGGTGGCGTCCAGCTTGGTGTAGCCGCGCAGGAAGCGAATCGACGCGCCGCCCACGGGCACCTCCTGGGCATAGGTGTAGTTGCCCGTGACGACGTTGGCGATCTGCACGTCGCCGCGCGCCAGGATGACGTCCCGGTCCGTGAGGCGCACGTCCGTGAGGTCCGTGGCGTTGCCGGCGAGCGCGGCGGGGACCTCCGCGTCCGCGTTCTGCACCGTCGCGGCGGCGCGGTAGTTGAGCCCCCGGCTCTGCAGCTCCGCGAGCAGGATGGCCAGGAAGTCGTACGTCACCGTCTGCGCGTTGGGCAGCGGGTTGCCGGAGAAGTCGCTCGGGTTCTGCGTGCGGTAGAGCGACACCTCCTGGAGGCCCACGAGGGCCGGGTTGGCGCCCTGGATTTCATCCGCCAGCGCCTTGGCTCGCTCGGGGAAGTTCGTCGCTTGCACCGTCGTGTAGAGCTGGGCGGCGATGGCGGGGATGTCCTGCGGTGCCTGCGCCGTGGCGAGCCGCTCGATGTCGCCGCCCAGGTAGATGTTGCGGGTCATCACCTTGAACTGGGCGGTGCCGGGCCCGACGGAGTCGTCGGTGTCGTCGTCGTTGCAGGAGACGAGGAACAGCGGAGCGCACGCGAGCAGCGGCGCGAGACGGAGGAAGCGAAGTGGAGTCATGGGGCCGGATGGGGCAAGGGTGGAGTGCGGCGAATCCGGCCCCGTTCCCACGCGTCAGGCAAAAGGAATCCCGGAGCGGCGTCGGCTCATTCACAGCCTCCCAGGACCGACTGTTCAGAGCCGCGCTGGGCCCTGGCTGTAAGGCAGAGACAGGTGTTCGCCGGGAGGCGGAAGGGTGATGGCGCGCAGTCCGCCTCCGCTCCACGTGACGAAGCAGAGCTCGGTCGACTCCAGGGCCTTTCCGAAGTCGAAGTGCGCGCGCATGAAGCCCGCCTCATTCGACTCCAGCACCGTGATGTCCAGGTCCCCCAGCCGCAGCTTCGTGCCGACAGGCGGAGGCGTGTCCCGGTTGACCAGCTCCCAGAAGCCCGGGTGTCGCGGCGTGCCGCTCACGACCAGGTCGAAAGCCTCCGCGGAGGTCCGCTCGATGACGTGGTCATGCGGCGCGGCGCTGAGCAGCCGGTAGAGGCGTGGAGCCCGGCCCTGGAGCAGCATGGCGGCGGGCACGTAGAGGGAGACGCTCGGGTCCGAGGCGGCCACCATCACCAGGGTCCCCTCGCACGGAGGAGCCTCGCGGGCGATGCGCCACTGCGCGTCCGCGATGCGCCCCAGCGCGACGCCCAGCCCCACCCGGAACAGCGGCCCCAGGACGACGTGGCCCAGCACCAGGACGACGACGGCCGCACGGAGCAGGAGCTGGTGTCGCCGGGGGAGTGAGGCCTCTCGCGCCGCCGCCCAACCCCGGAGGATGAGCACCGCCGCCAGCGCGCTGCCGGCGAGCAGCGGCACCATGAGGACCCGCCCGCCAATGACCCCCGCCGCGCCGGGGATTGTGGCGGCCAGGCCTCCGGGCAACAGCCAGCGCAGCGTGGCGCGCTCCTGCTCGGACAGGTATGGGCGGAGCGC
>Ga0126314_10000482_pt1 | contig 19152 bp, 16 predicted proteins | sample Plot105B_FD_92535 | JGI IMG/M metagenome (GOLD analysis project Ga0126314, IMG submission 92535) | Serpentine soil microbial communities from UC McLaughlin Reserve, CA, USA - Plot105B | ecosystem: Environmental > Terrestrial > Soil > Grasslands | place: USA: UC McLaughlin Reserve, Lake County... | reverse complement strand
TGCAGTGGTTTGCCGGTCCGGCTTGCCACCTTCGAGGCGACCAGCAGCAGGGCCCCGAGTAACGCCGGTCGCCGGATGCGAACCTCAGGAGCGCCCTTCTCTGCCTCGAACGCTCGTTCGGTATCTTCCGCCGTGGAGTCCAGCTGCACCGTCAGGCCCCCGCGGTAGGCGGCCACGGTCTTGAATCCCCTGGCGCTCTCCGTGCCGAGCAAGCTCTCCTCCACCATCGCCAGGAGCTCCGCGGCCGAGCCTGCTTCTGTCAGTAGCCGCTCAGCAACGCTCTCGACCCTCTTGATCTCGAAGACCCGACCCTGCAGGAGCGCCTCGTGTTCCTCGAGTGTACCCCCGCCCCCGTACCCGGTGTCCAGGAGCAAAGCCTCTAGGTTTGCTTCCGCGAAGAGCCGGCGGGCGTAGCCGGTCGGATCCGAGGCCCGGGTTGAGAGAACGGCAGTCTCTAGCTCCGGAAAGTTCTCGGAGACCTCAAGCCCCAGAACCTCTGCTAGTTCCCGCACCGCCCAACGATAGAAAACCGTCTCAACTACCCGCCCCGGTTCCCGCCGGGCCTCCGTAAATAAATAGCGGAATTCGTTTGCCTCGAGACTGCGCGGGGGAAGCTTCAAGGGGTGGGCGTGCCCGTCCACGGCAGGGATGTCCGCCAACGCGTCCATCAATAGAGTTCTCTGGCCGCTGCCGCCACCTCCTCCGGGGAGAGCGCCCTCGCGACCTCGATCTGCCCCCGACCAACGGCGAGGTGGGTACGGACGAGCGGTTCGCCGAGGACCCCTTTGAGAACCTCGTCACCCTCCAGGGCATCCAGGGCTTCGTCGAGGGAGGCCGGGAGTGGGCGGATGTCCCGGGAGAGGCGCTCCTCCTCGCTCAACGTGGCCGGATCTACCAGAACTGGCTCTCCAGGATCCAGGCCCCTTTCCATCCCGTCCATCCCGGCGACCAATACCGCTGCGAGCCCCAGATAAGGGTTCGCCGTCGCGTCCACCGGTTTTAGCTCCACGTTGGCCGTCTCGGACTCCGACCCGACCACCGGCGAGGCGAGGCGCACGGCGGCCTCCCGGTTGTCCGGCCCGTAGCAGACGTAGGCGCTAGACCACATGCCGGGAGCGAGGCGCTGGTAGGAGTTAGGCGAGGAGGCAGTAAAAGCCATCAACGCGGGCAGGTGCTCGAGGATGCCCGCGACGAACCCGGAGCCTGACTCGGTCAAAGCCCCGGAAGGGTCGAAGAGCACCGAGGCTCCGTCCTCCCGAGAGTAGACGCTGACGTGTAGGTGGTGGCCGTTGCCGGCGCCGTCCAGGAAGGGTTTGGGAGCCGCGATCGCCTTGAAGCCCAGTCGATGGGCGACACCCCGGATCGCCTCCGAAACCAATACTCGCCGGTCCGCCGCGGCTAGAGGTTCCGTCTCTCCCACCGAGAGCTCCAGCTGGCCGTGCCCGACCTCGGCGTGGTACTGCTTCGGGGGAATACCCATCTCCTCCAACGTCCGTACCAGGTGGGCGGCAAACTCCGCCGCCGGGGTCAGGGCGAAGCTCGCAGCATAGGGGGTTTTTTCCGGGGGGCCGTCGGGACCGAGTAGGTAGAACTCGGTCTCGAAGGAGGTCAGGGCCTTGAGGCCAAGCTCGGTGAGACGGTCGACCACCCGCCGCAGGGCGCTCCGGGGGCACCCTTCCCAGGGCGTGTGCCCGTCCGGCTCGGTCATGTTGCAGGGGACCATCGCTTGGCCGGTGGCGAACGGCAGCCGGGTGAGGCCGGAGAGGTCGGGTACCAAACGGGCCTCCCCGACGGGACTCAAGCCTGAGGTCGTATGCAGCTGGCCGCTAGGATCAAGGGCCAAGACGCCCTTGGCGAGTCCCACCCCGGCCTCGGCCCGCTTCTGAAAATCCTCCCTATAGACAGCCTTCACCTTGGAGATGCCGGCGTGGTCCACGAAGGCGAACCGTACCCACAGGGCATCCTCTGGTAGGATCTCTACGGACTTGATGCGTTCTTCCTTCTCGGTTTGCATCTCTCACCGCCTCGGACATGCTCGAAGAGCGCTCTTTTCTTTCGGTACTCATGGTACGCGAGGGGTCGCTTACGCGCTCTGTGCTCGAGTATTGGGTTCTCGCGCTCCTACCTGGAGGCGCCGTGGGCCTACTCAAACCCTCGACCCGTTGTTCACACTCCCGTAACGCTAGCTGGCGGCCGATCGTCTACTACATAAGGGCGTGTGGGGGGTTCCCTACCAACTCTCCACGACTCCAATCTGTCACACGCCCCGTTCCCGAGGTTTCGGGCGCTTCCTCGTATCATAGCGCTCACTCTCACTGAAGAAGCCGGGTTAGAGAAAGCGCCAGCTAGGCTGCCGGGAAGTAGTAGCCCCGAATTCTAAAAACTTGTATGATACATGCAAAGATCGTCCCGGAAAGGGGTGCGGGGCCAATGGTTGTAATCGACGACGTACTAAAGATCGTTCCGGAAAAGGATGCGGAGCCAATGATGATAGCCGACAATAGTAACGAAGGGGCGATGGTGTGGGTGGAGACCTCGTTGCGGTATGCACGCGACCGCAATCGATCGAAGCTCGAGGGGCTCTTGACGGCGGTACGGGGCGAGATCGCATTGGAGATTGAGTTCGCGAAGGGGTCGTCGGCTCGTCAAGGGAGCGGTGTACGCTAGAAGCGGTTCGTCGCTACCGCACCGGGACGTGGTGGATAAGCTCAAAGGCCGGGTGAAGAAGGCTACAGGCGCTTAAAGTCCGAGGCGCCCTCGGATTAAATGAGGTGCACCACCAAGAAAAAGAAGAACGAGCTAAAGAACCTCCTCAAGTAACCGAGATGGTCAGGAGGCGGCCTAACTCTTTCTCCGCGCGCCACGGTAAGCCTTAAGCACGTCTTTCCTCATCTCCGCGCACCACGAAGACGGGGCAGGGGGCGTGGCGAACCACGCTATCGGAGACGCTTCCAAGGAGGGCTCGTCTCAGGGCGCTGAGGCCCCGGCTGCCCACGACCACGACTCCTGCGCCGAGCTCCTCGCTGAGGTTAACGATCTGCTCGGCCGGACGGCCTAGCCGGAGATGGACCTCGGCGATTCGGCCGCCCGCGGCCCGGATCCTCTCTACTTCTTCGTCGAGCAACCTCTCTGCGTGGCGCCGGAGCTCGGCCGGCTCCTCCTCGGTGTAGGCGTAGAACGTCGGCAGGTATTCTCCGACGTGCACGACGTGCAGTTCGGAGCCCGTTCTCTCGCAGAGCTCTACCGCCGACTGGGCGGCGAGCGCGGCATCCGGGGACCCATCGGTGGCCAGTAAGACCCTGGTCGGAAAAACGGTCATCTCTCTAAGCCTCCCGTGTGGCCTCTTCGGTAGACTCCTCACGGCCAAGACGACTGAACCGGAAGCCGTAGACGAAGTAGATCACCAGCCCCAGAATCATCCATCCCACGAACCGAGCCCACGTTCCCAGCGGCAGGCTGACCATGAGGTAAAGGCAGATCAGTGCGGCTAGGATGGGGGTCACCGGGACCAACGGCGTCCGGAAGGCGCGCCTCAAGTCTGGGTTCGTCCTTCGCAGGACGATGATGCCAATGGAGACCAGGATGAAGGCGAAGAGCGTCCCGATGTTCGTCAGCTCCGCGAGCCGCTGCAGGTCTATGAAGCCCGCCATCAGGGCCACGACCACGCCGGTAAGGATGGTTATACGGTAGGGGGTGCGGAAGCGTGGGTGAACTTGGGCGAAGAACCGGGGAAGGAGGTTGTCCCGGCTCATAGCGAAGGCCACCCTACTCTGGCCGAGCATCAGGATCATGATTACGCTCGTCAAACCCGCTAAGATGCCTATGGAGATCAAACCCGCGGCCCAGTCCTGCCCGGCTTCGGAGAGCGCCGTAGCTAGCGGGGCGTCATTGGCCAGATCGGGGTAGGGCGCCATCCCGGTTAGGATCAGCGAAACTACCACGTACAGTATCGTGCAGATCGCCAGCGAAGCGATGATTCCTATCGGCAGGTCCCGTTGTGGGTTGCGCGTCTCCTCGGAGGTTGTCGCCACGACGTCGAAGCCGATGTAGGCGAAGAATACGATCGCCGCCGCCGTGATGATCCCCGCGAACCCGAACGACTGCTGCTCGGCGCCAGTGAGGAACTGCAAAAGCGAAGGTTCCGCCGTAGCTTCCTTCGAAGCGCTCGCCACCTCCCCGCCCGCCGACGGGATGAACGGATCCCAGTTGGCCGTGTTCACCAAGAAGATCCCGATCCCTATAAAGAAGAACACGACGGCGAGCTTTATCACGGTGATTGCAATGTTAACGGAGGAGCTTACGCGGATCCCGATGATTAGGACCACCGTGAGGATTACCGCTATGCCCATAGCCGGCAGGTTCACGACCCCTCCTTCGGTGATGGCCCCCGGCAAGCCAATGCCCAAGAAGCTTTTGAGGATCTGCCCAAAGTATCCCGACCATCCGACGGAGACCGCGGACGCTCCGACGATGAACTCCAGGATCAGGTCCCACCCGATGATCCAGGCGATAAACTCGCCGAGCGAAGCGTAGGAGAACGTGTAGGCGCTCCCCGCTACCGGGACCGTGCTTGCAAACTCCGCGTAGCAGAGCGCCGCCAGAGCGCAGGCTACCCCCGAGATGACGAACGATAGAGAAACGGCCGGCCCCGCGAAGTTCGCCGCGGCCTGACCGGTAAGGACGAAGAGCCCCGTCCCGATTATCACCCCGATACCAAAAATAATCAGGTCTAAGGGCCCCAGGGCCTTCCTCAGCTGGAACTCCGGATCCTCGGTGTCCCGGATGGACTGCTCGATCGACTTGGTGCGCATGATCCCCATGTATCTCCCTTTCTCTAACCTTCGCGATCACCGCCGCAGCGAACGCCGCCGGTTGTCCCTTGCCCCGCGTCCCTCTACCCACCGCCATTCTATGAGAAAGCGCGCCGTCTCGCCAGTGCCGGCCGGAACTTGCCTGGGTAAGGCTAGCTCTCGTCCATGTAGGGCATAAGCTGGGGGAACGACGAGCGGAAAAAGGAGAATGGCGTGGCCGAGGTGAACCCGACCAAGCCGCAAAAAACCTTGGATGGTATGGTTACCCGGCCAACAAGAAGACCTCGTCAAGCACGCCGAAGGGAAGGGTCCCGACGCAGACGAGCTCTCTTTCCTGAGAGATCTGCCCGACCGAGACTACGAGATCCCCGCCGACGTCAACAAGGAGATGAGATAAGCCGCGAGCGACGCCCTCAGCCCTACCTCGGCCAGAGGAGTGGCCTGCTTACCCGGTCCGAAACGGCGAGCTCCGAGGTGAGTAGGTCGAGAGCGTGGTTCTCCACTTCTTCGACAGGGACATCGGCGACCACCGAAGCGCGGTGTCCGCAGCTACCGTCGAAGAGAGTATCGCCGCAGATCGGGCAGTTCGAACGCCAGGAGAGGACCGGGCGGTGACGAGCACGTGTGGAGGGGCCGGCGTTTATGAGGTTTGGTCCCCAAAAAATTCCGACGGTAGCCGCGCCGACGGCCGCCGCCAGGTGCAGCGGGCCGGAGTCGTTGGAGACGACGACCGCGCATCGGCTCGAAAGGCCGGCGAGCCCGCTTAGAGAGAGCCGCCCGCAGATGTCGAGAGTCTCGCGGTCCATGGCGTCTACTACTCCGGAGATCAGGGTTCGGTCTTTCTCTACCCCGACCACGGCTACGCGGGCGCCGGAGTCGGCAAGCGCGTCCCCGACGGCGGCGAACTTCTCGGGTGGCCACCGGCGCCGCGGGTCGCCCGCCCCGGGATGGAGGGCGACGAGGGGTCCTTCGGCTTCCGGGATCACGCCTGCAGCCTCGTCCAGATCCCTCTCCGTCACGGCCAGGCGCGGCTCCAGGTTAACCGTCTGTGCTCCGACGAGACCCGCGACCTCCAGGAAGCGTAGGTACTCCGACTGGTGGTAGACGTAGGGCACACAGCGGTCGAGGGGAGACGCCCCTGAAGCTTGGAGGCCCGCCGTGACCCGGGCCCCAAGCCGCTGGACGAACGGATTAGAGTACCCACCGCCGCCGTGCATCTGGAGTGCCAAATCGAACCGCTCCTCACGCATACGCGCGAAGAAACGCTCGAGTTCCTCCTCGTCTTCGTCGACGCCCGTATCCGGACCGTTAACCCCCGTGGAAGGGGGGACCTCGATCGCGCGCTCGGGAGGCCCAGGTCTTCCAGAGAGGAGCTCCTCGTGCCAAGCGGCCCCGAGCAGAGTGATCTCTGCCTCCGGATAAGCCGCCCGCAGCGCCGCGAGCGCTGGCAGCGTGAAGATGAAGTCTCCGATCCCGCCGGCCCTTAAGACGGCGATCTTCCGGACGTTCTGTACCAGCTTAGAACCGGGGAGCATCCGAACGGTGGACGACCTTCGTCATCGTGACCTCGTCGAGGAGCTCGGGGCCGTAGCCGAAGCCGAGGCCGCTCGCCTTACGTGGCTCCGCGGCCCCGCCAGGAGCGCCGCCGAAGACCGCGTTGATCTTGACCGTCCCGACCGAGAGCTCCCGCCAGGCCCTCTGGGCGTGCTCCGGGTCCGGCGTAAGCACCGCGGCCGCGAGCCCGTAAGTTGTGTCGTTGGCCTTCTTGAGCGCCTCGTCGAACGAACTTACGACCTCGACGGCGGCGACGGGGCCAAAGGTCTCCTCGTCCACGAGGGCCATTCCCGAACTCACCCCCTTTAGAACGGTCGGCGGGTAGAAGAATCCGGGACCCTCAGGCACCACCCCACCGCAGAGCAGCTCCGCTCCAGCCCCGACCGCCTGCGTGACGTGACGGTGGACGAGCTCGCGCTGGCCCTCGTCGATGAGGGGGCCCATCTCGGTCTCGGGATCTACGCCGTCACCCACGCGGAGGTTCTTCGCACGGGCTGTGAGATCGCGCAGGAACTCCTCGGCGACGGACTCGTGGACGTATATGCGCTCGATGGAGGTGCAGATCTGCCCGGTATTCGCGAACGAACCCGTCGCGGCCTCGCCTGCCGCCCAGGTGGGGTCAACGCCCGCGTCCACGATCATGGGGTCCTTGCCGCCGAGCTCGACGACGGCCTTCTTGAGCTGGCGTCCCGCGGCTTCCAGGATCTCGCGCCCCGTCTCGACGGAGCCGGTAAAGAGGACGAGGTCCACGTCCTCGTGTGCAACGAGCGGCTGCCCGACGCGGGCGTCGCCCAAGAGCAGGTTCAAGACACCCTCGGGCAGCTCGAACATCTCGGCGAGGCGCACCGCCGAGAGTGGAGTCTTCTCGGAAGGCTTGTAAACGACGGTATTGCCGGTCACGAGTGCCGCCCCGAGGTAGCCGCAGGCGATGGCAATGGGGTCGTTCCAGGGCACAACGACCGCCGCGACGCCATAAGGTTCATAAATCATAGTATCCGAGGCCATGTAGGCACCCTGGAGGCTCTTGCCCCGGTGCAGGGGACCGAGCTCGGCGTATTGCTCCAGGGTACCTATGCCAGCCTCGACCCCGCCGAGGGCGTCGTCGAGCGGTTTGCCGTTCTCGAGCGTGACGATCTCGGCGAGTTCCTGGGCGTGTTCGCGCGTCCTCCGCGCCGCGGTCTTCACGAACCCCGCCCTCTCCGCCGCGGAGAGGCGCGACCAGCCGAGTTTTGCCTCACCGGCCGCTCTCACCGCTTCCGAAGCGTCAACGGGGGTACCGACGGGGATGCGGCCGATCGTCTCGCCGGTAGCGGGGTTCAGCACGTTGATGTACTCCTCACCTGAGGATCGGGTCCACTCTCCGGCAATCAGGTGCGCGCTCTCGGTCTTCTGCATACTGCTCCTTCCAATCTCGCTCGTGCTCGCGCGGAGAAGCCTCTCCCTCCCGCCCCATCAAGCTGACGAGCTGAGGTGCTGACTAGCCGAAATGCTAAGGATAAGAGGTCTCAGTCATGGGCGTGACGATGAGCTCGTGAATCACGGAGTCTAAAGGCTGGGAGATCATGAACAAGATGGACCGCGCCACGGTCTCGGGCGGTTGAAGATTTTCGGGGGGAGGCGGGGGGTCTAAGGCCTTAAAGAAGTTGGTCCGCATCCCGCCCGGTACGATCGCCATGGCCCTGACCCCGTAACGCCGACCCTCGGCGTGCAAGACTTGCGTGAGGCCCAAAAGGCCGTGCTTGGAGGAGGCGTAAGCGGCGGCGTTCTCCCAGCCTTTTTTCGCAGCGGTCGAGGCTACGTTCAAGATCTGGCCGCTGCGGCGCTCCATCATGTGCGGCACGACCGCTTTGGCGAGCAACCAGGGCGCCCTCAAGTTCACGTTCACCACGTTGTCCCACTCTTCGAGCGTTAGCTCCGACGCCGAGCGGATAAAGTCCAGCCCTGCTGCGTTTACGACCACGTCTATCCTGCCCTCCGTCCCCAGCAAGTCCGCGACCCCTCCTTCGATGGAGCCGGGCTCTGTGAGGTCCATGTACAATGGGCGTCCCCCGAAGGCTCGGGCGATCTCGCCTGCCGCCTCCTTGTTGATGTCGGCGAGGACCACTCGTGCGCCGTGCTCGGCGAGGAGCCGCGCCGTTGCCGTCCCGAGGCCGCTTCCCGCCCCGGTCACGAGGGCCACCTGACCTGAAAGGTCGAACGTTGTGGTGTTGTCCGCCATAAAAGTGCTGCTCCTTCCGCGTGCGTCTATCAGGCTGTCTTGGAGATGCGTGGCGCCCCCGCCGCGACCTCCGAGAAGGCGGCGGTGGCGAGGCGGGCGACGTGCTCCCAGGTGAAGTGTTCCTTGATCCTGCGCCGGGCGGCGCGGCTCATACGGTCTCGTAGGGCTCCATCGGAGAGCAAGCGCAGGAGGCGTCCGGCGAGGGCTTCGGGGTCTTTGGGTGGGACGAGGTAACCGGTCTCGCCGTCAGCCACGCTCGTCTTTATGCCGCCGACTCGAGAGCCGACGACCGGAGTGGCGCAGGCCATCGCCTCCAACGGCGTCATCCCGAACGGCTCGTAGTGCGGGACCGTGACCGCGACGTCGGCGGCGCCGTAGTAGAGGCGGAGCTCCTTTTGCGGCTGGCTCCCGGTGAACGTCACCTTTTCCCGAACCTTAAGCTTTTCGGCGAGGTTCGAGAGCCTGTCGACCTCGGGCGAGACCTCAACCCCCGGCTCCCCGCCCACGATCACGAGTCGCGCGTCGAGGTGGTCTGGCAAGAGAGCGAAAGCCTCAATGAGGGTGTCCACGCCCTTGCGCGGTACGAGCCGACCGACGTAGACGACGGTCGGCCTATCGGGTATGCCGAGCTTCTTGTGGGCTTTGCTCTGGTCGACCGGCCGAAACTTCCTTACGTCTACGCCGCATGGCACGAGCGTAAGCCGGGCGGGATCAGCGCCGTAAAGGTCGAGGAGCTCCTCGACCTCCGCCGGGCAGGTCGCCAGTACACGATCGGCCTCTTCCAGTATCCTGAACTCCGCCGCTTGCCGTTCGGGTGGAGAGGTGTCGGCGGCGCCCTGCTCGCGTTTCTTGATCTCCCCTAAAGCATGGAAGGTCTGGGCGAACGGTAACCCGAGGTCCCTCTTCGCCTCGCAAGCCACCCACCCACTCATCCAGAAGTTCGCGTGCACGAGATCGTACGCAGTAGGTACTTCCCTCGCGAACTGGTAGAAAGCGTCCCGGAATTCGGCAATGAAGGGAAACAGCTCATCTTTTGGCACGCTCTCCGCGGGGCCGGCGGGAAGGTTTACAACCCGCACCCCTCTTTCGAACGGGACCACCGTTGGGAGGAGTGTGCTGTCCCGGCGGGTGAAGACGTCGAGCCGATGACCCATTGCTGCCAAGCGGCGGGCCAGCTCAGCGACATAGACGTTCTGGCCGCCCGAGTCCTCGCCGCCCAGAGCGGCTAGAGGGCTCGCGTGTTCGCTGATCATGGCGAGACGCAAGCCGCCACCTCCCTCAAGGCCAGCGCTTTCTCGAACGCGGTCTCCCAATCCGCGACGAAGCGCTTCAGACCGAACCTTTCGCGGACCGTGCGCTGGCCCCTCTCCCCTATCAACCGCGCCTCCTCCGGGTCGTCGAGGAGCTGCTGCATCCGCCGGATGAGGTTCTCGACATCGGTGTCTATAAATCCGTTCTGACCATCCTTTATCACGGTGACAAGCTCGGTAGTAGCGAGGGCGACTACAGGGAGACCTATCTCCATCGCCTCTAGGATCGAGAGGGGGAGGCTGGTGTACCGGATGGGGTTGAAGTAGAACTGGTACGACCTCATCCTCTCGTGCACCTCGGCTTGCGGCAGGTCCCCGAACCCCCCGAGCTCTTCGCTATTGAAGCCGAAGAGATCTAGGGCCACCTCTTCGCGTACCCGCGCGAAAACGTCTCTACCAACCACCCTTCTACGACGCGGCATGTCATTGACGAGCGAGACGCCCTTTTCGAGCTCCCCAGTGTATTCACCCTCGGGTGTCGAGGGCATCACGGCGTGGTCTATCATGCGGGTCGGGGTTTCGCGGCAGTCCCAGAACAGGTCGTTGAAGTGAGTGACGTGCACGAGGAGCACGCCGGGGTCGTTTACAGGATGGATCATCTCGTTGATCCGACCTTGAGGGGTGTTGTGCTCTAGGTAGATCGCCGGGAGCGCCCTTTGTTCGGGCGTCAATATCTCCCGGGCGTCCTCCGTGTAGTTCTTCCTGGTCTGGTAGATGACGAGATCCAGGTCCAGTTCGCGCACCTCCTCTGCCGGTACCTCGACGGTGTCCGGGGACCACGAGTAGGTCGGCCCGCGGCCGCCGTAGCCCTCGGGCTTGCCGGGCTTCGTCGGCAGATAGAAGCGATGCGGCGCCTGCACGAGGGTGTTCAGGTAGGAGCCGTGGATCTGCCAGATGAGTATGTTCAGCTTTCTCACGCCCCCAACTGCTCCCTTTTTTGCCCCGGGACCAACTCTTCGACGCGCTCTAGCACGGCCTCGGCCGAAACGTCCGAGACGGGGTTCCCGAAAAGAACGGCGTGCCGCCTCCGGTTCAGCGGCCCCCAGCGCTCTACGTCTGTCGAGGGACCGAAGAGGGTTACGCTCGGCGTCCGAAGGGCGTAGGCGAGGTGGGCGGGGCCGGTGTCGTTCGAGACCACCACGCCCGACCGCGCCACGAGGGCGACGAGCGTCGAGAGGTTCGTACGACCGCCAAGGTCCAAAGCGCCGGGCGCGAGAGCGGTCACCCGCTGCGTGAGGTCCTTCTCCCCCGGACCACCCGTCACCGCGACGGCGTAACCGTGCTGGAGCAGGCGCGTTGCTACCCGCCCGAAAGCTTTTTCCGGCCAGCGCTTCTCGGAGACGGAGGCCCCGGGATGCACGAGGGCCAGCGGCTTCCGGGTACTGGCGGGAAGCAACGCCCGGGCGCCTCGGTCGTCCTCAACGCGTACGCGCAGCTCCGGCTCGGCGCCGTTCAAAGCGCCCGTGGGCAATCCCCCGACCTTCTTTGCCAGTAAGAGAAGCTTGCGTGACTCGTGTGCTTCGGTTTCCCAAGGAACATCTAAGTCCGGGGTGGGAGCGTCGATTTCGGCTCCCGTAAAGCCGGCGGTCTTGCGGGCCCCGAACCGGACGATGAGCCGGGTCGAGGTCGGTCCTCGACCGTGCATATTGACCACCAGGTCGAACCGTTCGGCGCGTATTCGCGCGAGGGACTCCTCGAGTTCCTCTCTGTCATCACTCCCATCGAGGCCGGGGGCGCCGGGGTAAGGGAGGACGCGATCCACGTGGGTTAGGTGGGGCGCGAGTGCGGTCGCCCACGGCAAGGAGATCAAAGAGATCTCCGCTTTGGGGTAACCGCGCCGGAGCGCCCTCAAAGCGCCCGTCGCGGCGACCAAATCGCCCAAGTACAGACCGCGAAACACCGCCAACTTCCTTACCCTCATCGCACGACCTCCGCTGCCCGTGGCGACGAGGCCCGCAGCAAGTCCAGGGCTGCCCCGGTGACGGAGTGGGGGGCGATGCCGGTGAGACATTCGTGGCCGATGGGGCATACGCGTTTATAGCACGGGGCGCACGGGACCGGGTAGGTGATGAGGCGGCTGGGGGTGCGCCAAGGTCCCCACTGCTCCGGAGGGTTGGTTCCCGCAAAGACCGTAACGACCGGTCGTTTCATGGCCGAGGCCACGTGTGTTGTTCCCGTGTTGTTCGTCACCACGACCGCCGCCCGTCCGACGAGCGCCGCGAACTCCCCGAAGCTCGTCTCGCCGCCTACAGGTATGCCAGTCGAACCCGCGACTCGGCGAGTCAGGTCCTCCTCGCCCAGCCCCCCGGTGACGAGCACCGGCAACCGGTCCTTCTTTGCCAGCTCCTCGACCACCGATGCGTAACGCTCCGCAGGATAGGCTCGCGAGGAGGCGCTGGATCCCGGATGCACGATAGCGAAGCTCTCGACCCCGTGCTGGTCCAGGAGCCTTGTAGCTCCCTCCTCGTCTTCCTCACGCGGAACGAGCACCATCTCCGGTTCGACCGGTGGAAAGCCCAAGAACTCCGTCAACTCCAGGCCACGCAAGGTCTCGTGCTTAGGCGGAACGGTCTCCTCGTAGCGGTGGCGGTGAGTGAGTAGGGAACCGGAGCCCTCGAAAGACCCGGCGGCGCGTAGGGGCACGCCGGCCAGATAGCACAAGTAAGCCGCCGGCAACGCCGACTGCTTATAGGAGGTGAAGATTATGGCTGCGTCGAAGTTGCGTCCTCTGATCGCCTCGACGGCAGCCATCTCTCGCTCCGGGTCCTGCGGCAGCCGGAAATAAACGTCTTCAGAGAGAGCGTGGTAGAGGATGGTCTCGTCTATGTCCGGGTCGAGGCGGCCGACCTGGCAACCTGCAGGACCGGCCAGAAGGGCCAGGTGCGCCGCCGGGAGGGCCCGCCGGACGGCCCGGAAGGCCGGGGTCATGAGCAGTACATCGCCGAGGTTATCCACGCGCACGAGTAGGACGCGCTGCAAGGTCCCGGGGTCCACGTCCCCAAACAGGTTACCAACGTTCCCGTTCACGACCGGACCTTAATGGTCGGGTTCGCGACTTCATTGGCGGCCGCTGCGTTGGCGGAGCCGGCGGACCTTATATGCTCGATCGTGGCGGAAGCGGACCGACCGGGAAGGAGCGGCAGGACGACGACCTCGCCGCCGAACTCCTTGACCACAGACTCCTCGATGAGCCGGTTGCCCGCGTGATCCCCGCCCTTGACGTGCAGATCCGGTCTGACGCGCCGGATCAGGGCCTCGGGGGTGTCCTCGTCGGAGACGACGACGTGGTCCACGCACGGGAGCGCCTCCAAAAGCTCCACTCGGTCTTCCTCGGGCGTCACCGGACGTCCCGGCCCTTTTACCCGGCGCGCGGAGGCGTCGGAGTTCACCCCTACGACGAGCACGTCCCCGAGTTTCCTGGCCTCCCGCAGCAGAGAAAGGTGTCCCCGATGCAAAAGGTCGAAGCATCCGTTGGTGAAGACCACCTTCCCCCCCGAGCGCCGCACGCGCGCAAGAGACTCCTCCAGGCCCCCCGCTATTCCCGCGGGGATGCTTTTCTCCGCAGGGAGCCGCTGCAGCAGCTCCCTCGTACCGACCGGCGTCGTTCCGGGTCGGGACACGGCGAGCGTTGCCGCCTCGACCCCGATCCGGGCGGCAACGCGTGGCGGGGCCCCACCGCCCAGGGCCAGCGCGAAGGCCGCGAGGAACGTGTCGCCCGCACCGTTGACGTCCGGGTTAGCTACTCGGCGGCCCTCGAGGTGCGCAACGCCCGCGTGGTCGACGACGGCGACCCCCTCCTCGGCGAGGGTCATGGCTAGGACACTGGCCTTGAGCCTACGTCGCAGGGTCCCCCCGACGGCTCCGGCATCGACCCCGCTTGGGTTGACCTCGACGGGTAGGTCTAAGGCTCTTTGAGCCTCCAGATGGTTGGGGGTAGCAGCGGCTAGGCCGCGCCACCGGAGGCGGAGAAGGTTCTTGGAATCCAGAACCACGCATTCGTGCCTTGTAGCGTCCAAAACGTCCGCCACCTTTTGGGTCACGGTGCCCCCTGAGTAGTCGGAGACCACCACGACCTCGGTGCCCTCTGCCAGGGCTACTACCCTGTTAGCAAAGTCTTCCTCGGCGGCTCCCTCGAGCGGTGCGGTGTCGCCGGAATCCACGCGGGCCAAAGTCGCTCCGTCGGCGACGAGGCGCTTCTTCACGACCGTCGCGCGGTCGCGGTATCGAACGACATCTTCGGTCCGGACCTCGATCCCCGTTAGACCCTCGAGGAGCTCGACGCCGGGTGTGTCGTCGCCGACAACGCTGAGCAGGGTCACCTCGGCGTCGAGAGCGGCGAGGTTCGCGGCGACGTTGGCGGCGCCCCCGGGAGAGGATTCTATGCGCACGTTCGTTACGACCGGGGCGGGGACGTCGGGGGCAAGGCGGGCGGCCCGACCCCTCTCGAAGAGATCGAGCATCACGTCGCCTATTACGAGGCACCGGCGCTTCCTAAACCCGCGCACGAGTGCGGCAAGATTCCGGTTTTCCTCCCAGCCTCCCGCCCTGTTCATCAGCTCGTGCTCGCGGCGTTACTCTTGGCGTTGCCGCCGGATCTTTGAAGGATGTGACGTACCGCTCCGGCGAAGTCTTCCGCCCGGAAGTCCGGGGACATGGTGATTTTCTCGGGGCCGACGAGGACGGTGCGGGCGCCTGCGCGGTGACCCGCCGCGATGTCGGCTTCGATATCACCGACCATCCACGAGGCCGAGAGGTTCACCCCGTGCTTGCGCGCGGCTCGACGGAGCATTCCGGGAGCGGGCTTGCGGCAGGAGCATTCGACGGCGTAGGGGGGAGCGATGCCATCCGGATGGTGGGGACAGTACTCCAAGCCGTCGAGCGCGGCCCCGTGCCGGTCAAGCAGCCTCTGGAGCCGGTCGTGCATGCGGGCCACGGCCCCCTCATCGAAGTAGCCGCGGGCCACCCCGGACTGGTTCGAGACGAGGAGCAGCTTGTATCCCGCCTCACGCAGCGCCACGAGCCCCTCGGTCACCCCGTCGAGGAGCTCGATCCCGTCCGGGTCCGAGCCGTAGTGGCGGTTGACGATGAGGGTGCCGTCTCGATCGAGGAAAACGGCCTTATTCGGGAAGAGCGCTTCCTCGACGAGGCCGCAGATGGTATGGGTGAGGACGAGGTGACCGGCCTGGACGGTCGCCGTGTCGGAAGCCTCGAGGACCACCGGCAAGTCCACCAGCCCCCCTAGACGCCCGCCGTCCCCGCCGAGGTAGCCGATGGTGGCAAGGCCAAGGGCCTTGGCGGCGAGGACTGCCCGGATGGCGTTCTCCGAGTCGCCGCTCGTGGAGATGGCGATGAGGACGTCATCCGGAGCCCCAAGGGCCTCGACCTGGTGGGCGAAGGTGTTATCGTAGCCGTAGTCGTTGGCGACGGCGGTGAGGGCGGCGGGGTTCGCGTGGAGGGCGAGCGCCGGCAGGGACGCCCGGTCACGCTCAAACTTACCAACGAGCTCCGCAACGAGGTGCTGGGCCTCCGTGGCAGAGCCGCCGTTGCCGCAAGCCAGGACCTTGCCTCCCCGCTCGTAGCAAGCGGCGATCGCCGCCGCAGCCTGCTCGGCGGCCCTGGCAGGGAAGCCCGCGAGCATCCCACGCGCCTTCCGCGCCCACTCCCCGGCTCGACCCGGCACGGCGCCGTTACCGGAGGAGCCGCTCATCGACCCTTTCTGATGCATCCCCGTCTAGGCACATACCCGGCACGCCGAGAGCGCGGAAAACGCGCAACCCTTTCGCGTCGCGGCGACAAAGCACCGGGCGCCCGCCCGGGATCTCTACCGCCTCGCGTGGGCGTGCCGATGATCCCGTTGGGCATCCAATCGCTGGTCCGGAACTCATCCGGGGAAGTTTTCCTTTCTTCTGCCGCGGCTAAACTTCTTCTTAGGTTAACATTTAGTTTGGCTTTGTACAAAAAGCTAGGTAGAATTCCCACAAATTGTGGTCCTGGAATAAGGATAACCCAACATCTAGCAAACAATACTTTTATGCAAGTCCGGTCGGCATCGGATAAGCCGGGAGTCAAAACCTCGAATAAAGGTGGTGGGATATGGAGCGTACGGTAGATGGGGTAACGATCGAGGTCATCCAGAGCGATATAACATCCCAGGACGACGTGGACGCGATCGTGAACGCGGCCAACGCTCAGCTGGAGAGCGGGGGAGGGGTAGCGGGCGCCATACACCAGGCAGCGGGTCCCGGACTCGCCGAAGAAGCTCGACCGTTAGCTCCGATCCAGCCCGGAGAAGCGGTCGTAACCGGCGGCCACGATCTGCCTAACCGCTACGTGGTACACGCTTTAGGACCGGTCTACGGCTCCGACGAGCCCGAGGCCGAGCTCCTCGCCGATTGCTACCGAAGTTCGCTCGAGCTCGCCGAGGAACGGGGCATCGATTCGTTGGCCTTCCCTGCCCTCTCTACCGGCGCCTTCGGCTACCCCCTCGAAGAAGCCACTGAGGTCGCGCTGCGTACGGTGATCGAAGAAGCCGAGAAGCTACAGAACGTGCGCCTCATCCGCTTCGTGCTCTTCAGCGAGGACGATCTCGAGGTCTACAAAAGGGTTCTGTCCGGACTCCTTTGAAGGATTTCTGAGCCCTGCGAAGTCGAGGCAGCTTTGGCTTTACTCGCCCAGGATCCTCGAAGTGGCAACTCAAACGGCCCCTTCCCGGCGGAGAGCAGTCACGGCTTCTTCGTGGTAGCCGAGTTCCATGAGTATCTTATCAGTGTGCTCTCCGACCTCCGGTATGGGGGCCATAACCGGCTCGGTATCCACGAGTGTCGCCGGGGGCAAAAGCGCCCGCAAAGGTCCAACCGGAGATCCCACCTGGCGCCAACGATCGCGCGCTTCGTGCTGCGGGTGGTCGAGAAAGTCTCGGACGGTTCGCATCCGGGCGTTGGCGATGCCCGCCTCCTCGAGCCGCTCGATCGCCTCCTTCTCCGTAAGATACGCGAAGACATCCTCGATCTCTGCGTGTAGTGCCGACCGATTCCTGATCCGCTTCGAGTTCGAGACGAACCTTTCATCCTCCGCCAGCTCCGGATGCTCGAGCACCTGCTCGCAGAACCGTACCCACTCCCGCTCGTTCTGAATGCCCAGGAAGACGATCTCCCCGTCGCCGCACTCGAACGGGCCGTAGGGGGCGATCGATGCGTGGCTCGGACCGCTTCTTTTAGGCTCTTCGCCACCGTAACGAGCGAAGTAGGCTGGGAAGCCCATCCACTCGCCCAGAGCCTCAAGCATCGAGATCTCGAGTATAGCACCCTCCCCGGTCCGCTCCCGCCGAAAGAGCACCGAGAGTACTCCGGAGTAGGCGTACATCCCGGCTGCGATGTCTGCCACGGAGATGCCGACCTTAGAGGGGGTTTCGGGGGTTCCGGTGATAGAGACCAGCCCCGCCTCGCACTGGACCAACAGATCGTAGGCCTTCTTGTCTTTATACGGGCCCGTCGCGCCGTATCCAGAGACGCTACACACCACGAGCTGGGGGTACCTCTCACGCAAGGCCTCCGCCCCGAAGCCCAGGCGCTCGGCGGCACCCGGCGCCAGATTCTGGATGAAAACGTCAGATTTTGCGGCGAGGTGGTGGAGTGCTTCCTTCGCCCTTTCCTTTTTTAGGTCGAGGGTGAGAGATTCCTTCGAGCGGTTGAGCCAGACGAAATGGCTCGAAAGCCCCTTAACGGTCTCATCGTAGGAACGGGCGAAGTCGCCCACCTCGGGACGCTCGACCTTTATGACCCGGGCGCCTAGATCGCCGAGTTGGCGGGTGGCGAACGGGACGGAGACCGCCTGCTCGAGCGCGATGACTGTTACCCCTTCCAGCGGCAGCACCTTAGAAGGACCTCGGCAGTTCGAGGACGTGCTGGGCGACGTAAGAGAGGATGAGGTTGGTCGAGATCGGGGCGACCTGGTAGAGACGCGTCTCTCGGAACTTGCGCTCGACGTCGTACTCGGCGTCGAAACCGTATCCTCCGAAAGTCTGCACCGCCACGTTCGCCGCCTCCCAACTAGCATCCGCCGCCAAGAGCTTCGCCATGTTCGCCTCCGCCCCGCAACTCGCGCTCCTATCAAAGAGGGTGGCGGCCCTCTTGGTCATCAGGTCGGCGGCCTCGACGTGCACGTGCGCCCGGGCTATCGGGAACTGAATGCCCTGGTTCTGACCGATGGGCCTTCCGAAGACCTCACGCTCCCTCGCACGCCGAGTGGTCTTCTCGACAAACCAACGACCGTCGCCGACGCACTCGGCGGCTATAAGGATACGCTCGGCGTTCATGCCGTCCATGATGTAGCGGAATCCTTCGCCCTCCTCGCCGACGAGGCTGCTCGCCGGGATACGGAGGTCTTCGAAGAGGAGCTCGTTGGTCTCGTTGTTCATCATCACCCGGCGCGGTTTGACGGTGAGACCGTCGCTTACGGCTTCGCGGAGATCGACTAGAAAGACCGAGAGGCCGCGGGAGCGCTTCTCGACCTCTTCGAGGGGACTGGTGCGGGCGAGCAGTACCATGAGATCCGAGTGTTGCACGCGCGAGATGTAGATCTTGCGCCCGTTCACCACGTAGCGGTCCCCTTCGCGTACGGCGCTCGTGGTCAGTCGGGTCGTGTCCGTGCCAGCGTCTGGCTCGGTGACGCCGAAGGCCTGCAGCCTGACCTCGCCGCTCGCTATCTTCGGCAGGTACTTTGCCTTCTGCTCTTCGGTACCGTGCCGGAGTAGCGTACCCATGGTGTACATCTGAGCGTGCGCCGTGCCGGCGTTGGCCCCGCTCCTGTTGATCTCCTCCAAGATGGCGCAGGCCGCACGGAGACCGAGACCCATACCACCGTACTCCTTCGGGATGAGAACTCCGAGGTGGCCCGACTCGCTGATGGCCCGAACAAAGGCCTCCGGGTACTCGCGCTTCTCGTCTAGAGCACGCCAGTACTCGTTAGGGAAGCCCGCACAGACCTCTCGGACCGCTCTTCTAAGGTCCTCGTGGTTCTCGTCGTTCACGGCACGCTCCTCCCAGTTTTGCGGCTAGCCCGACCGCCCTTGTCAGCTGTTGCCAATATAGCAGCTTATATTTAGCTGCCTATCGGTAAGGGCATCTCTGGCTAACCGTGGGAAAGCCATGAGGAGTATCGAGGACACAGGAGAAGCACAACGAGAGGGCTGGTCCGAAAGGACCCGCCCTCTCTTCGGGAGCTTGGACTCTTCGTGCTCTAAGGAGCGCGTTCGCTTACC
>Ga0126314_10000481_pt1 | contig 19164 bp, 15 predicted proteins | sample Plot105B_FD_92535 | JGI IMG/M metagenome (GOLD analysis project Ga0126314, IMG submission 92535) | Serpentine soil microbial communities from UC McLaughlin Reserve, CA, USA - Plot105B | ecosystem: Environmental > Terrestrial > Soil > Grasslands | place: USA: UC McLaughlin Reserve, Lake County... | reverse complement strand
TGCATTTAGTTGGATCAATTATGCATTTGCCTTCGATAGAATCATAGCGCTGGTTCTCTGCTGGACAAGGTGGGAAACAATCGGGGTCCTTATTGTCAATCAAACCATCCTTATCGTTGTCTAGGCCATCGCCGCAGTAAGTTGGTTTAGGTATGCACCCTTTAATGGGATCGTAGGTTTGATTCTCTACCGGACAAACCGGCGGAGTTACAGTGACAGTGAATGATTTTGTCGCATTATTTCCTGCCCTATCCCTAGCGGTGCACACTACTGTTTTAGTACCTATTGGAAATATATCGCCAGAATGTGGTGAACAACGTACTGGTACTGGACCGTCAACTTTGTCAATGGCAGATACTGTGAAGGTAACATTGGCACCATTAGAATCTGTAGCTTGGACAATAATATGTGAGGGAGCATTAATGTATGGAGGTTCTTTATCGTTAATCGTTATTGTAATAGAATCCGATGCAGTTTGACCTCTATGTCCGTTAGCTGAATCAGTGATTGTAACTCTAACATTATATTGTCCTAATCTAGTAAATTGATGCGTCGTCAAAGGGTCTCTTTCGGCATTAGCATTGCTACCATCATCAAAATTCCATCTAAATTTGTAAGGCTGTGTGCCTCCATTTGGAACTGCTCTAAATTCAACAGTCGTAGGAGACGAGCCACTCTCTGTCGCACTAGCTTGCAATGAAACAGTCAATGGGTCCTCTCGTGGCTTTTCATCAATAACGCCGCAGTCAACCTCAAGATTCATTTGACCCTTGTTGTTTAGTTTGTTAGCGTCGATAACTGCTCCAGATTGGAATGCGATCTCGCTTTCAAAGATTATATTATATTTGCCAGGTTCCCAGCATTCAATATTGTAGGCATGGTTATACTGTTGGCTTTGATTTAGAGAGGTGACCATTATTGCTTCTCCATTATCATCTGGGTTTGCTCCTGCTGCAGTAGTCACCCTTATACCATCGGATCCGGATGGTGTAGTGGCCTTAGTTAATAGTATAGCATCAATAGGCGTATCGGGTCCCCTATTGGTAAAAGTCGTCTGCACTGTAATCTCGGCAGAATCGCCAATTAGGATCGGTAATTGCTGCTGCGCCTGTGTAGTACTGACATCTGTTATAGCTAGATCAGAAGATCTGCAATCGAAATCGTTGCGATTTTGCGCACAAAATTTGGCGATTGTTGGTATCAAATCAACCGTTGTAACCTCTTCTGCCCTAGTACTATTAGGTCCATCGTGATGAAGATAGCTTATCTTCATAAAAGCAATCCGTGGATCAAATGAAAATACGAAACGTCCTACAGCATTTGGCAAAATCTTAAGATACTCCTTCCCATCCTCTTGAAATTCAAGAGCAAACAGTGGGTGCCAATAGTTGAATTGCTGGATGATACGTCCACCGTAGTCATAATTCTGAACTCTTAGCTGGGGTGGATTTCCAATATTGCTATGAGAAGGTCCATAGTCCACTGTACTAGAAGCAAATTCAGCTTTGTTTAAAGCAGTAAAATTCAAGAGAACTACAATTGATTTATTAATATTATTGAAATCAGACGCTGGTACCGCTGGTTGAGTGAGATTGTCTCTGTTGTTATCCCCATCACTATTATTAGGCGTCTGGCCATATGCAAGATTTAGATCGACTGGCACTTGGAGGAATGAGCCAAGTAGAAAAGAAACTATTGTTGCCGTTAAGATCTGAATTCTCAAATTTGATTTATTTTTTGTTTGTGACATGTCAATATGCTCCTACTCTGCTCCGCTCTTGCAACGGATCTCAGGTGGGGGGACATTATCATGTGGCGTCAAACATCCCTCAAACCATTTTTCTACTCGTCTTTTGTCCAGTTCCTGAAACTGCTCGTTATCTACCATTAGGTCGTTTGGTTTGGTATCTGTTGTGAAATACTCGTTGGTGTAAGTGGTATTGCTAGTAACATTCTGAGTGACAAGTCCATAAGGAATCTTTCTACATATCCTTTCCGCTAGTGGCAAATTATTTTTCACGTTGTCGCATTCCTGCTCGGTAGGAAAGACGTTCTGATAAGGATATGAGTTAATATACGCACTAGGATTACCATTATCATACTCATCTGCTAATCCGAATGGACGATGGCCAAGTTCATGAAGCACAATATAACCCTCTTTCGCAACTGTTGCCATATTAGCTGTGGAAAGCTCTAAGCCTGGATTTGTACAATCTCGAATGGAATCATATCTGTGAAGTATGACTGCGTACTCAAAGGAGAAATATTCACTATCCCAATCGACAGGAGGGATAGAGTCACAGCCTCTAGCCTCAGCCATATCTTGAGCAATCCAGAAGTTAGTCTTATTTTGGTGTTTGAGTAAGGTCGATTGATTGTAATATATCTGAATAGCTGTTTCCACATCAATTAAGAAATCAGGATCGGTAGGGCTAGAGAAGGTTTTGTTGTCGGCAATAAATAAGATATCCAAATTGCTACTGCTGTCTCCGGTATATGGAACAGGTACAGCCCTACTCTGATTGAAAGATCCGATTACTTCATTGAAAGATCCGATTACTATGGTCTTCCATCCTGAAAATGCTGATGCCGACGCACTATTGTCTATGCCACGGCAGCCATATGAAATTGTTGTCAGGTTTGTGAATGGTCCAATAGTGTAGTTGAACCTACTACTGTTGACATTTCCACTCATGATAAGAGGTTCAGTTCTGTTGGCATTCATTACCCTTACTTCAATCTCAATTGAATCAGCGACCTTGGGTGCAGCCCACTCGTCTACTACCCTTGCAGTGATAGTTATGCTCTGGTTTGCTTGTGGGAATACCGGTGTTTGGATGCATTGCACTTGCATAGTTGGGTTTGATTCGGTGCTACGAGTTGGAATATCGAGTATTTGATCCTCAGAATCCTGTGTAGGAATCGGAGCATCATCTTGTTGTTGTTGTATTTCAAAAGTAATTTGATCATTTGCTCCAGCATAACTTGCCACTGTAGTGTATGTTCCATTATTGATCTGATCACTCAAACCAAAACTAGTGAAAAAAGAGCCGTCAGAATTGATAACAACAGTATTAGAAAAGGCTTGCTCACCGTCAGGTCCATACACCTCAATAAATACTTCTGGTTCTTCATTGACCATATTGGTAACTTGCCCAGATATTTCAACGGATTCTCCAAAATCATACACTTCTCTATCAGTATTAATCTCAATTGAGGATGGAATGATATCTGAAACAAATACATACTGTGTGTTCTGCTCCTGGCCCTCTGGACCTGTAATATTGCCAATCAATGTTCTGCCATCTGTACTTACTCTTAAGCTTAAATCCCATAATTCGGTGGTTCTTGTATCCGGAAAACACAGGAGCACTTCTCCTTGAATTGTATCGTCAATTAAATTCCCTCTAAATTCAAGCTTGTGCGGGGCAAATTCTGTACCTTCTATTCGAGTATTAGGATCTTCATAACAAGTACCCGTCGGCTCAAAAGTTGCTGTGATTTGAGTGCCTTCCTGATTTATATAAACTAGATCTTCCTGCGGATATTCATCAATTCTCTCCCAAATTCCTGTCAAATTGAGAGGACTGTTGCCATCTGGTCCCGTTATCTGCGCAAATACTGGAGCAAATCCGACGCCATTAAGTTGCAGACCAAGCAGCATAATAAACAACAAAGAAATACAAATTGCAATCGTCTTCTTTATGCCTAAAATATTCCCAGATATCAGCACAATGGTCGAAATAACCGGAATCGCCGAGCTAATGCCCAAAGTTCGCAATTTCATATATTAAACCCACTTTAAACAAAAAAATAATGAATTTGCTGACAGGTTAACTTTCCTCATATCGATATTTGATAATTCTAACGATTATCGTGCTAATAAATAAGGATTTATGTAATTCCTACTTGGTCTTGAATACTAACAATGAAATATTGTATGAAAAGTACCGAGAAATTGAAATAAGAATAGTTAAATCGCTCTTCTTAGGAAGTAATCGTATAGAATGGCATGGATCAAATACTACTCTATGTATTTAGGCGTGAGAATCAAGCTACTGACTTTATAGGATTCAATAAGAAAGATATACTTGAAATACGAGCAAAGTGCCGTGCTTTGGGTACATCATATAGAGAAAATAGAAAAATCATGGCCCATGGATCCAGCGCCTTAAGGTTGGTAAAAGATATTTCTCATTGGAGATAGTAGTTATGCTAGAACAGACTGCTATGCGAAAGCGAGGCGTTGCGCAGTGTCTTCTTATCATAGTCTTGACATTATTATCAATTTCCCTCGTAATATCAGTGATGAATTTTTATGAGACAATGGTCCAAGAAGCCTTTGCCAGCTCCTCACCTTCTTTTCAACGACAAGAGCTAACACTTGGTAGTGGAAATTGGTTTGATATGTTCCGAAATAAATCAACAAGCAGCGGTCCAGATTACATCGACATTGAGTCTGTCAGCTATTTCAGTAATGGAAGACATTTAAACGCGACCCTTTGGTTGGCAAATTTCACAATGGCTCCCACTGACCATGAGGATGTAAATTATGGAATGTACTTTGATGCTGATTCTAATAATAGGACAGGCAGCGGAGGAATTGATTATAAGGTGGAAATAAATTGGAATAGTGAACGCAGAACATGGGAAAGGTTATTTGAAGAGTGGTCTTCAAGTGGACATAGTAAGACTTTAGATAAAAAAGAGAATACAACTGATTTCTTTGGACAGGGCGGATCTTATGTCACATTATACGCAGACTTGGATTCTATGCTTTCACCTGGTAATTACAGGATCATATTCTACGCAGAAGTAATTGATCTTAAAAAAGGCCTTAATTGGATTATAGATTCAACTGATTGGATCTCAATTCCTTCGCCAGAATTGATTTTCGAAGTATTGCCAAGTCCAATTCTTTTGACACAAGGAGGAAACTCTATTGCTGAGCTTAGAATTAATTCTTCCACTGCGGATGAACTTGATATTCATCTTGGTTCTCCAACAGTGCACGGTACTAATACTACGAATGTAGATATAATCTTAGGTTCTGAAACATTGCATATTCCCCCATTTGGTGTAGCCTCTACACAGTTGCGTGTTTCGGTACCCTTCGGTATTGAAAGTGCAGCATATACAATTACGATACCAGTAACTATTACCCCAGTTATTTCACCATTAAATCTAGGGTTTGGTCCTACTGTTCCTTCTCCTAGTGAAAACAGATTATCGTCTTCTTCTTTTCAAAGCGATTCTGCAAAAAGAGGGCAGACACTTGCTCTTGCAGCAAATGATGAGACTATCTCCAAGTCGGTAGCATTTTCAGTACAGGTAATGGCACTTCATGAGCAGCTGAACAGTTTCATTAATCAATGGGTAACTCCCCTTACAGCAATCTATGCCAGCATATCGTCTATTATTGGTGGCATCTTAGCATGGATCTACGAAAAAAGTAGGAGGAGACGGCGAAAAAGCAAAAAGTATGATCGGAATAATAATAACAGTGTTAATAGTACTAATCAGAAGGATCACTCTGACAAATAATAAACATAGACTTATTTCTGAAGAGTCTCGCTATGCTGTAAATTATTCTGTTAATTATTCTGTCAATTATTGTTTTTTTTATAGTCAATAGAGTGACTTCTGAGGGCAATATGCATTTTAGTCTTGGTAGTAGTTTATTCTCATAGGCAGAAGATATTTTGGCAGATCTAATCAGTCATGATCCCGATAATCTGGATCTTTATCCATTCGAATTCTGGATATCTAGTGCAATACTGTATTGCTGAGGGTTTTTCAGAGCTTCTACAAAAGAAATACCATTGAGAATTTTAACATCAAAGCCTGTTGGCGTAGTCCCACTATCCTCAATACTAATACCAGTTCCATTAATTCTAAGTTTGTAATCTAAGGGTGGTGGTTCTGATATCAATCTATTTGATGTGCTATTAGTAAATATAATGACCAACAGTTTGTACGGTTCATTTATTTCTGGATTGTCAATTGGTGGACTTAAATATGCGGGACTTATGTAATAGTATGCTGATATACTCCTGTCCTCATCGGCAGCAGCAGGATATGTAGGCAGTCTTGTAAAATTTGAGGGAAGTGTAGTGTTACTGCCTTCTATGAATTGTCTTAGGTTCTCATCAAATACTGAATCCAAAACAAAGCTGTTAACGAAATCTACAACCTTTTCTCTTGAACTCTCGGGAATGCGATCCAATACCTCTGTTATTCGACCTATATCTATAGGAGCCTGAGCTCCAGTTATCCTAAGCGAACTTAGTATGCTTCTAACACTCTCTAAATGACTAGAGAAACTTTCAGCATTGGCACTATACGTAACAATGTAACGAAGAGATCCACTCCTAACCCATAATTTCATTGTCTCAGTCGTATCAGTTCCCTCAAGGCCAGTATAGACTGCTTGATAAGCCGGCTTACCATCTACAGTAGTCTTGTTGAGTTGAAGAAGATTAAATCCTGGTATCGTGTTTCTCAAGAAATATACCTGTGTACCTATATACTCTTCTAACTCTACACTCTCATGAAAGAGGGCATGTTTTGCTATGTTTAAAATTCCTGCATTATCCGCTAAAGTGTCACTATTATTCTCTGGCGGCAGTGTGAAAGTAACAATACTATCCACGTACGGACTTGTAGGAATGCCGGGTAATGCATTCCAGCTAGATGGGTAATCTATTCTTATTTCGGACGTCACAAAAGTGATTGTATTGTTAGTGGTGGCACTTGATTGAGGCGTTATTTGAAGCTGTGTTGCCTGTTGATAATCGTATCCAAATGGAATGTAAGTGGAAGACGAAAGAGAAGCAGATTCAGCCCCTAATATTGAGGGCAAGAATAGTAAAATTACAGAATATAGCATAATAATAATGCCTGATTTTGCCTTCTGTTTCGGTAACAGGTGCAATTTTAATAATTAAAAGTTCGCTAGATAGGGAAAAAAAGGGTATCCTTCAATATTATAGTATCCTTCACTGTATAGATTCTACAATATTTTAAGCATTGGTTTGTTGTAACCATCAAGATATGGTCTTGGACAAGTATCTAGCATCTGTCGTAATAAATGTAGGGCATTAAATTATCTATTAATATGATATGATTCAAAAGCTCTTTATCTAATTGTTTCTTTATTATACCTCCAGATTTATTGTATCAAATCATAAAGGAAGGAACTTCTGAACAAAAAGATAAAGCATACGTATATTGGAACTATCTGAGAGCCTTCGCATGCAGAGAAGCGTTCTGGCTAAATTAGGTGGCGCTGGCACCCATAATAATACTTATTATTTCCCCTTGTTCAAGAAAAAATGCGATATGTGCAACTTGTATGTTCGTTGTCATGCTCATATTTTGAGCTGTTCTTATGTGAAACAAAAAGAAGCAGGGGGAAGAGATGTCCTACCCTTTTGATCCTGGTTATTATACTGAGCCTTTTCGTACGCTTTGCTCTGAGTTTCCTAGCTCTGAGGGATACCCTCAATCACGGTTTCGAGTTGAATGGGGGCCCATTTTTCATAGGGGCCGTTTGGATGGTTCTGCAAGGATACTAGTTATTGGCCAAGATCCTGCCCAACATGAGACAATAGTCAGACGAATTTTGGTGAGAGAAGCCGGACGGCGAGTCCAAGGTTTTCTCAGCAAACTTGGTATCACAAAAAGCTATGTGATGATAAACACTTTTCTTTATAGTGTTTACGGAAGTGTGCGAGCAGAGAATCGCCGCAATATGCAACTTGTTGCATATCGAAACCGATGGTTGGACGCATTGCTTCTAAATAATAGCCAAATAGAAGGTGTTGTTGCATTAGGTAAATTTGCAATGGAAGCATGGCAAATGTGGAAAGATAAAAATAGTCCAAATGGAAAAGACCTTGATGAAATTGCCTTTTGTACCATCACACATCCTACTTATCCTGAGAGTTTCTCAAAAGGCGATCATACAAAGCTGATTGAGAGCACAAAGCAAATGCTTCAGAATTGGAACAAAGGCCTTGAAAGATTGGCAGAAGCTATAACTAATCCAGATGAACATAGACCACTGGTGCCATACGGTGAAATTTTTACTGACGGTGAGAAACCAGAGATTCCGGCCATCGATTATCCCGCTGGACTCCCCGCTTGGATGAGAGAGTTAGATGGCTGGGCTAGACGCATCGGAGACTCGGAGCAAAAGAAGAGAAGAAATATTACAATCACCATACCAAAGAAATATTTGCCAGCTTAGAATTATTTTCTACACATGTATAGCGTGTCTCAACAATTGTGAGTAGGATTATATGCTAAAAGTAGGCAATCGAACCCAAAATTTGTAACTAATGCTACTTCTGTACGGGCTGCAAAAGAAAGACTAGCAAAATTGTCTTTGAGGAAGATAACTATGATGAGAATGCTGTTACTGTTCGCTTGAGAATTATTGGCAACCTAGTTGAGATAATTTAGGTAATTTAGTATAAACACACATCCCGGCTATGTAGAGACACCAATTCTACTATGAAACAATAGTTTTTAGATATAAACCGCGCTATATTGGCGGGGGCTGACGTCAGTTTGCTGATCCATGCTGAGCAAAAGCGATGAAGATCTCACAACGATCCGACCCAAATTTCTACATGATTTTACAAATTTGGTACTGAACTGCACGTCTTAACAGCAATTCAAGATCTTATAGTATCATATCAGACGTCAGGATACCGGAACTTAGTTTAGATTATTATACACCATTTTTTAATATGCATATCAAAATTGAATAATCGGATTTTGAATTCAAAGTCAAGGGAGTGACTATTTCAAAGCTTATATACAATATCACTGGTGCCCTTATGATGGCAATATCTACAATAGTTCCTGATGTGGGTGCTGGTATAGGAATAAAGTTAACTGTGGACCCTGATGGAGATTCTCTATATTATGTAGAGTATACTAGAGGAAATCTCATCAGATTTTATCTTCCAACAAGCACAAGTGAAACCGTAGCTACTGGGCTTATCAATCCCGAAGATGTTGCCATTGATTCGCGTACCAACAAAGCGTACGTAACACAAAGAAGTGGAGAATTACTAGAGATAGACCTTAGAACAAGAACTAAGCGCACAATTGTAGATGGCATGAAGGCACCTCAACAAATAGCATTGCATCGAACAAATATCAGAGGGCCAGATTTCCCAACAAAAATAACCCGGATTTTAACAGCATTTATAGTTGAATATGATTCTGGCGAATTAACTTTTGTGAATATAGGTACTAGAACCAAGAGAACATTATTGACCGGACTTGCTCATCCAGTAGGCATAGCATTATCTAATCCTAACCTTGCATATGTTACGGAGCAAGACAGAGGATCAATTTCTCAGGTAAACATGAACACTAAAACTATAACACCTATAGTTACAGGACTTGTCGCACCATTCTTCTTAGAATGGGACTCATCAAAAACCGGATTGTACGTTACGGAACGTGATCCTGCAAATAGAATATCAAAGCTCAATCTTAGTACAGGTCCTGTTACCTTAGACGTTGTTGTTTCTGGACTAGATTTTAGACCATCTGGAGTATCCAAGAGCACCGATGAGGCTGCCTTTTATGTAACAACAGATAGGACCCTACAGAAAGTGACGTTGAGAAGTGCCTTCCTTGAAATAGATAGAATGCAAGGTACAGAATTTCCACCTACTAGTGTCTATTTTGATGGTAAGTATAATACCTTGCAAGGCATATACCTAAAATCCGGGATAATAGTGGACATAAGAAGAGATGAAAACGCCATACCGGATCTTGCAGGCCCAGATAATGAATACACAGATGCAGAACTACACAATCTCATGACAAGTCATAGGAATCCAATATACAGAGAAACTGGAAATAAGATGTCTGCGTATTTAGTGGTAGCAACCAACTATGTTCAGGACGGTATACTAGGCGTCATGTTTGACTCTTCAACTAGGCTTGGATGTGCAGTGTTTCATGGCCATGACTTGATAAGAACCGATCCTAGGGCATTTCTAAGAACTAGCGCGCATGAAGCCGGACATCAATTCAATTTGCATCATGAGGATGGTACAACCTTTACAGATGGAGGAGGATTGACAAAATACACCATAATGAACCAAACGTGGCTAATAACACCATGGCCTGACGCTATAGGTTTTATTTTTGGAGACCATGAAACCGTTCATCTTGCAAGCCATCCAATTTCAAATGTGAAACCAGGGGGAGGAGCATTCTATGATTGTGACACCGAACATTCGGGATGGCATGGAGGTATCACATAGGTGATGCATAGATGACACAAAAAAAAGATAGTATCGAATTTAGATTGAGTATGGGAAAAACAGAGTATTTGTTAGGAGAGCCTGTTATTGCTTATCTGGAATTAAGCAATTCGGGATCACAACCCATACCCGTGATAGATCAACTTGATCCGAAGCTCGGTATTGTAAAATTTTATATAAAGAGTGGAATTGAAGAGACTTTTTTCAGACCTTATGTAGTTGCAGATTCAATGCCACGGAAGTATATACTAAAACCTGGTGAATCAGTAAGCGGAGCCGCAAAGATATTTTATGGTAGCAAAGGTTGGAGCTTCAAGTCATCTGGAAAGTATCAAATCAGAGCAACATATAATGGGTTAGTTGATCATCCTGATGAAGAACTTGCGTCTAATGTATTTGAAGTAAATATCAGAGCTCCACGAAATGAGCAGGAAAAAGAACAAGTGAGTCTGATTATGGGAGACGAGCAGGCTCTTTTTTTGCTCTTTGAAGCAGGAGATCATCTTTCAAATGGCATAAGGAATCTAATGCAACTTACAAGCAAGTACCCACAATCCGATCTTGCAGGATATGCAAACTTTGCTTTAGGAATGAATTACTCTAAAGATTTTAAGGATTTCCAAAGAGGTTTAGTGAGGAAGGCAGATGCAGAAAGATCATTAATGCACCTAAAAAGTGTTAAAGATAGAAATGTGGATGGCTATTTTGCAAGACAGGCTTATCTTACACTTGCAAACATCTATGAGGATTCTAACGCAGAAGATGCCAAGAAAGAAACACTTAATGAATTCATAGAAAGGTTCTCCAGAGATAGTAAACATGCAGACAGTATAAACAGAGCTAAGAGCATGCTTGGAAAGTCCGATTAGAATGCATATCGTTTTATTTTTGATTCTTTTGACTTCATCTGAATCCAATGTGCGCTTCTCACAGCACCCATTACAAAATAATCCTTTCTAAACAACTAACACGATAGGGGGCCAGTCTGGACTGGATAAAAATTCATTGATCCAAAACCGGAATTTCTGCATTATTATCCAAAACATCACACACACATATATCTAGAGAGAGATATGTGTGCAAATGAAATCTCCTTTGGGTCTCAACCTTCAGACTAGACATATGCCAATCATATAGAACCTTAGTACTCTCTCTAGTTGAGAAAAGCGATAAGTGACTCGTAACTTCAATCGTTATTGAAATTTGATCTACATCATAGGAATTATTATTATTAGTGTATTGTGTGTGTCTCTCTCTGTGTGTGGCTGTCTGTGTCTGTGTATGTGATCTTTGTTTAAGCTTTATTTCTTAGTACTTTAGATTTTCCCTTTTCTTTCTTGGTATTCCGTCGTTCTGCTGACCTCCTATGTTTTGTTCCAAAGTGAGGTACAATATTATGTGAATATAGATTGCTTCTATAACGAAGTGGGAAACCACGCCAGACAAGATTGTTATCGTACATCTTATTTAGAGCTGATATTGCAAGATCAGTAATTCCTGCAATATCAGCTGACTCTGATAGAGCTATTATTGCAGCAGAAATTACATGAGCTGCGTATACTGTCTGACCATTGGGGCCTGCTTCTAATACGGGCTCCTTCTTATCTAGAAAATCGCTAGCTAGCCGTAATGTTAAAGTTTCATCTGAATTAGCCCATGTATTGATTTCCGATAAAGGATGTTTTTCTAATGTATCTAAAGGAGTGAATGCCACTGTTTTTGCTACAATCTTGATTGTTTCTCTCATTGCGTCATATGGAATCACCACACTTGTGTACTTTCCAGATGGTGTGTCGGTAACAAGTGTAAACTCGTTTTTGTTAGTAATGTATTTATCTACAATTCGTTCTAGTGCCTCCCCCCATGCTTTTGCAATATTGATGTCGAGATCTCGTATATCCCGAATAACATCAGCAGCAAGTAAAACTCTTAGAGCATCGATGGGATGTACATCATCATACCATCCTTCGCTAATTAATTTACCACCTCTAATAGGTATCAATAGAGCTGCTATACCTATTCCGGCAGCGGGTCCAAGGTTAAGAAGTCCACAAATATCAGAAGCTGTTTCGTCTATTGTCGTTTTCCAATAGTCTGCAGCAAATTCTGCAGCAGGCATCTTTCTGCCGTTCACGGTGACTTCCTGTCCTCTTAATCCAGATTCATTTTTGTTCTTGAGTATTTCTTTTTCTACTACATATCCAATTTCACTTAAGAGTCCCTCGTCAGCGTGTAATATATCGTGACCACCCGTTTCATGTCCTATGGCAGACCATAACACTATATTTTCTGAATAAGAGGGTGGCATACTTACTACTGACATATTGATTCCCAACTTGACTACAAATTCAGGGTCTGAAGGAATTGTATATGGTCCTGCCTCGGGTCCACCCCATAAAACCAAAGGAGAGACAGTTTGATAATCAGGTGGCTTTATTCTTCTTCGTTCTTCCATTGAAAGGAAACCGTCATAAAGATCAGCTATACTTTCTTCAAATCCATGAGTAGCTTGTCTTTTATATCCTATTTTACGTTGATTTATTGAATCGAACCATTCTCGCCATGGAATATCGTCGCCCGTGTTCTCTATACTAGCGAATATTTGCTCATAATTTGTAATATACAGATTCTTTAGGGGGTCAACAAAAACAGAATGGTAGACGGAAGGTAAAACAGTATATCCATCATAAACATAACCTAAAGCCTTGTCTTTTGTACTGAAATAATCTTCTTGGGGACTATCCTCGCTGCTGGAAGTCATAACACGAGTTTTGCTTAGCAAGGAGGAAAAATCTTTTAATTCCGTCAGAGTGTCAGCAGATACTGTTAGTGCGGTTTCTGTCATAGTGAGGTTAACCAGTTACAGATGCATAAAAGACTTCCCATTTTGGAAATTTACGCAATACAAATCCAAATTACGCCAATGTAGTGCTAAACTAGACTAAAAGAGTGAAAACTTTCACATAGTTATACAATTAAAAGCATCTTCGGAATTTTAGACCAAAAAGGAAAAATATTGGCCTTCATGTCTTTGTTGTAAATGAGTATCTCACGCGGGGTATTAATAAACCAGTAATTCTAGCCGCAGCGGCAGTAATTCCATCAACAGCATTTGCACAACAGACGAACACCGCTTCTAGTACAACAAATGCGACTTCACAAATGACAACATCGGAGGTCAATGCCACCGACATTATGAACAGACTAGCCCAGGCAACAGGCCAACCTCCCGAGGCATTGGCAGGTACTCAAGCAATTCAACTACAGCCGGGTACTTTTATAGCAAGTTTTGTATGTCCGCCGGATATGCAAGCTCTCCAGGATTGTCAACTTTTCATAGGTCGCCCTGCACAACCACAATAACAACAACGGAAAAGCATAATACAAACATTATTATTTTTTTATTTTAAATTACGAATAACTTTTTTAACCCTATCCATGCAATAGTATTAAGAAATTTTCGTCTATTAATCATCCACAGCAGCTAGCCAAACGCAAAATGTGTCCATACTCTACCTGATTGTCTTTACATCCTATTCTCGAGCTATTCAGATAAATAAAACGGGCCTGCAGCACACCAAGTGAAAAGGTGTCCATGATATATACCTCTATTAACCTTAGTCCAGTAAGCTCTGCTATTGTTTGCATAAGGCTCCTCATTATCTGTGGGTTATTAGGCTTTGATAGATCCATTATCCATTACAAGTCGTGTATTTTCTAGCAGATATATTATACTGCTTCTGCTGATCTAATCAAAGAGTATGACATTTGCATCGGATAGCGTTCCTGAACCATACTTTCCTTTTCAACGTACTTCTTGCGATACGCCTTGAAGTTTGAGCGTTATGTACCTTTTTTAAGATAGATCCTTTGACTAGGTCTTTTCGGAAGACTTCACATAATGACATAAGTTCTATTCTTGATGCACATTCGCCGCTTCAGGAGAACTTCAGTGGCGAGGATATATACCATGTACCATTTCTAAGAGATTTTTCACTTAGGACTGTCAAATCATCTTTTTATAGCCTGGCAGCAATAATGGGATTTTGGTGGTTGTTAAGGTTCTTTAGGTGACAGAGTTGGCGAGGGGGCAGCCGCTACTGCTCCTCCTAATAATCAGATTTTAAATTGCAAGGGTTAAGATGATGCTGCTGTCATCATTTCTGGTGCTTTCGGTCCTGCATCTAGTATTTTTATTTCTGGTCTTGTTGATAATTCCTTGATGGCTTCTTTCGGTATGTCAGCGCCCCTTGCTTTTTTCCCATACAGTTTGTTGTCTTCAAACAAATTGTCTGCCACTTCTGCTTCATGGAACTTTAGCATTACTGAATCTTTGTCATCCGCTATTATGGTATTATTTCTAAACTTATTCTTTTTTGGTATGCGCGTTTGCTCCTCTTTGTTATTCTTTCCCCATACTACACAATTAATGTAGGTGTTGCCTTCTATGAGATTATTCTTTGTACGAGCATACTCATCGTGTGTGTGGTCGGCCTTTTTACCACGGGTTTACCATCGCTATCAAAGCAAGGATCAGTTTCTACATTACCCTTCCAAAGTACTAGAGGGCGTCTTTTATCATTTTCATTGTTATTGTTCTTATGATAATTACCTGTTATCTCATTTCCCTCTCCACAAACTATAATGCCACCAGAACCTATGAATACATTATTTCGAATTTTGTTGAACCCGCCATGTCGAATGGTGACGTTGGCATCACACTCCTCATGTATGTTGTTTTCGAGCACGTTGCCACAGGATTTAATTGATACCGACTCAGGATCTCCTTTCAGATTACGAAAGTGGCAGTATCGGACAGTGGTATTAAACCAACAGCCAGAGACATCACTATTGCCAATACGGATAGCTTCGCCGCCATTCTCGCCTTCAAATGTGTGATCCCAAAACGTACAACGTTCTATGAGATTGTCCTTGCTCTTCTCACCCATTATCCTTATGAATAGCCCTTCTTTCTTCTTGTCATGGAACTCGCAGTTTGACACCACACATCTAACACAGTTTGTCAGTGTAAGCATACTTTTGCCGTCGGCATCATAAGAAAAGTCAACACCTTGTATCCTACAGTCCGTACACCCTTCTACCTTTACAATATCATCAGTATTTTGCTATCTAGATCAATTGTTTCGTTGCTTTTGTTAGCAATTTTCATTGTATTATTCTAGTTTCCTGGCTATTATTTAATTTATCTAAAAAATCGACAAAAACTTTCATAATATACTACTCTTTGGTGACAAAAGGCTACCGAATCTAGATTCGGTATTTGTTTCTATCATTCGGTACAAAAATCGATTATGTGACTTTTCGGGGTAAGTCATATTAGGAATATCCAAGAATAGAAAGCAACTATGAATAAATCGCTTAAGATATGTGTAGATAGAATCGTTGGAGCACCGCCTGCGCCATATGTAGCCAAACAAGAATTGCAGTCAATGTTCAGAGGAATGGATGACGTTTCTCATATGGCCGTTATTTTCCCAAAAAGATGGCCTGCAGGTAGACCGATAACTATACGATTTTTGGAAGGAAATGCATCTGTCCAAGAAAAAGTGAAAAAGATGGCGATGGATTGGACTGGTTACGGCAACATAAAGCTTCAATTTCTTAATGACAAGCAAGATGCAGACATACAGATAGCGTTTCAACAAGGGGCTGGCTCGTGGTCTGCAATTGGAATCGACGCTAATACAGCCGATCCAGGTGAGGCTACTATGAATTATGGATGGCTAGATGAAAGTACACCTGATAAGGAATATTCACGTGTGGTCAAACATGAGTTTGGGCATGCTCTAGGTTGTATACATGAACATCAGAATCCAGCAGGCGGCATTAAGTGGAACAAGCAGGCAGTCTATGAAGCACTTAGTGGACCACCTAACAATTGGGATCGGCAGACTATAGATCATAATCTCTTTGAAAGGTACAGCAAGAACATAACGCAATTTACTCAACTTGATCCTCGATCGATTATGACATATGCTATTCCCCCTGAATTTACAACTGACGGCATGTCGTTTGGCCAAGATGTATTTGATCTCTCCGATACCGACAAAGAGTTTATCAAAAAAATGTATCCCTGACAAGGCCTACGATATACTGAAATATTTTTTGTGAATGGAAGGTATTTAAGATATCAATTTGAATGCAAAGGGTGTTTCCCAAGATATAATAAATGCTATAGATACCCTTTATGCACATAATAGTGAGACCCTCGCCCCTTCTGGTAATCCCGTTTCAGAGTTAATCACACCTGAATGGCACTATTCAGAGAGCTTTCAAATTCTAGGCAATATCGCGATAAATTGGGATAATTTGGAAGAATTTGAATTATTAAAAACAATGGCAGACAACCTTGAAAAAACGGCGATTCCTGATGCTATTGTAGGTGCAGAATTTGAAAGGAGTTTTTGTTCTTGGTACCAGCCATATCATTATGTGCCTAGACAAAAATGGGGCGTGCATTTAAGATATCATAGCTGGATGAGGGTAGCTTCGCTTTTCTACCGAAATTGTCCATCTATAATGGGTAAGAAGCTTGATTCTATAAAATCAGCATTTCTTTATCTCTATACCCACGAATTATTTCATAACATTGTAGAGAATGCAGCGAGTGTAATGGAAATACTATTGGGTCAGCGCCATATCTATACGAAATATTACTCTGATGTTTACTCTGATGTATTCAACTCTTCTAATTGCATAGAAGAAGCACTAAGTAATGGATATCTATTTTTATGCGCTGAAGAATGTCACATAGATAGAGATTTCCTAAAAGACCAGCTATTAAAGCAAGGTCCTGGATATAGCGATTTTGCTCAATACGAGGGAGAAAATTTCTCTAAAGGCAATAGAATATTGTTATCCCAAATCCGACATGATAATTTAAAACCCATCACATATGATCCAGTAGAGCAATTAATAGATGTTCCAAATCCTATTCGATACTCGTCTATTTACAATATTCCAATATGGCTACATCGTAAAGCAAAACCTGTACATTAAAAGAAGGCATGAATCATGATGAGTGGTAGTACAAGAGTGATATGACAAGGCCAATGCTATTCTCTTCCACTCGTGTAAGGAAAGTAAAGAGCAAACAAAAAGTAGGACTTGTCCCTACTTTTGAAGGGGCATTAAAAAATATTTCAAGGCCTCTCATTTTTGTTCCAGGTATAATGGCCTCAAGCCTTGCGATAAAAAATGCTGATGGTGGTGATGGTCTAGATTATTTCTGGCCTCCACTCTATACTTTCTCAACACAGGAGATGATAGAAAAAATGTACAACGGCCTAAAAAGCCCTATCCGAGTAGAAGCTCAAGATAAGGTACCAGTACAAGCAACGGGATTGTTTCCTCTTGCTTATGATTATCTAACAAGTGCAATTGAAAGTTGGGGATATGTGCGCAATCAAAACTTTTGGATCTTTCCATATGATTGGAGGCAGTCTAATGATATTACGGGCAAGCTGCTTGCAGATTTTATCACTAATAAAATTGAAGAAGGCAAAGTTAATCGTACTGACGGTGTTGATGTAATTAACCATTCGATGGGAGGATTAGTAACACGTGCTGCGGCTCTGCAGTATAGAGCACCAATAATACGTACTGTGTATATTGCCTCGCCGCATTATGGCAGTCCTTTATCATATTTTGGACTGCATCCAGAAATAGGTGATGACATTGGATTTTCAAAGTTTCTTGATCTACCTCCTATCGAAAACACCTTGAACCTTTCACTTGCAATGGCAAGCATAAATAATAATAATATTAATAATAACGACGAGGGTTTCGGGAAGGATAATAATACTTCAGAGACAGTAGCCTTGATGACAACCACTGCCGGTCTGCATCCTAAGCTAAAACAAGTGTTTAGAAATTTCCCGTCTATGTACGAATTACTGCCTGACTTTTACTATCTACAAAAAAGGCCATTGCTCTATGCAGATAATACACCTATCTATGGCGTGGACAATACATACCTTAAAAATGATTGGAAATTTAGCGAAGAATCTGCTGTTTCAATGACTAGGCAGGCTATGAAATTTAAAAAAGAAAAGCTAGGAGAAAAACTGCCAGGTAAGAAGGAGAATGACCTTGTCATATATGGTATTGAAGAGCCAACAGATGATACAATAGTATATCAAACACGCTTTTTCATATCTGGGTCTGGATTGCAGCCTAGCCATGTTTCTAAACATGAATTCTCTCATCCATATGATTCTGGACAGCATGGAGATAGTTGGGTTCCCACATTCAGTGCCATCGGTTCAATGTCAGGTACCTCAGAATATCCAAATTCGAAAGGTATTCCAGGAATACATACACTATTGCCCAACTATACAACTACTCTTGAACATATTGGGAATTTTCTTCTTGGAAGTAGGTCGCCGTAATCAGAGCGAGCTGTTATCATACTAAGTAGATCATATAAAGTAGGATAGCCAATCTCTTAGGAGATCAAACTGAATGTGTTACCATTCGTGCTCTTCATGCCATTATTGTGATTTAGTTGCGGTACTGAATCCATATCAAGACTTGTAGGAAATATTGGACTTATCGGGGGGACGTATATATGACGTGGTATGGATTGATAATTCACATAGAAGGTTTACTCTTTCTACACCAAACCTATGCTTAGAGTAGCGATTTGTTCTGATGCATTTGGTATGTAGTTTATAATTGGTATAACTAAAATCAGCCCATCTAGCCAAATTACTCCTTTACAATTTCATTATAGCTATTAGAATTATAGATATGATCAGATTTATGAATCCAGCTATCATCAGTCTTATTGCAAATTTGTCATAGTTTCTTACTGCCAATACTGCAGAAATAGCGAATGGAAATACTA
>Ga0126314_10000480_pt1 | contig 19225 bp, 15 predicted proteins | sample Plot105B_FD_92535 | JGI IMG/M metagenome (GOLD analysis project Ga0126314, IMG submission 92535) | Serpentine soil microbial communities from UC McLaughlin Reserve, CA, USA - Plot105B | ecosystem: Environmental > Terrestrial > Soil > Grasslands | place: USA: UC McLaughlin Reserve, Lake County... | reverse complement strand
TGGGCGCGGAGCTCATCGGTGGCGCGCTGCTGGCGGTTGCGCTGCTCACTGTCGCGCTGTTGACTGGCGAGGGCAAGGCCTCCAACCTGGTCGCGTACGGCGCCGCGGATAAAGTTGGCTACTTCGGCATTATCCCGGCTGGTGCCTTCATGCTCTCGATCCTACTCGGGGCGTTTACCAACACAGGGTTCGAATCCGCCGCCAACCTAGCCGAGGAGACTCACGAACCGCACATTGTGGTTCCGCGGGCCATGTGGAGCTCGACGTTAATCGCGACCATACTGGGCTTCCTTTTTCTGGTGGCCCTTACTATATCTATCGACAACATCCACACCGTAACCAACTCCGCCACGCCGGTTGGGGACATCATTACAGACTCACTTGGCAAAATTGGAGGCACCTTCTTCTTGGTCTTTGTCGCCATTGCGCAGTTTGCCTGTGGTTTGATCATCTTTATCACCTGCGTGCGCTTGACTTGGGCCCTGTCGCGCGATCGGCGCTTCCCAGGCCACCAGCTGTGGTCACGGGTGCACCCAACCACCGACACCCCGGTGTTGGCAACAGTTTTCGTGTTCGGCCTCGGTATTGTCTTGTTGTTCCTGGTCAAATCGCTCCCAGCGCTGATTTCGGCGTCGGTTTTGCTGCCCGGGCTGATTTATGTGGGTATCCTCCTCGTGTTTCTGTTCACGCGTAGGCAGCAGGCGGAACTGGACGCTACCGAAGACGAGCAGCAGCGGCGCGAACGCTTCTCGCTCGGGCGCTGGGAGACGCCCGTACTCACCCTCGCCTTCGTATGGCTGGCCTTGGAGGTGTGGGTCTTGGCAGGCCCTCAGTTCCACACGGCTCAGCTCTACCTCTTGGGAATGGTGGTCGTCGGTTTGGTTTACTACGGTTTCATGCGCATACGCGAGCCCGAGTTACTGCAGCACACCCAGAGTACCGACCCCGAGGACGCCGAAAGATAACGTGACAGAGAATAACTTATGAAGGCAAGCCTTACCGCGAGCTGCAACGAGTGTACCGCCGATTTCGCGTCGCAGCCGATGCTCACTAGATACGCAGACAGGAGGCTCGACTGTTGAAGGACGAAGCGCAGGCTGTGATCATTGGTGGTGGGGTGGGAGGCACGAGTGTCGCCTACCATCTGGTGGAAGCAGGTTGGCAGGACGTGGTGCTCCTCGAGAAGAGCGAGCTCACCCACGGCACCACCTTCCACTCGGCGGGCCTGGTAGGTCAGCTCAGGCCCACGGAAACCCTTACCAGGATGAACATGCACAGCGTCGATCTTTACCGACGCTCGCAGAAGGAGACTGGCGTGGATCCTGGCTGGAAGGAGGTCGGAAGCCTCAGACTGGTCTCGTCGCGCGACCGGATGGAGGAACTCAACCAGCTCGCTGGCCGCGCGAAAACCTTCGGACTCCCGCTGGAGCTCATCGGCACCAAGGAGGCACTCGAACTCTTCCCGCTCTTCAACCCGAATGGTGTGCTGGGCGCCGCTTACGACCCGACCGACGGCTACATCGAACCTAGCGCCCTCACCCACGCCCTGGCCGAAGGAGCTCGCATGAGAGGAGCGGAGATCCACACCAACGTGCGGGTGAACGAGATCACCGTTGATAACGGGTGCGTGAAAGAGGTCGTCACGGATCACGGCACCATCCGGACGGAGGTGGTGATCAACGCCACGGGCATCTGGGCACCGGAGGTCGGCAAACTCGTCGGGGTGAACGTGCCACTTATCCCGTTCCAGCATCAGTACGTGCACGTGAAGCCCGAAGAGCCTATCTCGCCTGACTTCCCGACAATGCGGGACCCCGACGCCCTGGTCTACTTCCGTCCCCACGAGGGCGACATAATGACCGGAGGCTACGGCAGGAGTCCTGCTCCCTTCGCCCTCGAGGGCGTCCCCGCGGACTTCAACCACAATCTCCTCGAACCGGACTGGGGCAGATTCTCCCCACTGTTTGAGAGCGCGTGCGCCCTGGTTCCCGTCATCCGGGATGGCGAAGTAGTCCAGCTCACGAACGGGCCCGAGTCCTTCACTCCGGACGGAGAGTTTATCCTGGGCGAGTCCCACGTGCGAGGGTTCTTCGTGGCGGCGGGGTTCAACGCCCACGGGATAGCCGGTGCCGGGGGCATGGGAAGGATCATGGCCGAGTGGATAGTCGACGGTAAGCCAAGCATGGACGTCTGGCAGATGGACATCCGCCGGTTCGGAGAGCATTACCGCAGCTGGCGCTACACCCTGGAGCGCTCCGCCGAGGCGCTCACCTCCTACTACGATATCCACATCCCCAACGAAGAACCGCGGAGTGCCCGCGGGCTTCGGCTCTCTCCCGCTTACGAAAGACTTCGGGCCCTTGATGCCGAGTTCGGAGAGAAGGCCGGCTGGGAGCGGCCGAACTACTTCCAATTCAACGAAGATCCCGCCTACGAACGCCTACGCCCCCGTGGCTGGGCTGGAAGGCTCTGGTCCACCGCCATCCCGGCGGAGCACTTGGCCACCCGGGAACGTGCCGGGTTGTTCGACCAGACCTCCTTCGCGAAGATCGAGATTGAGGGGCCCGGTGCGTGTACGCTACTTCAGCGGCTCTGCGACAACAACATAGACAAATCGCCCGGTACGGTGACCTACACCCAAATGCTCAATCCTCAGGGCGGCATCGAGTGCGACTTCACCGTGACCCGCCTCGAGGAGGAGCGCTTCCGCATCGTCACCGGAACGGCCTTCGGAATCCACGACATGGACTGTATCCGCCGACACCGACCGGACGACGGATCCGTCCAGATCAGAGATGTGACGTCCAGCCTCGCTTGCATCGGCCTTCAGGGTCCACGAGCACGGGATATCCTCTCGTCCGTCTGCCAGGATGACCTCTCTAACGAGGCCTTCCCGTACATGAGGGCGCGGGAGATTACCATCCAGGATGTGCCCTGCCTGGCGCTGCGAGTGACATATGTGGGGGAATTGGGTTGGGAGTTATACCCGCCCATGGAGTTTGGCACCCGCTTGTGGGATGTGCTCTTCGAGGCCGGGCAACCCCACGGTCTCGTGCCGGCAGGTTACCGGGCGATCGAATCCATGCGATTGGAAGGAGGTTTCCTCGCGTGGGCGGCCGACATCACATCTGAAGACAACCCTTACGAGGCAGGTCTCGGTTTCGCCGTCAAACTCGACAAGTCGGTGCCTTTCATCGGCAAAGAGGCATTGGAGAACGTAAAGGCTCAGGGAGCGCGGCGTCGGATGAGCTGTCTGGTACTCGCCGACCAAGACATGGTCGCCCTCGGCAACGAACCCGTCAGGTCGAAGTCCAGCGAGGTCGTCTCCCGGGTAACCTCCGGCGGGAGCGGTTACTCAGTGAGCAAGAGCATCGCGTACGCCTACCTTCCCACCGAACTCGCCGAGTCTGGTACGGAGCTGTCGGTCGAGGTATTTGGCGAGGAGATATCCGCCGAGGTGGTTTCGATGCCGCTTTGGGATCCCAAGCATGAACGGGCAAGGGGATAGACGCGTGCCCGAACAGCCGGACATGGAAGGCTGCTATACGCTCCTGTCCACCGTTCGGCATGGTCTCACGGAGCTGAACCGTGACAAGCGGGTGGGCGGACGTTATGACGCACCTCTAATAGAAGAGGGCCGACGGCAGGCTCGGGAAGCCAACGAGGCGTTTGACGGCACAGCCTTCGACGTGGTCATCTCATCTCCGTTATCGAGGGCCCTTGAGACAGCCGAGATCATAGCCGGGGTCAGTAGGGAGGACATAGAGGTGGAAGAAGGGTGCACCGAGCGCTCCTTCGGGGAGATGGAGGGGCTGACGCCCGCTCAGATTCGGGAGCGGCTGCCGCAGGTCCGTTACGTGCGGATCGATCACGTCGACTACTCGCTCAACCCACCTGGCGGAGAGACCTTTGAACAGCTTCACGAACGAGCCCGACGCTTTCTGAATCGAACCCTGGAGTTACACGGTGGAAAGAAGGTTGTTCACTTCGGGCACGAGAACTTCCTCCAGCAGCTGCACGGCGTGATCCGCGGTCTCGACCCCATGATATCCCTCGAACACGCCATCCTGAACTGCGAACTCAACCAGTTCTGTCTCGATGCCGACGGCTCCATGATCTCCTACCGCAGGGTGGAACTGTGTCCTTCGGCAAGGGACTACCCCTCCTTCTGATGCGGACGCGCGAGCCAGTCGTCGACGACACACTTGAGGAGATAACCAGGTGCTTCGCCGCCGGCTTCCCCGCGAAGGCGCCTCCCTTGAGGACGGTAGGCAGGGAAGCGGAGTTCCCACTTGTAGGGTCCGACGGACGCGCCGCGGATGTTTTGCAGCTGTGGCCGTTGTTCCTCGAGCAGAAAGATTGCGAACCGATCAACGATCGAGGCGTCGATGACTCCGAATTGATCGTTGGCGTGGAAACGCAAGACTGGTCCTGTGTCATAGAGGTTGGCAGGGCGACCGTGGAACTTTCGGTTGGCCCAAGGCCGACGTTGCACGAGCTTGCTCGGGACATGGATGAAGCCTTGCGGCGACTGAAGGATATCGTATACCGGGCCGGGTTTCGCCTGCTCGGCTACGGCATTCAGCCTAGGACGCCCGCTTCGCCACAGCTGCTCACCCCGAAGCTGCGGTACTTAGCGCTTCTGGAGGCTATCGGTTCTCAGTGGCTCAAGTTCTGCGTTACCGCTGCAGACCATGTGCAGGTGGACATGGGTAGGGACGACGTCGTTCGGCAAATGAACCTGATCAACGCCACCTCCGGTATCATCATTGCTCTCACTGCCCATTCTTCGGTCTATGGTGGGCGAGTTGGCCAGTTTGCCTCGGGGCGAGAGGGACTCACGGCCAACATGGTGAACGAACCGTACCGTCACGGCTCTTCTCGACGACCTTACGCCGACTTAGAAGAATACGTTCGGTTCCTCGCGGGTTTACGGTGCCTCTGTCTTCCCGAGGGAAGCGGCGGCTTTAAGCAGATAGGTGAGCCGTTCACCGAATATCTGCGACGAGAACCATCGGCGGGTGACCCAGAGGCAGCGTACGATGAGTTCCTGTTCCACGAGCACTACATCTGGCCCAGTGCCCGGCCACGAGCGAAGATAGGAACGCTGGAGATCCGACCGGCGTGCCAGCAGCCGGCGGATGCGACCTGGGTGCCGTCCGCACTTGCTCTAGGCATCGTAGAAGCCTCGGACGAGATCGAAGCCTACCTCAGAGCCGAGCTGGGAGAAAAGTACTGGGAAATTCTGCTTCGTTACCGCAAGCTCGCTGTTCGCCATGGTTTGGCTTCACCAGAGCCTGTGCCCCGATTTGTCGAGACCCTGCTCGACCTGGCGAGCAGAGGCCTGCGACAGCGGCGACAAGGTGAGGAGGTTTTCCTCGCTCCGGCTTATGCCCAGCTTGACCGTCGAGCAGGACCAGCGTCTCGTGCACGAGAACTCTTCGAAGAAGGAGCAATCGCAGCTTTGATGAAAGAGGTGTCCCTAACTTGAGACGACGAAGGTCAGAACTCTATCTTGTTCTACATTTACTAACTATCCTCAGCTGAGGTTTCGTGCCGCTCTAACGAAGGATGGCGCCCGCAGAGTAATATTGTCGAAAGCATGAGGAAGTAGGAGGCGTTGGTGAGGGGCCGTACCTTCGGCGTTCAAACAGCGCACTCGTAATGAGCAGGTCAGCGGTTCGAGTCCGCTCGTCGGCTCTTTTTGTTGCGATTTGCAGGAAGACCTCGGAACCCAAAGAGGCCTTGACGCCAAGACCGGGGCTCAATCACTGCAACCCGCGAGATCGAGCGCTCGCTAATCATTTAGTCCGCGATTGACCACGAAGAATTCCCTGCTCTTTAACCGGGCGAAGCCAAAGTTGACCCTAGTTTGACCCTAACCCGGGCGCAATGCACTGCAATACCGAGCCGCTCAAGGTACTCGCCCAGGGTCAGAGTGCTCCATTCGAAAACGAGCCCGCCGCCCCTGTCGGCGATCGCCCTGGCCAGCTTATCGGCCACCTCTCTGCGGGTCTTGCCGCAGACGTAACTGTACTTCGGTCCTGCTGCTGTGTGCGCGAGGTACTGGCCGACCCGCTAATCCCAGTTACCAGATAGACATCTGTGCGTCGCATGTACTATAAAGGCCAGAAAATGCGGAGCCGCCAGACGTTCGACAAGAGCTGCTGACATAGAGAAGAGGTGTGATGACCCTTACAATCGGGACGGGGCCTTTCGGGGACCAAGGCGACAAGGTGTTCAATTTCGAGGTGCGAGCGCCCAGGGACCATATACTTTACTTTGAGGACTCCCCGAGGCGGGTGCGGGTGGTGTTCGGCGGCGAAACCGTGGCTGACAGCCGGCGTGTCAAACTGATGCACGAGAAGGGGCTCTCGCCCGTCTACTATTTCCCCGAAGCAGACGTGCGCATGGATCTCCTGGAGGAGAGCAATCACACGACATACTGTCCCTTCAAAGGCGACGCCTCGTACTGGTCCGTGAGGGTAGGAGACAAGGTTGCCGAGAACGCCGTGTGGGGCTACCCGGAGCCGCTGAAGAACGCACCACCACTCGCTGGCTACCTGGCCTTCTATTGGCGTATGATGGATCATTGGTACGAGGAGGACGAAGAGGTCTTCGTTCATCCTCGCGACCCTTACCATCGGGTAGACGTGCTTGAGAGTTCGCGGCACGTCAAGGTGACGGTAAACCGCGAGGTCGTGGCGGAGACGGACCGGCCCACGATCCTGTTCGAGACGGGGTTGCCGCCACGCTATTACATCCCGCCGGAGGACGTCCGCAAGGAGGCGCTAGTCCCAAGCGATAAGCAGACCCAATGCCCGTACAAGGGCGTGGCCTCCTACTATTCTGTCGAGGCCGGCGGCCAGCAAGTCGAGGATCTCATCTGGTACTACCCAGAGCCGATACCAGAGGCCGCCAACATGAAGGGGCACCTGGCATTCTTCAACGAGAAGGTGGATCTTGAGGTAGACGGTGAAGAGCAGGAGCGTCCGCAGACTCAATGGTCATAGAGCGGACGATTCCGTTTTAGTCCGGCGTCTTTCTTGTAGTTCCTGACGACCTGCAAATTCCAAACCTCGTTGATCCCTGAACTCCCGCGGGGGCTTGTCGGAACAATTGCGATGGTGTCCTTGGGCAGTGGCCGCCTGGTTCATCCATTACAGAGAACTGCACGAGCCCACCCCGAACCTGGACGCGGCGGAGAGGGAGATGATAGCCGTATCCGTCTCTATGGCGAACGGCTGCCTCTACTGCCTGGTCGCCCACGGCGCCGCCCTGCGCGACCGCATCACGCTCGATCACAGAAGAGCCGGCCTCGACGGGCGCTGCACGCCCATCCTGGACTTCGCCGTCAAGGTTACCGAGCGACCGCTGGATTGCGATCCAGAAGACCTCAAAAGGCTCAAGGACCTCGGTCAGCCCGAGGAAGAGGTCTGGGATGTCGTAGAGACGTCATGTTCCTAGTACAAACCTCGGTTGGGGATTGCGCATCCTGCTTACTGAACACGGCACGCGTCGAGTAGAATTGACGAAAGGTTAGAGAATAGCGACACTGTCGCGTGGTTCGAGGAGGATGAGGAGGTCTTCGTACATCCCCGCGATCCTTACCATCGGGTGGACGTGCTGGAGAGTTCCCGCCATGTCAGGGTTAGTGTGAACGGGGAGGTCGTGGCGGATTGCTCTCGTAAACCGCGCTGTCAGCCTTCAGCGATCGGCTTTCACCTCTCTTGTTCTGGCAGGTAGCAGAGGCTCCGTGGGCTTACTCGGGAGCGAGGCCTTTCTTGCGCAGTTCCTCCAACGCCTTCTCTGACTTCTCCAGCCCCTGGAGGCCCATGCCCTTTAGGATCTCCGGGGCTTTGGTGAACTGGATCTCAGAGTAGTCAACGACCTGCCAGTGGTTGCCCCACGGGTCGAGGAAATCCAGACCCCTGCCCGGCATGATCTCCACCCCCATCTCCTTGAGCGCCCGCCTGACCACCCTCCTGTCGTCCACTACCATTCCGATGTGCCTGTGTTCGTCGGGGGAGCTGTTCTCGCCTTCGGCGAGCGCGATGAACTGGTCACCTGCGTCTATGAACGCCATCTTTGGTCCTCGTCCCCGCAGCTCGATATCGAAGAGGCGCCCGTAGAACTCGAGCGCCTCCTCTATATCCCCGACCTCGAGGGCGACGTGGTTGAACCCGATGAGCTTCGCGCGGTCGGCCATCACACCATTATCTACTCGTGAGAGGCGTCCCGCCACCCTGCGAACGGCAACCAGAAAACTGACTGGCTGAAGTGCTGACCAGAGCGGGTTGAGGAAGGACAACCCTTCCTCAACCCGCTGTGAGTTGCGGCAAGACCGTGTGCGCCATGGCCTCCAAGGCGTCTATGTCGTCCACCTCCAGCCACTGCAGCATCACCCGCTGCACGCCGGCCTCGGAGAGGCGTCCGAGCCGCTCGACGATCTCACCCGTCGTCCCCACGAGGATGGCGGCAGGGAGGTGATCCCGCAAAGTCCCATCAAGCTTGCGGTCTATGTCGGCTTCATTTCGGCCGAAGATGACGCGGGTCATCAGGGTTCTACGTACCTGCTCGGGCTCCCTCCCGGCCTCGCGCACCTGCCCGTCGAGGAGGGCGTTGAGATCCGCGAAAGCTTGGGCCTTCAGAAAGACGGCGTTCCACTCGTCCGCGTAGCGGGCCGCCAGCGGGAGCGTCCTTCGCACACCGTTACCCCCGATAACCACAGGCGTCCCTCCTGGCCGCGGCGAGCGCGGCATGAGCAGGGCGTCGCGAAGCTGATAGAACTCGCCGTCGAAAGACACAGGCTCATCGTTGCGGAGCAGCCGGGTCACGACCTCGAGTCCCTCCTCGAAGCGGGCGAAGCGGCGGTCTGTGTCGAGCACCTCGAAGCCGAAGGTCTCATGCTCCCCTTCGTGCCAGCCTGCGCCGAGGCCAAGCCGGAGGCGGCCGCCGGCCAGGTTGTCTACGGCCGAAGCCTGCCAGGCGGTAACAACAGGATGCCGGAACGAGACGGGCGAGACCAGGGGCCCGAACTCTATGCGTCTGGTGTTCTCCGCCAGCCAGGTGAGCGAGGCCCACAGCTCCAGGCCATCCCTGTATGAACCCGTCCGTTTATTGGGGAAATGGTCGGAGCGATACAGACCGGCGTAGCCGGAGTCCTCCACGGCCCGACCCAGCCGCCGCCAGCGGTCCCAGCCCACACCCTCCTGTCCTTCGACCATAATCGCGACGTCGAGCACTGAATCCTCCTCTTAAAGCGCCGTGCTAAAGGCCCGAGCCTCTAGCACGATGAGCTATCGGCAGTTCAGCAAGCAATAAACTAACAGGCTGAAGTCCAGAGCGGGTTGGGGAAGGGTTGACCCTTCCCCAACCCGCTCGTTCGAGTAGCTCTACTGCACGCTCGGCAGATGATCCGGGCGCGAGCGTTCGTAGGCTTCAAGGTCATCCTCGTGCGTGAGGGTGAGGCTTATGTCGTCGAGGCCTTCCATGATGCGCCGGCGGGTGAAGTCGTCCATCTCGAAGGTCTCGTGGACGTTAGGTGCGGTGACGGTGAGCTCGTCCAGTTCGATTGTGATCACGGTCTCAGGGTCTTCACGGACGGCTTCCAACAGGTCCTCGACGGTCTCCTCGGGCAGGTCGATGGCGAGGAGGCCGTTCTTGGTGGCGTTGTTCTTGAAGATGTCCGCGAAGGAAGGGGCGATCACCGCGCCGAAGCCACGATCCTGTATCGCCCAGACCGCGTGCTCGCGGCTGGAACCGGAGCCGAAGTTCTCACCCGCAATGAGGATCACAGCGTCTTCGTGCTCGGCCCTGTTCATGATGAACTCGTCGTCCTCACGCCAACCGGAGAACAGAAACTGGCCGAAGCCGGTGCGCTCGATGCGCTTGAGGGCGTCGCTGGGGATGATCTGGTCGGTGTCCACGTCTGAGTAACCAAGCGGAAGCGCCGTCCCGGAGACGCGTTCGACAGGCTCCATCTAACCCACCTCCAGCGGCACACCGAGTTCGCTAGGCGAGGCGAAGCGACCCATTACGGCCGTCGCCGCTGCCACTACGGGGCTGACCAGGTGCGTCCTCCCGCCCTTGCCCTGGCGTCCCTCGAAGTTGCGGTTCGAGGTCGAGGCGCACCGCTCGCCGGGCTGCAGTATGTCGGGGTTCATGCCGAGGCACATCGAACACCCCGCGTTGCGCCAGTCGAAGCCTGCATCCGTGAAGATCTCTGCGAGTCCTTCTTCCTCGGCCTGCTTCTTGACGCGCATCGAACCAGGGACGACCATGGCCCTTATGCCTTCCTTAACCTTGTGGCCTTCGAGGACGCTCGCGGCGGCACGCAGGTCCTCGATTCGAGCGTTGGTGCACGACCCGAGAAATACGGTGTCTACCTCGATCTCCCGTATGGGGGTGCCCGCTTTGAGATCCATGTACTTGAGCGCCCTCTTATGGCCATCGTTCTGCGGCTCCGGGACCTCGCCGTCGAGCGGAACGGTCTGTGCCGGGGTCGTGCCCCAGGAGACGTAGGGAACCAGGTCCTCCGCCTGGATAACGACCTCCTTGTCGAACTCGGCGCCCTCGTCGGTCGGGAGCTTCTTCCACTCCTCGACCGCGGCGTCCCAGCGCTCGCCCTTGGGGGCGTACTCTCTGCCCTCGAGGTACTCGAAGGTCGTCTCGTCCGGCGCTACTAGGCCTGCCCTGGCTCCGCCTTCGATGGACATGTTGCACACGGTCATGCGGCCCTCCATCGAGAGCTGCTTGACGGCCTCGCCCCGGTATTCGATCACGTGCCCGACCCCGCCGACCGTCCCTATGCGGCTCAGGATGCCGAGCATGAGGTCCTTGGCCGTGACGTCTGCAGGAAGCTCGCCCTCGACAGTGACGGCCATGGTCTTCGGCCGGCTCTGGGTGAGTGTCTGGGTGGCGAGGACGTGCTCGACCTCGCTCGTCCCGATGCCGAAAGCAAGCGCGCCGAACGCGCCGTGGGTGGAGGTGTGGGAGTCGCCGCAGACGATCACGAGCCCGGGCTGGGTGAGCCCCGTCTCGGGCCCGATAATGTGGACGATGCCTTGTCCGATGGAGCCCCATTCGTTGAGCTTGATGCCGAACTCGTCGCAGTTGTTCCTCAATGCCTCCATCTGCTTTGCCGAGACTTTGTCTTCGATGGGCATGCCGAACTCCGACGTCGGGACGTTATGGTCCATCGTCGCCAGGGTCAGGTCGGCACGCCGCACCCCCCTCCCGGCGAGCCTGAGGCCCTCGAAAGCCTGCGGGCTCGTCACCTCGTGAACCAGGTGCAGATCTACGTAGATCAGGTCGGGCTCCCCCTCGGCGCTCCGCACCACATGCTTCTCCCAGACTTTCTCTACCAGCGTCTTCGGACGACTCATGCTCTCTCCTCCGTCTGTGCAACCTCGGCCGCGGGACTCGTAATGTTAGTACCTTCTTCTACGCAGGACAACGCGGACCTGCGGGCCATGATGTTGAGACGCACGTAGTCAAGGGCGGGCCTGCCGTCCACCGCCACCTTCTCCGCCACCGCTGCTGCGAAGGGGCCCCGCTCCTGTTCCGGAAGCCTCTCCAGGTGCCGGCCGAGCACGACCGTCCCGAGGAAACGAGCGAGCTCGTCCACCGAATCGAACGCCGCGACCTCGTCGTGCAGCCAGGTCTCGATCTCCTCGCAGCCGGCGGCTTCCAGGCGTCTCGCCGTCGTCCGGGCGTCGGCGTAGTATTTGTCGTCCTCCCAGCCAACGAAATAGTCCCTGAAGCGCTCCTCTTCCATCGTCTCAACCGTCGCTCTTGTGGCGCGAGCGATATTGCCCTCGCCCCCGCACTGCGCGATGAGGCGCCCACCCGGCTTTAGAGCCCGCGCCAGGTTCTCGAAGAGGCGATCGTGGTCCGCTATCCAGTGAAACGTTGCGGTGGAGAAGATCAGATCCACAGGATCTTCGACCTCGAGCAACAACAAGTCTTGGCACTCCACCCGAACCCGCGGCTCCCCGGCGAACCGCCTCCTCGCCGCCTCGACCATCGCCCGAGAACCATCTACAGCCAACACAAACCCCTCGGGCAACTTCGCAAGCAACAGCTCCGTAACCCGACCAGTCCCGCAACCCGCGTCGATGGCGGCCTCGTCCCCACGTACTTCCAGAAGCTCGAGGACCTCGACGCCCCAACGGGTCTGCGGCGCGGAAAGCTCCTCATAAGCACCTGCGTCCCACTCGCGAGCCAGAATCACACCTTCTTGTGTTATCTCAAAATGTGAGACATAATGACCGACATATGGACAGTATAGAAGTTGTTTCTGCCGGAAGCAAGAGCGGGGTTGGGGTGTTGGACAAGTCGGTGGCGATCTTGGCCTTCCTTTCGGGGGGTGGCCCTGCGACCCTGGCTGAGGTAGTCGAAGGAACGAGGTTGCCCCGTCCGACGGCGCACAGGCTTCTGTCGGCGTTGGAGACGCACCATCTGGTATCGCGGCAGGACGGACGATACGTCCTGGGTCTGAGGCTGCTAGGGTGGGGGAACCGGGCTGCTGGGGTAGGTCTCGTGGAGCGGGCGCGGCCCGTGCTTGAGGCGCTGCGGGACGAGAGTGGGGAGAGTACGCAACTCTACGTGCGGGAGGGCGAGCACAGGGTATGCGTGGCCGCTGTGGAGCGGGTGACAGGTTTGAGGGACACTGTGCCTGTAGGGGCTGTCATGCCGCTCTCGCGAGGGTCTGCGGGGAAGGTCTTGCTCGCCTGGGCGCCGGGAGGGCTCGATGACAGGTCGGATGCGGCAGAGCTCACAGGGATCCGGGTCAGGGGCTGGGCTGAGAGCGTGGCCGAGAGGGAGGCCGGGGTTGCGAGCGTCAGCGCGCCGGTATTCGGGGAGGATGGGAGGCTCAGGGCGGCGGTAAGCGTTAGCGGTCCGATCTCGCGCCTCGGGGAGAGTCCGGGCCAGCGACTTTCGCATCTCGTAGTAGAAGCGGCAAGGGAGATAGAGAGTATCCCGGGCTCATAGCTCGGCCTCAGACGTGACTGATCGTTCGTAGAGCTTATCCAGGGTCGATTCTTTCGAGGCGCCTAGGATGGCCTTCTCAAAGGTGATGGTGGCGATTCGGTTGTCGAATTGATCAAGCCCACCGTTGCCGCGAAGGAGTCGTGGAAGGGAGCCTACTGGTCGAGGTCCTGGGAGCGCCTTAGACCCTCTGCCCAGTGTGTGGCACGCTCTCCCCAGGCACCGGAGCTAGAGAAAGCGAGAAGTCCGTCAACCTGACACCGCGCAATGAGCGTTTTGGTAGTCGGATCGGGAACCAGATGTCGCAGAGGCCTCCAAAGAGATTATTGATCTGGAGTATGTACCGCTTCTCCTCGATAGTGTAGAGTGCCACTGCAACATAGCGAACATAGGATGACATAGGAGGGGATTATGCCGGAGGAGAGCAGAGTCGCGGGCCTCGCCCGGCGACCAGGCATGGCAGGCACCGTACGGCGCTTGCTGAGGATCATGCTTGTCGTGATCCTCCTCGTCGGTGCGTCGCAGGGAACCACTCTCGCTGCGCCCGCTTCGTGGGACTATGTGGCCCTCGGCGACTCTCTGGCCACAGGCTACGGTGCCTTCAAGGGCTACGTGCCCCGCTACGAAGCCTACATTGAGACCAACACGGGGGTAGCGGTCACACGCACAAACCTCGGCCAGAACGGATGGACCAGTTCTCAACTGCTCTCTGCCCTCCGCAACGATCCGACGTTCCGGCGCGCCACTCGCGAGGCGGAGATCGTCACCTGGGATATCGGCGGGAACGACCTCAGGGCAGCCCGCAACTCTTACAAGAAAGGGACCTGCGGTGGGGCCGACAACCAGGACTGCCTCCGGGCTGGCGTGGCGAAACTCGAGACCAACTGGGACGCCATCACGGCGGAGGTTCTCGAGTTGCGTTCGACTAGAAACACCATCGTGCGAACAATGGATATCTACAACCCCTACGTCAGGACCGACATAGTTTCCGACACCTGGCAGAACGACGGCGGGATGAACGACTTCCAGGTTTTCAAGAGCTATGTCGACGAGGTCAACTATCACATCGCCACCACCTCTTACACATCGGGCGTACCCCGCGCCGAGGTGTATCTGGCCTTCAACGGGACGACCGGCGATGAGGATCCGAAATCCAAAGGTTATCTGGGTTTCGGTTATCTGAGTTTCGACGGAGTTCATCCAAACAGCACCGGACACAGGATCATAGCCGACGAGCTGCGGAAGCTGGGCTACGCTCCCTTGAGATAGGTCTGGTTGCTCTAAATCTCCGGTAGATGGAGGTTGGGCCGGTTCTGAGACAGCGCCGGCCCAACTTCCTCCAAGTCCGTTAGAATAACGCTCATGCATAGCAAAGAGCGAGTATTCAGCGGGATACAGCCGAGCGGCAACTTGCATGTCGGCAACTATGTGGGGGCGCTCAAGAACTGGGTGGCGATGCAGGACGAATACGAGAACTACTTCTGCATCGTGGACTTGCACGCGATTACCGTACCGCAGGACCCGAAGGTGCTCAGGCAGAAGATCAGGGAGGTGGCGGCCATATACCTCGCCTCGGGCCTCGACCCCGAGAAGTGCGTGATCTTCCGCCAGAGCAAGGTCAGCGGGCATGCGGAGCTTTGCTGGCTGCTCAACAGCGTGGCGCGCTTTGGCGAGCTCTCGCGTATGACGCAGTTCAAGGACAAGACCAGAAAGGGCGGGGTCGAGTCGGCTAGCGCGGGTCTCTTCGACTACCCTGTGCTCCAAGCCGCTGACGTGCTCCTTTACAACGCGCACCTAGTCCCCGTGGGCGAAGACCAGCGCCAGCACCTCGAGCTCATGCGGACGCTCGCCAGGAGGTTCAACCACCTCTACGGGGAGACCTTCGTCGTGCCTGAGGCCATGATCCCGCCCACCGGAGCAAGGGTGATGGCGCTCGACGCGCCCGAGGAGAAGATGAGCAAGAGCTCCCCAAGGCCCGGCAGCTACGTCGCCATACTCGACGACCCGGACTCTATAAGGAAGAAGATCCGGCGCGCCAAGACGGACTCGGGGACGGAGATCCTGGCCACCCCGGACAAGCCGGCCATAACCAATTTGCTCGACATCTACTCAGCGATGTCGGGCGAGCCGGTATCCAGCGTCGAAGCCGACTACGAGGGCAAGGGCTACGGCGACCTCAAGAAGAACCTCGCCGAGGTCGTCGTAGAGGGTCTCGCACCCGTCAGGGACCGTGCCTACGAATTGCTCGACGACCCTGCGGAGCTCGACCGCCTGCTCGAATCAGGCGCGAGTCGGGCGCAGGAAGTCGCGCTGCCTACGCTGGAGAGTGCCAAGGGAAGGCTGGGCCTCGACTAGCCCGGTGCAACGCCTCCGCTCGACGCTCGACCGCATAGACCGTAAGGGATACGGGGCCTACAAAGATCTCTTTGGCCCTCACGACTTCGGTTCTTTCACCCTCTTCGTAGACAGGGTGCAGCGAGATCCCTTCGCCCCACCTTCCTTGATCCGGGTCCGTACCAAAGTGAACCGTTTCGATCCTACGCTCTTCGAAAATCCGGTACGCAGGGTCGCCTTCGAGGACTCTCTTACCAGGAGCGTCGAGAGGGAGATCCGGCGCGTCGTGCGCGGAAATAGGGGCTCGGGCGGGAGCGGGCGCGTCGAGATACAGCGCGCTTCCCAGGTTGTCCTTCCCCGTACCTCGATGGTCATCAAGCCGGAGTTTGTCGAGGCCCGAATGGCCGTAGGCCTCCCAGCGCGGGGTAGGAGCGTAGACGCCCGCGCGGCAAAGACGATGCTTCTGGAAGAGTTGCCCGAGGTCGTGCGCAGGGGGCTCGTTCCTGCCCCCGAGGGCGGCATAGACGGAGAGAGGGCGAGGCTCCACGTCGAGACAGTCGAGGACACGGCCCACATTCGGGGGCTGCTGCCTGATCTTGGTCTGGTCGCGTTCGTCGCTGACGGGGCGGTGTTACCGAGGGAGAGCGGGGCGAGCGACAGGCCGCTCGGAGCCGGTGCCGTACCGTTCCGGAGCCCGGAGGAGTACAGGGTGGAGGTGAATCTTCCCAACAGGGGCGTCGTTTCTGGGATGGGGGTTCCTGAAGGCGTGACGCTCGTGGCAGGGGGCGGGTTCCACGGGAAGAGCACACTGCTTTCGGCGCTCTCGTGGGGCGTTTACGACCACGTGCCAGGGGACGGCAGGGAGCTCGTGGTGGCGCGCGAGGACGCCGTCAAGGTCAGGGCCGAGGATGGCAGGAGCGTCTCCAAGGTGGACATCTCGGCCATGATCGGGGCCCTCCCCGGCGGACGCACTACAGAGGACTTCTCGACGACTAACGCCTCGGGCTCGACCTCGCAGGCTGCGAACATCGCCGAGGCTATCGAGGTAGGCACGTCGCTGTTGCTCGTGGACGAGGACACGAGCGCGACGAACTTCATGATCCGGGACGAGAGGATGCGCGAGCTGGTACGGCGCGAGCCAATCTCGCCGTTTATAGACTTGGTGCGCCCCTTGCATCGCTCTCTGGACGTCTCGACGGTCGTGGTCGTCGGGGGAGTCGGAGACTACCTTGACGTTGCTGACCGTGTGATCCTGCTCGAAGACTATGCGCCTTCCGACGCAACACCCCGCTCCCGCGAGATAATCCGAAAGTTCCCGCCCCGCGCCCCGCTCATGGACAGGGACGTGCGTCCGCCGCGGAAGCGCGCCATCGATGCGTCCTCGATAGACCTGAGACGAGGCAAACGCAAGACCACCCGAGGCAGGGGCCTCCACACCATCGAGCTAGGCCGCGAGCGGGTCGACCTCTCATACCTGGAGCAGCTCGCTGAGGCCGGGCAAACTGAGGCGGTGGCCCGTGTTATCGGAGAATGGGTGGCCGCTGGCGAAGTCCGCGCGGTGGAAGAACTTGTCCGGGCCGCGCTGGCCTCCGTCTCGGAGAAAGGCCTCGACTCTCTGGGTGGCTTCCAGGGACACCCTGGTGAGGTGAGCCTGCCGCGCGCCCAGGAAGTGGCTGCCGCCATAAACCGCGTTCGCCCGCTGCGGGCTGACCCGCTAATGTAGAAGCCATGCTGCTCCGGCTGGTATCATTGAGTACTGAGCATGGTGGAGATCAGGGAAGACTGGATAGAGAAAGCTACTGACGTGGACAACACGGATACGCCGTCCTGGTTCAGGTCGAAGGCTGTCGCCGTACACCTTTACACTGCGAGCGGTGCTGTGCTCGCCCTGCTGATGCTCATCGCCGCTTTCCAGGGTGAGGCCGTAAAAGCTTTGTGGCTGATGCTCGCTTCGCTGCTTATCGACAGCACCGACGGTCTCCTCGCCCGCCGCTTCCGGGTCAGCGAGGCACTCCCCTTCTTCGACGGTGCGCTCCTTGATAACATCGTCGACTACATGACCTACGTCTTCGCCCCCGTGGTCCTTCTCTGGAGCGAAGGGTACCTGCCCGGGGGCAACGCTGGTATAGTTCTAGCCGCGCTGCCGCTTCTGGCCTCCAGCTACCAGTTCTGCCGCGTGGACGCCAAAACAGAGGATCACTACTTCCTCGGCTTCCCGAGCTACTTCAACGTCGTCGCCTTCTACACCATCGTCTTCCATCCAGGCCCGCTGGTGCTCGCCGCCGTGCTCGTTGCGTGCTCGTTCTTGGTCTTCGTCCCGATCCGCTACGTGTACCCGACGCGCACGGTCGCCTTCCGCAAGCTTTCCCTCACGCTCACGGCCCTGTGGCTCGCGAGCTACGCCGCGATACTCTGGCAGATGCCTGACCCCGACCCCCTCATCCTGGGCTTCTCCATCCTCTACCTCGTCTATTACTTCGGCCTCAGCCTCTACCTCTCCGGCAAGCTGCTCGAAGCCCGCCGCACCCAGGAGCGCGAAGCCTAGAACGATTTGCAGAAGATCAACTTCTGCAAATCGAGTATTTCAGCAAGTCAGCACTTCAGCATTTCAGCTGCTCATCTTCGCTTGTAGCCGCTTGCTCGTAGTCGAATGCGCGATTCGCGGTGGGTCGATACCTTCGCAAATCGCTCTAGCCAGACGCCCACCCGCGAGATTTATCCAATTTCGAACCGTGTTTGAAGGGTTCGCTTCATACGGAATACGCGACCCCCGGCTGACGGACACACCGAATCCTTGACCCGGAGAACCAGCTCCCAGGCTAGTGGGCCCGGGATGGGCTGGTCGGGGGGACGGTGGCGGAGCGGTTCGAGCAGGCCATGGTTGTGAAGTTGGATCAGGTTTCCCCCATCGCGCTCCCCTGGCTGCCCTCCTCACCCGCGCGCTCGACCCCGACTCTCCCATCTCCGCGCTCGGTGAAGGCACCTCCGTGGTACACGAGAAGATGGGCGTTTTCCTGGAGGTTGTCCAGGGTGCAAGCGACGCCCCGGAGAAAAGCAGGCAAGAGAGCTTGGTAATGTCCTCTACATCCTGCACCTCGCCATCCTGCTCTATTGGTTCCACGACAGGACGCCTGAGGCACGCGCAACCCGAGAGCTCGTAGGCTCGGCCCGCAAGACGCTCCGATACTTGCGTCCTGCGCTCCGACTTCCGCCGATGTCCCGCGTCCTCTCCCGACTTGCCAGTGCGCTGGAGAACATCGGCATGAACGCCACTGGTTCGTCTGCAGACGAAGCTAGGGACGCGTAATGACCATAGATCTGCAAGAGGCTCGCCCACTTCCCAGCAAGGTTGCTGTGGGCATCTTCTAGCGCAGCGTGCTCTGATACGCGGTGGCGGGCGTGGTGCTCGGCGTCCTCAACGGGTGCGTGTCAGGCCGGTCGAGAGATGATTCCTAAAGAGCTGGAGTGGGGCATCCAACGCGGGGTGGCTTGGTCAGGGAGGAAGGTGCGGATCGCGGAGGTGCCCTGGTTGGACGGCCCTATCGGGAACGACTACATCGGCGCGGAGTTCTATGAAGGTTACACGAGAGAAGTCAGTCTCGACGCGGTGACGGATGATGAGGGGCGGGGTTCCTGCCGAGCTTCGACGCGTTGGCGGGAGGGGGGTTCTGTCCCTCTTTGGTCCGACCCGGAATACGGGACTTCTACGAGCGGACGGCACGCTATAACCTGTACGTGCGGGTAGGCTGGAGCGGTCTGTTCAAGCATCCGCCGGGGACCCTGATCTACGTGGTCGGCCGCAACGTCAGGCAGTTCGACATCGCCCTCTCGGCACCGGCAGTCGTCATGAAGAACGAGCTGATCCACCTCGAAGACCCAGCCACGGGCGAGACGCCGG
>Ga0126314_10000479_pt1 | contig 19263 bp, 16 predicted proteins | sample Plot105B_FD_92535 | JGI IMG/M metagenome (GOLD analysis project Ga0126314, IMG submission 92535) | Serpentine soil microbial communities from UC McLaughlin Reserve, CA, USA - Plot105B | ecosystem: Environmental > Terrestrial > Soil > Grasslands | place: USA: UC McLaughlin Reserve, Lake County... | reverse complement strand
GCTCAAATTCACTCGAGGGCGGAGTGATTGAGGTGCGAGCTCACGGCTCAGTAGGCTGCCGGAAGAGCCCCATCCCGACGAAGCGAGGCAGGTATGAGCGAGCCGGTAGATCCGACGACCACCGAGGCTTGGAAGAAGCTGACAGCTCTGTATGAGGATCTCCAGCCGGATCTGCGTACCTGGTTTGCTGAGGACTCCGAACGGGCGAAATCGCTCAGCTTCAGTGCGGGCGATTTGCATGTCGATCTATCGAAGAACTTGATCAACGCTTTCATCCTGGCCGCCCTGGTGGAGCTGGCCGATTCGGTCGGGGTTGCGGAGCGCAGGGATGCCATGCTCTCCGGAGAACACATCAATGTCACCGAGGACCGGGCGGTGCTGCACACAGCGCTACGGTTGCCTCGGGATGCGAGTCTTGTCGTGGACGGCGTCGATGTTGTCCCCGACGTGCACAAGGTCCTGGACAAGGTTTACGCGTTTGCCAACAAGGTGCGCAGTGGTGAATGGGTCGGAGTTACCGGGAAGCGCATCGAGACTGTGGTCAACATCGGCATCGGTGGTTCTGATCTCGGCCCGGTGATGGTCTATGAGGCACTGCAGCCGTACGTGCAGGAAGGTCTGAAGGCACGATTCGTCTCCAATATCGATCCCACCGACGTAGCGGAGAAGACCAAGGACCTCGACCCAGAGTCAACCTTGTTCATCGTGGCGTCCAAGACCTTCACGACCCTGGAAACGCTGACGAATGCGCGGCTGGCCCGCGCTTGGCTCATTGACCGACTCCGGTCCACCGGGACGATCCCGGAGGACCAGAAGGCGGCCAACGACGCGGTAGCCAAGCACTTCGTTGCGGTTTCGACGGCGTTGGACAAGGTGGCGGCCTTCGGCATCGACCCGGAGAATGCATTCGGGTTCTGGGATTGGGTTGGCGGACGCTACTCAGTCGACTCAGCAATCGGAACGTCGGTGGCGGTAACCATCGGACCGGACAACTTCGCCGACTTCCTCGCTGGATTTCATGCCATCGACGACCACTTCAAGAACACGGAATTCACCCGCAATGTCCCGGTCCTGATGGGCCTCCTCAACATCTGGTACGTGAACTTCTTCGGTGCGGGGACGCATGCGGTGCTGCCCTACGCCCAGTACCTGCACCGCTTCGCGGCCTACTTGCAGCAGCTGACCATGGAGTCAAACGGCAAGGGCGTACGGTACGACGGCTCGCCGGTGACCACCGACACGGGCGAGGTCTTCTGGGGCGAGCCCGGCACCAACGGGCAGCACGCGTTCTACCAACTCATTCACCAGGGCACACGGATGATCCCGTCCGACTTCATCGCAGTCGCGAACCCCGCGTATCCGCTGACCGATGGCGACAGCGATGTGCACGAGCTGTTCCTGGCGAACTTCTTCGCTCAGACTGCAGCGCTCGCCTTCGGCAAGACGACGGACGAAGTGCGCGCTGAGGGCACCCCCGACGTCATCGTGCCCGCTCGTGTCTTCACCGGGAACCGGCCGACCACGTCGATCATGGCGCCAGCGCTGACACCGTCAGTGGTAGGTCAGCTGATAGCCCTCTACGAGCACATCACCTTCGTCCAGGGTGTGATCTGGGGCATCGACAGCTTTGACCAGTGGGGCGTTGAACTAGGCAAGCAGCTGGCCCTGCAAGTGACGCCGGCGGTCGGTGGTGACAAGGAAGCACTGGCCAAGCAGGACTCCTCGACCCAGTCCTTGATCACCTACTATCGCGAGCACCGTACGAGCAGCTAGCCCTGTCCGGCGCAGCAGGGCGAGGTGACGAGGCACTGATCAGGGGTGCAGCTACCGCTCGGTGCCGATCAAGGTCTCCAGCAGATGGGCGTACGCGACAAGGTGGCGGTCGCCGATGTAATGGTCTTGCGCTCGCGCCCTGGCTGCTTCGCCAAGTTCGGCTGCCAGCCGTTGGTGGTTGAGCAGATGTCGAAGGGTGCGCGCGAAGCCATCCAGGTCCTTCGGGTCGGGAAGCAGCAGGCCGTCCTGGCCGTCGGTGATCTGGTCGATGATCCCGCCAACCCGAGATGCCATTACCGGCCGCGCTTTCCACATGACCTCGGTGACGGTGAGGCCGAAGGATTCGACAAGGCTTTTTTGCACGACGACGGACGCGTGTCGCTGAAGCGCGTTGGTCAGGTGTGCATTCTCGTCGGGGTCATCCATCGGCAACTGCGCCAGGTGAATACGCCGACCCGCCGGAGCTGTCAGCGAGCGCCACGCCTGCTCGCAATCGGCGAATACCTCGGCTTCCTCGGGGTCGTCGGAAACGCTGTCCACCGCTGGACCAGCCAGCATCAGATGAGCGTCTTCGGGCATGTCGGCCAAATGGTCGGCGAACCCCCGCAGAACCCCGGGCATGTCCTTCAGCCGGTCCCATCGACTGACCTGCACGACCAGCCGGGCGTCTTCGGGAGGAGGGCTGTCACTCAGCAGCAGGTCGTTATGGCGACGAACCAAACCGGTGGTCCCGTCGCGGCGTACAAAGCCGTAATCGCCGTCCCGGTCGCGACCGGCGATCAGCCCAGACCTGACAAGCACCGCGGTCACCCGGTCGGGTTCGAGATCGAGGTTCTTCGGGGAGAACGGGTCGATCGACGGTGAGATGAAGTGCAGCCGATCGGGCGCGACCCAGTCCGGGCAGAAGCTCTTCCGCGAGAAGACCATTCCGTGCGCCTGTTCCACGTATGGCCGGAGGAACGCCCACGCCTGATCGGTGTACTCGTTCGCGGTATCGCGCCCGACGTGGCTGCGCCACACCACTTTGGCGCCGCAGGCTTGCAGCCCTGGCACCAAGCCGGCGGTCTGCGGATCGTGCAGCACAACGACATCATCGGAGTGGACCTGAGGCGCGATCGAGTCGAGGTTGCTGGCCAGCACCGCTTCGTAGTGATGCCGCTGGGCCATCTCCAGTCGGCCACCGTCACCAGCCTCGCCGTGCGCCCAATTGTGGAGCCGTTTCGTGATCGCGAAGAACTCTGCGTCGGCCTCCAGGGTCAGCCACTGGACATCAACCCCCAACCCGCGGACATATCCCAACAAAGCGGAGAGCATCTCAGCCACGCCGCCACCCTTGGCGGTTGAGTTGACATGCCACATCGTGCGATCCGCCAACATGACGCGGGTCCGCTCGGCGGCCTGACCCAGCCGTAACGCTCGCGCTGGCGCCAACAGTGAGGCCAACCGATCGAGACCGGTGGGGTAAATCTCGACCGGACGCATGCCGGTATTGTGCCGTGTCGGCTGTACCCGATTGTGCTCCAGCCCCAAGCGGCTGCCTGCGGGATGTTCGCTGGCTTTGAGCGGCAGCGATGCTAGGTCCGGGACCGGCCTGCTGAGGAGACCTCGGCGTCAAGCTCGTCTGCCTTGAGAACTGGCCGTCTCCGCGTAAGAAGATCAAGAACGGTCTTGACGCACGCAAGCTGATCGCGAAGAGCACCGCTGCGCCAAGCTCGGGATCCCTGGACTGTCTCGTCGCCCACTCCGTTCGCCTCGACCCCGATCAAACGACAGGTGGCCACGGCCCGCGGGAGGTGATAGGCCTGGGTGACCACAATCAGCTCGGCGGCACCGAAGACCTCCTTTGCTCGTATGGATGAGCTGTACGTGTCGACGCCCGCCTCATCGAGAAGGATCTGTGCTGCAGGCACACCGGCGCGGAGCAGGTAGGACCGCATGGCTCGCGGCTCGTCGTACTCCTTCGCCATCCGGTCGCCGGAGACGAGGATGGTCTTCACCTTTCCCGTATCGAACAGCTGTCTGGCGAGGTCGAGCCGTGCCGCCAGAAAGTCTGATGGCGTTCCATCGGGGTAGACCTGGGCCCCAAGTACTAGTGCGATCGGTGCGGGGGGGACGTCGGCAGCGGCGTAGATATGCCCCGCGGCCGTTCTACGGACAAGCAGTACGGATCCGATGAGAGCCGATGCGCCAACGGCTATCAGCGCGCCGAGCCCCGACCAAACTGTACGCAGCCTGCTCGGCACTGGCCCAGGGTAACTGTCGGTGGATCGCTGAAGGATAAACCGCTTGGCAGCCTTCGACGGATGTGTCGCGAGAGCCTTACCTAGTCGTCCGCGATCCGAGGTGGCATGAGGTCTGCGCCGTCGCTAACACTGTGTCCAAGGCTGCGGATCAGTCGGGAGATCGCATCCTCGGCGGTAGGAGCCTCGCCGAATACCTCCCCCTGGCGAGCCGGGTCGGCGACGTACTTTCCGGTTTGGAACCAGCGCATCATCGCTCCCAAGTCCTTGACCATCGGATTGAAGCGACCGAGCACCGCCGCAGCAGTGTTGATGAGGCCGGCCGGGATGGTGCGCACCCGGATCTGCTGGCCGAGCAAACGCCCGGAGATCTGAGCGATCTCCTGCATGCTGACAGGTCGATCCCAGCCGATGTCGATACGCTGCCCATCCACACCTGGCGCGTCGACGGCGTCGGCCAAGTAGCCGGCCAGGTCGGAGGTAAGCACGTAGGTCAGGGGAATCGTCGGCGATCCGAACCAGAACAGCCGCCGCTTGGCGAATGGGTCGCCCAGCCGGGTGACCTGATCGAGGAATGCGCCCGGCCTCAGCGACACGAACGGCACACTCAGCTCCTCCAGTCGATCCTCGGCGAGCTTCTTGTGCCAGAAGTGTGGAACTTGCGGGGTCTGGTCGCAGGTCAGGATGCTTGTCAGCACGAACCTGCGGACGTCGGCCTGGCTGGCTGCGTCGGCGAGGTTGCGGTTGCCTGTCGTGTCGATCTCGGCGGTGTCGCCTTTGCTGTGCCGGGTGTAGCCGGCCGCCGTTGTGATAACCGAGTCGGCCCCGTCCATCGCACGTTGCAGCGACGCGGGGTCCATCATGTCGCCCCGGACGATCTCTGCGCCCGTCCGTGCTAGGCCTGTTGCATCCGATTGAGGTCGTACCAGCACCCGTACCCGCTTGCCGCGGGAAAGCAACGCCGCGACCACCTGCCCGCCAAGCATTCCGGTGCCACCAACAACGACCACGGGTTCGTCACCGGCCATCGTGGACTCTGCTCCCTCTTCTCTGGATCGATTGGCTCATGTCATTCCCGATCGCGGTGCAAGATCGGCTACCAGAGTAGGTTCTCCGGTCGGACTCGTCATGGGTGCTGTGGTCCGACCGACGGTCCGCGGGGCATGGCCGCGTTGGTGCGCCGCTTCGGCGTGGACAAAGCCGCGCTCACCGGCCTGGTAAACAGGGTGAGCGCCGCGGCCTTGCTGAACGATCACAGCTGCCAGGCCACCGGCGCGCACTGCGAGTCACGTTGACCTTTCGAACAGGATGTGGGCATGGATGTGGGGATGCTGCTGGTCGGCCGCTTTCGGCTGGACCGGCGGATCGGTGCTGGCGGGATGGGTCAGGTGTGGGCAGCACATGACACCCGGCTGGGTCGTGATGTGGCGGTCAAGGTGCAGAAGTTCGACCCTGACGGCGACCGCGCAGCTTTCGAGAGGTTTCGGCGCGAAGCACAGAGTATGGCCGCCCTGCAGCATCCCAATGTTGTAACTGTCTTTGACAGCGGTACCCATCTAGACACGGCCTTCCTTGTGATGGAGTTGTTGCCGGGACCCACTCTGGAGACCTATGTGGCCGAGAGCGGTCCTTTGTTGGAGCAGAAGGTCGTCGCGTTAACCGGAGAAGTTGCCTCGGGGCTGGCCGCCGCGCATCGTGCGGGAGTCGTTCACCGGGACATCAAGCCCACCAACCTGATGTTTGACGCCCGCGGCGCGCTCAAGATCGTCGATTTCGGCATAGCACGGCTGGCCCAGACCACCGCCGCACGGCTGACGGCGACGAACAACGTCATCGGGAGTGCGTCGTACCTCTCGCCGGAGCAGCTAAGTGGGCGTCCGGCCGACGAGCGCAGTGATTTGTATGCGCTCGGCTGCGTCATGACGACGATGTTGACTGGGCGGCCGCCGTTCGAGGGTGAGCACCCGCTCGCGGTGATGAGCCAGCATGTCAACACGGCACCGCCGCCGATCAGCCAGCGGCGCCCGGGGATCGACCCAGCCCTTGAGGCGCTCGTGGCGCAGATGCTCAGCAAGTCGGAGCTGGACCGGCCTCAGTCGGCCCGGGCAGTGCTCGACCGCCTCAGGCAATTTGAGCTCGGTTCGCCCGCCGATAACCCAGGAGTGGCCCTGGCGGCTACCGCGGTTATGAGTCAGGCTGGCCCGCTTCCACCAGCTCCGGCGACCAAGGCGACGACAGCTGCAATGCCCGACCGGCAGCGATCCGGTCGCGGCTGGTGGATCGCTGGTGTTACTGCCTTTGCCCTTGTGGCGGTTGTTCTCATTGCGATCGCAACCACCGCCGGGGACCCGCCTGTGAATGAGTCGGCATCATCGAGCAGTGCCACTCCGTCGGCTGAACCGAGCCGTGAGCCGGCGAGCGCCACATCGTCGACGCCCGCTACCAAGTCCGCTGAGCCGGGCCGTGAGCCGGCGAGCTCATCGGCGCCGCAGACGACCACGAGTGCGAGAACCACAACGATAGGTGTTCAGGGGGCGCTGTCAGACCTGCGTGCTGCCGTCGCCGCCGTGTCAAGCAGCGGGCAGATCGACGGCAAGAAGGCCGAGGAACTGAGCAAGCGGGTCGATGAGCTCGACAAGCATCTCACCGGGAAGAGCGGTGAGGGCGGTGAGGACACCGAGAAGAGTGGTGAGAATGCAGAAAAGCGTGTGGACGATTTTGACGAGTACCTGCGTGAACTGTCTATAAATGGGGAGCTCACAGCCGACGGCCAGCGGCGGATCGCAGCTGCTTTGGAGACGGTTCGCGATCAGGCAACGGAAGGCTGAAGTCAAGCCCTCCAAAGATTCGATCGGCCTCCTGGGCGCTGCCTTATAGGCGGTCGGCTCAGCTGACCTGCCAGGGCTGGACAATGGCAATGTGCCCGAAGGGGATACGGTCTGGCGGTCGTGCCGTCGCCTGCATGACGTGCTCACCGGCCGCGAGCTGACCCGCTGCGAGTTCCGAGTACCGGCGCTGGCCACGACCGACCTGACTGGAGTAACAGTGCGGCAGGTGACCTCCAGGGGAAAGCACCAGCTGTTCCGGTTCGACAACCAGATGACGCTGCATACGCACTTCCGGATGGATGGCAAGTGGCGCATCTTCACCTCAGGCAGTCGTTGGTCTGGCGACCCTGAGCACGAGATCAGGGCCATCCTCGCCACCGGTGAACATGCTGCCGTGGGTTACCGGCTGCCAGTGGTGGAGCTGATTCCTACCGCGAACGAGTCGGAGGTTGTCGGCCATCTCGGTCCCGATCTGCTTGGCCCGGACTGGGATCTGGCCGAGGTGGTCCGCAGGATTTCGGCTGAACCGGATCGGACAATCGGGGAGGCGCTGCTGGATCAGCGCAACCTGGCCGGTATCGGGACGCTCTACCGCGCTGAAGTCCTCTTCCTCCAAGGGCTTCATCCTCGGACGGCGGTGGGCAAGGTCAAGAACCTGAGCCGTCTCGTTCAGCGCTCCCAGCAGCTGCTGCTGGCCAACCGCTGGCGAGCCAGCCAATCCACCACTGGCGACCTGCGACCAGGGCGTACCACCTACGTCTTCAATCGTGATCGTCAACCATGCCGACGCTGCGGCACTCCGATTCGCCGCGAGACGTTCGGCCCGACCGGCCAGGAGCGCAACAGCTTCTGGTGCCCACACTGTCAGCCTCTCCTTGACACCCGAGAAGGCTCGCTAGCTTGATCGGCTCGATGAGGGTCGGGCCTCGTTAGACTTCGGCGCGCCGACCTATTGCCGGCAGAGGATGTCGATCAAGGAAGTCGAGGTACCCGATGGCCGGAATCGATCCGCGCGATGCCTGGGACCACGACCGCACGATCGTCCGGTTCCCGGATCCGGCAGTGGAAACGGTCGACCCCCGCTTCGCACCGCTCCGCGTGAATCAGGGCGTCGTGGAGCGCCTGTGGACAGGTGGCCGCTGGCTCGAAGGTCCGGTTTGGTTCGGCGACGGCCGATTCCTGCTCTTCTCTGACATCCCGAACAACAGGATGCTTCGGTGGAGCGAGGAAACCGGCGAGGTCACCACGTTCCGGCAAGCGGCCGACAACAGCAACGGCAACACCCGGGACCGACAGGGCCGGCTGATCACTTGCGAGCACCTCAAAAGGCGGGTGACCCGCACCGAGCACAACGGCACTATCTCCGTGGTCGTTGATCGGTTCGACGGCAAGCCGCTCAACGCCCCGAACGACGTCGTCGTGAAGTCGGACGGATCCATCTGGTTCACCGATCCGGGCTACGGCATCCTGGGCAATTTCGAAGGGGACAAGGCCTCTGCGGAGCTGCCGCGGAATGTGTATCGCGTCGATCCGGAGAGTGGTCAGGCGGCGGTGGTGATCGGCGACATGGATCGGCCGAACGGCCTGTGCTTCAGCACAGATGAAGGCCTGCTCTACGTCGTCGATATCGGCGAGATCCGAGTCTTCGACGTGGCGGACAACGGCGTTTCCAACGGCCGGCGGTTCGTCGACATGACCCCCGGCGGCTCGGACGGCATCCGGGTGGACATGGAGGGCAACCTGTGGTCGGCGGCCCACGGCGGAGGCCCCGGTTTCGACGGCGTGCACTGCTACGCCCCGGACGGAACGCTCCTCGGCCGGGTCCATCTCCCAGAAGGAGCAGCCAATCTCTGCTTCGGCGGGATCAAGAAGAACCGGCTGTTCATCACGGCAAGTCGCTCGCTCTACTCCCTCTATGTTGAGGCGGTCGGCGCACAGCAGCCCTAGTCGTCGCCGTTACATCCGGTCCAGGGCCTCGATGCCCAGCAGGTTGAGCCCGGTGGCCAGCACTTTCTTCGTGGCCGAGCAGAGCGCGAGTCGAGAGTCACGTACCGTGCCCTCAGCTTTCAGCACCGGACACTGTTCATAGAAGATCGCCAGCGCACCAGACAAGTCGTAGAGGTACGCACACAGCTTGTGTGGCTGGAGAGTCTCGGCCACATCGTCCACCACGTCGCTGAACCGGGTCAGCAAAAGGGCAAGGGTCTGCTCGGCGGGATGGTCCAGGACCAGCACCTTGGTCTGCTCGCCATAGCCCTCAGCCTCGGCTTTGCGCAGCACCTGTGTCATCCGAGCGTGAGCGTATTGCAGGTACGGGCCGGTGTTGCCGGTCGTCTGCACCATGCGGTGGACGTCGAAAACGTAGTCCTTGTTGAGCCCGGTGGACAGGTCCGCGTACTTGATCGCCGCAAGCGCAACAGCTGGCGCCGCCTCCTGCTCGGCGGCGTCGAGCAAGACGTTCAGCGTCACCGCAGTGCCCTCACGGGTCTTGAAGGGCTTGCCGTCCAGGCCGAGTACGGTCCCGAACGCGACGTGCTCCACTCTGACGCTGTCCGGGAGGAAGCTGGCCTTACGGGCAGCGCCGAAGACCTGCTCGAAGTGATCGGACTGGCGTGCGTCCACCACATAGATGATGCGGTCGGCGTGCAGCTCCTTTACCCGGCGGCGGATCGCCGCGAGATCGGTTGCGGCGTAGCCGAACCCGCCGTCCCGCTTTCGTACGATCAACGGCGCGCTGAAGCCATCGACGAAGACACACAACGCCCCGTCGTCGATCACGGCCGTGCCGTTGGCCTCAAGTTCGGCAACGAGCTGAGGAAGATCATTGTTGTAGGTCGACTCCCCAGCAAGATCATCATTGGTGAGCAGCACACCAAGCCGCTGGTACGCCTCGTTGAACCCGGCCAGCGAGACGTTGATCAGCTCTCGCCAGATGCGCTTGGTCTCCTCGTCACCGGACTGCAGGGCAACAACCCGGCGTCGCGCTCGTGCGGCGAACTCGGGATCTGCGCGGAAATGGGCGCTGGCCCGGGCATAGAGCGCTTCGGCCTTCACCAGCGTCAAGCTCGAAGGATCGATACCTTCATCAAGGATTTCCTCGACAAGCATGCCGAACTGGGTCCCCCAATCACCAATGTGATTCTGTGCGATCACCCGATGGCCGACCGCGGACAAGACCCGGCGCAGGCTGTCCCCGATCACCGTGGATCGCAGGTGGCCGACGTGCATCTGCTTAGCAACGTTCGGTGCCGAGTAGTCGATCACCACCGCCTGTGGTGACTCGGTCAGATTCACACCAGCCTGAGGGTCAGCGAGCTGGTCGGTGACTGACTTGGCGATGACCTCGGGCAGCAAACGGAAGTTGATGAAGCCGGGTCCGGCGATCTCCGGCGGTTCAGACAGGTCTGCGACTTCGAGCTGGGCGACGATTCGGGTCGCCAGGTCCCGCGGTGATTGGCCCTCAATCTTCGCCAGCCGGAGCGCGACGTTGGTCTGGAAGTGACCGAACTGTGGCCGAGTTGCAGGCCGAAGCTCCGGATCAATGCCGGTGACGGCCGCAACCCGGTCGCTCAGCACCGAGGAGAGCGAAGACACAAGAGCCGATTATCCCACTGGGTCCATCGAGCGCGACCTGGGTTCTGGCGATCTTCGCGTGGGTAGCTTGCGAAGCGATTACATCATCGGATCGGGGTTGACCCGTCGGTCGGCTGCCAACCAGGCGGCGCCGACAATTCCGGCACTGTTCCGCAGCTGGGCGGGAACCATCTCAGTCTTGAGCTTGAGCTTGGGGATGAACTTGTCGGCGTTCTTGCTGACTCCGCCGCCCACCACAATCAGGTCCGGCCAGAGCAGGGCCTCAAGAGTCTCGTAGTAGCGCTGCAGGCGCTTTGCCCACTCGGTGTAGGACAGGCCCTCCCTGTCCTTGACGCTCGACGCGGCCCGTGTCTCGGCATCCTTGCCGTCAACCTCCATATGACCGAGTTCGGAGTTGGGCACCAGCACGCCGCGATGGACGATCGCGGTGCCGATACCGGTGCCCAGCGTGGTCAGGATGACCAAGCCGGGGTGGCCCTTCGCCGCTCCGTACTGGACCTCAGCAATGCCCGCAGCATCGGCATCGTTGACCAGGAGGATTTCCCGCCCGAGTTCATCCTCGAAGATCTTCTCGGCTTCGCAATCGATCCAGGACTTGTCGATGTTGGCGGCTGTGCGCGTCTTGCCGTGGGTCACTACGGCTGGCACGGTCACACCGATCGGCCCGTCGCCGATCGTGTCCTTGAAGTTGTCGAAGATCTCGCCGACCACGGCGGCCACATTTTTCGGTGTCGACTTGGCAGGTGTGGGTATCCGCAGCCGGTCGGTCATCATCTCCCCGACCGCGAGGTCAACCGGAGCGCCTTTGATGCCGCTTCCGCCGACGTCAATACCTAGCGCGGGCGTCTGGTCTGCGGTATTCGTTGCCATGTTCGGAGCCTATCGACATCGCCGCACTTCGGGGAGTGGTCAGCCTGCGGCACAGTCCTGACCCAACGATGCGAGGGTCAGCGCCGTAGCTGGCGTAGGCACCAGGCGTAAAGCGCGGGGTCGAACCCGGCTGAGTCGGAGAAGTAGAAGCCGTAGAACCGCCGGTAGACGTCGATCCAATGGCTGACCTCGGGGCCGCCGCGCTGGACAGCCAGCGCCTCGAGCCAGGCGGAGTCCGAAGCCGCCTCCGGATAGGGCTCCAATTCGAGGAACGCCACTGCCCCGGTCACGTCCATCATCGGGTCGCCGTTGACGGTGTGTGGGCTGAAGTCGCCGATACCGGTGACCTCCCAGCGCTCGCCTTGGAGGGTGATGTAGGTGTTCGGCGGGCACACGTCACCATGCACCAGAGCGGGGGCAACCACCCGCTGAGCCAGGTCGGCATGCAGCCGGCTCCACACCTGCCCGACTGTCGGCAGATCCTGCTCCAGCTGAGCTCGGCTGGTCTCGACCGGCTCCTCCAGCATGCTGTGCGCCAGTTCGCCGAGTGAGCCGAATCGCCGTGGCGCCTGATCGCCGACCAGCCGGGCAAATCCCGGCACCGGGCTGGGCAGGCGGTGCAGCCGCTCGGTCGCGTCCAGAAAGCTCGTCAGCGCCTTTCGGCGCTCGTCGAGGTTGGCGTGGGGCAACCACGGCGACATGCATTGCCCGGAGAACCGGCGGTCAACTGTAAAGAATCTGCCGTTCCGCTGACCAACCTCGATGATCTTGGGAACCTCGAGCCCTACCTCCACCCGTTCCCAGCTGGCGAAGAGCCCGCGAAGCTGATCGACGGTCCGATCCGACGCTGAGTGCGGTCGCCGGTACAGCCGTAGCACGCGCTGTTCATCGAGCGCGAAGACTTCACTCTCACCGCCGCTGCCGAGCAACTGATCGCGGCCGATCCGGAACATGGCAAGAATGTCGTTGTCCGCGTCGAGCTCCGAGCCGGCCGCAGGAATCGGCACCCGCGACCGAGCGGCAGCCCGGGCCGCCCGCGCCCGATCGAGCTGGGTCAATGCCAGCTCGCGAGCGACCCGGGCATCGAGCTGCTGGGCGACGGCATGGACAGGTCCTTTCGGCGTGTCGATGTGTACGTCGGCGAGCTTGAGCGGACGTTGCAGCGGGCCTTGGGCGATCCGTACGGACTGCGTCTTGGCGTGCGGCACGATATTGCGTTCATGGCTGATCCAGCCCTGCTCGGTAGTGATCGCTCGATCGTTCCAGCCGTACCGAAGGGTCCAGAAGTCGAACCACCGGATCCAACGGGCTCGCGGCGGCACTCGTTGCAGCTCGATTCCATCCAGGTCGAAGCCGGGCAGCACGCGACCGACCGCCAACTCGACCTGGGACTCGTCGGCAACCGGAAGCAACACGCTGGTCGCGCTGGATTGGTTGTCCTCGTTGTCGGAGTGGGCATAGCCGACGATGTCCACATCGACTCGATACCAGTGCACCGGCCTCCACAGCAGCGGCTGACTGATCTTGACACCCTGGATCCTGTCGATCGGCACCGATTGGCTGGTCAGATTGGTCAGCCCGCGGGTGATCCGCAGGCCGCGTGGTGACTCGGCCAAGGTGAAGTTGAACATCCCGACGAGGCGCTTGCTGATCAACGACACGGTACTGATCACCACGGGGAGCAGACCTGGCAAGGCCAGAGCGAACATGTCGAAGGTGGAGGAGACCACCACGATCATGATGCCCAGCCCCGCGGACAGGAACCATTCGATCGACAGCAGGAAACTCCCGATCAATCGTTGCGGACTCACCTCGACAAGTGGGCGGTCGGCTGCCGTGAGGTCGGTGAGGACACTCGCCGAGAGATGACCAAGATCACCTACGCGGGCTTTCTCGCCGTGGGCTCGGGTCAGCAGGTATTCCCTCAGCGCAGCGGCCTTGGCGCGTCGCAGGTAACGCACCTTGATGGCGCTGTCGCCTGCGCCGGCCTCCAGGCGGAGCTCAGCCAGACCGAACAAGCGTGCCGCCAACGGCTGGATGATGTCGACGGACTGCAGCCTCTCGAACGGCACCTTCTTCGAGGACTTGAAGATTGCCCCGGTCTCCACCCGAAGCTCCTCTTCGTCGATCACGAAACGGGTGAAGTACCAGCCGATGAAGCCTGCGACGCCCGCGAACAGGACCGCAAAGGCCGCAACCGGCAAGACCCAGCTCAACTCGGATAGCGAGAAGCCGGTTTGATCATTGCCGTCGGGAACGACCTCGCGAGCCACGGCGAACAGGATCGCCAGGAAGACGATCCAGCCTCGAACGAACGGGGTGAGCGGATGTGGCCGCTCAGTCTGTTTTACCGCAGGCGCAGACCGGGTCCGGGTGATGTCGTGGACGCTGCCTTCTTGCGCTGGAGACTGGCTCATAGCCCCGAAAGGTGGGCCTCGCCCAACTCGGTCAACCGGTCGCGTAGCCGGGCCGCCTCCTCAGGCGTGAGTCCGGGAACTGTTGCGTTCGTTTCCGGGCTCGCTGTTTTCAGACTCACCGTGGCCAGGCCAAAGGCACGCTCGAGCGGGCCGGACTCGACCTCGACGAGTTGCATCCGGCCGTACGGTACCGCGATGAGCCGGCGAAAGAGCACCCCGTGAGTGAGGTAAAGATCATCTTCGCGTTCCAGGTAACCCCAGGAGCGCCAGCTGCGTTCGGCCAAAATCAGCCGGATGATCGCAATGGCTGCGGCCACGCCCCATAACAGCGCCGAAATCCACCACCGGCCGGTCAGCACCCCGACGAGGACAGCCGGGATGGTGAACACGATCGGTGCCGTGATCGACGCCGTCAGTCTGCGGAGCGAGAGGTAGGCGGGCGACAGGCGCTTCCACTCGTACGCAGGGGGTGCGAAAAGTTCGTCCATGACAGATCCAGGCTACGGCCTGGGTATGGCCGCTGCCCCTGATCGATCGGGAGCTACGTTCGTCTGCGACTGGGCTTAGGACCGCGGACAGTAACGCCACCAAACAAGGTCAGGCCCTTGATCACCAGGGTGGGGGCCCCCGGGATCGGATCGCCCAGGTATTTGATAGCTGTGTCCCCGAAGATTCCGACCATCTCGTTGCGCAGCTCAACTCCTGCTGGCACTTTGATGTCGAGCGAGCCGAAGCAGCAGATTCCGGACATCTCGATCGTCGCGCCTTCGAAGATCGCCTCACGCAGATCGAGATCAATTCCGCCGAACACGGCAAGGGCCTGGTTCTTCCGGCGTACCCGCCATTTGCCGGTTCGACTGACACCGCTGAAGATGGCGACCAGCCTGTTGGGCTCCTCGGAGGCGGCCGTCGTATCGATGTCAAACGAACTAGGAACCGGTGTTGGCCTCACCGCGCGATTCCCGACCACGACCAGGTCACGGGTGATCGGAATGAGGTCGTCGAAGGTCTTGGCCGCCATCAGCTGGCTGAGCCGTTCATCATGCTCGTCACGGGTCAGCCGGCCTTCGGCGTAAGCCGTGTTCAGGACTGTGGCGACCTGATCCCGATCGGCATCCGATGCCCGAAGGTTGCCTCCAGCGATCGGACCGACATTGCTGGGCTCGGGACGGCTGTCGCTCATGGTCCAAAGCTATGCCGGGCTCAATCGTGGCGGGCCGCGATGTCGAAGACGTTGCCTTCCGGATCGGCCAGCGTGGTCCACTTGACGCCGTACTCGTCGAAGTCGGCCACCTTGGTCGCGCCTAGCGAGACGGCTCGTTCAACGGCTGCTGGCAAGTCAGCACTGGTTAAGTCGACGTGCTGTCGATTCTTGCCCTGTCGTGGCTCCGGTACGGCAAGGAACATCATCGACGGAAAGGTCTTGTCTGGCGAGGCCGGGATGACCGCGAAGTATTGATTGGCACCCTCCTGCACCGGCCGCTCGACGAGCGCTGCCCAAAACTGCGCCAGCTCGTTTGCATGTACGCAATCGACGACGATTTGGCCGAATCCGAGGTCGGTGCTCATGGTGCATCCTTTCAGCGGTTCTGGGCTGACGGGCCGAGCAACTGGGAAGAAGTAATACTGCCATCCGCTAGACTGCCCGGCGGCAAGGACAGAGCTTTGCTCTCGCGGATGTAGTTCAATGGCAGAACATCAGCTTCCCAAGCTCATTGCGACGGTTTCCGATCACTCTCTTGCAAGGCGGTTTTTACTAGGGGAAACAAGAATCAGGCCTAGTCAAGTCACATTTGGCACCATCATTCCCAGTTTCAGCCGATAACACTGATTTGCGGTGTGAGCCTGGTGTTGCCACTCCGGTAAGGCACGAGTTAAGGCACGACGACATCTTCCCGGATCGCGCTTCCCACGGCCGGCTGATCAGTCCATACTTACGTCGCTAGCCCACGGGTCGTCGGCGCCGTGTGTCAACCAGGTCGCCGCTCTCCGCCGTTGGTGACAGCGGCGGAGCCGAATAGCAGGGCCACGGCGAGTGCGCCTGGCTCGACCACGGGCAGGCGACGGAGTCCCAGGTAGAGTTCGCCCCGGTTAGGACTGCGAAGGCGGCTGCGACGAGCGCTGAGCCGAGATTCTCAAAGAGATCCTGCCGGCGAGATCGCCGCGGCCGGATTCCAGCTGGCTAATATGGGCGCTTTCGCTTCCAAGACAGGACCCTTTGGACGAGCCCTCACCTCCTTGGTACCGCATACAGTCTGTCAAGGTGACCGCCTCGGCCCGAGCGCGTGTGTCGCCGATGCGGTAGCGGAAGATACGTCCAGTGAAGACCCCACCTGATCGCCTCCGACGACAAAGTCAGCCCGCCAACCAATCTCGCTCTCCAATGCCGCGGCTAATGCCCTGTCAGGTCATCGGCTCGATCGTCGGGAGCTTCGAAGTCGAGGAACGTCCAGATCCGTGGTTGGCCAGCGACTGCGCCCCGCGGGCTGTCACCAGCGGGATCAGAGCGATCAGACGGAATGTCGAGTTGGCCACGTCGTACGACCGATTCGCACCACCCGCAGGTCAGCAACCTGCAGATCAGCGCAAACCCGATGACTTTTCAGCAAGCAGGCGACCCGTCAGCATGACCGCCATCGTAAAGACGTCAGATACAGCCTTCCCGGGTGTGGCGAGATGGTCAGATTCGGTTGCCCTTCGGCTAACGGGCACCAGGGTGTCCCGGTGACCGGTCGCTTCGAGTCGGGGTCATACGAGTGGCAAAGCGCTCGATCATTCGCCGGCAGCGTGCACCTCAGGGCAGCAAGCCGCGCTGAACGGCGTACGCGGCTGCCGCCGTCCGTGAGTTGACGCCGATCTTGGCGAAGATGTTGCTAACGTGACGGTGGACCGTGCGTTCACTGATGTACAGCTGCGTGGCGATGGCGTGGTTGGTCATGCCTGCGGCGACCAGCCGCAGTACCTCGATCTCGCGTTCGCTCAGCCCGCCGGGCGTCGGGCCAACGGACTCCAGGAGGGACTCGACGTCACGGAGCTCGGGGATGGTGCCCAGCTCAGCGAATAGCTCCCGCGCCGACTCGAGCTCCAATTGGGCGCCTTCTTCGTCGCCGAGTGCCCGACAGGCTCGGGCGATGAGCATGCCGGTATGGGCCGTCTCGTACGGAGCCGAGAGCCGACGCCACGTGTCGGCGCACCGCCGCAGGTGCGGTAGTGCGGCCTCAGGACGGCCAGCGGCCAGGGCGACCTCGCCTTGTGCTCGCGCATATTCGGCGTCCAGTGCGGAACTACTCAGAATCTGTGTCAGCCTCTCGAGCTCGGTGAGCGCTTGCTTGGCCTCGGCGACGTCATCCGCGGCCAGCGCGATTGTCACGACCGCCGGCAGCAGGCGTCCACGCGCCGGAGCCCGAGTCGCCTCCGCTACGGCGCGATGGAGCCCATGGGCTGCGGTGGACGCGTTGCCTTGCCGGAGTCGCAGCAGGGCCAACCCGGGCTGTACGCTCGCTCCGAGGGAGGTCGCCCGGCGATAAGCCAGCTCGGCTGCGTCGTCCTGACCGAGCAGGCGGTGTACCTCACCGAGCTCATAGCAAGCGTGGCCGGCGACCAGCACGCCGTTGCCCTCGGTCAGGTTGCTCACGGCCAGTTCTAGTTCTGCTCTAGCCTCGGCCAGCTGTCCTCGGCGCCGCTTGAGTACGGCACGGTAGACACGGCAGTTGTCGAGGAATGCGCCGCTGAACAACGTAGGCAGTGACGACATCCAGCGCTCCAGCGCTCGAGCCCACTCCTGAGCGCGGGCGAGTTCCCAGGCCTCTTCCTCACAGGTGCCGATGGCGGCGCAGTACAGCATGCTCGTCATGCGTGGGGAGGTCCGCCCACTGGTCACCCGCAGCATCGCGTCCTCCATGCGCGCCAGGCCCTCCTGGAGGCGGCCGGCCAGCAGCAGCGATCGAGCGGTGAGCAGTATCGCGAACGTCTCGAGGTCGATCTCACCGCTCTCGCGCGCCTGTGCCAGCGCACCAGTGAGAACGGCTCGTGCGTCGTCATACTGTTGCTGGGCGATGTAGCGGTGCGCCGCTGCGATGGAGAGCCAGCCGGGCTCCGCAGCGCCAAGCCGCTCGGCAAGGTCGCCCAACCGCGCCATCCAACCGCCGGCCCGAGCGAACTCACTGGCGTACACGAACTCCGAGTACAGCCAGAAAGCCGCGGTCGCTGCGGCGGCCAGGTCAGTCGCTGCCGCACGCAGTTCGAAGGCCCGTTCAAGGGCCGACACGGCCTGGTTGTGACGTCCGGTCAGCTGCGCCGCCTCGCCGAGGAGCTCCAGATCCTCGACGCCCAGCTCGAGCTCGGCGTCGGCAGCGAGGAACTCCAGGCACGCGTCGTCCCAGCGTGCCTGTCGATGAAGATCCCGCGCGTGACTGATCATGTCATCCCGTTTCGGCATCAGGCTGATCGTGACACGCAAGGGCCATGGGCAGAAATGCCCATCGAACTCTCACCAAGTTGGCCCGCACTCCCGATGCCCCTGGTCCTCTTGTGCAGCGAGATTGGGGCTGTCCTAAACGACGGAATCGCAACCCAGGAGGTCATCATGAGTGAGCCGTTCCTCTTCATCGGGAGCTACCAGGTCAAGCCGGGCCGCCTCGAGGAAGCCCGCCACCGGCTCCGCGACGTCAGTGCCCTGGTCGAAGAGCGAGAACCGCGGCTGCGGTCCTTCCACTTCTACCTCGACCAGGCCCGCGAGCGGGTCATCTGCGTCCAGATTCACCCCGACGCCGAGTCGATGGCTAGTCACATGGCGTTGATTGCCAACCACCTGGCCACCGCCTGGGACTGGCTGGAGCTAGGCAGCAGTACCCAGCAGGTTTTGGGCGTCCCACCGAGGGTGCTCACCGACTATGCGCGGAAGTACAACGAGGACCTCGACAGTTACCCGATCTTCGTTGCCGGCTTCAGCCGCGACGTGACGGAAGGGGCTGTGCGATGAAGGTTCAGGTGAGCACGACGATCGCGAGCCCGCCGTCCGAGGTGGCCGCGTTCACGTCCGACGCCCGCAACGAAGGACAGTGGCACACCGACGTCCTCGAAATATCCGTCACCAGCGGCGACGGCGCCGAGGCCGGTACGACGTACCACGTGCGAACCACGCCAGCGATGGGCGGCGTCACTGAAGGAACAGGGACGGTGCTCGAGCACCTTCCGGACCGCACGGTCTTCGAGTGGCGCCTCGGGAAGCTCACGTCCGTGATCACCCATTCGGTCACGGCCGAGGGCGGCGGCGCTCGGTTCACCAGAACGGTCGAACTGCGTTTCCCGCCAGCGATGAGGCTGGCGTCTCCGGTGATCCGTCCAATGGTTCGCAAGGCGAACACGCAGTTCATCGCAAACCTCAAGCACATCCTGGAGAGGTCATCAGCCGCGCGGTGACCGTCGGGTAGACGTTGGTTCCCCATCCGGTCCAATCCCTGTGCCGGGGTCCGGCTCTGGCCAGCGCGACGATCTTGACGGCCCCGATGCATAGCAACACTGCACATGAGGCCACTCGTC